>FWWL01000455.1_pt1 | contig 112656 bp, 98 predicted proteins | sample 2228331 | NCBI WGS metagenome assembly FWWL01 (sample SAMEA103939775, study PRJEB20133) | metagenome | reverse complement strand
GGGGTTGCGGGAGCGACGGCGGGGCAAGCGGCGGGGGCGGCGGGGGCGACGGCGGCAACATCGGCGGGTGCGGCGGGGGCGACGGCGGGGACAGCGGCGGCAGCGGGTAGGTCCACGTTCAGCCTAGCTGAGCTAGGCGTAAGTGTGGACACCGCGCAGCTGGACGCGGCCGCGGAGCGGCTGTTCCGCGGCTCCATGCTTAAGCGGGCTCAGGCCCGCTTAAGCATGCGCGGCATGCGCGCACCGCTTGCGTTGCGCGTCAGCAGCACGGCCCCGCTGCGCGCAATCGGCGCGCTGTGGCCGCAGCTGCTGCAAGCGCGCCCGCAAGAGGCGCGCCGCGTGATTACAGCCGACGACAAGGTCGGCTACATCCCGGGCAAGTCAGCGGTCCAAGTGGACGCTGACGCGCTCACCACCGAGCTCGGCTCGGTGGCAGAGCGGCTGTTCCGCGCCCTCACAGCCGCGCCGCAGCCGACTGGGCTGCGCAGCTCGACTGCCGCTTTTCTCAAGCTTGCACCAGAATCCAAGCAACAGCACGAACCAACCGTCATTGTTCTACCCATTCAAACGATTGCACCTACTATAACCGTAGATACCTTGAAAACAGAGGGCATCGATCGGAAAATCGCTGAATTCTCCACTTTCTTCCCCACAAGCGGTGAGGGTCGCAAACACAATATTCGCTCAACTGCCCAGATCGTTCATGACAAGATTCTTAAACCGGACGAAGAGTTCGATTACAGCGAGATCATCCGTGAGACTCAGAAACAATTCGGCTTCAAAGAAGCGCCCGTCATTCTGAACGGAAAGCTTGTCCCAGGCATCGGGGGAGGCATCTGCCAAGTCTCGACAACGCTATATAACGCAGTTCTCCGCGCCGGACTGCAAATTACAGAAAGACGCAACCACTCGCTCCCTGTCAGCTACGTTCCCCTAGGCCAAGATGCTACATTTGCGGATGGTTGGATCAACTTCCGCTTCCGCAACAATACCGGCAGACACCTGTTAATTAGAACCGACGTCACGGAAACGGGCATCACCGTTAAACTTTTCGGGCGCATGTCCGAATCGCTTTCCTATGAAATCGTCTCAAATACAGTCCAAACGATAGCTCCGCCAGTTAAAGTCGTGGTGAATCCCACTTTAAGTAGCGGCCAACAAGAGCTTCTTCAGGAAGGAAAGGTCGGTTATGTTGTTGAAACCTATCGCATCCGTAAACAGAATGGCAAAGAAGTCGCGAGGGAACTGGTATCCAAAGACACTTATCAGCCTCAACCCACCCTTGTTGCTCGTAACAAGCCAGATACACCTCCGGCGAATCCCAAAACAGAGCAGCCGAAAGAGAAACGCAACATGCTCGAAGATGGTATCAGCGGGCCGACTTTTCGCTCTTTTCCGGGCTTTTTATCACAATAGGTTTGTAGGCGTAGCAAAAAAATAGACAGCCCCAAGACGCAATACAAACCGTCATTAAGGCTGTCCTTATTAATCGCACCGGTTCCAATGAACCGACCAATTTTACTTAATCTTTTCCAAATACTCATCTACCCAAGCCGACGTCTTTTGCAGCTCTAACTCCGCACGGCTAATAGCCTCCGCTACTTGGTTAGATGCCGTCCCGCCGTACACATTACGCGCGTTCACGACTTGCTCAGGTTGAAGCACTTTGTAGATGGCGTCATCGAACAGCGGGGAGAACTGTTTGAATTCCTCTAGAGTCAGATCCAGCAAGTACTTTTTGTTCTGGATACAATACAGCACCGTCTTCCCGATGACTTCATGAGCTTGGCGGAACGGCAGTCCTTTGTTCACCAAGAAATCAGCGATATCGGTCGCGTTGGAGAAGTCCTGGTTAACCGCTTGGCGCATCCGATCCTTGTTCACCTTCATCGTGGCAATCATTGGTGCGAACAGCTGCAAAGCTCCTTGTAACGTACGAACCGTATCGAACATGCCTTCTTTGTCTTCCTGCATATCTTTGTTGTAAGCAAGCGGCAACGACTTCAACACCGTCAGCATGCCCACGAGATTCCCATACACCCGTCCCGTCTTACCGCGCACCAGCTCTGCTACATCCGGATTTTTCTTCTGCGGCATGATGCTGCTTCCTGTACAGAACGCATCATCCAGCTCCACGAACTGAAACTCCGTACTCGACCACAATACCAGCTCTTCGCAAAATCGCGACAAATGCATCATAATCATGGAGGCATTCGACAAGAATTCGACGATAAAATCACGATCACTTACCGCATCCAGACTATTCTCATATACGCGCTCGAACCCAAGCTGCTTCGCTACAAAGTGACGATCAATCGGGAATGTTGTTCCTGCCAACGCCCCCGCTCCCAGCGGCAGCATGTTGATGCGCTTGTAGCTATCCTGCAGCCGCTCGGCATCACGCCCGAACATGGAGACATAAGCCATCAAATGATGAGCAAATAGAATCGGCTGTGCCCGTTGTAGATGCGTATAACCCGGAACAATGGTCTCGAGGTTAGCTTTGGCTTGTGTAAGCAGCGCTTCCTGCAGCTTGGTCAACAATCCAACGAACTCAACAACACGTTTGCCCAAGTACAGATGCATATCCGTAGCCACCTGATCATTACGGCTTCGTCCCGTATGCAGCTTGCCGCCCACAGGTCCCACATCGTCGATCAGAGCCTTCTCGATGTTCATATGAATATCTTCATCGCTTATGGAGAATTCCATCTCTTTGCGGCGAATTTTGTTCATCACCCGGTGCAATCCGTCTTTGATCTTCTCCACATCATCCAAAGGCAAGATCCCTTGCTTCCCTAACATGGTTACATGCGCCAGGCTTCCTTGAATATCCTCTTCCGCCAGCTCCTTGTCGAACATAATGGAAGCTGTATATTCCTCCACTAATTGATCGGTTTTTTTGGTGAACCGCCCACCCCTTCGTTCTGCTAACTTTCTTCTCTATCCCTTACCTTATCTCGAAAACAGGCCGCTATGCGCGGCCCATCCCAATGTTTGCGACTATTGCTACTCTCTGACGGCTATTCCTTCTTCACGCTCTGTTCTACACCGGAAGCTACTTTCAACCGCAATGCATTCAGACGAATGAAGCCTGTTGCATCGTTCTGATTGTATGCTTGAGTAGGGTCGGCTTCCATCGTTGCAATATGAGGATTGTATAAGCTCACTGGGCTTTGTACGCCCGCGCCCATTACGTTCCCTTTATACAGCTTCAAGCGAACGGTTCCCGTAACGTTCTTCTGGCTCTCTGCTACCAGCGCCTGAATGGCCAGACGCTCTGGTGCGAACCAGAAACCGTTGTATACAAGCGATGCATATCGTGGAATCAATCCGTCACGCAAGTGCATAACTTCACGGTCCATCGTCAACGATTCCATCTTGCGATGCGCCGTGAACAGAATGGTCCCGCCTGGTGTTTCATAGACTCCGCGGCTCTTCATCCCAACGAAACGATTCTCGACCATATCGACGCGGCCAATCCCATGCTTGCCGCCAATTTCGTTCAGTGTCTCCATAATTTGCAGCGGAATCATCCGTTGACCGTTAATAGCAACACAAATGCCTTTCTCAAACTCCAACTCGATATATTCAGCTTGATCAGGCGCATCCTGCGGATCCACACTCAAGACGTACATGTCACGGTTAGAATCCGCCGCTGCATCGAACCATGGATCCTCAAGCATGCCGCTCTCGAAGCTGATGTGAAGCAGGTTGCGGTCTGTCGAATAAGGCTTGGCCGCACTAGCTGTTACATTGATGCCGTGCTTCTCTGCATAAGCTATCATTTCTGCGCGTCCCGGGAACTGCTCACGGAACACCTCATCACGCCAAGGCGCGATAACGGAAATCTCAGGAGCGAGGGCCGCTGCTGTAAGTTCGAAACGAACCTGATCGTTTCCTTTACCGGTTGCGCCATGTGCAATGTAAGTTGCTCCTTCAGCGCGAGCAATCTCTACCATACGCTTAGCAATAAGTGGGCGAGCGATACTCGTGCCGAGCAAATATTGCCCTTCGTACAAGGCCGCTGCCGAGAACATTGGGTTGATGAAATCACGGGCGAACTCCTCGCGGAGGTCGTCGATGTAAACTTTGGATGCCCCTGTGCGAAGAGCTTTCTCTTCTAACCCGTCCAGCTCATCTCCTTGACCAATATCAGCTGTGAAAGCAATAATTTCCGCGTCATAAGTCTCCTTCAACCAAGTGAGGATGACGGAAGTGTCCAACCCGCCGGAATACGCGAGTACAATTTTTTCTTTAGCCATGTTCGTTTCCCCTTTACCATGAATCTATGTTTGAATGCTTTAGTTGTACGATACATTGATAACTTACATAATAGCGGCCATTATCGCCTTTTGAGCGTGCAGACGGTTTTCTGCTTGATCGATAATGATGGAATTCTCGCCATCGATTACACCTTCACTTACTTCTTCACCGCGATGTGCTGGCAAGCAGTGCATGAATAAGTAGTCCTTTTTAGCATACTTCGCTAGAGCTTCGTTCACTTGAAAGTCGCGGAAAGCAACAACCCGCTTCTCCTGCTCTTCCTCAAAGCCCATGCTGGCCCATACGTCCGTATAGACCACATCAGCATCAGCAATCGCTTCCTTGGGATCGTGAGTTACGAATACGGACCCTCCTGCTGCTGCAGCATTCTCTTTTGAGATCGTGTACACTTCTTCATCGGGTTCATAGCCCTTAGGAGACGCTACCGCTACGTGTAAGCCAAGCTTGGCGCCGCCCATCATTAAGGAGTGTACCATATTATTTCCGTCGCCGATATAGGCGATTTTGAGCCCTTGCAGGCGTCCTTTTTTCTCCAAAATCGTCTGATAGTCTGCTAGCGCCTGACAAGGATGAGTCAAATCCGTTAGTCCATTAATGACCGGCACAGTTGCGCCGCGGGCGAGCTCAATCACATTGCGGTGAGCAAAAGTGCGGATCATAATTCCATCCAAATATCTCGACATCACCTGAGCCGTATCCCATACAGATTCGCCTCGTCCAAGCTGCAGGTCGTTTTTGCTTAAGAAGAGGGCATGACCTCCAAGCTGGTACATTCCCACTTCGAACGAAACACGGGTACGCGTCGAGGATTTCTCGAAAATCATCCCCAACGTCTTTCCTTTAAGCGGTTGAATGATCTCACCGGCCTTATGTCTCTTCTTCATATCGATGGCCAAATCAATCAAATAACGAATTTCTTCAGCTGTATAATCAACCAAGGCAAGAAAGTCTCTCCCTTTCAAGCTGGTGGCCAGTTCGTTCAATGTTGCAGTCATCGCAATCCCTACTTTCTTTATTTATTCGCCGCAGTTGCTTCTGTAACGGCTGCTTGATCAGCCAGCACATTTGTAATGATAGCCACTGCTTGGTCAGCCTCTTCTACACTCACAAGGAAGTTAGGCAGCAGTCGAATCACATTCGGGCCAGCGCTGATCACAATTAAGCCTTGATTATGCATCTTCGTAACCGCATCCGCTACAGGAACCGTGCAATCAATCCCAATCAGCAGGCCAAGTCCGCGAACCGTCTTCACTAGAGGGTTGCCCGCGAGCTTCTCGTTCAGCTGAGACTGGATATATGCGCCTTGCTGTGCTGCGCGGTCGGCCAGCTTCTCTTCCAGCATCGTCTCAAGCGTTGCAAGCCCGGCAGCTGTAGCTATCGGGGTGCCCCCGAATGTCGTCCCGTGGCTTCCTGCCGAGAACGCCTCGCGCAGCTTCGCTTTGCCCAACATAGCGCCAATCGGGAAACCGCTGCCTAAGCCTTTGGCCAACGTCATAATATCCGGCTCCACGCCATAATGCTCGTAAGCGAATAGTTTGCCTGTCCGGCCCATTCCTGTCTGAATCTCATCTGCAATCAAGAGCAGATTGTGCTCTTCACACAGTCGCACAACCTCTTGGATGAATGCCGGGGAAGCCGGAATGACCCCGCCCTCACCTTGGACGAATTCCAACATAATCGCACAGGTATTCTCGGTAATGTATGATTTCAACGCTTCTACATCGTTATATGGAGCCGACACGAACCCTTGTGGCAGCGGATGGAAGCCTTCTTTTACCTTATCCTGTCCAGTCGCGGTCAAAGTAGCCAACGTCCGTCCATGAAAAGAGGAATGAAAGGTGATGACTTCATAGCGGTTCGTTCCTAGAATCTTGGAATTATATCGACGCGCAATCTTGATTGCCGCTTCATTCGCTTCCGCTCCGCTGTTACAGAAGAAGACGGCATCAGCGAAGCTATTAGCTGTCAAAAGCTGAGCCAATTCCTCCTGATTCGGAATGTGGAACAAATTACTGACGTGCCAGAGCTGATCGAGCTGCTCGACAAGACGATCTCTAACCCGCTTAGGGGTATGGCCGAGATTCGTTACCGCAATTCCGCTGGCAAAATCAATATATTCCTTTCCTTGATCATCCCAAAGCTTGCTTCCCTCACCCCGCACCATTGTGATTGGAAATCTGGCATAGGTCGGAAACAACGCGCTAATACTAGTGCTCCCCGTCTGCTGTTGCGATTGTGTTTTCTCACTCATGGCCGCTCACTCCGTTCCCCGTGTAATCCGCGTCCCAATGGGATCGCCGTTAAGCACCTTGCTTAATACTCCCGGCTCGCTGCCGTTCACGATCACGACTTCTTGCACATCGCCCTGGATGCACTGAGTGGCCGCTCTAACCTTAGGAATCATCCCGCCATAAATAACTCCATTCGCGATCATTTCCTCGGTTTCCGCTACCGTGACGATAGGAAGAACTTGCTTTACTCCGTCTATCTCTTTCATAATACCTGGAACATCGGTGACAACGATCATTCGGGCTGCCCCAATGTGGGAGGCAACAGCCCCTGCCGCTGTATCCGCATTTATGTTATATCGCTGTCCTTCACTGTCGAGACCAATCGGAGCAATAACCGGCATATAGCCAAGATCAACGATACCCTGCACAAGTGCACCATTAACATGGGTTACATCGCCTACAAAACCGATCTCGCTCGCATTCGCAACCGGCTCGGCATGAATTAAATGACCGTCCTCACCCGATAAGCCGAGCGCTTTGCCCCCTGACAGCTGGATCCGACGTACGATTTCTTTGTTGATCTGTCCAGCTAACACCATCTCCACAACATCAAGCGTAGCTTCATTCGTCTTGCGAAGCCCGCCTACGAATTCCGACTCAATTCCCAGCTTGCTTAATAGGTCTGAGATCGCCGGTCCGCCGCCGTGCACGATTACAGGAACCATGCCATCTGCCTGCAGGAGACGCAAATCATGGAAGAATGAATCCGGCAGCGCGGCTAGTGTGCTACCGCCACATTTCATAACAAAACATGTTTTCTTCATAAGATGGTCCATTCCCCTTTACATTAAGTCCGGTATGCCGCATTGATCCGCACGTAGTCATACGTAAGATCGCAACCCCAAGCAGTCGCTGCCGCACTACCCATGTTCAGGTTCACATGAATGAGCACGAGCTCACCTTTCAAATATTCGGTAGCCTTCTCATCGTCGAATGGGATCGGGCGAGACTGTTCCAGCACTGGGATATCGCCCAATCGAATATCAACGGTCTCGGTGTTCACTGGCTGACCTGCACGCCCAACAGCTGCAATAATGCGCCCCCAGTTCGCGTCCGCTCCGAAACAAGCAGACTTCACGAGACTCGAACCGATGACGGTCTTCGCAATCGCTCTTGCCGCTTCTTCCGATGCAGCCCCAGCGACCGTTACTTCGATCAGCTTCGTTGCCCCTTCACCGTCTCGTGCGATCGCCTTCGCCAAGTATTCTCCCACATACCGAAATGCGTCGGAGAAAGCTTCCCAATCAGGATGCTCAGCATCCAGAGGATCGTTGCCCGCAAGACCGCTCGCCATCGCAACGACCATATCGTTCGTACTAGTGTCGCCATCCACGGTTATCATGTTAAACGTCATATCCGTGGAACGGTTGAGCAGCTTTTGCAAATTGGCCGAGGAGATAGCTGCATCTGTAGTAATGAAACCTAGCATAGTTGCCATATTCGGATGAATCATGCCTGAGCCTTTGGCCGCTCCAGCGACATGAATGGTTTTCCCATTCACGGTAAGACGAACACAGATCATTTTTTTCACAAGATCCGTAGTCAGGATGGCCTGGCAAAATGCTTCGCCACCCTCATCATCAGCAGTTGTAACAGCAGGAAGCCCTTCAATTCCTGGATTCACACGATCCATCTTCAGCAGCTCACCAATTACACCTGTAGAGGTTACCCCAACATAATGCTCGGGTACACCAAATGCAGCAGCTGCTCCTGAACGCATAGCACGTGCATCATCCTCGCCCTGCTTCCCTGTGCAAGCATTGGCGTTACCGCTGTTAACTAGCATAACTTGCAGCTTGCCTTCTACGGCCACACTCTCTTGAGTGACTTTTAACGGCGCCGCTTGAAAAGCATTCAATGTATACACCCCTGCTGCTTCTGCAGGCACATCACACACGATAACTCCCAGGTCATTGCGCTTCGTCTTTTTCAATCCACAGTGCAAACCGCCTGCACGAAACCCCTTCGGTGTTGTAACCGACCCGTTCTCCACTACTCCAAATTGAGCTTGCTGTGACATTTCTCCCCATCACCTGTCCCTTATTTACTTATACACATTTATGGATACACCGGCGAAAATAACAACCCGGTCGTTTCGTCCCATCCCATCATCAGGTTCAAGTTCTGCACCGCTTGACCAGCCGCGCCTTTTACCAGATTATCTATGACTGACACTACGGTTACACGGTTCGTACGCTCATCCACCGAAACCCCGATATCGCAATAATTCGAGCCTAGCACCTCTTTGGTTGCCGGCCATTTGCCTTTGTCCCGAATACGCACGAACTGGCGTCCTTCATAATAGTGTCGGAACAGCTCGAGCACTTCCTCATCCGTACGCTTCTGATTCAAGCCCGCATAGATCGTGGCCAGAATCCCTCTTGTCATTGGCACGAGATGTGTCGTGAACGAAATCATAACTTCTTCCCCGCTGACACGTCCTAGCACCTGCTCAATCTCCGGTGTATGCTGGTGACGGTTCACTTTGTAAGCTAGCAAGTTCTCATTGATCTCAGAATAGTGGTACGTAAGTCCGAGCCCGCGGCCCGCACCGGATACACCCGTCTTAGCATCCACGATGATAGAATGGTTGTCGATCCAACCAGCATTCACGAGAGGCACTAACCCTAACGTAGTAGCAGTCGGAAAACATCCCGGATTAGCGATCAAGTCCGCCCCTTTGCTGTCTTCGCCGAACACTTCGGCTAGGCCGTACACCGCTTTTGCCAAATAGGCAGGATCAGCAGGCTTATGTTTATACCATTTCTCGTAAACCTCGCCTGACTTCAACCTGTAGTCACCGGATACATCAATTACCTTCAAGCCAGCATCCAGCAGCTTCGGCGTTAACTCCGTGCTTACTCCATGCGGTGCTGCAAGAAATACGACATCTGCTTTTCGTTTGATCAGATCCACATCAATGCCATCCAGCTTGTCAGTTACGATTTGGGACAAATGGGGATACCCGTCTGCAATAGGTGCACCTGCGCTCGACGATGAGATAACAGAGCCAATTTCAACATTTGGATGACTCAGTAGTAACCGAATAAGTTCAACACCGCCATAACCGGTGGAGCCGATGATAGCGACTCTAATCTTTGTGTTCATTTTCGATACCCTCCTACAACCTTAATTCAATCCTTGCATTCGCTCTTGTTCCAAAGATATGTATTATTATACGTCTGATAGAATATTAATTCAATGAGAAAATTGCTGCTTAAACCCTTCTCCAAGCACTTCTGTTGCATCCGCCAAAATAATAAAGGCAGCCGGGTCGATCGACTTCACCAACGCTTTCAACCTGGTTACCTCTGTCTGACTAACGACTACCATAAGCACAGGCCTTTCTTCCCCCGTAAACCCCCCATGTGCCGATAGCTGGGTTAATCCACGGTCCAAATCATACAGAATGGCTTGACGAATGGCCTCCGTTTCACGGGTAATAACGAACGCCACCTTCGAATATTTGAAGCCTAGCTGCACGACGTCGATGGTCTTAGTAGTGACATAGAGCCCGATGAGCGCTAATAAAGCTTTTTCTGGCGTGAAAATGAATCCTGCGGTAATAATAACAATCCCGTCGAAGAGCGCAATTGCGAGTCCATACCCGATACCGGTGTATTTATGGAGTAATTGAGCTGCTAGATCCAAGCCGCCTGTAGAGGCACGGCCGCGAAATACAATACCGAGTCCAGCACCCACTCCAATCCCCCCGTATATCGTAGCGAGAATTACATTCTCCGTCAACGGGCCCCAGTCGCGGGTAAGCAGCACGAAGAACGGAAACACGACCGACCCTACAGCAGTCTTTAAACCGAACTGTCCGCCTAATAATAAGAGACCCAGAATGAATAGAGGAATGTTCAATAACCATTGAACAACGGCGGGCTCAATATTAAACAGATGCTGCAGGATCGTTGATATCCCGGCAACACCGCCAGAAGCAATCTGATTCGGATTCAGAAACAAGTTAAAGCTAAGTGCAATCAGAAAGCTTCCAGCAAGTAATAAGCCGTATTCATACACCTGATGAAGCGGACTTTCTAATCGTATCAGCGGTTTTCTTCGACGACGATCTACCTTCACTAGCCTCACCCGACTTCCTGTAATATAAAAAGATTATCCATATACACTCTGTATGTAGGATAATCTTTTGGTCTGCTATTTATGATGGTCGTTCGTTATTAATCTGCAATCGCAGGAAAGCGTCGATGAATGGATTGATCTCCCCGTCCATAACGGCCTGAACGTTACCAGTCTCAGCTAGTGTACGATGGTCCTTAACCATGCTGTAGGGATGGAAGACGTAGGAGCGAATTTGACTGCCCCAAGCGATATCGGATTGATCCCCACGAATCTCGGCCAAATGCTTCAATTGCTCTTCAATCTTTTTCTCATAGAGCTTGGAACGCAACATCTTCATAGCCCGCTCACGGTTCTTAATCTGAGACCGTTCCGTCTGACAAGTTACAACGATGCCGGATGGTGTATGGGTAATCCGAACCGCGGAATCGGTTGTATTAATATGCTGACCGCCTGCGCCGCTTGCGCGGTAAGTATCAATCTTCAAATCCTCCGTGCGAATATCCACTTCTACATCATCTTCAATCTCTGGCACGACGTCGCAGGAGACGAATGAAGTATGACGACGGCCTGAGGCATCGAATGGTGAAATCCGAACCAAACGGTGCACACCTTTCTCCGCCTTCAAGTATCCATAGGCGTTGTAGCCTTTGATTAGAAGCGTTACACTTTTAACCCCGGCTTCATCGCCAGGAAGATAGTCGAGCACTTCTACCTTGAAGCCTTGCTTCTCCGAGTAGCGTTTGTACATGCGGAGCAGCATATCCGCCCAATCCTGCGACTCGGTTCCGCCTGCGCCAGGATGCAGCTCCAGTATCGCATTGAGCTTATCATAGGGCTGACTAAGCAACAGCTTCAGTTGAAAGCCTTCCAACTTACTGAATAGCACTTTAATGGACTTCCCCAGATCTGCAGCCATAGCTTCATCGGATTCTTCCTCCGCCAACTCCAGCATTAGCTCGATATCATCATATTCGGTTGACATCTCAAGGAACTCATCTACGACCGACTTCACGGCGTTCATCTCACTGATCGTTTGTTGCGCCTTCTCGTTATCATCCCAGAAATCGGGAGCACCCATCTTCACTTCAAAATTAGCAATCTGCTCCAGCTTCAGATCTAAGTCAAAGAGACCCCCTAAGGTCTTGAATACGCTTTGCCACTTCCCGTAAATCTTGTTTGAATTCCGGATCTAACATCTGTTCACTTCACCTCTCGCGATTAATATGCCATGGACCTTGTAATGCACGAAGCCCCCTATGGAGGGGGCTGGTCCATTGCTGTTATCTGTGATGCGGATTAAGCCAGCTTGCCATGACATTGTTTGAACTTCTTCCCGCTGCCGCAAGGACAAGGATCATTACGCCCTACCTTATCGTCACGAACGGTTGGCCGGTTACCTTCAGCAGCAATTTTGTGATCCACTGCTTGACCTTCGGCCACAACTTGACGCTCCAAGTTGGATTCAACATGTGCTTTCATAATATATTTGGCTACTTCTTCTTGAATATTCTCGATCATTTCCTGGAACATCGCGAAACCTTCGAACTGATATTCACGCAAAGGATCTGTTCCACCGTAAGCTCGAAGGTGAATCCCTTGGCGCAGTTGCTCCATGGCGTCTATATGATCCATCCATTTGCTATCTACGGCACGAAGGACGACAACCTTCTCGAATTCACGCATCATTTCTGGCGTTATGTTCACTTCACGCTCGTCATATAGATCGCGTACCAGTTTCTGGATTTCTTCGATCATATCTTCTTTCTCTTTGCCCCACAGCGCATCCTTAGTCAACTGCCCTTCTTGCAAGAAAGTCGAGTTAGCATATTCAGCAATGGCCTCTAAATCCCACTCTTCCGGGACTTGGTCTTCTGGACAGTGGGCATTCACAATACGTTCTACGACCGGCATAATCATACCGAGCGCAATTTCCTTGATGTTATCTGATGCCAACACTTCGCGGCGCTGCTTATAAATGATTTCCCGTTGCTGATTCATAACGTCATCGTACTGAAGCACGACTTTCCGCATGTCAAAGTTATTGCCTTCGACGCGCTTCTGAGCAGATTCTATCGCACGAGTGATGAGCTTGCTCTCAATCGGCTGATCTTCTTCGAATCCGATCTTGTCCATCATGCCCATAATATTCTCAGAACCGAACCGACGCATAAGCTCATCCTGCATCGACAAGTAAAACTGTGTCGACCCCGGGTCGCCTTGACGACCAGAACGTCCACGCAGCTGATTGTCGATCCGTCTGCTCTCATGCCGCTCTGTACCTATAATATGCAGACCGCCAACTTCAGCTACACCTTCACCTAACACAATGTCCGTACCGCGACCAGCCATGTTAGTTGCAATTGTAACCGCGCCAGGTTGACCCGCACGTGAGACGATCTCGGCTTCTTCCGCATGGTACTTAGCGTTAAGAACCTTATGTTGAATTCGTTTAGCCTTTAGCATTTCTGACAATTTCTCCGAATTCTCAATGGAGACTGTACCGACAAGCACAGGTTGATTCTTCTTGTGGCGCTCAACGATTACGTCTACAACGGCTTTGAACTTACCATTCTCGCTCTTGTAGACGACATCCGCCATATCGTCCCGGATCATTGTACGGTTCGTAGGGATTGTGACAACTTCCAGGCCATATATCTTCTTGAACTCTTCTTCCTCTGTCTTGGCCGTACCGGTCATACCAGCCAATTTGCGATACATCCGGAAGTAGTTCTGCAGAGTAATCGTCGCGAGCGTCATGCTCTCGTTCTGAACCTTCAGCTGTTCCTTCGCTTCAATCGCTTGATGGAGACCATCGCTGTATCTCCGACCTACCATCAGACGACCTGTGAACTCATCTACAATGATAACTTCTTCGTCTTGCACGACGTAATCCACATCACGCTTCATAATTGCATGAGCCTTGAGCGCCTGTGTAATATGGTGGTTAATCGTTATATTCTGGTGATCGAATAAGTTCTCGAAGCCGAATGCTTTCTCTGCTTTGGCTATACCGGCTTCTGTCAGATTGACTGACCTCACCTTAATATCAATGGTATAGTCCTCTTCATCATTCAATCGACTCACAAAACGATCTGCATCATAATACAAGTCCGTTGATTTAGCAGCTTGTCCTGAAATAATAAGCGGGGTCCGTGCTTCATCCACCAGGATGGAGTCGACTTCATCAATGACCGCATAGTACAACGGACGTTGCACCATTTGTTCTTTGTATAACACCATATTATCACGCAGGTAATCGAAGCCGAACTCATTGTTCGTCCCGTAAGTAACATCGCAAGCATAAGCAGCTTGTTTCGCTTCATGGGAAAGACTGTTCAAGTTGACACCAACGGTCATGCCAAGGAAAGAGTAGATTTTACCCATCTCTGCACTATCCCGTTGCGCCAAGTAATCGTTCACGGTTACGACATGTACGCCTTTGCCTAACAATGCATTCAAGTAAACAGGAAGCGTACCTACCAACGTCTTCCCTTCACCTGTCTTCATCTCTGCAATTCGACCGTCATGAAGAACCATTCCTCCGACTAATTGCACATCGAAATGACGTTTACCTAGTGCCCGCCAGGATGCTTCACGAACGGTTGCAAAAGCTTCAGGCAATAAATCCTCAAGCGTTTCGCCTTTCTCTAAACGTTCCCGGAATTCTATCGTCTTTGCACTTAACTGCTCGTCCGACAGCGCCTTGTACGTTGGCTCCATTTCGTTGATGTAGTCCGCGACCTTCATAAGACGCTTTACTTCGCGTTCATTGGAATCACCGAATATTTTTTTAACGAGTCCTAACATGGGTCAGACCCCTTTCGCAGCAATATATATCTTTTTCTTGCTTGTGTTCATCAACATAATAATGAGAAGGAAAAACGGTTTGCATAAATTGTATCAGTTTGCAGAGAGTGTGGCAACAATCCATATTTTATACGTTTATATACGCAAAGAAAGTCCGATCCGTTTCGGAATCAGACTTCCCAGATTATGTGTGGATGATAATGCGGAGTGTGGAGCTAGGCGTTAGCGTTAGGCGTTGGGTTCAATTAAGCCATATTTGCCATCGTTGCGTTTGTACACTACGTTAACTTGCTCCGACTCTGCATTAGCGAATACAAAAAAATTATGTCCAACCATATTCATCTGAAGAATCGCTTCTTCAATGTCCATGGGTTTCAGGTTAAATCGTTTGGTACGTACAAGCTCAAGTTCGTCCTCGTCTTCAAAATGTCGTACAGCGGTAGCTGTTGATCCTTCGTATCCTTCCGAGAATAAAGTACGAATTCCTCCGTTTTGACGAAACTTGCGGTTGGCCTTGGTTTTGTGTTTGCGTATCTGACGTTCGAGCTTTTCTGTCACCAGATCAATCGAAGCATACATATCTTCACTTTTCTCCTCTGCTCGAAGCAGAATGCCGGTCAGCGGGATGGTTACCTCCACGGTCTGAAGAGTTTTGGATACACTCAATGTGACTTGAACATCAGTTGATGGGGGAGCTTCAAAATACCGTTCGAGCCTGCCGATTTTCTTTGTTGCATAATCCTTAAGCGCGTCAGTAAGAAGAATGTTTTGACCACGAATGTTAAAATTCATATGTTCAACAGCTCCTTTCGTACTTACAACTACATTATATCATATTTAAGAGTACTCTTCAAAAAAACTTAATAATAATTCAAAATTTTGTTAATATTCTGACATTTTAATGAAGGCAAAATAAAACACCCCGGTTATCCGAGGTGTGTGAGCTACCGTGTTCATCATTAACCATCTATTAGACAGCGGTTCACGCCGAATGATTAGATTTTAACGACGTTAGCTGCTTGTGGTCCGCGTGCGCCTTCTACGATGTCGAATTCGACCGCTTGACCTTCTTCCAATGTCTTGAAGCCATCGGATTGGATTGCTGAGAAGTGTACGAATACGTCTCCTCCGTCTTCACGCTCGATGAAACCGTAACCTTTTTCTGCGTTGAACCATTTCACTTTACCTTGCATGCAGAACATTCCCTTCGTCTTCATGTAGCTGGGGTTATATACCCCACAATTCGAATATATCACCGCTAACTTCAAGCTGTCAATGCAAACTACAGACATCCTGTCCATTTGATTCTTGTGTCCCAATTAGCTAACAGAATTGCGAGAAAATTTGGCTATTTACAATACATTCACAATATGAAAGCTTGTTTTCATTAGTTATTCACAGAGTTATCCACACTGTCCACAGGCTCTTATCCGACTTACACACATGCCCTGAGAACTATTAGCACATAAATGGGTCTCTGTGAACGGAAAATAATTTGATTAATCCGATATTTTTCGCATTTGATAAGAATACACAAGTCATAAATACAAATAACCTTCTACTTGTAATCCAGGCAGAAGGTTTCGGGTCTTGCTCTATTTTTTGGAATCAAAAAAGTAACTGGTCTGAGTAGAATAAGTCTCGTAACTTGCTTTTATATTCCTTTTGGCAGAGATCTCAGCAAGCTTATCATTGGCTTCATTCTTCAACTCGATCAGCTTCTCCATAATGATCTGATTCCACTGATTGAATTCCAACAAATTAAAATTGCTTGGTATCGCGTCCTTGGGAACGGATTCGTACTCTTGCAGACGAGACATTATCATTTCTCTTCGTTCAAGGTACTCCAATAACTCTTCATAACTAGTTGCAGAGATGTTCAAAGCGATAGACTTGGTTTCTTCATATAACCATGTCCATTCACTAGACATTTGGGACTCCAGAAGCGGTTTTCATCAATTTGGCTGCTTCTACCCAAGTATCTTTCATCTCTGTCAAATAACCTAACACTTCTTCGACTGGAGCTGGGTCCTTGTTGGCGTTGGCTGTGACAAGGAGATGTATAAAGTAATCATAGAGCTGCAATAGTTGATCTGCAACAGGGGAATTACGATCTAATGTGATAACGAACTCTGAAATAATATTCTGTGCTTTGACTAGATTAGTATGCACTTCATCATACTGCTGCCGCTTCATAGCATCAATACCGGCTTTGCAAAATCGGATAGCGCCGTTGTATAGCATAACCAGCAATTGTTCCTTGGAAGCAGTCTGAATGGAGTTTTCGAAATATTTGTTTTGTTGCGCCTGTTGTTGGTACATCTAATAGAGCCCCTCTCCGTTATTGCCCTGAAAATTGTTGAGCTAACCAAGCACTCTGAGAGTTCAATTGATTAATGTATTTCTCCATAGCTGTGAATTGCCTGTAGTATCGATCTTCGACGTCGGTCAACCTCTTCGTCATGGCTTTCATTCGGCTATCTAAATCGTCCATCTCTTTGCCTTGAAGATAATCTTGCGATCCGCTGCTTGCCGTACCGGCTGTTTCCTTTAACTGATTCAGCACTCGTTCTGCGCGATCGTACAATCGTACAGCTAATCCGTCAGCCGCTTCTGAGTTCTTGTCTTTATCGTCCGCTGTGAAGAAGGCCATGATTTGCTCGGGTTGCTCCGCAATCGCCTTTCTCAACTTGGTCTCGTCAATGTAGAGCTTACCTTGCTCCGCATAACTCCCCGTCTTAATCCCGAGCTGGAGCATCTGATTCACGCTATTCGGTGGCAGCCCGGTGACAGAACTGTTCAACGAATTGCGCATGCCCTGCAGAGTACTATTCAAGATAGCGTCACCCTTGAGCAAGCCGCTCTTAGCTCTCTCTTCCCAGCGTTTGATCTCCTCTTCCTTCATGTCCTTGCGTTGTTCTTCCGTTAGCGGTTGGTAATCGCGGTAGCGGTTCTCGCTTGTCTTCTTATTGACGGCTTCAATCAAGTCATTGTATTCATCGACGAACGATTTAATTGCCCCAAAGACCGATTCCGTATCATTTGAGATAGATACCTTCACAGCTTCGGTTGATACTTTCCTTGCAGTAAAGCTGACACCGTTAATTTCGAAACTGTTCGTCTTATAAGATACGGGAATACCGTTATATTCAATATTAGCATTAACACCAGCGACCGTGACTTTAGAATAATCCAAGTTGGATGCCAGTGTAATCGAAGTAGTTCCAGCACTAGTCAAAATCCCGAGTTCCTCTAATAATTCAACATCATCCAAGGTGGAACCCGCCGAAATTTCTTGAAATTCGATCGACTTGTCGTCATCGGGATTAAATAGCTTCAGCTTGTTGTCCGAATCCAATTGAGCTGACACACCGAGCTTACCCAGATCGGAGCTGTTGATGCTGTCGATTAAATCTCCGATGGATGTCTTCTCTTTGATGACAAAGTCATAGGTCATACTATTGTAAATAAGGCGGAGCTTCTGATCAGGTATCGGATTCTTATTCTCGGGATCCTTCTTGATGACCGTCTCCAACACACCGCCTGTATAAGCCTTGGCTGCCGTCACGGTCTGTCCCTTACCAGTCTCACTTACGGACCCAGGAAGCTTAAGAACAGTATTCAACAGCGCAGCATTCGTACTCTTTACTTCAATCTTGGAGTCGGTTCCCGTTACAACATTCGCAAAGAAGAATCGGTCCAATGTTTCGTCATAACTGGCTGTCACGCCGGTGTACCTGGCTTTGTTGTTAATGTTGGCCACAACATCGGAGATTTTGTCACCTGGTTTCACTTGTATCGCAGTGACGCCCTTCTCCCCGGCGACTGTTAAGATCGACTCTGCGCCTAAACCTATCTGGGACATCAAAGCCGACTTGTTCTTCACCCCAAGGTTGGAAGATGAATGGAGAGTAGCCGACTTGGCAAGCTGCGTGACCTTAATCTCATGATTGCCTTCAACAGCCGCCGCGGTAGCGGTCGCCGTCAGGAAGGAATCATCTTGAGACGTTGCCAGCTTAGCCATATAATTAGACTGCAGCTTCATCTCGAAGGAGCTGTTCTTAAAGCTAAGAAACTGGTTATATACTTCACGGTAACTGTCACGCTTCCACTCCGTTTTTTGCTTCTGCTGACTCAATTTGTCCAGAGGGGCCCGCTCTGCCGACATAAGTTTATTGACCATTGTGTCAATATCCATGCCTGAGGCGAGTCCGCTTATTCTTGTAGACATACCGTATTACCTCCCTACCTGCGCTCATCCACTATAATACCGGCCATCTCCCACAGCTTAGCAACAAAATCGAGATTCTTTTCTGCCGGAATTTCACGAATGACCTCTCCCGAATCTTTGTTCAATACCTTCACCATAATCTGCTTTGTTTTCTCATGAACTGAGAAATCAAGCATCGTATTGGGTCCTTGCATCTGCTTGATCGCTTTCTCGATGGCTCGAATAAGCTGCTCTTCACTTATGGTAATGTGTGCACCCTTACTCTCGGCCTGCTTCATCTCATTCGTGTTAGTAATTTCCTGTATGGGATTGCTGTTTGATTTGTTGAGTGATGGATTGCTACTTACGGATGCGTCTGATCCTGTAGTCGGATCAATTCTAGGTTGCCCACCAGCTCCTCCTAACGGAATATTAGAGCTCATCAGCGTCCTGCCTCCATTCACAAAATAATCGCGTTACCCTATATATCGGATAATAACACACTGAGTTTAGAGCCAGAGAGGGGTGTTTAAATTAATTTTTTATGAGAATAGCCATATAAGCCATGCTTGTGAGCTCACTATCCTTAAGCGCATTGTGAACCTTCGTTAAATAGGCGTTACTATGCTCTACGGTCCTTGAGAAAGATTGCACAAGATCCACCACATGTTCTTCATTCAGGCCTTTATGATGACGAGAAATACCTATTAATAAGAGCTTAATCATAGCAAAATGGATGACGAGCATAACAAAGGAATCGTGCACATCTTTCTCCGAGAAAGGGAACATGTTCTTGTAGACGTAATTGACCAAATAATTCTCGAGCATATATTCATGTTCGTTCATGAAAGGCGCATAATACTTCTCGTAGCCCTCCATATAGCGAGCTGTTACTTCTTCAACGGTGGATTCCTTCGTATAGGCAAGCCCGAAAAGGAATTGGGCAATGTGGTTCATGTATCGTTGACTATTGACACCATGTGGGAAGCGCTGATCCAGAATTTCCTTGGCTAGTTCAAGCTGCACAGCGATCTGTACCGGGATTTTGTCCAGTTCTTCCCGAAGCACACCCTGGTTCACAATGATGGTATACTCTTCGATCACTTTAGGAATTTGATGCACTTCATTACGGTCGATACAGCCATGAACGCGCTGCAGAAACATGCCGAGGATAATGAGCCGGTCATGCAAGCGATAAGTGCGGTTCTGAAGCAGGTTGATCGTCATGATGCGCAGGTCCCAGAAATACCTTTGAGCACGGTTAATATTCTGCACACTGTCGCTATTAATGTTCTTCGCTGGAAAAATACGAGTCTCAGCTTCCTCTTCTTGCTGTTCAAACTCAATCCCGTTCGGATTCAATAAAACCAATCGAGCTATCTCCGGACAAGAGGTAGTAGCAGATCGCTCCATCTCGCCGTTGACTTCATTGTTAATTCTAGGGTATTGAGCGCAAGTATTCGACAAGTGATCGGCACCAAGCTTGAGCTGAACATTACACAGCTTCTCTTCGTTTAGGAAGGGGCAAAGTCCACCAGCATCCATGCGGATCTTCGCATAGTTGCCAGCACTTGGATTCGAGCGGTTGCGGGTTACATGCTTATCGAAGAGCGGGGTCAGTTGTTCATCGCGAACCTTGGTGTATTTCTTGAAGGTAGGCTCATCAATGTTTACACGCCATCCTATGCAGCAGCTGTCTTCACACGCCGTGCCAATACATTGAAATTCTTTCATATACTTCGGCACCAGCAATTGGCGCGTTTTCGATTTCACAGTCATGACGATCCCTCACACTAGATATTTTGGACTCATATGCTCTTGCACGGTTTGCTGCCAAATTCGGAATTCGGGAATCGTTCTTTTAAGTAGAGGAAGGATATCGTTCCAGCGATAAGCTTGAAAGGAATCCGCCATTTCAGCCAAACGGGCATTCAATTCGTCTCGGATCGTGAACCAGCGTTTCAACTGATCTTCTTCCTCTTCTTCCTTTAAGACTAGATTAACGGAGGCTTCTACCTGGCACACTGCTTCCAGCACGTTGCAATACAATTGTAGCGAAGCTTCGTGGTGACCTTCTTCCATCTGGCGCTGCATATGGGTCAAGCCTTCCATACAGGTTTCCGTTAAGGCGATGGTCTGTTCACTCACTTCAGGATGATGATAAGACATAAGGATTCCTCGCTTTCTGGTGAGATTTTAGAGAAGAAGGGGGACTCTAGCCAGACTAGAGTCCCCCTTGGATTCGGACCAAAGATTAACGAAGCAACTGCAGAACGCCTTGCGGCTGTTGGTTCGCTTGAGCCAACATCGCTTGAGCAGCTTGGGAGAGAATGTTTTGTTTCGTGAACTCCATCATTTCCTTCGCCATATCCACATCACGGATGCGGGACTCGGAAGCTACGAGGTTCTCAGCGGAAGTACCCAAGTTGTTGATTGTGTGCTCCAGACGGTTCTGGAACGCACCCAACTGGGAACGTTGGCCGGAAACTTTCTCGATAGCATCGTTGATGATGGACAGTGCAGCAGATGCTTTCTCACTAGTAGTTACATCCAACGCGTATTCGACATTCTTGTTGTCGGAACCGCTGTTGACGTTCGCTACAGCTGTGTAGGATGCTACCGCGCCGTTGCTTGCAGCAACCGTGCCAGTCGAACCGTCGCCGCTGATCGCCAATGCGTTCGCACGCATGTCGCCAACCGTGACCGTCATGCTTTGACCGCTGTTCGCACCGATTTGGAACGTAGCTGTGAAGTCACCCAAAGGTGAGTTCTTAGTCGAAGCAACAGGAGCCGTTTCAGATGTGAAGTCCTCAGTTTGAGTCAACTTCAATCCACCGTCAGCGCCCACTGAAGCTGTGTACTTGTTCTTCAAGTTAGCGTTAGCGTTGATCGCGTCAGCCAATGCCTTAGATTGGTCAGCTACTGTTGCAGCTTCTTTAACTGCAGTACCGTTCGCATAACCAACGTTAGCGTTCTTGTTGGAGACGGAGATCTCTTGACCGTCTAGAATGAACTTAGCGCCATTCGTCAACAGGCTGTCTTGTGCAATTGTGTACTCGCCCTTAGTGCCAGTAGCACGAACGTCGAGGTCAGTTGCTTTCAGATCTTCACCAGATGCAACTTTCTCAGTCAACGTGATTTCGTTGCCGCTCACGGATGCGCTGTAGCTGTCCTTCAAGGAAGACAGGTTGATTGCAGCCATCAAGCTAGCCGCTTGGTTGTTCAAGCTTCCAGCGTCGATCGTGAACTCACCCTTGGACGCAGTAGCAACACCGCTAACAGCTGTGAACACTTGACCGCTAATCTCCACTTTGTCGCCAGCAGCGAACGCTTTGTCAACGTTGAAGGAATATTGACCTTCTACTGCTTTCGTACCGCCTACTAAAGTATCGCTATCCTTCACGATGGAGTTGCCAACTGTGTTAGCATCCCAGCCGCCTTGTGCTTGGAATTCATACTTGTTAAAGTCGATGGAAGTGAATGTACCGGCTTCGTCGAAGTAGTGGAATTCGCCAAGCTCTTGAACCGCTTTTTGGATCTTCTCAGCAGTGTTCTCACGAGCGTTTTCTGCTGACAAGTGAATCGTCAGGTTGCCTTTGTCAACGGAAACACTTAGCTCATTCTCAACAATTGCTGCTTTACCACCGGATAATGTAGCTGCAGCAACTTCGATGTCGGTAGAATCGTTTGCTGTGTCCCAAGTGGCGCTACCAACTGCTGTCCAGTTAGAGAAGTCTACACCGTCAATAGTTCCCAAATCACGAATTGCCGACTGAATTTTAGCAGCGGTATTCTTCGTGTTTGTGGCATCTGTGCTTGCCAAATTGATAGAGAGCGAGCCGTCTTTGTACGAAACATTCAGTTCATCTGTTGCATTCGCCTTCAGCTCTACTTTGACTCCGTTTGCACGATTAGCTTGGTTGCCAGTTGTACCTGACGAAACGGTTAAAGTTTGTGTGTTAGATTGCACCACTGAGCTCGCAGCAGTTGCGGATTGAGCCAATGCACGAGTAATGTTCACCGTATTGAGGTTTTGTCCGCCTTTGTTTGTTACGACGAGCTTGTCGTCTGCTCCTGAACCCGCTACGGACAATTCCTCGAACACTTGACCAGTTGCTTGATTGTTCGTCTCGGTAAGCTTAATTGTGCCATTAGTAACCTCTGCATATTCGAAACGACCACCCAAAGTTGAGTTCGCTTCAATCGCTGCTGCAAGGCTCTTCGCTTGATCTTCAATTGTGCGGCTGCTTGAGACTGCATCAGCTCCAGCATCGCTTGTGAAGTTCGGCACTCCAAATACAGCATCCAAACGAGTCAAATCTGCAGTTTGACCTGCGTTGACTACAAATTTCACTTCTGAGGTCGGTTGAGATCCTTTGGATTCAATAACAAGTTTGCTGCCAACCTGTGAGACGTTTGCATAATCAGATAATTTGTATCCATTATTATCAACTGCATTCTCAACAAGCGCCTCAACATCGGCTGCATTGTAACCGGCATCCAATGTTTTCAGATCACTATTGCTTATTTTGAATTCTTTACCATCAACTGTTATTGAGATATTCGTATTGGCATGTATTGAATCAATACCATCTACGTTAGCTGCATTTGTCGCGTCGAGACCATCGTTTGCAATATCAAAGATACCGCCACCAGCAACATCCATTTTAAAGGCATTGGTCGTGCTTGCGCCACTGTCTTTAATTGGAGCAGTAATCTTAATTTGTGCAGCAGCACCAGTTCCAGTTACCTCGAAAGTAAATCCGGCTAGTTTATTATCAGCGACATTACCATCATCGAAATCACGTGCTTGTTCAAAGGCACTTACAATCAAGTTTGCGAGAGCTTCTTGATCTGTACCCGCGGCATCTGTATCATATTTAGCTGTTGCACCTGTTGCAGATACACTTGTAACAGTATCTGTGTTTGCATTATTACTGTCAATGGTTATGGTTACCCCATTAAATGCTAAAGTGTTTGTAGTACCCGTAGCACCAAGGGTAATCGCTCCGGAATTCCAGACTGCAGCGTTACCATCCAGATCGTCAGCCCCCAAACCAACGTTTGTAGTGCCCGTGATTTGAGCTGTCGTTTCCATACCGAACGCATCGTTAATGGCTTTAACTTCAGCTGCTGTTGCACTGTTATTGGTCCATGTTACTGGTTGCGTTTGAGGGTCTTTTGCTGTAATTTTAAGCTTACCATTCTCTAAAGTAACGGTTGCAACATCAGAAAGTTTAGCTGCTCCATTGGCTGCGTTGCCTACAGCTGCAACCATTGCCGCAGTACCACCAACAGTAAAGTCTACGTCTAGTGCTGCGTTATTCATGGTGTAGTCAGTACCGCCAACATTGATAGCCACGGAACCTGCAGTAATCGCAGTAAGGTTTGTAGCTGTAACATTCTCTCCACCAGTCAAAGTAGCTTCTATGTTACCAATGTTGAATTGACCTTTGGAAGCATCCGCGCCTGAAAGAACAGCTGTGAACTTCTGCCCACCGATTGTGATGGAATCGCCAGCTTCTTCGAACTTATCTGTAAGCTCGAATTCATATACACCATTCTGCTCAGTTACTCCGTCAGCCAAAGTACCAGTATCGCCTGCAACTGGAACAGTAACCGCTTGGTTGGTGATTTGCTGAGCTGGTTCAACAACGGAAATTTCGTTAGTTGCTGTGAAGCCAGTTGCGGAATCGTAGGCGCTGATTGCCGACTTCATTTCATTGTACAAAGTACCCAGGTTCTGAGCACGGGAGTCGCCGCTACCGTTCTGACCGATCGTGAAGATATAGTTGCCTTGACCATCCACTTCCAGACGGGAAGCTTCGCTTGCTGTCGTACCTTGTCGTACAGTAACCGTCTTGCCGTTCAGGTCAGTACCGTTCTCAGCTGCTTGTACACTTATTCCAACGGACAAGTTAACTGTTGATTTAACACCCTTAATGCTTTGTGTATCTTCTGTTATCTCAGAAGCTGTACCTGTTGCTTTGCTAGTGGAAGCTTGCAGGGAAGCTGAAGAGGATGCTACCTTAACGCTTGTTGCAACAGTTTCCAGTGCTGATACTGCTCCTACCGCTACACCCTTCACGCCGGGAGTAACTGTAGCAATGTTAGCTGCGGATTCAACAACTGGTGCGTTCTTACCTTTCAGCAAGGACTGGGTATTGAACTCCGTGTTGTTACCGATCCGGTTGATCTCAGAAGTCAATTGGTTAACTTCCTTCTGGATCTCTTGGCGGTCGACGGCAACGTTCGTGTCGTTCGCTGCTTGAGCTGCTAGCTCACGCATACGTTGCAGAATGGAGTGAGATTCGTTCAACGCGCCCTCAGTCGTCTGGATCATGGAGATCCCGTCTGATGCGTTACGTTGAGCTTGCTCCAAACCGCGGATTTGTGCTCTCATTTTCTCGGAGATTGCTAGACCTGCTGCATCGTCGCCTGCGCGGTTAATGCGAAGACCCGATGACAGTTTCTCGATGGACTTGCCACCTTGTCCTTGGTTCACGGTCAACTGACGATACGTGTTCAGTGCCGCGATGTTATGATTAATTCTCATTGCTTTACTTCCTCCTTGAAGTTGGGTTTACCACATCCATGTGGCTGAATCCTTCCAACCGGTCGGCCGTTCCGGTTAGAAAGTCCTATTCTATATATCGAATTTTGTAAGGTAGGAATGAAGAGTAAAATCCCCGCAAATTTAAACAATTTTTGAGATATTTTTGGATATTTTTAAGATAATCGTACTTTTTCCTCACGATTACTCCGTATTACTCTTTATTATTTGAAATAACACAAAAAAGACCACTATTAACTAGTGCTCCCTAGTAAAGAAGACGAATTTGTCATTGTTCTTGAATATTTTCCCGAAATCATTCGACATCCTTTGATGCGAAAAAGAGGGACACTCGCATGACTAGAGTCCCTCTTAGAATCAGACTAAAGATTAACGCAGCAACTGCAGCACGCCTTGTGGCTGTTGGTTCGCTTGTGCCAACATCGCCTGAGCCGCCTGAGAGAGAATGTTTTCTTTGGTGAACTCCATCATTTCCTTCGCCATGTCTACGTCACGGATTCGGGACTCAGATGCTACGAGGTTCTCAGCTGAAGTGCCCAAGTTGTTGATTGTGTGCTCCAGACGGTTCTGGAACGCACCCAATTGGGAACGTTGGCCGGATACTTTCTCGATCGCGTCGTTGATGATGGAAAGAGCTGCAGATGCTTTCTCACTAGTAGTTACATCTAGAGCGTACTCCACGTTTTTGTTGTCGGAACCGCTGTTCACGTTAGCTACAGCTGTGTAGGAAGCTACTGCGCCATTGCTAGCTGCAACCGTACTTACAGAACCGTCGCCGCTGATCGCCAATGCGTTAGCACGCATGTCCTCCACCGCAATCGTCATGCTTTGACCACTGTTCGCACCAATTTGGAATGTAGCCGTGAAGTCACCCAACGGCGAGTTCTTCGTAGATGCTGCAGGGGCGGTAGACGAAGTGAAGTCATCAGTTTGCTTCAGTATCAGAGCACCGTCAGCGCCTACTGAGGCGACATATTTGTTCTTCAAGTTGTCGTTCAAGTTGATCGCGTCAGCCAAAGCCTTGGACTGATCGGCAATAGTAGCGGCTTCCTTCACTACGGTACCATTCGCATAGCCAACGTGTGAGTTTTTGTTCGAAACGGAAATTTCCTGACCATCCAGCACGAACGTAGTGCGATTCGTCAACAGACTGTCTTGATGAATCGCATACTCCCCGGGAAAGCCTGTAGTGCGAACGTCAAGGTCACTGGCACGCAAATCCGAACCAGTAGCGACTATCTCCGTCAACGTGATTTCACTGCCGCTAATGGTTGTGCTGTAGGTGTCCTTCAGCGAAGACAGGTTGATCGCTGCCATCAAGCTAGTCGCTTGGTTCTTCAAACTGCCGCCATCGATCGTAAATTCACCCTTGGCTGCGGAGGCCACACCCGTAACCGCTGTGAACACTTGACCTCGGACCTCCACTTTGTCGCCGGCAGCAAAAGCTTTTTCAACGCTGAAGGTATATTCGCCTATCACAGCTTCTGTACCGCCTACAAGCGTGTCCCGATCCTTAATGATCGAGTTGCCCAGTGTTTTCGAATCCCACTTTCCTTGAGCCTCAAACGTATATTTTGAGAAATCAATCGATGTCCAAGCACCATCGTCGCCGAAGTAGTAATATTCACCTAAATCTTGAACGGCATCTTGTATCTTCGAAGCACTATTCTCTCTGGCGGACTCATTCGACAAGTGAATCTTCAGATCGCCTCGATCCACTGTAATGTTGAGTCGGCCTTCCAATACTTCCGATACCCCTCCAGACATGGCCGCACTAGCTACTTCAATATCGAGAGCCTTGCCGCCGGCCGAATCCCATGCAGCATTCGAGGGAATAGACCATTGGGAGAAATCGATACCCTCTATTATGCCTAGGTCATGGATGGCAGCCGTGATAGCAGCCACTTTATTCTTGGCTTCCGTCGGATCTGCCAAGTTGATGGACAAGACGCCGTCTTGAAACTCGATATCCATTTCGTCTGAGCCATTGGCTTTCAGTTGAATCTTCACGTTGTTAGCACGGGTAGCTTGGCTTCCATCATCGCCTGATTGGACCGTTAGCGGCTGACCACTTGCTTGTACAGCAGCACTCGCAGGGAACGCGTCTGTATGCAGGGCTCGTGCAATGGAAACGGTATTGAGATTTCTTCCGCCCGCATTCGTGACGACGAGTGTGTCATCTTCACCGGATCCTGAAACGGAAATCTGATCTAAGGCAACGCCAGTGGCATGATTATTGGTATCTGTCAACGTGATCGTACTCGTGCCGGCAACCGAATTGTTGCTAAGCGCAGCATACTCAAACCTGGAACCTAGAGCCTTATTCGCAGCAATCGCGGCGGCTAAGCTCTTCGCTTGATCTTCAATGGTGACGCTGCTTGAAAAGGCATCAGAACCCGCGTCCGAGCTGTAGTTATCAACTCCGAATAAATCCTCGAGCCGAGAAATGACCTTTCCCGCCGCTGCGTTGATTACAAATTGAATGTTCGATGCAGGCTTTTCACCGTTTGATTGAATAACCAAACTTCCATTGCTTAACGATGCGGTAGCGACATCAGACAGTAAATACCCGTTCTCATCTTCCGCATTTTGCACTAGCGATACCACGTCTGAAGCCGTATAGCCGGTTTTTAACGTATGCAGGTCTTCATTGGAGATCGTAAACACCTTGCCGTCCACTGTGATCTTGATGTTCGTATTCACAGCATCCACATCGAAGCCTTCCGTATTCACCGCATTCGTCGCATTCAAGCCGTCGTTTGCGATAACTGTTGTTGCTAATGCCCCGGTGTTGGTATAGTTCATGACATTGGTGTTGAAGTCATCTCGGCCTACCGTATCGGTGATCCGCAGCTCAGCCGTTGCCCCTGAGCCATTTTTGACAAACGTAAACTCATCCAACGGTCCGGAGTAGCTTCCATTCGAAGAAATATTTTGGAAGGCAGCCACCAAGGCATCGACGTACCCTTCTTGAGTGGCATTATTGGCATGATCCATATTAAGGCTAACTGTCGCAGTACCGGCACCGTAATTCACACTATTGAGCGTATAGGCTGCAGCAGCACCGTCGGTAACCGCATTAACGGTTAATGTAATGTCGCCGAACGCGAACGTGAATTGGTCTCCGTTAACGCCTAGACTACTACCAGCACCAAGCGTTTGTTGATCAGGACCAGTAGCATTGGTTATGAATATATTGGTACTTGTTTCAGAAAATTCAGAGGTTAAATTGCGAGTTGTACCTTGAAGATCGGTTCCTGTAACTACGATCCCGCCAGGATCTGCACTTGCGCTAAATGTCGCACCAGCGAGTTGAGATGACCCACCGCCTGCGGTTTGCATTTGAGTCAACGCGGCCAACACTTGAGATTGAAAGTTTGCTTGATCCGCTGTTTCATCATTACCAACATTGGTATCAATGTTAATTGTTGCAGTTGTCCCAGTAACGCCAGTGATTAAACCAACAGTGGTTAAAGTTGTATGGTCTGCTACATTAAATGTAATGTCATGATTCACTCCATTAAAGCGAAATGTCAATTTGTCGCCATTTTGAATGCCGCCAGTAAGATCAATAATGCCCGTATCCCAAGCAGCTGCTTGCCCGCCTGTCAAGGCACCCACAGCACCGGAATTCCAACGGGCACTCCCTATATTGTCGAGGTCTATAGTGGTATCGATAAACCCGTCGTTTGTCACATTTGTACTGACACCAAATGCACTATTAATAGTTGCTGCACCCGCTCCGGACGCAGTAACGGAAATAGCGGAACTGATGGGATCCCGAGCCGTAATCACCAGCTTATTGTTCTCAATGGTCGCCACCGCTACTTGATCCAGTCGTGTCGCCCCGTTCAAGGCCCCATGAACAGCAGCCAGAATTTGGTCCGATGTTTGTGACGCGCCTAGTGCATTAATGGCGGCATTATCAATCGTAAAAGTGGTTCCGCCTACGTTGATTCCCAGTGACCCGGCCACTGCAGTAAGGTTGGTTGAAGCGATGGCCGAACCGCCCGTAACACTTGTAGCTCCGATTACTTTGGCGGTTGTGTTTATCCCAAAGGCATCGTTGACCAGGGCAGGTCTGGCCCCGGATGGCTGCCATCGGATCGGCTGGGTTTGGAGTTCGTTAGCTGTAATTTGAATTTTGCCATCAGCGCCAACAGCAATATCCGCCACATCGGTAATAGGCTGGGAAGCAGCAGTGGTTGCGGTTTTGATCACTTCCACCAGCTCGGCTACGGAACCGTCGGCTTTCCCTGTGAAGTCTACTACTCCGTCATGGATTTTCTGGAGCTCGGCCGTGCCGATAGAATACGTCTTGCTCCCGATGGTAATAGCAACGGTTTCGTTCGTAATTGCGGAGCCTAACAGCGAATCGGTCACGGCTGCTTCCCCGCCAGTCAACGTCGCCTCGATATGGCCAATATTGAATTGACCCTTAGACGCATCCGCACCTGAAGGCACCGCGGTGAACTTCTGTCCGCCGATGGTGATCGAATCGTCTTCTTCTTCGAATACATTCGTTATGTCGAACGAGTAAACACCATTCTGCTCGGCAACTCCGCCAGCCATTTGGCCTTTATCGCCGATAGCCGTCAATGTAACTGGTTGCCCAGTAATCTGTGCTGGTGGAGCTACAACTGCAATTCCAGTTGCCGGAGCGAAGCCAGGTGAACCGTCATACGCGTTGATGGCCCTTCTCATTTCGTTGTACAAGGTACCGAGGTTAGCCGCACGGGATACGCCGCCACTATTCTGGCCAATGGTGAAGATATAGTTGCCTTGTCCATCTATCTCCAGAAGGGAGGCATCGCCTGCCGCAGTACCTTGCCGGACCGTAACAGCCTTTCCATTCAGGTCACCACCGAACTCTGTTCCGACAACGGTCAACCCAACCGACAAATTCACGCTCGCTTGGTATCCTTTAATGCTCTCAACCTGTTCCGTAATATCCGACACTGCGCCGGTTGCAGCTCTCGAGGAACCTCCGACTGTAGCAGAAGATGGTTCTGCTTTAACGCTCGATGCCACAACCTCCAGAGGGGAAACTTCTCCAACAGCAACGCCCTTTACACCTGATCTCACGGTACTAAGATCAACTGCAGATTCAACAACCGGTGCATTCTTGCCTTTCAGCAAGGACTGGGTGTTGAACTCCGTCGTGTTGCCGATCCGGTTAATCTCTGAAGTCAGTTGGTTGACTTCCTTCTGAATCTCCTGACGATCGACGGCTACGTTCGTGTCGTTGGCGGCTTGGGCAGCCAGCTCACGCATACGCTGCAGGATCGAATGCGATTCGTTCAATGCCCCTTCTGTCGTCTGGATCATCGAGATCCCGTCGGATGCGTTCTGCTGTGCTTGCTCCAACCCGCGGATCTGGGCTCGCATCTTCTCGGAGATCGCTAGACCTGCTGCGTCGTCGCCAGCTCGGTTAATACGTAACCCTGAAGACAACTTTTCGATCGACTTTCCGCCATTCCCTTGATTTGTACTTAATTGACGATATGTATTTAACGCGGCTATGTTGTGATTAATTCTCATCTATTCTGTCTTCCTCCCCGAATGCTTCCGCAACGATATGTTTCCGCAGAATTCCTCTAAGCCGGGGTCAATCCGGGCAGGAAGAATGTCCCACTATGATATATATATCGAAATGTGCCAGATGAAAATGAAGTGGAATTCTCAATAAGTTTGCATATAAGGAAGACATGCTCACAGCAAATGGAAAGAGGGACTCTAGCCGCACTAGAGCCCCCACTTGACTCCATCATTTCTTTCGCCATGTCTACGTCACGGATTCGGGACTCGGATGCTACAAGGTTCTCAGCGGATGTTTCCATTTTGTTGATTGTTTGCTCCAGACGGTTCTGAAACGCACCTAATTGGGGACGTTGGCCGGAAACTTTCTCGATCGCGTTGTTGATGGTGGATTGAGCTGCGGATTCTTTCTCACTACGATTATATTTAACTCATATTCTGGAGTGTTTTGGGAGCATTGAGGATTTTACAATAGCAGGGAAAGAGGAATTTTTAAAATCCACATTTATTGTGAGATGGCAGGTTTACGGGATGTGTTAATTCACGATTATTTGGGCGTTGATTTGCATGCTCGGAAGGACTAACCAAGTTGAATCTACTACCAGAGCATCAACGATAGGACTCAGCTCACTAAATCACTTATCCTTATTCTCAAATATCTTACCGAGATTCTTCCACTCCACCTTGTGTTTAGCCGCCTCCTGGTTTGAAGCTTGTATGGCATTATAGATCTCTTTTCGATACACTTCTACATCCTTGGGGGCTTTAATCCCTACTCGAACGGAATCCCCGTCAATCTCCAAGATAACAATCTCGATATCCTCGCCAAGCATAATGGACTCGCCCTTTTTGCGCGTCAACACAAGCATGCTCTCACTTCCTCTCGGTAACTGCTTCTGCTTGTCCCGCAGAGAGCAATTTGTGTTTGGTCTTGAATTCCGACTGGTGAAGGATCGTCTGCTTGCCCACTCGATTCTTCGTATTAACCACTATAGGGGCCAGTAAGTTAATGGTGGAGTCTGCTGCCGATTCTGCTATGGACACAACCGCCCAGACAGCCACATCCGGCTCACTCTCGATCTCCAGCTCTCTTATTATCTTGTCCGATAATGCAAATTCATACTGCCCGTAGAACAGAAACGGATTCGTCACGATAAACGCAAGCTGACTCTCATCCAGAGATTGCATGAAGGAGAAAGGAGCGCTCTCTTCAGGGTGAATCAGAACGAAGCGGTTGTGGTTCTCAAAGCCAGGGACTCCATGCGGAAATGTAAGAATGTCTTGATCCTCAATCTGCTTATCGCCGAAATCTCTTGTTGTTACGGTTAGCAAAATAATCCCCTCCTAAGCGTTCGTTAGAAACCTTATAAAGCAAGAAAAGCTCCCTAAAGGAGCGTCTCGATAAACCAACTAAACCCGATAATCTATTTCTGGTGGAATGAATTCCACGTTAGGATATTTCTTCATATAGATCTCGAGCTTCCCTTTGTGGTACTCAATAATAGGCTTATTATATTCCGTATTCATCTCAATACTTCCCAATATAGCCTCAATCTCGGGTTTATTGGCCGTATAGAATACATCTACATTGTCGTATAAGGCCTCCCCGGCATAATTAAACTCAGGAAATCCGCCTCCGACAGCGCCTTCCGCATTATCTGCGATAGCGTTTGTTTTGTTCTGAATGGCAGCCAGACGGTTGCCCTTCTCTACTGTGTTGGCAATACTCTGGAGCACGATATTCGGAGCTTGCGAATAAATCCGGCTCATCATTTCCAGATTGCCGCCCTGTCCGAGCGCATCATATGCCTTGGTATGATCGATCTCCATGTCACCGCGAGGCTGTCGCATCTCCAGCTTCGCAGGAACTCGTTTCATCTCGAAGGTAGGTCTAGGCTGTTGAATATCGAAATTCCCTAAATCACCGTCTATGTGCATGCTCGCATGTGTTAAACGGATTTGAATAGTGGGCATATTCATCCCCAGCCCACCACCTTTAATTTAAGAAATCTATGAGACTAGGCCGGATTAATTTGGCTCCTGTAGACAAGGACGCCTGGTATACATTCTCGTAAGTCTTCAAATTCGTAATGACCTCAGCAATATCCGCGTCTTCTGTCTTGGACTGTAGAGTCTGGAGATTGATCCCGATATCCTGAAGACGACCAAGTGCCAATTCAATCCGATTCGTCTTGGCTCCGATGTCAGACCTGATCTCCAGAACGGTGTCTAATCTCGTCTGGATCTTATCGATGGTGTTCGATAACCCGGTATAATCGCTCCCATCAAAGAAGCCCATTATATCGTCAAACAGCTTAAACACATTATCTACATCGTCTGCCTTGCCGAATATCTCAGTACCTGTCTTATTGATCCCGAGCGTTACTCCAGCACCGATCTCCAGGTTAATAATACCTGGGTCCGTCTCCACAAGCAAATTATCTTCATCCGGGTAAGGTGGTCTGTCCGTCATTTGCCCGTTGAACACATATTTGCCATTAAATTCGGTATTCGCTATATCGAGTGCTTGATTCTTTAATTGAATCATTTCCTGCTTAAGCGCCATCATAGCATTATCGTCATTAGTACCGTTGGCACCTTGTACAGACAGCTCCCGAACCCGATGCAATACATTGCCCAATTGATTCAAGGTCGTGTCTGTATAATCCAGCCAAGATAGGGACGTGTCAACGTTGCTTACGAATTGATCCGTGGCGCCAAGCTCGGTGCGGTACCGCATGGCAAAGCTGATTCCAACTGGGTCATCGGAAGGCTGGTTGATTCTGCGTCCTGTTGACAACTGATTCTGCAGATTCTTCATATTGTTCATATTATAGTTAAGATTACGCAGCAGCTGCGAATTCATCATGTTCTGTGTGACACGAGTCAAAGTCTATTCTCCCTTTCCATGCTCCAACTTATCGTCCAACGACACCCATCCCGTTAATGACCTTATCCAAAATCTCGTCACAGGTGGTCATTGCTCTAGCTGCCGCATTGTAAGCATGTTGGAATTTGATCATGTTAGTCATCTCTTCATCCATTGAGACTCCGCTAACGGATTGGCGTCTGGATTCCACGTGTTCGACGAGTGCCTTCTGATTCTCCAGTTGACGGTGCGCTTCCTGTCCTTGAACGCCAAGCTCGCCAATTATCGATCGGAAGTAATCATCAACGGTCCCGCTCTGCCCTTCTTTGTACTCAAATTTCTTATTCTTCAGCCCTGCTATCAGCAATGCCAGCTCGTTACTGCCTTTGACTACCTTGGTATTCCCGTTTTCATCCACGAACGTCCGGTTGGAAGCCGCGATTAGGAACACATTGTCGATTATGTCCTGGTTCATCTTGATCGTCTCGGCTTCCTTGCCTTCGGTAATCTGAAAGAACGGTTGGCCAGGAGTATCGTTTAGCGTATAGCCTAGCTGGTGCAGCCCATTCAAACCGTTAACCACAACGGTTGTATCACTCGTCAAAGTTCCGCTGAATTCCGTTCCATTCGCATCGGTCACTGTCACTCCGCTAGGCAATATTGTGTTCGCTGGGAGCGTGATTTCGACTTCGCCTTGGACTATAGATCGAACCATGGCATTCAAGTCTTCGGTGTATGAGGTTACCATCTCGTCTCTCGAGAATATCATTCCCGCCACTTCACCGTTCTGAAGGTTGGTTCCGAAGGAGCTTTCCAGAAAATTCTGAGTCATCTCAACATCCTTGGAATTTCCCGTTACAAGAGCAGTCGATCCCATACTGATATTATAGCCCCGAGTATCTTCAATGATCGAGACATTAATGTATCCGGACAACTCGTCCACTAACAAATCCCGCTGGTCGCGTAAATCATTAGCATCATTGCCCAACCCTTCTACCCGATAAATCTCTTCGTTCAACTTGGCAACTCCACCAAGAATAGTGTCCATTTGTTGGGCTCTAACTTTGATATTCTCCGTCAGATCGGAGGCAAGCTCATTAAGCTTCACTGCCGTACTATTAAGCGAGTCGGTTAACGCAATGGTCCGTTCTTTGACCAATACCCGATTGGTTCGGCTATCCGGATACTTAGTCAGCTCTTGCCACGCATTCCAGAAGCCTTCAATCGTCTGTCGTATCCCGGTATCGGAAGGTTCGTTGACAATCTTCTCCAGTTTCTCGAGTGCATCGCTTCGGATCGTCCATTGCCCCAACGACTTGTTCTCGTTCATGAATTGAGCATCAAGGTAACCCTCCCTGATTCTAGTAATGCTCGAGAACTCTACACCTTGGCCACTTTGGCCTGCAACAGTCGTGCGCATAAGCCCTACTGCTTCAAGCGGTCTTGCGGCGACAAGATTCACGGTTTGACGCGTGTAACCCTTCGTATTGGAATTGGAAATATTATGTCCTGTTGTAGTTAATGCGGCCTGATGGGAGAACAAGCTGCGCTTGGATATTTCTATGCCGGTAAACGTGGAACCCATATGCCTTCCCCTTTCAAACTAACAAGTATATCCGTTGAAAACGGCCATGTATGGCTGTTAAGCTTTTCTATCAAACATACGAATACGTTGCAACTGAGCTTGATCATGAAGCGGATGCTGGTAAGTCGGTTCTTGATCTGGTGCTGCTGAAATTAAATCCAGTGAATAATCAATATAGGCTAAGGATTGGGTAATTAATTGTTTGTTCAGTTCGTGAATCGACTTCAACTCTTGAATTAGACTGATCAACGCTTGTTGACGAGAACCGAGTGCTTGCTTCTCTTCCAGCTTCACCACGAGCTTGGATAGGTCGCTCACACTAACCGCTCCGGCAGGAAAAAGACCTCTTCCCCGCAGATAGGCATTCACGGCCTGAATGCGAAGCGCTTCAAGATCTCCGACAAGCTTAATTAGCTTGTTCTCCTTGTGCGTGATCTGAGATAGTCGATCGACTTCGTTCGCAACGATAACCGACTTCTTCTCCGTACCGAGCCCAATTAAGACCCGATGTACGTCGATCATCTCATCCATGGCTTTTAGTATCGTTTCCAAAGGAACCTTCACCTCATGCGGTTTATGACTTCAAGTAAGGAAAGAGCTTCTCCGCAATTTGGTTAGCCTCTACATGGTATGTCCCTGTAGAAACGGACTGCTTAAGCTCCTGAATCTTCTGTAAACGTGATGAATCACTACCAGCTTGAGCCTCCAACAATTCTTGAGCTTCGGAGGATATTCGAACTTCGTCTCTTTGATTTTCTTTGGCCGCCTTCGAATTATTCGATCTCGTCTCCTGATTGCGGTTATAAGGGTTCGGTCCACCTGCCGAGTATATACCATTGATTTTCATTAGATTCACTCCGTTCCAGTTCCTTATCATTCATTGCGGAACCTTTATCATTATCTAGTTTATCGGAAGGATCGGCTTGATTGTTTAGAGTTTTACAGTGGGTATTTAGTGGTAAATCTATGATTAGTTCTTTAGCCGATTAAAGTCGTTTTTTGTCATCGCTGCGGTCTTTGATCTGGAATGTACTCGTATTCTTCCTCTCTAACTCTGCTTTGCGAAGCGCATCTTGCTTGAGATGGTTGATATCGTTGTTAAGCTTCATTCTGCAGTTGTCGCATATGGTGCCTTCCATAATCCCATCGCCGCATACCTCACAAGCCATTTTGACATTAGTAGCTTCGCGATTGGTTATCCTCCCCTCACGAATAAACTTCGTGATTTGTTTGACGCTTACGCCCGTCCCTGTACTTAACTCCTGCATACTGCAAGCTCTGTTCTTACGCAAGTATTGCACGCAAAGCTGATATTGATCCTCGATGGCTCTCATGCAATTAGGGCATATGTTATAAGGATTCTTAACGTAAATTTTACCGCATTGGGGACAATTGTCCAGATTCATTCCCATCATCAAAACCCCTTTTATTCTATTCTATGTGGCCCTTAGAATTTGTACACCCCTTATGCTTTATCTGGCCCATGTAAGGCCGTATAACTTAGCGGGTAAATGTGTGCTTATGACCTTCGCGCATTGATTAAGTGTGCTTCCCGTTGTATAAACATCATCTATCATTAATATAGTTATCGGTCGAAAGTCCGATTTAGTTAATATTCGTTTTTGGGTATCCAGTCGGATGTCAAAAGCTTGTTTCATATCTTCTAGACGTTCCGCTCTGCTTTTATAGCTTTGTTTGCCGGTATGTTTCGTTCTGATTAACAAAGGTTCGACCGGAACCCTTACACGTCTGCCTAGTTCTTCGGCTAATAACTGAGATTGATTAAACCCTCTCTCTGCCAAACGTTCTGAGCTAATCGGGACATAGGTCAATAGATCTACATTTATCCCTAAAGCTCCCGTGCGATGGTGATAATGCTGCAAAAAAGTACGCTCTAACATATTGGTCAGCATCAATTTCAACCGTTCATCTCCACGATACTTGAATCTGGCTAGCCAAGGTCTTATTTGCTCGGAATAACGAACGGAGCTTCGACTAGCTACAAAATAAGCATCCAACCTTCTGCGGCAATCATCACATCGTTCTCCTCGACCGCAAATCTCACATTGTATGTTATTAATCCACTGAACTTGTCCATAACAGCGTGCGCATAAGTGTTGAATTTCTTGATTGAACCTGTTGGATAAAACAGATCCGCCACAATAGCCGCAGCTTTCTGAACTCGTTTGAAGTAAGGTCTCTATAGACCGCACACCTGCTCTGCACAGTTGGAACCAAGATTTCACTAAGTTATTGTTCAGGTCCATATCATCATCCCCCTGTGTGAAAAAGAATAGAATTCTAGGTCAACAAGAAGCCCTTCTTGCGGGCAAGACGATTCATCAGCCGAATTTGTTGAATCGCCCCGGCTTGCGCGTTCGTCTTCGCAGCGGATACGAAGTATACAATCCCATTCGGATCATCCTTGGATCTCCCTGCTCTGCCGGCCATTTGAACAAGAGAAGCTTCATCGAATAAAGCGGACTCGGCTCGTAGAATATATACATCTGTCTTTGGCACTGTTACTCCTCTTTCTAGTATCGTGGTTGTAACAAGGATGCGAATGCGGCCGTCACGAAAGTGGAGGACTTTTTCTGCGCGATCTGGATCCTGGGAGGAAGTACCGTCAATGAATCCCTGTAGATTAGGAAAAAGGGATATCAGATGCGTTACTAAGTTGTCGATTTCTTTGATTTTCGGGACAAAAACAAACAGTTGGGCGCCGCGATGAACAGAAGCCTCAAGTGCTCGTTTAAGTTTGAGAGGCAGTGGGTTTTTACGATTCGTGATGAGGAGCCTGGGGACTGGGAGCGGATGACGGTGAAACCGAACAGGTACTCGAACATGAGGCAATTGATTTCGTTTGACGGCACGTTGCATTGGAGTAGGTGGCGTAGCCGATAGAAAAATATAAGTGCCTTGGGGTTTGCAAACTTGTCCTGCTGCATATTGCAGTTCAGGATTGTTGTGGTATGGAAATGCATCGAGCTCATCAATAATGATTAGATCGAACGCTCGATGAAAACGCATGAGTTGATGCGTTGTGGCAAGTGTAATGTCGCCGCGATTCCAGCGGTCCTCACTGCCGCCATAGAGCGTGACGATCGTCCGATCCGGGAACGCCCGCTGCAAGCGGGGGCGGAGCTCCAGGACGACGTCACGCCGCGGCGTGGCCATGAGGACCGTGCCGCCGCGGGCGAGCTCTGCTTCGATGAGCGGGAAGATCATCTCGGTCTTGCCTGCGCCGGTTACCGCCCAGATCAGGAATGATCGGGGCGGGGCATCGGCTGCATTCGGCGGCGGCGACGCCAGGAACGCGAGCGCCGCGCGCACCGCCGCCCCTTGGGCGGGGCTGAGCCCCCAGTTGCCGATGCCGTCATCGGCAACTGAGGGTGGCCCGCCCTGCGGCGGGAGCGGCGCGGGCGTACTCGCGCTTCGAGCCCGCGCAGCCTGCTGCCCCGTGCTCCGCTGCGCGGCAAGCCCGCGTATCAGCAGCGAGCATTGCTGCTGCCGCCCCATCGTGAGGCACGCTTCGCAGTACAAACACGGCCCGCCGCACTGCGGACAATCCGTCGCGTACATCCGCGACATTCCGCTCCCGCAGCGGCGGCACCTATACTGCGCCTCGCGCTGCTTAAGCGCAGGCAACCACCAACGCCGCGCTCGCTCCACCCGCTCGAGCCCGGTCACAAGTGCCACCCGGCCGCGCAAATAAGCGGCCTGCAAATAACTGCCCTGGTGCTCTACGATAGACTCGAGCCCTGCATGCTGCAGCAACCCTACGAATTCCTCTCGAGTCAGCGACCGACCCTGAAGCTCTGCTTCCATCTGCTCAAGCATGTCCAATTGCAGTTCAGGAGCAATAAGGCTTGACCTTACACCCCTCCACGGGCTTGTTGTGATTTCGGCTGCCCTATTCCTCCCCCCTTCCTGCTGCTCCACCGCATCATCTACATCATACTGCTTCCTACGACTGACCTCTTCATTCACCCTCCTCACATACTCTTCATATTTAATGGTGATAACCCTCAAATCCGCTATCACCTTTAATATTCTCTCATCCTTCCCCACCTTTTCTCTCAGCAAATGCAGAAGGGCCTGCTCATCCTTGAACAAGCGACCTTCCCTATTCAATACTCTTTTCACTTCATGGGCTTGTCCTAGCGACATGGACGGCCCCAACACCACGATGGATACTGTGCCACCGTATTGCTCGAACCAGAATGCATAGTCGATGCGAATGTCCAATGTTACTTCCCAGCTCCATTGTTTAGGACGGAGAATAGCATATACAACCGCCTTCATTCCTGCCTCCTTTGTAAGCGATTACCTAATGTGCTAACGGAATCTTTTGCATTTCAGGCTCGTTGCTTAATCGGACCAATACAACTTCTTCTTGCTCATAACAAGCAATAATATCATCTAGTAAATCGGGATTTTCCAGCCGCATTACTTGCATTTCATCTGGACGATCTCCCGCCATCCGATTTGCAATTGTAAGTGTATCATCAGTCGAACCCTCATCGAGCAGAAGCACCCTTACATTTCTTCCTTTTAACCAGGAGAACAATAACAAGGAGCGCAAGTACCACTCCACATGAAGCTCATTATTTTTCACAATCAACAAATAAGTCAGAGGCTTTCTACGGTTCCACCGAGCCAATGAATAACACAAATGGACCAAAGCAACAGCCGAACCATAGCTTCCAACAATCAAAAGCAATCCGACAATCATAGCGGCACCTCCCTTACATGAAGTATATGCTGCTAAGCTGTCTATGGTTCCTGCTATGCCGGTCCATTCTTTGGATCCGCCTAAATCGTTTCCGTACTCTTTACAAAGTCACCCAACCATTTTTAATCGCTATAATAACGGCTTGCGTCCGGTCTTCCACTTCCATCTTTTGCAAAATACTGCTCACATGGTTCTTAACCGTTTTCTCGCTGATGAATAGTATTTCCCCAATCGACTTATTGCTTTTTCCCTCCGCTAACAAACGAAGGACTTCCGCCTCTCTACGAGTAAGCGGGCTATTCGGCTGATGGATGTACTTGACACCGGCTTCTTTAGGGGTATGATCTCCCCCAGCCACTCCAACCGTATCCAAGTAAGTCATCCGACGCAACTGGTTGATCAGCTTACCTGTCACTTTTGGATGAATGTAAGCATGTCCTGCTACTACAGAACGTATCGCGTTAATTAGCGACTCCGCCTCCATGTCCTTAAGCAAGTACCCGGAAGCTCCTTTGCGCAAGGTTTCGAACACATAACTCTCATCATCATGTATGGACAGAATAATCACTTTAATCTCAGGAAAAAATTCCTTCAGCCGCTCTGTAGCCACGACTCCGTTCTCGATTGGCATGTTGATATCCATCAATACTACATCGGGTCGAAGGTCATTACATAACTCCACTACTTGGATCCCATCTCCGCATTCCCCAATGACTTCGAAATCAATTTCCATATTCAGAATACGCTTTACGCCTTCACGTAATAACTGATGGTCATCCGCAATAACGATATTGACCGTGCGGCTTGCTTCCATAGCTTCAATCCTCCCTGGGTTCTAAGCTTATTGGTATTAGCATGACAAGTTTGGTGCCGGCATTCAAAGCGGTCTCAATATCCATTCTGCCTTCGAGCAGTTCGATTCGCTCGCGCATCCCCATAATTCCAAAATGCGCATTACCCTTCGTAATTTGCATCTCCAATCGCTCTAAATTAAACCCGACACCATTGTCTTGCATCATTACCTTGACCATTTGATTCTGAAACGTAATTTCCACAAAGACATAACTTGCCTTAGCATGCTTCAGGACATTCGACAAGCCTTCTTGCACCAGTCGGAATACAGCAACCTCCATAGCTGACGGCAGTCGCTTCTCCAATCCCACAACATCGAACTTGATCCGGACTCGTGTTCGATCTTCAAAGTCTTGTATGTACTTACGTACCGTAGGGATAAGCCCAAGATCATCAAGCGCCATCGGACGTAGGTTAAAAATAATTTTGCGGACCTCTTCTAACCCCATTCGTACCTGCGACTTCAGATCTGAAAGCTCTTCCTTCACTGCGGCGAACTCACTTCGCAGCAGCATTCTCTCGGCAATCTCAGATCGAAGAACAATATTAGCCATTGCCTGAGCCGGACCATCATGAATCTCACGGGCAATCCGCTTGCGCTCTTCTTCTTGAGCGACAATAATTTTTAATCCGACAAGCTGCCTGTTCTTCGCCGATTCCAGTATTCGGGTTACCTGATTCAGGTCACCAGACAAATACTCCAGCACAACGTTCATCTGCAGCACCAGCGCCTCAGCTCGTTCAATGGTGCGGTCTACGTTCTTAATTCGCTTCTGAAGTTCATCGCGTCTGGCTCGCAGTTGATACTCTTTCTCTCGGGAGATGGTAAGCTGCAATTGCAATTGCGTGGCTGCCTCGTATGCTACTCGGATATCCTCTTCCTTAAAACGGTGAAAATCCCGACTTACTTCCGTAAGTCGGATCCTTGCCCGCTTGTATTCCATTTCCAACCGATCCACCTGATCGATCATCTGGGAGGCTTCATCTTTCACCAGCTGCAGTTCCTTATTCAGCGCGTCCCATTCGGAGCGGGCACTTTCGCAAATCTCAAAGATCTGGTACTTGCTAGACTCCATGACTCCTATGGCGTTTTTAATTACCTTGTCGATGGTATCATATTGCAACTGAACCAGAACCCCTCTTTCCATTTATGGCCTATATCAATCCATCTGTAATTCTTATTACCTAGCAAGTGTATAGAACACTATTTTTAATACTACCATATTTGTAGCTCTTTTGACTTGATATGTTGGAACTAAATTATTCCAGTGTAACCGAATAAGTCACCGGGTCCCAACCCACCTTCCAGCCCATCTTCTCGGACAAAAGTCTCAGAGGGACCATTGTTCGCTCATTCATTAGCATAGGAGCAACTTCAGCGGTCACTACCTTCCCGTCTATGATTAGATCTGCATTATCCAACCACAGTTCGGCATAATGGTTATCTTTTAGAATGGTAACTTTACGATCGGAATCACTCCAGCCTATTTCTCCACCCATAGCTTCAACCACAAACCTTACCGGAACCATTGTATTGTCCTTATATATAACTGGTGCTTGATCTAGAATAATCGGTTTATCGTTTACTGTAAGAGTTCTATTATTAATCGACAGCTTAACTTTGTTTAAATTTGTCGGTACGTTTGGTGCGTATTGGAAAGAAATGTCGTCAAAAAGGATTTCTCCAGTTAATGCACGCTCGTCTTGTCCTTGTGCTGGATTAGTGATGTAGAGTCTCTTCAACGTCATAGGATAAGATATCCCATACGGACTTAAATCTGCTGTCAATGTCTTCCAATCGCTCCAGTTTACATATTGGGTTAGATCAATACGTTTGATCTCACCTTTGGCATCTACTACTTCCGCCCTCACCCAGTTAAAGCTGTTATCGCCTTTCAGTTTTACGGATAATGTTTGCGGCTGCCCTGGAACCGCCACCCCATTCGCGCCTAACATGGCGTATGCTGCCTTTGTACCTGTTCCTTTTGTGAAATCATAGCTTAACGACAGGGCATATGCTCCCGAAGGCAATCCTGGGATAGAGACACGGTTCGTACCTCCAACGACCTCTGTCGGATAACTCTGGAACGTTACTGGTGTAAGATTGTTCTCAAAATCCAGCAGGGACTGCATCTGTCCAAGCGGCATAGAAATCATAGAAGTGAACCCATCATATCTAGCAAAAAGACGGCCCTGCTTCGTCCCTGGATCAATAGATTGTACGGTTAACTTATCTCCTTCTATCTTCCCTTTGAAGCCGACCATTTCCCATTGAATAAGCTCAGGCGGCACGGTTCGTGTTGCACCTTGTTTCGTAGTAGCCGTTACAGGAAGCTTGTAGATCGAATTAGGCAGCAGCACTTGTGATGACGGTTGTGGCTGTAGGCTAGCTATCTGATCGCGTCCAAGGACTTCAATGTCGATACTTTGCGAAGCTTGTCCCGATTTGACGGTTAAAGTCGTCTTGCCTGGTTGTAGGGCAGTAAATGTATTTTCTTGAAAAGAACCTATAGGTTGGGAAGTGCTCCAAACGGTTGGCGCCCCGGTCATATCCATCGGATTGAAATATCCATCAATTGCTTTAAGGTTGTAGGAAGCTTTTTCCCCGATAAATAAACTCGTTGCACCGCTCACTTTGATTTCTCTAACTTCTCCTTTAGGCGCCATGGAGTACACGCCAACGCCATTTACCACTCTTCGTTCATAGGTTCCGCCATACTCCAGGTCATTTGTTAATACGGTTTGCAGCTCTCCTAATGGCCTGGACACCATCTGAGTGGAGCCACCGCCATCTAGATTAAGGCCTTTCCATACCCCTACTTTTATCATAAATTGTTGAAGCTCGGTCATGCTTAAGCCTTTACTGTCGCCTGAATTATCTGCCGTTATTAGAAAAGCATATCTTTGATCCTGAGAGTATCCAATAGCCGTTCTAGATCTGTAGCCGCCAATATCCGACACATTTCTCGAAAAAGCCGCAGGCTGCCCATTATCTACTAGAATCGTATGACCGCCTACCATCATTTTGAAATTAGCCGCATCATAGTTCATAGTAGGATCTTGACCGGTCACTTTATAGTTGGCAGTAAGGCGATCCCCTACCTTCAGATGCTTCTGTACGAATTCATCTGCTTTTCCAGAAGCACGCAGTATGTACCCATCTACTGGAGCAATGATGTTCAACACACTACTACGAGCAATTTGCTCTATCACGCCGTTACGAACTAGTATTTCGGTTGGTACCGTAACACCATCATTGGAGCGGTCAGATTGGCCCCAAGCATTCGTATACATGAAAAGACCGTCGATCATCGTATGCTTGCCAGCTTCATGTACTCCGTCTTCCTCGTACCAGTAATACGTTTTGTTAATGCCTCCGAGCTCGTAAGATGCCCCATCCTTAGCCGTTATTTTCCCTTGAAACGTGAACAAATCGACAATAGGCTTGTTGTCCTTTGTCAGCGCAAACGAATAGAATCCTGGCAGAAAAGGAGGTGTCGCCAATAACTTCCCGTTCATCACCTGCGGTCCCATGGGTACACCCTCGGCTTGGGTATTATAGAAATCCCCGTTTACTGCTGCAACCGCGCCTGTTTCATTTGCCATCTGACGTACCGTTTGCTTCTTTGTGAATTGTCCGTTCGTTCCTGCCATTGTGTCGAGGCGCACCATAGGATTCTGCAGATCAATCTGTATCACATCCGCATTCACCTTTACAGGCACATTGTTACGATCAAATCGATATTCATAGCTTCTGAGAGTCGCGCCATATGTAATAGCTGATTCACTTAGGAGCTGGATTGGGGAGTCTACTGGACTCGCTGCCACTGTTGGGGATGCTCCAATTATAGATTGGAATAACATTGTTGCTACGAGTAAAGGAGCGAATCTGCGTCCTTTACCCGCGCTTTTGTTCCTCTTAGCTTGTGTTTCTTCTGTGGTTACGACTTGTTGAAAGACTGCCATCTCCGTTTTCTCTCTCCATTCCTATTCTTTCTTTTCTCTCTATCTTCTAGTATAGACTCTTAATCTCGAGAAAAAGTTACGACAAATTGAAGTTGCAACTTGTATCATTTATATAATCCTTCGTGAGTGGTGTTCGTTTTGGGGGAACAAAAAAGCACCAACCCCTGGATCAGGATCGGTGCTTCCGATTCATTCGTTTAAATTTACTTATACTAACGCTTGCTTGCGCAGTTGTTCTACTTTGTCCGTGCGCTCCCAAGGTACATCAATATCCGTACGTCCAAAATGGCCATAAGCGGCAGTTTGACGGTAGATCGGATTGCGTAATTGCAATTCCTTGATGATACCGGCTGGACGCAAATCAAAGTTATTGCGAATGACTTCCACCAACTTCTCTTCGCTAACTGTTCCTGTACCAAATGTATCAACAGCAATGGAAACCGGACGAGCTACACCAATTGCATAAGCCAGTTGAATTTCAACTTTCTCAGCCAGACCAGCTGCAACGATGTTCTTGGCTACATAACGAGCAGCATAGGCTGCGGAACGGTCAACCTTTGTCGGATCCTTTCCTGAGAAAGCACCGCCACCGTGACGAGCATAACCGCCATAAGTATCTACGATAATTTTACGGCCCGTTAGACCAGCGTCCCCTTGAGGACCACCAATTACAAAACGGCCTGTTGGATTAATGAAATAGTTCGTTGCATCATCTAACCATTCAGCAGGAACGACTGGCTTTATTACATGTTCCTTAATATCGTTCTGGATTTGCTCCAAAGTGATTTCTTCTGCATGTTGAGTCGATACAACGATCGCGTCAACGCGAACTGGTTTGTCGTCTAGGTATTCTACTGTTACTTGAGTTTTACCATCTGGACGCAAGTATGGCAGTGTGCCGTTCTTACGAACTTCAGATAAGCGGCGTGCCAAGCGATGTGCTAGCGCGATAGGCAATGGCATCAGTTCTGGAGTCTCATTAACAGCAAAACCGAACATAAGACCTTGGTCACCAGCGCCTAATGATTCGATTTGCTCGTCTGTCATAGTTCCTTCTTTGGCTTCTAAAGCCTTGTCTACACCCATTGCAATGTCAGCAGACTGCTCGTTCAAGGAAGTCAAGACGGCACAAGTGGAAGCGTCAAAACCATACTTCGCGCGTGTGTACCCGATCTCCTTGATCGTTTTACGGACGATTGCAGGAATATCTACGTATTCTGAACTGCTGCTAATTTCCCCAATTACCAGAACTAGCCCAGTGGCTACAGATACTTCACAGGCAACACGTGCGTTTGGATCGTTTTCAAGAAACGCATCCAACACTGCATCCGAGATTTGATCGCATATTTTATCAGGATGCCCTTCCGTAACTGATTCTGATGTAAATAAACGTTTTCCTTTTTGTACCGCCATAATGAATCAACCTCCTGAATCTTAACATATATAAGTCCTATAATTACATTTACTCATAAAATCAACCTTTTCCGATTGGAAAAGGTTGCATTAGAAAGCATGACCTTCAACATAAAATGATACTTGATTTGTCGACAGGTGTCAACAAACGAATGCCTGTTAGTAGGGTTAAGATTGCATGGTTTGCTGTTGTGCGATTTGAACCAAACGTTGAGTAATGCTCCCTCCAACTGCTCCTGCGTACCTCGATGGAAGGTTGCCCCAATCCACATAACCTCCGCCAGCTGATCCAAGCTCATTTGCAAATTCTACATCTGATGAGCCTGCTTGACTTGTCCCCATCAAACCCAACTCTGCAGCAATTTCATATTTCATTTGATCAATTGCCTTTTCGCATCCTGGAACAAGCTTTTGATTTCTTCTCGCCATATTGTGTAGTACCTCCCTTGTTGGTGTACTTTTAGTATGGCAATGCTTGATATCCTCAACCGTCTATGTTGTTGTCAAAAACGGATAATTATATAGCTTAAGGTATAATATAACTTCCTCGTACCATAATAAAGATGTCCCCTGCATTTTTGGGATCCGGTTTAACTCCGCGACCTTCTCTTGGGAAGATGAGCAAGTGATTGGTTTCGATCGCTTGTCCCGCAGCGATATCTTTCCCAGCCGTTACATCTGGGATACCGTTATCGTCACTGCTAACGGCAATAGTCTTGCCTGTGCGGACGATTAGCTCTGTCCCTGCTCCTGCGTAGAGCGTCTTTCCTGGCGGCAATTGAACAACTTCCAGAGCTGAGTCCGCCCCACTTCCTCCTGTCACAGGTGGCGGTGTAGGTGAAGGGGTTTGGGATGGTGTTGTTGGTTGCTGCTTTGCTATTGCTTCTGCGATCTTTAGATTAATCTGCTGATCGAAGTAACTCTTCGTAATAACTGGATCATCGACAGATCCTGGTTGGGCCGATGTAGTTCCTCCGTCAGCGTTAGAAACGATGACAGACCCTAGCCAAATGGCTCCACCTAGTAGGATAGGTATATAAAGTAGTTTTAATCGGTTCGTACGCATATGGACTTGTTGTCCTCCTTGTCTAGCAATCTCCTTCTATGATAGCTAAGTTTAGCTAGATTAGGCAAGAAAAAAAGCCGAGACTAGGTCTCGGCTTTTAAGCAGTAATTCTTACAAAGAACTAGTAACCATTACTTTGAAGGAAATTACACTACCACTTGCAGTTATTGCAGTGATTGTATAATTTGTACCTGCAGCAATTGTACCTGTCTTAGTTGGTATAGCATTTACAAATTGACCTGCAGTTGTAAGAACCACTCCGTATTGGTCAGTTACTTTAACAGCAGCATTAGCAATAGCCATCGCTGAATCTGCAGCACTTGCTGTTGTGTTTGTAACTTGAACTGATCCAGCAGAAAGATATTTCACTCCACTGTTAGTTCCAGTATTCAATGCTAGTGTTGTAGCAACTGGTGATTCTTTACTTACAACTACATCTTTTGTTACAACTGCTGAGCCAGTTCCTGTAATACCTACAACAGTAACTTTAATTGTTTTCTCTGTTGCAGTATCAGATGAAGCGAAGAAAGCATCTGTTGCTGACAATTTTCCTCCTGAGTAAGCAATCTTTCCAGTACTGTTATAAACGTTGTTAGTTACTGTGTAAGCAGATTGAGGAACAGCAACCTTAGTACCATCAGCCAACAAACCATTTACCGTTACTGCTTTGCTATAATCAAGTGTATTACTTGCTGGTTTTGCATACAGCTTTGCAATGTCAGCAACTTCGTAACCAGTAACATCTGCAACACCTACTACTTTTACGCTTGTGCTATATTGGCTTCCTGCAACATCAACATTTGAAGAATTAGTAAGCTTCAATGTTACAGTAGAAGTTGCAGCAGCATTTGCAGTTAAAGTATAAGTTGCGCCTGTAACAGTTGCTGGTACTGATGCACTGCTTGAAGTTACAACAACATTGTAGCCAGCAAACTTATCAGCTGTGCTTGCGCGGCCATACTGGTCTAACACATTAACTTTAGTATTTGGAATTGTAGTTGTAGCATCAACTACTAATGCCGTTTTAAGATCAGTAACACCTGTGATTACAACTGGTTTTTTGTTTGGCTTGATAGTTAAATTCAATTGAACAAGTTTACCAGTGCTAGTGATACCGTTAATGAAAACATTTGTGTCTGCTGTAACTGGAACTTGATCAGTCAAATCAAGCACTAACTTGGATTTGCTGTTAGCTACATCATCAACAAAGTTAAACGTTTTAAATGGTGTACCTGTTACCGATAGAACTGACAACATGCCTGGACCATTCAATGAACTAGTAGCATTAGTAACTGCATTTCCAAACTGATCAACAGCAGTAAATGGAATTTCAATTGATTCACCTGCTACTGCAATTTCTGGAGCAGTTAGCTGTAAAGTGTCAATTTTTGCTACGTCTTTAACAGTAAGGTCGAAAGTTGCTTTGTTACCGGTCGTTTTGGAGATAAGGAATACTTGAGTAGTACCTGCTTTATAAGTAGTTGCACTTGTAGGAACTACTACTTTTAGAGCAGTAGAGCTGTTCACAGTGTAAGCTGCAGTAACATCAATGTCTGCAACAGTTGGGTTAGATACTGAAACCAATACATCATTCAGTACGTTATCCTTTGGAACAGCATTGCCATATTGATCTTTAGCATCTATCAGAAGGTAGAACTCTTCAGAAGTTCCTACTTCTAATGTTTTGCTATTTGCATTGTACAATTTTGTGATACTAATGTTAGCTACTTGAGCTTTAGGTGCTACAGTCAGTACTTGGCTAGCAAATACACCAGTAGTTTTGTGCACCACGCTTACTGCTACCTTCTCATCAAGCATGAATAAAGGAGATGCTGAAGTTAATTTAATAATTCCTGTAGTAGAATCTAGGGTATCAATACCTTTACCAGCAGTAATTTCAAGGCTGCCCGCTTCAGTACTAACGATATCCTCATTGTATTGGTTCAGAACTTTAATTTTGGCTGTTACTTCAGTTCCAGTAGAATTGAGTGGAGCTTTATCAGAAGCAAACTCAATCTTAGTAACTTTTTGATCTTCAACAGTTACTTTTTGCTCAACCGCCGGATCAACAACTCCACCAACAGTTACTGTATATTCACCTTTAGTGAAGTTAGCAAGAAGTTCAACAGTTGCAGTTTTTTTGTCTTCGCTCCAAGTTGTCTTAGATACGTTAACAGGTGTTGTACCTTTCTTAACGGCGAAAGTTGCTTTAGTGTCATCAACAGCTTTGTCGAATTTCACTTCAACTTTCTTTGCGCCCACAACTGTAGTTGTTACAGCAGCTTGCTTGTGAGTTACGCTAACTGTGTACTCGCGGTCTTTGTAAGTAACTTTAACATCAGTTGCAACATTCGCTACAAGAGCAGTGTCAAGAGTTTTCTCAACTACGCCAGCATCGCTGAATGTTACTTTTACTTTCTTGCTGTCAACTGCAACAGCTTCAGTAACCTTAGGAGCTGCAAGCTCAGTTACAGCAGCATAAGTAGCGTCTACAAGAACGGAACGAGCTGCGTCTGTAGTGTAGTCTGTTTTAGCTTCCAACAAGCCAAGCTTTACAACAGTTGCTACGTTAGCTTTTGCCCAATCGGACACTGTACCAGTTACAACTGCGCTAGCATCTACTTTAAGATCCAGTGCGCGAACCAATACGGTTGCCAGTTGCTCAATTGTTACAGTACCTTCTGGATTGAAGACGCCAGGAGCTGTTCCGTCCATGATGAATGGAGTAGCTTTGGATACAGCTGCGATTTCTTCAGCGGACCAACGGTCAGCTGCTACGTCAGTGTAACCAGTTGCTGTTACTGTAGGTAATGGGAATTTCTTAAGTAGTGCAACGATCTTAGCTAGTTGCTCACGAGTCATGCCCGCGTTAAGCTCTGCACCATTATTAGTACCATCAAAGATACCTGCTGCTACTAGAGCATCATATTTTGCTTGTGTGTCCAATGGAGTTTCTGCTGCGTATACTGCGGAAGCAAGCATGGATGAAACCATTGCACCTGCTACAAGAACGGATAAACTTTTCTTCATAACCTTTTTGTCTCCTCCTCGATTAACCTTCAATGTGTTTAATTGCTGTTCTAAGTTCAAGCCCGTTTCACTCATCGATTGATTCACCCCCTTCCCAGAGTTGAGCGCGATTTACTATAAAAAGTCTGTAACTCGTAGTTACAGAAACTAGTAAACAAAAATAGATAGAAAACTAGAGACAGTGACACCACTATAACATTATACAATGGTGAATATCTACCGTAAAGAGAAATTTGTGAAAATTACCCAAGTGTCTCTTTGTTTTCTTCTTGCTTTGCTTTGTTTCACTTAATTAAACGCAGAGGGCGGAAAAAAGTTGCGCGTTTTTAAAAAAACTTTTTTCTTATGTATACCGTGCGCTTCAAGTTCTGATAAGAGTTTCTATGTGTGTCATACTTTATGTCTACGTGCTTAGTATACAACCATCTATCACTATCGTCATTATTAAGTATTTTCCAATTCGTATGTCTAAAAAATACAGCTGCCGGCAACGAAACCGGCAGCTGTATGGCTATCATTTAGGTACTTTTTTCTGTTGCTGCATTACGCGCATAGCTACTACCGCAGCCTCTGCTCTTGTGAAGGTATTTAGTGGATCGAAACGTACTGTGGCCTTTTTTTGACCTTGCTGCAATACGTTCTCTTTTCCTTCGATCAATCCAGCTTTGAAAACAGCTTCCACAGAGGTTCTAGCATAGATATCGATCTGCTCTCCGTCCGTGAAGGCTTTCTGTAAATTATCAAGTACCTTATCTAATGTGGAGTCAGGTGAAAGCTTCAAATCAGCAGCTCTGGCTATCATAACCGCTGCATCCTGACGTGTGACAGCACTGTCTGGCAAGAAGCGCCCTAGGGCTGCCCCCCTGACAATACCTGCTCGAGCGGCTGTTTCAATATATTTATAATCGTACAGCCTGGTTAAGATGTTGACACGAGGCACGTCAGAGAATGTAGGAGTCTCTGTATACTGTAATGGAATATCGAAAATCTTAACAAGCATGGTTGCGAACTCACCGCGAGTGATAGCATCGTTTGGCACGAATGCCGTTGCTTCCTTATTCAGCATTAACCCTTTGGCATAAAGAGTATCCAACTCATTCCTGGCCCATGGGTGGCCCGTTACGTCATCGAAGCTGTTCCCCATGTACATCACTTGATAATAGCCGAACGTATCAAAAGGTACGGTGATGGTGTTATCCGCTGTTTTAATTACGCCTCCAAGGTTCTTCCATCTCCACTGTGTTGTCCCTGTATAGTCCTCGTATATATCAAAGTGATAGACCGAGATATACTTCCATGCATCATCTCGGATATTGGAATCGTATTTCAAGGTAAGCGTACCGCGTTCTGTAGGGATAACTTGATCATCCTTACTTCTCGCATAAAAAGCCTCATTATCATAAGGCAGACGACCGCCTCCGTTTAATGCTTTGACCATATCCGTCTCATTCTTACGAATGCTGCCTGCATCGATCCATAACAGCGGTCCGGCCGGGCGGAATTTACCTGTCGGTTCACTAAGGACTTGCTGACCCGTCGTTGTAATGATCGGGATGTTGCGATTGCCAATCTGTCCGTCTGCAGATGTAGGATGCTTGAATTTGTCTACACGGCCATCGGTCTGGTTGGCAATCCCGAACAAAATCTTACGATCGGCAGTAAGGAACTGGTTCACTGAGCTTTGATCGTTACGGCTAAAGTTTGTTCCTCTCGGGAATGTGAGTTTGGCCTGACCATCAAAAGCAGTGATGGAGTTTTTCAGAGCTGTTTTGAATTGAGCTCCTTCCACCGGTGTATCTACATTAAACAATATAAACGTTGCTGTAGTCTGCTGGGTCCCTCGGTGTACCGTGAACCTAATACTGTTCTTGCCCGCCTTTAGGTCGTCTATTTCGTAGAAGAATCGCTTGCGTTTAATTCCATTCTCATCGAATACTTCTCGTTGTACTGCTAGATCTTTACCGAATACAACACTATCCGCGCCTTCGGCCTCCATCTCCACTTCAACATAGTTGCTGTTAATATTAGCTTGAAGCTCGCCCTTCTCGTTCGTAATAAGGATCGGATACTTGATAACGAAAGCTAATGGCTCACGGCTTATCGTAATTGTGCGTGTTACAGTGATGCCAGATGCGTTCGAAATCGAGAATTCGAAGATGGTTTCTCCTTTGGTTGCCAAAGTAATCGGGATGGTTCGGAACTGTCCAGTTGAAGGACTGTTCAATAAACTGAAATAGTTAGGATTGTTGCTTAGCGGTTCGGCAGCTGAGAAGTTGTTGTACCTTCGGTCGTACTTCACAACAGGAACTCCATTCTCATCCTTCGTCCTTACTGTCAGCTTAATCTCGCTTGAATTAGCAAACTGACCTGAAAATGCTACAGAGGTTTCACTAGTCGAATAGGTTTCAACCTGTTTGCCTGGAACATACTTCACAATATCCGACGTTTCTACTGGTTTAATGGAAAGGAACTCAGGGGCATCTGTGCTAAACACGAATACCTCGTATTGGCTTGATGTGACGATTACGCCATTCCGTTTCACATTAAACTTAATGGTATTTTTGCCTTCGCGGAAGTTCCCTATTTGGACGTAGAACGTCTTGAATACTTCTTCAGCATGAAGGATGTTTGTATTACTCTCATTAACTATGACATCCACCGTATAATTGTTTGTCGTACCAAAGGGAAGTGGAATATTTACTAACCGCCCAGAGATACAGCTTCCTGTTGCAATTGATTCTGTCGGTTTCCTACAAGTAATCTCTAGATTAGGATTCTTCACAACTCTTCCATCATAAATGTTGTTTACAATCAGATAAGGTGTGTTAGACACGGTCAAGTCGTATTGCCTTCGACCAGAATAGTTCTCCCCTGCTTTTGTTCCTATATAGGCCGCAGGTAAAGGATCTGGCGGAGGATCGGTAGATGGAATAAAGGTAACCTTTGTTACTCCGTTCGATATATTATTCGGTATCGAATACGCGAAAACATACTTTCCGGTGATCGGATCTGTAATCGGGTTCACCAACGTGGTAGTGACAGGAGAGTTAGTTGTATAATTCCCCAAATAGACGTTTACCCTTTTTGTCTTTGTATCCGTAATAACCGATAGAGTCGACGGCATTTCCGTAATATCATTCCGTCCGCCTTCAATTAACGTCATTCCATCCGATCGTTTCACCGACTCAATATACGGCAATGTAGGGTCCACATAATTAAATGTAAAAGTAGATGGCGGAATGTTGTCATTCGACGAGTTGAAGAATCGGAATTCAACTACTTGGACTTTATCCGTAGGGATATCAAGCTTGGCAGAGAAATCGAATACCTTATACCGGTTCGTCTTTGACCAAGCTGCCACTTCATTAAGTGATGCGGCTACTGCATTAACACTATAATTGAATGGATTGCCAACAGCTGAATCATTGTACATCAGCGAGACGGAATAAGATCCATTGGCAAGTGTTGGAGGCCTAGTAAATACTGCCCGTCTTCCAGCATCAATTGCTGAAGCTGTCTGATCTACAAAATTGTCCGGGTTAGTAACAGGGGCGAAACGGAGTTTGAGCAGATTCAAGTCTCTACCTAGATTCGTACCTGTTACAATAACATCCGTCCCAACTTCAGATAATCCTGAAGCAGCCGGATCAGCTACTACGAAAGGATACTGCGCGAGCAGCTCATTGTTGTACAAAACCTTCATTAAATAAGTGCCTGCAATCAGCCCAGGAATAGATGTGAAGTTTCCTGTTGCTTGTGTCCCCCCTGGATTAGCAGAGAGTACGTTCGCATTACGCTGATTAGTGCCATCGTCGTTCGTTACTGCTAATGTAAGCTTCGTACTATCCGTGATGCCAACACCGTTAACGGTTATCGTTGAAGTACCTACATCGGAAGGAAGCATTTGTGGAATGGTTATACTTGTGATTGCCGTTGTTCCGGCTGCAGCAGCAGCGTAAACGGAATCTGAAACTGTTCCTCCGCTAGCGAAATTCGCTATTGAACCAGCCGATCCGTCAGGATAACGAAGCACTTTGTCAAAAGCAAGCTTGTAATTATTATTCAAAACCAGAGCAGATTGATTAGAAACCCTGAAGAGAATGCTTGTATCTTTTACATCTATGACTGTAAGCGGAATATCTGGTGCGACCCTCGGGACTGCCTGATCCACCAGCCTGGCATTCTGAATATCTGCTTTACTGGTCCCCAAGTTCACCCCACTGAAATAGATCGTTGTCGGATTAAGTTCATCCGCAGGGGCTAGTGCTGTAAATGCAGGAATAGCGTTGGCATTGTTCAATACAACAGGTCCATTCACCAAAACACTAGGAGATGCCGGATCTTTCTTGCCGATAGTAAATGCCCGCTCTGAAACCGGGAAGCCATTATAAGTAATCTTATATTTGTACATTCCCTCTGTCTGAATGATAGGAATCTGGAAAGAGACAACGGATCCTGCAATGGTTCCGGTTACGGAAGCGATCGATCGGTTCAAAGTATCTGTTACTTGCAGTCCATAGTTGCCAGAAGCAATATCTACAGTAAAATTGGCAGATGTAGGTAGACTGCCCGCTTTGGCAAACTCAGTCGATGGATCCGGTACTCCAAAAGTACTTATTACGGGCAACGGTATTACGGATGAATTAGTTGCAGGCGGAACAATGCCCGTCGCCACACTCACTCCCACTGAATAAGTCTGGTCATGTATCGCACGATTGCCATCCCTGACTTCTAATCCATACGGACTCCCTGCATTCGTCAATAATCCTGATGCGATTCGATAAACTGCAACTGTTTTCGCACTATTAACTGCTACCGGCACTGCTGATATTTTGTCGGCATCTGGATGTAAATCAACAGCTGCTCCTGTCTTTGACGTAACCGTAAGCAAAGAGTTGGTTGACAAGGCCTGACCTGTAACGAATATATCCGTCTGGGTGTAGCCATTATAAATCACACTCGGATACATAGAGAACACTTTCGGCGCAGCATTGGCTCCATCTAAATTATACGGTCCGTACTTCTGACCGCCAATCATGACTTCAACAAATTTGTATTGGAGATCGCCTAGTGCGGTCAAATCATTCTTGAGGTACGCAGAAATGTTCGCTTTTGGCTTCGTAACGGTAGGTGTCTTGATTAATTCCTGAGGTGGAACAACATTTCCAAACCCATCAACAACTGGATTCCCTGCCCCATCCAGCTCCCCGATCCTGGCATTAAAAGCGAACGGCTTTCCATTGTCATAGATCAAGTTCTTTTGGATCTCATACGTCTTCGAATTATTCACCGCCATAATCGTCATTGGATTGTCTCCTGGGCGCAGGCGGAAAGTAGCTGTAGAACTAGGCTTGTTAATATCATCGGCAAGGAAGAAGTATTCACCGCCGCTGAAGAAAGCATTCTTCGGCGTTGAATCTCCATCAAGGTACGCTTTTACCTCTGTTGCATTAGGGGCTCTACCGGAGATATTAACTAATGTAGACTGTCCCGGGTTCTCCGGATACATCTTTCCGTCTTCAAACGGAAGACCATTGATGTTAAAGCTCTCAATGTTGGTGGTTGGCGTATAGAACACCCAAGCTGGCGCTGAAGAAACGACACTTGAATCGCCCAGTTTGATTGTTATCTTGTTTAGCCCTTCAGTCAACTGCACATTATTAAACACAATATCAAATTGTGAGGTCTTCTGTGCTTTATTGGTCGTATCAGCTACAGGCTGGCCGCCCATGCTCACATTCGTGATTTCGAAGTAAAGGCTTTGGATCTGATTATCACTGATATTCTCGATAGTAGCCGGAATGCTGATCGGATTGCTCGTCAGCCTGGGAACAAGCGAATTGCTAAGATCCGGTTGCGATTCCGAGATAAAGAACCCGGTAACGGTAATGCGCGAGGTTGCCGCGAAGGCTGACATCGCAGGCAATAGACTGAGAAGCATGGACATGATCACAAGGACACTTGTCCATTTACGGTAAGACTTTTTCAAAACGGTTCCTCCTTATGTAATAAAATTCTTAATTAATAATGGGATAATAAAGCTTAGGTCCATTTATTTGAACAGGATCTCATATCTACATTATTAAACTCCTCTCCAAATATTTACATGGCTGTACATGTAGACGTCGAGCCTGAACCAAAAGTTTCACGTATAGTTGTTATCGGTCGTTTTAAGTTGAAATTTTAGAGATGAGGTGAAATTGCGCCCATTCAAAAAAACCAATCCGCAACGGGACTGGTTTCTTAGACTAATAAGTGCTATTTATTTAGATGTACTTTTCGCGCGGACCCTCAGAAAGAAATTAATAATGGGTCTCTTTCCTTTGGATACAATTCCGATCACTTCTGCACCTAGCTGCATGACCAGCAAAATAAATACTACAAGAATAATCGTTACCCATAATGAAGACTGAGACAGCAGAATCGCGCATACTCCGAAAAACAAAGAAATGGCGTATATGATTAGAACCGTTTTGCGATGGCTAAATCCGAATTGCAACAAACAATGATGAAGATGATTCTTGTCAGCAACCGAAATAGGAAGCTTGTTTACTTTCCGGCGCACGATGGCGAAGAACGTATCCGAGAGCGGAACCCCTAGAATCAATAAAGGTACAATAAATGAAACGACAGTAGCTTGCTTGAATCCCAATACTGAGAGTGTAGCCAAGCTGAACCCTAGGAACAAAGCACCGGAATCGCCCATAAAGATCTTAGCCGGATGGAAGTTATAAAATAAAAAACCAATGATACTTCCAAGCAACAGCACGCTAAGTACGATAACAGTCGGATTGCCCATAATAATGGCCATCACGAGTATTGTACCTGTGGCAATAGCCGAAACACCGCCTGCCAAACCATCGAGACCATCGATCAAATTCACGGCATTTGTGACACCGACAATCCATAGGATCGTAAGTGGAATACTAAGCCAGTTCGTCTCAAAAGAATCTCCGAATGGAACATTGAGCAGATCAATCTGGATATCCCCATAAAATACAATAACGAATGCTGCAATAATCTCTGCGGCTAATTTTACTCGAGGAGACAAATCAAATCTATCGTCTAAAGCCCCGACCAGCACAATAATCGCACCGCCGATCAATAAGGCAGAAGCTACTTTTACATTATAATCGTCAACGGCCGGAGCAATAACGAAGAAAGCTCCAACAAATGCAAGGAAAATAGCTAATCCACCCAAACGCGGCATAATGCGCGTATGTACTTTTCGTTGATTAGGTTTATCCACAGCGCCGACGAAGAAGGCAAATCGTTTCACGAGCGGGGTCATACATACAGCCAACAAACACGCTGCCAGAAACCCAATACCGTATAGAAACTCCATTTGTCTTCTTACACCCCCTGTATATTCTGTTAGTTGTAAAGGTGAGAATCCGTGCCCCGCATGGGCAAGAAGGCCAACGGACACATTATACTCCCTGCTGAACAGAAACACCACAGCTAAAATTGGGTAAATAAGCGGTTTTCAGGCAAATTTCTCGCTGATTATCTAGGTTTCTGCACATTCTCTTTTTCGCGAATCACTTTCACTGCGAATTTCGGCAACGCAAGCATTCTTTTGTACCGTTTGGGTTCTTTTATCAATCGGAAAAGCCATTCTGCTCTTAACTTCTGAAACAAAACAGGTGCACGCTTGGATCGACCGGAAATGACGTCGAAGCTTCCTCCTACACCAATAACGACTGGAACCTGCATTTCATGCTTGTATTTATCGATCCAAGGTTCTTGCCCTTCTACCGATCGACCTACAAGGAGAAGATCTGGTGCAGCGCGCCGTATATCCGCAACTACCTCTGCATCCTGATCGGGTCCGAAGTATCCATCTCGAACACCCACGATCTGAAGCTTCGGATATTGTATAGTAAGCCGTCTTGCCGCTTCTTGAATCACATCCGGTGCAGTGCCAACCAAATAAACCTTCCAACCATACTGTTCTCCAATATCGAACAACTTATGAATAAGCTCGATTCCTGGAACGCGTTCGGCCACTGGATTGCCAATATATGAAGCAGCCCACACAACACCAGTTCCATCCGGTACGATCAACTCTGCTCGCTTCATCATGCTCATGTAGGCCGGATCTTGCACAGCCGTCACCACCATAATCGGATTAGCTGTGATGACATGATGCGGTTGTTGCCGGCCCTGCACAGCTTCAGTGAGGTACTGAGCGGTATCGTTCATGTTCATCTTGGAGAAAGGAACGCCAAATATATTAACGGTAGGGAACTTCATGTTCGGAATCATCCTTTATGACGCAATGCTGCGATAATTTGTTGCGCTGGGCGCTGCGCTTCTTGTCTCAATCGTTCGATGGACTGGCTCTTCTGTAATCTCCACTCCGCTGTGTTTTCCAACAATCCAAGCAATTCGTTCTCGACTAGCCCAGAATTAAATTCAAGTCCATCCAAAGAGGTGTAGGCCGATGCGTCCATTTCCAAGCGATTCAAAAACTGGTTAATCTTCGGATCGTAGGAAATTCCTAATAGAGGTACGCTTTGTGAGGCTGCATAAATTAACGAATGCAACCTCATCCCTATTAACACATCACAGGTGGCCACCTCGGCGAGCATATCCTGAGGATGGGTGATCCCGCCAATTAACTGCAGCCGATCTCTTAAATTGCCCGCTCCTGCATCTTGATCCGAAGAAAGCAGGTCCATTACATAACGGGAAGCCTCCTCATCGGATGGCAAGTGAAACGGCAGAAATCGCAGGATTACATCCCGTTTCTTACGAATTTCACGAAGTGACTCAGCCAGTGCAGTCAATTCCTCGCGATTCTTGTTCCAGAAGCGAACCGATATCCCAATAATCGGTACCTCTTCGACATCCTTCACAGCTCGGATAAAAGTAGATTTCAAGCTTAATCCCATCACCGGATCAGGTACGATATCTACTCGTTCTCCAGGGATTCCCATGCGCATTAATAAATCAGCAGACTCTCGGTCTCGAACCGATATATAGTTGCACTTCTTAAATATGGTTCGAATGAAAGGGTCATACATACGTCGGTACACCGGCCCAATTCCTTGAGCATATATAAAGGTCGGCTTTCTTAACCATTGCGCGATTTGGAGGATCCCCAAATAGTATGGAATCGTCAAGGAACCTGTCGCATCCTGCAGCAAACTGCCGCCACCGCTAATTAATGCATCACATTGACGAAGCTCGGACACCACAGCTCCAAGCTTCATCCGATGAACGGCACGAACACCGTAGGTCTTCTCGGTCCATTCCGGATTAGCGGATAGGACTACGGGTTCAACCTGAACACCTTGAGTCTGTCCTTCCGATTCCAGAGCAAGAAGGATCGATTGCAGAACGGCTTCATCACCGCTATTGTTAAATCCGTAATAACCGGAAATCGCTATTCTGAGAACAGGTAAGGAGACCATCGTTTCCAACTCCTAGCCAGCAATTCCCATACTGCAATATATACGATCCCTATGACCAAACCAATCAATACCCCGTACGTGATCCGAGTTAAGGAGATATAAAGAGGCGTGTGCAGATGAGCAAATGTATCGACAAGTGACAATTGACCCATAACCGCACCAGCAAATAAATAGGCTGCATGTTTATATTTCATTAACAAGTATGCTCCAAGGATGAACAAGGGATGCGCGAATAAAAATTCTTTCGTCCGAGGGCGGACACCTAATGTATCTTCAAGCACCGCACGGAAAACCTTTTCCAACTCAGAGGCTTGTCCTTCATTCCCTGTACGCGACAGATAATACCATAATCCCAGCACCATCACGCCAGCCAATGTAACCCACAAGATGCTAATCTTCGCTGACAAAATAACGCGTGCCCGTTTGATCGCCCCTCTTAGGCCATTTTGTTCATTGAACAGGAGAACATAAAGTCCTACCAGAACAATCGGAAGCATATGCAATAAAGCAACGCCACGGAATTGTTCGAGCACGAGATAATAGGAAAGCCCACTTAGCAAGCCTACCACATAGGCGATTCCAACTAAGGTAAGCACCGTCGTTCTTAGGAAAATAACCAGAGCCTTCGCAACACTTGGAGTGGATCCCTTCAAACGGCGCCGGTCAAGCGAGCGAATGGCGGACAAGGTTGCCCAAGTAGGCGCGCATACACCGACCCCAAAAGCGGTTGCTTGCAATGCGATCGATGAGCTTAATCCATATAACCCAAAAACGCCCACGATTCCCAATACAAACACTACCGTAACCAAAGACCTAACGAAGTAGCCTATTGTTAAAGCAATCAGCGCCGTTCCACCAGCCAACAACAACAGCTTGAGCCAATTCAAGGACTTTCCGTACTCTACAAAAGCATGAGCTTCACCGATCTGATATCCGGCTTTCTCAATCCTTTCAACTGCACCTTGAGGACCTGTAAGACTCTCGATAATGGAGGTCATATAGTCATTCATGAACCCCTTCTCAGTGTCTTTTGCTGCTTTTGTATTTAGAAATATCATGCGAATGTCGCGATCTTTTACCGCCAATACGAGCTTATCTGCAATCTTGTCCGGCTTCAGATTGGCTTCCGTCTCGAACAACGGGAAGACTCGAACGGCATTCCCTTGGAGTTTGTTGACAAAAGAAACCGTAAATCCGCTCTGTGGAGCCTTCAAACGTTCAATGGCGCCCGTACCGATCTGATACTTGTTCATCAAATCAATGACATGCGCTATATTCGACTTTTCTTTTTCCTCGTCGTAACCGGTCACCGCTACACCGTCAAACACGATACGCTTCACACCATAGCTGCTTAGGTTCTTTAATGTAGCATCCAGCTCTGCCGTTGTAAAAGGCTGCATCCGATTGGAAAGTCGAGCTACAATCTGGAATTGATGCTGATTATGCAGCATATCCAGTGTGATCGGATCTGGCGGCAATGGCTTCGTATTCGCTTCCTCATATGGGAGCGCGATAATCAGCCCTGTCTGATTGTTATAACTCCACGTGCTAACATCGACATTTAAACGTTGGCGATACACGTTCTCAATCATGCCCTGAAGCTTGGTTCTTGCAGCTTCGCTAGTGAACAGCAGATAAGTGTGATTATCTGCTGTTCCCGCCAGCTTTCCGGTCAAGCCCGCATACTCATTCGCTGTGAACAATTGAATGCTGCGGCTATTTTTGAGCTCCTCAAGCGTCGCTTCATACACAGCCATCGAGCCTACTCCAGCTTCCTTAAGCAGTTTTAGCTGCTGTTGGATATAGGCTTGTGAGTTCGGCTTGTATTGAGAAGCTTCGAGAAGATCACGATAATCGAATACGATCTCAACATTTTTAGTTGATCGTTCAGTCTGCACTCTTTTGTAAGCTAACGGAAGCGAAGCTAGCAACCCAATAATAACAAGCAGCCACAGCCACTTTGTCATTCGTTCGTTGATCCTTATATATCTTTCAAACAATACAGTCCACTCCTAACTTTCTTGTATGCTGCAATGGTTATGCCTGTTATTTGTCTATTCGGGACATGACTGCGGTTCGCAAACGCTCTAGCTTTTCATTGGAGTCTTGCTCGCTCGTTCCACAGACGGAAAAGTATATTTTGATCTTAGGTTCCGTGCCGGAAGGACGCAGACAGAACCAGGAATGATCAGCCAATGTATATTTCAATACGTTCTCACGCGGCAAACCTTCTATTCCTTCGGCATAGTCTTTTACAGAAGTAACGGGGATACCTGCTATTTGCTCAGGGGCATTCCCGCGCCAATCCGTCATAATGCCTTGAATGGCTGCTACCCCGTCAATACCTTTCATCGTCCGTGACTCTAGCGCTTCCTTGAACGCTCCATGTACCGCATATAGGTCTTGCAGCACTTCATACAGTGTCTGACCTTTGCTCTTGTAATAAGCAGCTGCTTCACAGAGAAGCATAGAGGCAAGCACCGCATCCTTGTCGCGGCAATAATTCCCCGCTAGATACCCATAACTTTCCTCATAGCCGAATAAGAAACGATGAGAACCTGTAGCATCGAATTCGGTCATCTTAGCACCAATGTATTTGAAGCCTGTTAATGTATTCAAGGTTGGTATTCCGTAAGAAGCGGCAATGACAGCGCCCATCTCACTAGTGACGATCGTTTTGATCACTACCCCGTTAGCCGGCAATTCCCCTTTTTCTTGTAGCCCGCTTAATAAATAATGAGTCAGAATAGCGCCGGATTGGTTGCCCGTCAACACCACGTATTCGCCCTCATTGTTCAATACAACAGCACCTACACGGTCGCAATCAGGATCGGTGCCTATTATAATGTCTGCATTAACTTGCTTAGCTAGCTCAAGAGCGAGTGTAAAAGCTTCCTTTTCTTCTGGATTAGGAGATCGAACAGTAGAGAAATTAGGATCCGGCTCCTCCTGCTCAGGCACTACATGTACATGATCAAAGCCAATAGCTGCTAACGCCTGCCGTACGGATGTATTACCTGCTCCATGCAAGGGGGTGTACACAATATGAAAATCATCCGAAATGGCTTTCACCACCTCTGGATGGAGACTGACTGATGTGACTGCTTTCAAATAAAGCTCATCCAACTGAGGGCCCACTGTCGTAATCAGAGCCTTCGCATCGGCCTCTTCCTTGGATAGACGCTTCACCTGCCCAATCCCTGAGATGGCCTGAATGTGTGCTAGCACGCGTTCTGCGCTCTCAGGGACAAGCTGCCCTCCGTCCGCGCCGTACACTTTGTATCCATTATATTCAGGCGGATTATGACTAGCTGTGATGACGATTCCCGCCGTGGCCCCAAGCTCTCTAACCGCAAAGGATAGCTCTGGAGTAGGTCTCAACGACTCGAATACATAGGCGCGAATACCATTCCCCGCAAGCACTTGCGCAGCTTCCATAGCAAACTCCGGTGATTGATTACGCGAATCGAATGCAATAGCCACAGAAGGAACTGATCTAGCGTCGGCAGAGCCTTGCTCTTCTAACACAAACTGCGCTAATGCTTGGGTGGCTCTGGCCACAGTATAACGATTGATCCGGTTGGTACCGGCTCCAATAACGCCGCGAAGCCCTCCTGTCCCAAATTCCAAATCCCGATAAAATCGGTCTTCGATCTCAGCTGTTTTACTCTCAAGTGACTTCAATTCCTGTTTGGTTATCTCGTCAACGTCAGCATCATTAAGCCATTCCTGATAACGTGTATGTGCAGTACTCATCTCATCCCATCTCCTTATGTCTGTGGAATAAAAAATTAGGCTCGGTTGCTCAAAGCAAACATCAATCCGCCTTCAGCCACTACCCGATCGCCCACTTTGGCTACCGCTTGCCCTTTTCCAATCGTTCCTTTTAATCGAGTAATATTCACTTCTAACGTCAAGGTGTCACCTGGTACCACTTGACCGCGAAACCGAAATTCATCGATTCCCGCGAAGAAAGCTAGTTTGCCTCGATTGGCTTCCATCTTGAGAATAGCCACGGCTCCTACTTGAGCCAATGCTTCTACTATTAATACCCCAGGCATAACAGGATGACCCGGGAAGTGACCGGCAAAATGGGGTTCATTCATCGTAACATTCTTAACACCTACCGCTCGAACTCCTTCTTCAACCTCGAGAATTCGGTCTATTAATAGAAATGGGAATCGGTGCGGGATAATCTCTTGAATCTGGTTCACGTCTAACATAAAATCATTCTCCTTTTAAATAACTGTGTTTTGTGGATTTTGTTTGACCCAGTCGTGTATAAAAGATCTCTAATGTACTCAAACTAAATACTGTCCCTTACCGTCTGCAGGCGTATAAGGTTCATATAAGGAGCATGGCGGCAAGGCCACGACGGTCTACGTTATGCTCTTTTTCCTATGCTGAGAAGGGTCACGGATTTAATTCCGATTGTGGTAGCGGCGGCGATTTGGGGTTAAGCGATTTGAACAGGAAAATATAGATGAACGAAGCCACGAAAGACAACCCTACTGCGGCCCACAAGACAAAAATGCCTAAGGGATGATCAAAAAAGACGAATAGAAAAGCAAAATAAAACAGGACCGTAGCTACTTTGCCCATTGTATTGGCGGGTACCGTTCGTTTCCCGCGAAAATGAAAAAACGCTGAACTCGCAATCATTCCTGCTTCTCGAATGAACATAGCCACTGCCGCTGGCCATGGAATTCTCCCTGTGAGCAGCAGAGAAAGAACGACTGTAAGCATCATGCACTTATCCGCCAAGGGGTCTAACATAATCCCGAGTTGTGTGATCTGTCCGCGTTTACGCGCCAAATAGCCATCCAACACATCGGTAACCCCTGCCAGAACGACAATGGCAAAAGCAGTCTTGATATGTCCAAGGCTATAGAAACAAATATAGATCGGAATTAAGATGAACCGACATACCGTAAGCAAGTTCGGAAGATTCAATCACATCGCTCTCCCTCATTCGTACTATCATCCATACATTATACCGTTCTTATACAAAAAATAAAACTCCCTTTACCCGGGAGTCCTGTTATTTCGCGAACACTAACTCGAACAGATGCTTCCATGTCTCCAAATTCCACACATCTGCAGAATCTCTGCCCCCTATATATACGTAGCCAAACACTACGCCAACAATAAGAGCAGCCACACAAAGCATCGGGACTAGCATAATTCTTGCTATTCTTAAAGTTATTCTGACCCAAGGCGGTAAGGGTTTGCGAGCGGACTTAGATTTAGCTTCTGGCTGAGCTTCGTTCGGCGTTGTCTTGGTCGGTTGTGTAGGTGATGGCTTACCTGATGTATTCGACGGTGGACGAGCGCCTTCTTGCTTTTTCGATGATTGGTTCAAAATAGGTCGTCAGCTCCGAAGGGAATTCGTGAGCGCCATCAGATTATCCGCCGAAACCAGTGCCTTGGCATTCAGCTGGAATGCACGTTGCGTTAACATCAACTCTGTCGTTTCATCCGCCAGGATTACGTTGGATTGCTCTACGAAGCCTTGTCGTACCGCCAATTTATCCGCCTCTGGATTGTTCGGATCTGTTCCAACCACTCTCACGACTTCGCCGAGCGCAGGATCAATCGCATTGGGCAATGTAAACAGGTTCTCCCCTAACTGTTGCAGCACTTGTGGGCGAACCATCTGCACCAGCTTCAGACGTCCCATTGGAATCGCAGGTGTGCCAGGCTCCAGCTCGCTATAAGCCAGGATATTGCCATCTTCTTCAATCTTGATTTTGTGATAATTGGGGATTCGAACAGGCTGATTGTTAGTATCCAATACAGAATATCCGTGTTTGGTTGTCAAATACACATTGTCTGGATCTCCTAGACGGCTGTTAAGCGAGAACGTGCCATCTCTTGTCCATGCTGGACGCTCCCCCGCTTGACCGTCAGCATCTTGTGTAGGTATGGCGATCTCGAACAAAGCGTCTCCTTCAATTGCGAGATCTGTCTGCAGATCTGTTGCTTTCATGGTGCCTTGAGACATCTGAGTTTGAACCGAGCTGAGCTTAGCTCCCCAACCTTGCGTTAACCCAAGCGGAGATACCCGGCCCACCTGTTGAAAGGTAGCAGGCTGTTGCATGGTGGTAGTCAGCACATCATGGAAGGTAGCCTCCATGCGCTTAAAACCGGTTGTATTAATATTAGCCATATTATTGGCGATGATATCTAACTTCTGCTGAAGGCCTTTCAAAGACACTAAAGAATTGATCATTGAAGGATTCATTGGTTTTAAAAACCTCCCTTACTCGTAGTTATGTAAGCATGAACAGCATAGCTGTCCAATCTTACACACGGCCGACTTCATTCACTGCTTTCTCCAGACTGCGGTCGTAGTATTGAACCATCTTCTGATTGGCCTCATACATCCGTGAGGCAGTCATGATATCGACAGTCGCCTGAGTGGGATCAACATTGGAACGTTCTAGGAACCCTTGGCGCACTTCCACCTGGTCAATCGGATTGACAGGAGCTGTCAGAGAAGGAAGCTGCTCATCGTTGCGTAGAATCCCGCTGCCTTCTGCAACTAACCTCATGGGCTCCTCGACCCTCGTTAATAACAACGCCATAGGCTGTCCATTCGCATCCAGAATAGGCATACCGTTGACAGAGTCAAGGATTTGACCTCGGTTGTTAATGGTTACGTTACTTATGGGCACTCCCGTATCGGGATTTATTAAGAGGATTGGCTGCCCGTCTTGCCCGGCTACTCGGAATCCTTCCGCGGTAACAACCTGTCCCAGAGGGTCAACAGTGAATTTCCCGTTCCGGGTAAAGCGCTGTTCATTATTAGCATTCAATACTGTTAAGAAAGCTTGCGGTTGAAACACCCGTTGTCCGTCAGCCGTAATGGTCTTGCCATTGTCGAACTGGAGTCCCTCTACAAGAATGTCTGAAATAACAGCAAAATCAAACGGATTACCCGTCTCTCTCAAATCGCCTTGAACGTTCACGGTGAGCGCTTCTTCCGCAAGTACACCCGTATTCAGGCGACTCAAATTGACACGCGGCGCTCCGGTTGAATCGCCTTCCTGCAGAGCGATAAGCATCTCCGGAAAGGAGCGGGACACCATCCGGCTCTGCTTGAAGCCAGGGGTGTTGACGTTCGAGATATTATTCGTAACCGTATCATGCTTACGTTGCTGCGACAACATTCCCGCGGTTGCGGTATACATTCCTCTTAGCAAAGGGATCCCTCCAGGATCTTAATTCAATAGCCAAGCTCACGTTCAGCTTCATACTATAGTTATCGGCTGATTAGCCGAGTTTTTTTCTAGTGACTTTATCCAGGTTGTCCAACATGAGGCCCGTTCCCTTCACAACACAGTGCATAGGGTCCTCAGCAATCAATACGGGAACTTTCAACTCATCGGCAAGTAATTGGTCAATTCCGTGCAGCAAAGCCCCGCCGCCTGTTAAGATAACGCCTCGGTCAATGATGTCTGCGGACAACTCAGGAGGAGTTCGCTCAAGCACAATCTTGGCAGCTTGTACAATAGAAGTGACCGATTCCCATAAAGCTTCCTTCACTTCATTGGAGCGGATTGTGACGGTCTGCGGCAAGCCTGTTACCATATCGCGACCGCGTATGTCCATCTCCTCGTTACGCGCTTCCGTGTAGACCGTTCCGATTCTCAGCTTGATATCTTCTGAAGTTCTTTCCCCGACCAGAAGCTTGTACCTTCCTTTAATATACTTCATGATCGCAGCATCGAACGTATCGCCTGCAACCTTGATAGAAGAGGAGGTCACGATGTCGCCCATGGATAAAACGGCAACATCTGTGGTCCCTCCGCCAATATCAACGACCATGTTTCCATAAGGTTGGAATATATCCATGCCAGCTCCGATGGCAGCAGCCTTCGGCTCTTCTTCCATAAATACTTCTCTCGCTCCGCTCCGTTCAGCGGCCTCGCGAATCGCCTTCTGTTCAACGGAGGTGATGTTCGTCGGCGCACAAATCAGAATTCGGGGGTGCGAGTACCACCGCTTACCGCCTACTTTCTGTATAAAATGCTTCAGCATCATCTCAGTTATCTCAAAATCGGCAATAACCCCATCCCTCAAAGGGCGGATCGCTATGATATTGCCTGGCGTTCGTCCCACCATGCGGCGGGCTTCATCACCAACAGCAAGTACTCGCTTGGATTCGCTCTCAATGGCGACAACGGAAGGTTCATCCAACACAACTCCGCGCCCTTTGACATGAATGAGCACATTGGCCGTGCCTAAATCAATCCCAATATCTTTGGTAAACATGAACAAATCCTCCCTGAAATCCATCCGCCACAACGACATCCGTATATAGATAATAAGTATATCTAATTCGACAGCTTTTGCAAAATTCCTCTTTTTGAAATAATCCGAATTCACGAGGAGGTGCTACAACTAGTGGGGAGGTTAATGATCACAGGGTAGGAGCAGGACCTAGCGGGCTGTCACCAGATGATCGGAAGTCTTTGGTGAACGTGTCCTCTTGTACTTGACCTTAGTCGCTTCTCCTCCTCTTAAGTGGCGAATGGATTTGTGATACTCCAATATCAGTTTCACTTGATTGGCCAGTTCCGGATTGATCTCGGGCAGCCGTTCTGTCAAATCTTTATGCACCGTACTCTTGGAAACTCCAAATTCCTTGGCTATCGTGCGAACTGTCTGTCTCGTTTCCACAAGACTGCGCCCGATTTTGATCGTGCGCTCTTTGATGTAATCGTGCACTCCCCTCGCCTCCCTGCTCGAGTTAGTTTGGTACATTATATGAGGGGCAGGGCCATATATTCTTTGTTTCCAAGAGTGACAAGCTCATGCGTACAAATTATTTTATGGGACAATCTAAATTTTCAATCATAGAACAAACAAAAAAGCAGAGGGAAAGATTCCTCTGCTTGGACTAATCGAACTATTTTACTTCTGACCGAGTAACAATTCCGGGTTAACCGGAGTGCCGTCTTGACGAACCTCGAAGTGAATGTGGTAGCCCAGATCCTTCTCGAGCTCATTGCGTCCGGATGAAGCGATAATATCGCCTTTCTTCACTTGCGCATCTTTGGTCACTTTGACATCCGCCAAGCTTTGGTAAATACTAACTGTTCCATTGCTGTGCGTGATCTCTACTAATTGACCTACCAAAGCATCATTCTCAATTCTTGTAACCTTCCCGCTGCCTGCAGCGAGCACTTCAAACGGTTTATCGTCACTGCGTCCTAAGTCTACACCCATATGAGGCGTAAGCGTATCCCCATACTCTACCATTGCGGCTTGTCTGACTTCACTAGAAGCCTTACTGTCATAGAAGCTCATGAGCACATCAACATCGGCTTTGTTCTGTACGGGCCACTGCATGGCTTCGGCGCTTACCCCTACTGCAAGTGCATCAGGATTCTTAGAGACGTCGGTTTGGGATGGTTTGTTAACTTCCAATCCGGTTGTCTCTTCGGATAACGACTTGCTACCCGAATCCTGGTACACCCACATTAAGGTTAGTATAATTGCCGCCGCTGCCATGTAAGTTGCAGGAAATACCCACTTCTTCGCGGTTAACCTCTTCCATGTGGAAAGTTTGACCGTTTCGGCTCCGGTATTGGTTTTCGGAGCGCTCTGTTTGACCTGAGTTTCTTTGTTTTGTTCACTCATTGGTTATCACCTCAATAACCATTCTGACCAGATCGATAGGTTTTATACGTAAGGTGATAGATTTTTTCTAGTAATGTTACCCTTTCATTTTTTCAAGATAGAAGATGCAGGTTGAATCTCTATTCCTTGATAGTAATGCTTTACAATTTGTTCGGCCGAGTAGCCTTCTTTCGCCATGCCCTGTGCGCCCCATTGGCTCATTCCAACCCCATGCCCATAACCATAGGTGGTTATCTCTATATCCTTTCCTTTGACCTTCCATATGAATTGCGAGGACGCCAGTCCCAATTTCTCTCTTACATCACGGCCTGTAAATGACTTGCCTGCGATCTGCAGCCTCTTAATTCTTTGACCGTCGCTAGTTTCCAATATGCGTATACTGGAATTCCCAGTCGTAACCGGGACAGAGGCGGGTAGACCTAGGCTCTTATAGACCTCGCTCCCTTTCAAAATAACCTTTTGTTCATATTTGGGGGACCATTTCTTATCCCACGGACTCGCAACACTGCGTAAGTAGGGAATATAGTTAGCCCAATAATCTTCCGAATTCTCTGTGTACCCGTTGCTCGTTGAAAAAAACGCAGCGAGAATAACTTGTCCTTTATATGTGAGGATTTGATTCTGAGTCTCGTTCACAGCCTGATTCAGTTTCTCTATTCGCACCTTAAAGCTATCTGCGCCCCATAATCGTTTGAGATCTTCCTCCGAATAGTAAACTTGATGGGCCGTTGTATCGGTTACGATCGCTCCGCTAACGGGAACCTGACTCGTATCTTGCTCTATCAACCGTTTCGTAATGTATGTGCGAGCAGCAAGAGCCTGTGCCTTCAGAGCCTCAACTTCGAACTCTGCCGGCATCTCGCCCGCCACCACACCACGCACATAGGTCTCTAGCGGTACTTGCTCAATTCGCGCGGCAGCGCTTCGATAGACAGGCACTAGAATCGTTTTATCCTGCTCTGTGAGGATAGAACGGTTCGCGGTATCCGTGGTTCCCGTTGATATACGTCCGGTCGACCGTTCACTTACAGGAGTGCGATCTACTAGAATGGCAGGGATCAGAATAGCAACCACAAGAAACGACCCCAGCGCGATCGCAACTAACGGGGCTGCGGTTTTGCCCAATCTAGCTAATTGTTTGTTCATCCTGGCTCTCCTTGTCTCTTCTTTTGTCATCTCTGTTGCCATACACCAGTCTATGAGATGAAAGGACGAGCTAGAACCGCAATCGAGAGACTCGAGATAATAAGAGAGCGAGTTTTTCTGGACGCAAAAAAACTGTCATCGTACGTATCCCCTGTACGTTCGATGACAGTTTTTTATGCCCAGCTTGGTTGTGGATGGATTGAGAATATAGGTAGATCTGCATCCTTATCCTTAGTCGGTTGTTCCACTTGCTCCACGACGGCCTCTTCGTAACGCTTAATGTCCGCTCCTAGAAGACGCAGCTTCTCAGTGATGTTAACGTATCCGCGGTCAATATGGTGCACGCCGGAAATTTCCGTCTCCCCGTCTGCAACAAGCGCCGCCAAGATCAATGCTGCTCCTGCACGAAGATCGGTAGCGCACACCTTGGCGCCTTTGAGCTTCACATTGCCGCTGACTACTGCAGTTCTCCCATCTACTTTGATCTGGGCCTGCATGTTCTTGAACTGCTCCACATGCATGAAGCGATTCTCGAACACGGTCTCCGTGACCAATCCCGTCCCGTCAGATACCATCAGAAGCGCCATCATTTGCGACTGCATGTCAGTAGGGAACCCAGGATAAGGTAAAGTCTTCACATCAACCGCACGCAATGTCTTTTCTGCACGAACGGTAATACCGTTCTCATCCTCAACGATACTCACACCCATCTCCTGCAGCTTGGATATAACCGGTCGAAGGTGATCGCCAATGGCCCCTTCAATATAAACCTGACTTCCCGATATAGCCGCCGCAATCATGTAAGTACCTGCTTCAATGCGATCAGGGATAACCGTATGTACGACGCCCCTTAGATTCTCTACACCTTCGATTCGGATAAGTCCCGTTCCCGCTCCGCGAACCCGAGCACCCATTGCGTTTAAGTAATTCGCTAAATCCACAATTTCCGGTTCGCGCGCTGCGTTCTCGATCGTTGTGGTGCCTTCTGCAAGCGTTGCTGCCATCATTATATTCTCAGTAGCTCCAACACTCGCTACATCCAGATATATTTTGGCTCCTTTCAACCGCCCTTTAACCCGCGCTTCTATATACCCTTGCCCCAAATTAATTTCAGCACCTAGAGCTTCAAAGCCTTTCAAATGCTGATCAATGGGACGAGTTCCTATCGCGCAACCCCCAGGTAAAGAAATTCGCGCATACCCTTTACGAGCTAACAATGGCCCCATAACTAGGAAAGAGGCTCTCATTTTTCGAATCCATTCGTAAGGTGCTTCACAAGCCGTAATATGTTCGGCATTCACTCGAATGACTTCATCTTTATAGGTGATTTGAACACCTAAGCTTTTAAGTACTTGGCTAATCGTCATTACATCGTCTAGTGGAGGGGCATCCTGAATGATGCTCTCACCCTCCGAACCTAAGATCGAGGCAGCGATAATAGGGAGAACTGCGTTTTTTGCACCGCTAACTTTCACTTTCCCGAATAATCGCTTACCTCCGCGGACGATAATTACGCTCATCTAGATCCCCCTCCGCGAGTTCCATATTTTTTGTTTACCCCTTTTACCTTCAAACACCCAACGTACAGTGTAGCATCGTGCCAAAAGATCAAACAACTGTTAATTGCTTCCTTGGTACGCTTTTCTACCGTTACAGTCTTCGCAGACCAAACGTCTTTTAGAACGGTAGCCAAAAAAGTTTATTATCCTATTACCATTGTTGACAACAAAAAAGGATGTTATTCGACAAGTTAAAACATCCCTCGGAGAAGCTGAGACCAATTAAAGTAATCAATGACGAATCTTGCCACCTCATACCCGAGGACAATGGAAAGAAGGATTTGCAAAACCTTGGCTGGAGCGCTCTTCGGCTGCTTCAGAAACAAATCGAATCGAAACTGCTGCAAGCTCCACCAAGAGACGAAGATGGATATCAGCACAATCGTGATATAAGTTAATCCTGAAAAAGCAAGCGAATTTTCTACACGATCCATTACATCCATCCCTTGTTGCTCCTTTTCTTCTTACCTCGACAAAACACGTGTTAACATCACTGCAAATTCTGCCCTCGTACTCCATTGGTCTGGTCGATAGGTGCCATCCTCGAATCCCGTTATCCACCCTTCAGCCTTCATTTGCTTAAGGATGGGGGTTGCCCAGTGATCGGTCCCAACATCTTCAAAAGGTTGATTGCCACGCTGTTTCCCGCTGATCTTCATAGCATTGGCAAACAAGACAGCCATTTCAATACGAGTAAGCGGTTGATCAGGCCGCACCGTATTATCAGGGTAGCCCTGGATTATTCCGGCTTGCGCTCCTAGCGAGATAGCGTCATAAGCCCAGAAGGTATTGGGTAAATCTGCAAATACGATCGCCTTATGCTTGGTATACCCGAAAGCGCGAACTAACATGCTCACCGCCTCAGCTCGGGTAACGGGTCGCTCAGGACGAAAGGTATAGTCCCCATAACCTGAAATAATCTGACTGCTGCTCAGTTCTTCCATTGCTTGCTGCGCCCAATGGCCAGCTATATCTATATACCCACTTATCAGAGAATCAATCTTCGCCGAAATTCGATATACCTGTTCTCTGTAATTAGCATCGGCACTAAGCTTCACATAATACGTCCCTGGAGTGATCGGGTGAACCAATTCAATTTGTGTCTCCCCGGGCCTATTCTCAACAGAGGTAACATAAGTTAGCGAGGCATTATGCAGGACCATATTCATTCTTCGATTGGTCGGAATGTCTCTTAGGTGCAGTTGCAATAAGCTCTCTTCCGTTACCTGAAGTTTAAACCAATCGATATCTTCGAATGAATCACTACGGTCAATGATACCCTCTAATACGTACTCATTACCGAGCAAGGTTGCTTGATATGACTTATCATTCGGCTCGTTCGCATCCAATACACGACCTTCATACTGAACTTCTAATGTGTAAGTACCATTAACCTGCTGACTATTCGTTTTGTCAACCAGAAAATAATAGGTCCCAGCGAACGCCTCCAGCCTATAAGACTCGGATTCCCCATCCCCATTCTGATCAATGGTCATGAGGTTGCCTCCTCTTTGCTGCACCCGAAGAATTAAATCCATTCGATTCGTGTCTGATGTCAGCCTGAGATTAACAATCCCAGATTGCTCTAATGTCATGGAGAACCAGTCCTGATCGCCTTCTTTGTGAAATGTGCCCGTTATCGATTGATTCCTAGGGGCCATCTTGTAGGCTTTGTATGAACGGTCATTGTCTTCGAACGGGTCGCTTCCAATGTGAAACGTATTAGTGATTCGATATGTCCATGCTATCTTCGAGGCGGGAGTATCCTGTATTAGCAGGAACAGGTGCCCCCCTTTACTTACATCCACTTCCAAGCTGCTCCCAGCGTTTATGGTGTAAGGAATGCCTTCAGGATGATCGATTGAATAATGAACCCATCTTGTGTTCACAGGAACCGGATTACTTGCGTTTATCTCAAATCGAATACTTCCCTCGTAGGGAGCCTCAAGCATAAACCAATCAGCATCCAGCCCATCCCTAAGCTCACCCATTAGCATTGAATTAAGCGGAAAAGACTTGGCCTGCGCTTGGTTGTCATTCGGTTCGTACATATCGTTCACATAGAGTTGAGACACTGCTCGATCTACACGGAGCAATCCATAACCGGTATACATATCCCATCCGGGCTGCCCGATATCATCGGCTGTCTGACGCAGTAAATTGCGTATCTCATGTACCTTCAAGGAAGGATTGCGAGTCCAGGCGAGTGCTGCTGCTGCTGCAACCTGAGGCGCCGCCATCGAGGAGCCTTCCTCATATTCATACCTGCCGAACATAGCGGTCGTGTACACGGACCACGGCGCTACCAAATCGAGCTCTGTCCCGTAGCTGGAGCGAGGCTCTACTTGATTATGGATGCGAACTCCGCCTACAGCCAGGACGCTAGGATAGGCAGCAGGATAGCGTACTAGAGCTCCATCATCGTTTCCGGTGGCCGCCACTAACAAGACACCCATATCCTCCGCGTATTTGACCGTCTCCATGAGGAATGGATCGTTACGAAGCAGTCCCACGGATAACACAACAATTTTGGCTCCATGGTCAACCGCATAACGAATTCCTTCCCCTAGCTTATCCTCATCACCTTTGCCGTTCTTCTCTAATGCCTTGATCGGCATAATCTTGGCTTTCCATAACAAACCGCTGATGCCTTTATTATTATTCCCAGAAGCAGCAATGACACCCGCTACCTTGGTTCCGTGTCCATTATCGTCTCTTGGAGGTTGATTACGCTGTATTAAATTTTTACCCGGGACCAAGTTTCCTTTCAGATCGGGATGATCCAGATCAACCCCTGTATCAACCAACGCAATAACTATCGAATCATTAGCCGATACTTGTGCCCATGCCTCGGAAGCATGAATCTGCTCCAGATACATCTGCCGACTTACAAATGGATCGTTAGGTGTTATCGCTGCGGATATCTCAAAGGATTGATTATCCGTTATGTATTGTACCGACTCCGAACGACTCCAGTGGTGAACCCACTCGGATTCGCTGACACCGGGCGCCGGACGTGCTACAATTGTGCGAGATTCAGGGTTTGTGCGGATTACTTGACTCCATGCAGCAAAATCAGCGTCGGGTTGGTCTTTCCATTTAATCAGCCATGAGGAAGACTTCCCTTCTGAAACAGACTTATCAGTCGAAGCTAGGGAAGAAGATGATGATCCTCTATAATTTGAATAGTCTCGTAGTGAGGTATAGCTAAATAATAGAAGGAGAAAAAGTACTAGGAGACCCATCTGCAGAAAAACTCGATTATTGTGTGCCATTTAAGGGGTTCCTTGCTGAAAAAATAATGGTCTTCCCTGTTGCATCCTATCTATTGTAACAAAGTTTCTTCTCAAAGTCTCATAGTTATAGCATATGTAACCAAAATGTAACTTATATAAACTTATATCTAGAAAGCTAGGTAATAATGATTACACACAAAAGGCTCTCCTTAATCGGAGAGCCTTCTTCCTGCGAAAACATCGGCATTCTTATCGGATAAAAAAGTCATATGGCAGGCTGAAAATATTCTCAATCCACCCCAGCACAATATGAGGAAATACCCCTAATGCTAGTGTAGCAGCTGCACAGATCCATACCGTAATTTGAGCCGGAACTTTAGACTCGAATTCTGACTCATGATACGTGGCGCGCATGAACATTTGTCGTATGATTCCAAAGTAGTAGTAGAATGAAATCACACTTGTTCCGATCAGAATTGCGGCTAACCAGTACTTGTGAACCTGCAAAGTGCCTAGCATGATATACAGCTTTCCAAAGAATCCGCCAGTAACCGGTAACCCCGCCAGAGACAAAATTAAGATAACGGCGGCAACAGCGGTATAAGGCGCGCGATAGTACAACCCAGCAAAAGCAGAAATATCCTCGTTCTTGGTCGATTCACTGACCATCATATAGACCGCGATCATCCCGATGTTCATGAACAAGTAAGCGATCAGGTAGAAGAAGAATTCTGAAAAGTTGGAGTAGTGGACAATCCCATATTGTGACGAAATCGGTACTAACAAGTATCCAGCATTCGCGACCCCAGAGTACGCCAACAACCGTTTCATATTTTTCTGACGCAGTGCGAGCGCATTACCGACAATCATTGCAATCGCGGCTAGTACAGCAACCCCGAGGAATACATCGCTATGAATATCGGTCTGCAGGATGGCGCCTAGTCCAAAGACGTTGTACAGCACTCTGAAGATGAGTGCAAACCCCGCCGCTTTGGATATGACAGCCAGAAAAGCGGTGACCGGCGAAGGCGCTCCCTGATAAGCATCCGGTGCCCACGTATGGAAAGGTGCTGCAGCAATCTTGAAGCCGAATCCAGCGAGCAACAGGAAGAAAGCCAAGTAAATGATCGGCTCAAATTCGCTGAAGTTTTCGGAAATCGCCATGTTAATTTCCATAATATTCGTTGTGCCGCTGATACCATACAGAAAGGACATTCCATATAAGATAATGGCCGTCGAAATCCCGCCCAATACGACGTATTTGAAGGCCCCCTCATTTGAAGCCATATCCTTCTTGCGCATGCCTACCATCACATAAGAGGTAATGCTCAACAGCTCCAGCCCGATGAACAAAGTGATCAGATCGCCCGAAGACGCCATAATCATTGCACCTAAAACAGCCGGCAGGAAGAAATAATAAAATTCCCCTTTGTGCGGAACCTCTTCTTCTTTAACTGAACCGAGACTCATTAGAATAATCAAGCCTGTTGCAACAAGCAGCAGAAGCTTGAATAAGTTCCCGAAATCATCTACTCGGAAGCTCTGGCTTAATAGCTCAATAGGTTCGCCAGAGGTCATCTTGTTCGTAAGCTCATCGATCGGATTAATCGCGATGATCTGCAAACTGACAAACACGATGGAAATTGCAATACTCACTAAAGCGAGCCATCCAATAATGTTTCGGTTCTGTCTTTTGGGCAGGACCAAATCCAACAAGGAAAGTAAGATCGCGGCGATGACCAAGGTAAGCTCAGGCGCGAGATGGGCCAAGTCGGCCCAGTGTAATCGTTCTAGCTGATCCATGGTTCTATCCCCCCACCTTCGCAATACTTTGAATCCATTGGTCGAACCCGCTTACGGTGTAATGTAAGGTCTGGCTTAGTACCGCCGGGTAAACGCCCAATAAGATAATGAAAGCGGCCAGTGTGATCATCGGCACGGCTTCGATGAGCCGAGCATCCCTCAATTGCGTGAAAGGCTCTGAGATCGGGCCGTAGCTCACTTTGAGAATCCCCCTTAACACGTACACCGCTGTAAAAATAATGCCTAGTGCACCCACGATTGTGATCGCTGGCATAGTATCGAACAATCCTAGGAACGATAAGAACTCACTTACAAACCCTGACAACAGCGGAAGCCCCAGAGAAGCCATTCCCGCAAGCATCAGTATCCCGCAAATAAACGGCATTGAGGCAGATAATCCGCCCAGCTGATTGATTTCGGTCGTTTGCGTGCGTTCGTATAAGCTCCCAACAATTAAGAACATAAGCGCTGAAATCAGTCCGTGAGAGATGAGTTGGAAGATCGCACCTTGCATCCCGATCTCATTGAATGCGGCGATTCCTACCAGTACGATTCCCATATGACTAATACTGGAGTAGGCGAGTATCAGCTTCAGGTCCTTTTGACGGAAAGCTAGGATTGCCCCATATAAAATATTCACAACCCCGAGCACGGCTAAGCCCACTGCCCAATCCTTCGCTTGTACAGGAAAGAGCAAGATTCCATAACGAATGAGCCCGTAAGCACCCATCTTCAGCAGGATACCGGAGTGAATCATAACTACGGCCGGATGTGCTTCCTTATGCACCTTCAACATCCACGTGTGGAACGGGAAGATCGGCAGCTTAATGCCAAAAGCTACTAGAAGCATGAAGAACAGGGACCATTTCAAAGTGTCACTCAAGTAGAAAGGGTTGTCCGGAATGACTTCCTCGGTTGCATTAACGAAGGATTCAGGATCTTGGAACAAATTTTTACTAATCACATCCACATTGCCGCTATAGAAAAAGTTAGTTCCTTGTTCCGTCTGCTCAAGCGTAAACCCTGCGGTATTCACAAGAATCAAAAAGGCAAGCAGCATGATCGCCGATCCAATTCCGTTATAGATCAGGAACTTGTTCGCTGCTTTCTCTCGATTCATGTACCCCCATATTCCTATGAGGAAAAACATTGGAATAAGCGTCAGCTCGAAGAATAAGAAGAACATGAAGAGATCCCGGGCCATAAATACCCCGAACATCCCTACCTCAAGCAACAAAAACCAAATGTAGAATGACTTCCACCGTTTCTTCAGATGCACAGACGCTAATGCAGCCATCGCTGTCACGAGCGCAGTGAGGAACACAAGAGGAAGAGATAATCCATCAACCGACATCGTGTAATTGAATTCATAATAGAAACTCTGGAGCGAACTGATCTCCCCGACTTCTTTGTTAAGAGGAATCTGGATCCAATTCACTTCTTCCTTGAACTGCATTTCATCCGTATCTTGTTTGAAATCAGCATACAGAAGTCCCGATAACAGAAGAGGCACAAGCGTTGTTATAATCGCTATTGTCTTCAGCATGCGTCCTTTGTGTTTGGGCACAAATAGAAGAACAAGAATACCGAGCACTGGGGAGAAGGCGATCATCGATAGTATAGGCCAGTTATCCAGCATGTTAGATGAACCTCCTTCCGACAAGCGCCAGCATTAGAATTAACAGCCCTAGTAATGTAATAAGGCCGTATGTTTGTACTTGACCATTCTGCAAGCGTGAACCGGTTCTACCCAACCCGGTAACAGCAGCTGCGGACAACCTCACTATACCGTCCACTACATACACGTCGAACAGATTTAGTACATGACCTATTCCTTTGAGCGGCTTTACAATTATGATCTGGTACATTTCGTCGATGTAATATTTACGTTGTACGAGTTGCAGCAACCAAGGTGCAGGCCCAGAAATTATTTCCCTGGAAATAGTGTTCTTGACATACATCAGGTAACCGAGTCCAATTCCAAGCAGCCCGACCAGGGTCGAGAGTATCATAACAAGTGCTGCTCCTTCGTGATGACCCGCCTCTTGACCTGTCAACCATTCTCCGAACCATCCGCTAAACGGTGTTTGCACAAAACCCGCGACGATGGCTAGAACGGCCAGAATTACGAGAGGGATAGTCATAACTGATGGAGATTCATGTGCATTTGTGTTATTCCGCGATTTGCCCATAAATACTAAGAAGAATAATCGGGACATGTAAAAAGCTGTGAAGAATGCGGCGACAAGTCCGATCACGAACAATCCATAACGCCCGTTGTGAAAAGCCTCAGCCAATATGGCATCTTTAGACCAGAAGCCTGAGAAAGGAGGAATACCGGACAGTGCCAACGTACCAATGGCAAACGTCCACGTGGTAATCTTCATTTTACGGCTTAGGCCACCCATTTCGTGGATGTTCTGAGTATGTACAGCATGAATGACACTACCAGCACCAAGGAATAACAAAGCTTTGAAAAACGCATGTGTAAACAAGTGGAACATACCGGCTGTAACGGTAGCGCTAATTCCTAACGCCATCATCATATAACCGAGTTGACTCACTGTCGAGAATGCCAGTATACGTTTAATGTCATTCTGTGCAACCCCGATTGTAGCGGCGAAGATGGCTGTGAATGCTCCCACATAGGCGACCAGATCTAGGGCGATTGGCGATGCCTGGAAAATATCAAAAGTTCGCGCCACCAAATACACCCCTGCCGCAACCATTGTCGCAGCATGGATCAGCGCACTAATTGGAGTAGGTCCTTCCATGGCATCAGGCAACCATGTATGCAACGGGAATTGCCCGGACTTACCAATTGCTCCGATGAAGATTAGAACGGCAATCCAATTAATGATATGCTGAGGTATCTGTTGCTCGGAAAGCGCATTATGGATGCTGTTGAAATCAAGAGAATGGCTTGGCACATACCAGAATAGTAAGAGTATGGCGATAAATAGGCCTACATCCCCAATTCGCGTCATGATAAAGGCTTTCTTCGCTGCTGCCCGCGCTTCGGGTTTAAAGTACCAGAAACCGATTAACAGGAAGGAACCCAATCCTACAAGCTCCCAGAAAATATACAGCTCGAGCAAATTCTCTGAAATCACTACACCCAGCATGGCAAACGTAAATAGCGCCACATAACTGAAGAATACAGTCTTACGATCGTCACCTTGCATGTAGCCTTTGGAATACAGGTTCACAAGCAAACTAACAAGCGAGACAATAAGGAGCATTAGCGCGTTGAGATTGTTGATCTCGAATCCCATGCGGATCGAGACTTCGCCGACCTTGATCCACTCGAGTGAGTTCCACGAGTAGTTGTTTACATTGTCACCCAGTCGTTCAATCCAGACCAAGAGTGACAGGACGAAGGAGGCTAGCGTCGCGATTATGCCCACATAGGCACCAAGCTCTTTCCACTGACGGCCGAAGGCAATCAACACTAGAAAAGCTGCCAGCGGGAACAGCGGAATGAGCCAAGCTAATTGTGAGTAGGATTCCATTGCTTTTTTCCTCCTTAAGACTTTGCGTAGCAAAGTCACTTCGAAAGCATTAACTTAGACTTTGCGCAGCAAAGTCACTTCGAAATCATTGACTTAACCTTTATATCTGCAAGATTACTTCACCCGCAAAGGCTAGCAAAGTTGTTTCTTGCAAGAACAAAGTTATTTCTTCATCATATCCATTTCTGTTACGTCGCTCGTCCCTTTATTCCGGTAGAGAGACACGAGAATCGCGATCCCGATCGCTGCTTCTGCAGCCGCTACTGTCATGCTGAACAAGGTGAAAACTTGCCCCGTCATCGAGGGGTTCACACCTAATTTGGAGAAAGCAACCAAGTTCAGGTTCACCGCATTTAGCATTAACTCAATGGACAGAAGCACAATGACGGCATTTCTCTTGGATAATGCCCCGTACAGACCAATACAGAACAGGATCGCGCTTAACGTTAAATAAGGCAGAATCGTATCGCTCATCGCTTAATCCTCCTCCCGCTTAGCCAAGACGATGGCTCCAATAAAGGCTACCGTCAAGAGGACGGACACTAGCTCGAACGGAATTACATACTTGTTAAACAGTAATTTTCCGATTTCAAGTGTGTTGTCTTGGACTTGAGGGATATCCGATTGGGGAAATGTCGCTTGCTGGATGGCATAGAAAATGACACCGAAAAGAATTAAAGCACCAAGCCCAAGCAGTACTTGATGGACAGGATTACTCGTTGGCTCATCCTCTCGCTTGTGCTGGGTCATCATGATTCCGAATATCATCAGAATTGAGATGGCGCCTGCATAGATCAAGATTTGAACAAAAGCAAGGAATTCCGCATTCAACAGCACGTACAGACCAGCTAAGCTAATAAAGGTAACCGCAAGCGAAACGACCATATGAACGACTTTGGTAAAGCTGATCATAAAGATCGCTCCGCCTATGGCGAATAATGCGAAAATGAAAAAACCGATATTGGCCCCGCTGGAGAAGAAATCAACCAAATTATCCAGCATCCTTCTTCGCTCCCCCTTTAGGCAAAGCCGCGTTGTTATTCTCTTTGCGGACATTCTTGTTGTTATCATGCAGCCAATCCATATCCTTGTACAGTTCATCACGGCTGTAGCTGGCCAACTCGAAATTGTTCGTCATCACAATCGCTTCTGTTGGACAAACCTCTGTACACAAATCACATAGAATACAGATCTCAAAGTTAATATCGTAGGTCTCAATAACGAGCTTCATCTTACTCTCCGGGTCAGGGTTCTTCTTACCGGTTAGCGTGATGCATTCGGTTGGACAAACCCGTACGCACTGATTACATACAATACATTTCTCAGGATCAAAATATTGGATTCCCCGGAATCGGTCAGGCAGCTCCAAAGGAACGTCTGGATAACCGTAGGTCACTTTTTTCTGAGTCATCGTCTTTAATGTAAGTCCAAGTCCTTTAATAATGCCCTTCATTAGGTGTTCACCCCATTCGTCATTGAATTCATCGTAAGAACTCCAATACAATCGCCGTCAGAAATACGTTGGCCAAGGCTAAAGGAAGCAGCACTTTCCAACCGATCCCCATGAGCTGATCTACACGAACCCGAGGTAAGGTGGCACGCAGCCAGAACAAGAAGAATACGAAGAACGAGAATTTCAGCAAGAACCAGATAATGCCTGGGATGAAGTCCAAGAACGGAAAGGGACTATACCAGCCGCCGAAAAACAAAATAGTTGTTAATGCGGATATCGCAAACACGTACACATACTCTGCCAGCATGAAGAAGGCAAAGCGGAATCCACTGTACTCCACATGGTATCCAGCTACCAACTCTGATTCTGCTTCTGGCAGGTCAAATGGGGTACGATTCAGCTCCGAAACTCCAGCAATTACGAATACAACTAAACCGAGAATTTGCGGGATGAAGTTCCAATCCCAGAACCAACCTTGCTGTCCTTCTACGATTAAACGAAGATTCAAGCTTCCCGTCATCATGATTACACCGATAACAGAGATCACAAGAGGAATCTCATAGCTGACCATTTGAGCCGCTGAACGCATACCGCCTAACAAAGAGTACTTGTTATTGGACGCCCAGCCGCCTAATACAATCCCAATCGTCGAAATGCTCGACAAGGCTGCATAATACAAGAGCCCAACGTTCAAATCAGCGAATTGCCAAGTAGACGTAAAAGGGAATGTAGCCAAAACCACGAATGATGGTACAAACGTAATGATCGGTGCCAGAATGAACAATTCCCGTTCGGCTTGACGAGGAATCGTATCTTCCTTGATCAATAGCTTAAGAACGTCTGCAACCGACTGTAATAACCCTAAGGGGCCCGTACGGTTAGGGCCGATACGGAATTGCATCCAACCAATGACTTTGCGCTCAAAGTAAATGGCGTAAGTTACAAAGCCTAATACTAATAATAACATCAGCACGCCAAGGGAAAGCATAATGCCGAAGTTAGCCCACGTCAGTTGCTCTTCGAGAATCCCCAACATTAACAGTCAACCTCCCCAAGCACGATGTCAATTCCGCCAAGGATCGTAATCAAGTTTGTCATGGATTGACCGACTAACAGTTTCGGCAAAATTTGCAGGTTAACGAAAGAAGGTCTTCTGAACTTCAAGCGATATGGCTTGTCTTTACCTTTGGATACAATATGACAACCGATTTCTCCCCGAGGAGACTCGATTCTAACATACACTTCACCTTCCGGCGCACGGAGAATACGAGGAGCTTTGCCCATGATGTCGCCATCCGATGGGAATTGTTCAACAGCTTGCTCCAAGATGCGAAGGGATTGATGAATTTCCTCCAAGCGGACCAAATAGCGATCATAGCAATCCCCATTCTTGCCCACTGGCACATCGAATTGAAAGCGATCATAGATGCTGTAGGGTTGGTCTTTGCGCAAGTCCCACTTGACCCCTGTAGAACGCAGATTGGCTCCACTGAGCCCATAATCAATGGCCGTCTGAGCATCATATTGGCCTACTCCCTTGATACGACCAAGAAAAATCTCATTACCTGATACTAGGGTATCGTATTCTTTTAACTTCTCTCTCATATAAGGGATGAAGTCACGAACTTTCTCAATCCAGCCTTCCGGCGCATCCCATTTCACTCCACCAACACGCATGTAGTTGTATGTTAGACGCGCTCCGCACAGCTCATTAAACAGATTGATTATGATTTCTCTATCACGGAAGGCGAATAGAAACGGACTCATCGCTCCGATATCGAGCAAATAGGTTCCCCACCATACCATGTGGCTGGCAACACGCTGCAGCTCCATTACGATTAGACGCAAATATTGCGCGCGCTCCGGAATTTCCAGTTGCATTAGGGTCTCAACTGCATGCACCAGCACATAGTTATTGGTCATCGCCGATACGTAGTCCATTCGGTCCGTATAAGGGATAATTTGGGTATATGTCAAATCCTCAGCCAGCTTCTCGGTTCCCCGGTGCAAGTATCCAACTACAGGTGTGGCTTCGGTTATGACTTCACCGTCTAGCTTGACTATAATCCGGAACACCCCGTGTGTACTGGGATGCTGTGGTCCCACATTAAGCAGCAATTCTTCAGTACGAATCAACAGTTACACCTCCGGATCAAACGGTTCATAGTCTTTGCGAAGCGGATGCCCGACCCAATCATCAGGCATCATAATTCTCCGCAGGTCAGGGTGACCGGAGAAATGGATGCCTAGCAGGTCATACACTTCTCTCTCCTGCCAATTAGCAGTTTCCCATATCGGGGTTACGGAAGGAACTGACGGATCGTTACGATCCGTTTTTATTTTTAAGCAATAGTCTTGCTTCTTATCTAAGGAAATTAAGTACACCACAACTTCCATGTGGGTTTCGTAGTCTACGCCAGACAAGTTGCGCAAATATCGCAGCGACAGCTCTTCATTTTCTTTTAGAAAAGCTGCAGTCTCCGCCCAATTCTCGCTCTTAATGGTGATCACGGGAAGATGCCGGTCTCTTTCGTTGATAACTGCTTCTACAACAGCATCCGCGGCAACGTTATCTTTAATCAACTGAACAGCGCGATCAAGTACAGGTTGCTTCGGTGATGGTGCTTTGGGCTCGCCGGAATCGCCTTCACCTCCACCCTCCGTCTTGGCAGCACGTGCCGCTGCTCTAGCCGCTCGTGCTTCCGCTGCAGCCTTGGCTTTGGCTTCCTTTTCCGCGTCCTCTCCGCCTTCTGAAGCCGTTGCGGGAGTCCCTGCAGAGTCGCCATCCCCCTCAGTCCTCGCTGCGCGGGCTGCTGCTCTGGCTGCTCGCGCTTCCGCTGCAGCCTTCAGCTTCGCTTCCTTCTCCGGATCAACCTCGGCAGGAGAAGCATCCTCCACTGCAGGAGCTTTGGCTTCTTTCGTTTCCACAGCAGACTCAGCGGCTTCTGAGGAAGGAGTTGCGCTTTCCGGTTTATTGGTTGCGCTTTCTTCTTTATTTTCATTCGAATCGTCGCTCATCGGTTGATCACCTTCTTCCCGGTCTTCGCTTCGTATCGAATTTTCTCCTGCAGCTTGTTAATTCCATAAATAAGAGCCGCCGGATTCGGCGGACAGCCAGGAATATAGACATCAACAGGAACGATCTGATCTACGCCCTTCACTACAGCATAAGAACGTATATAAGGACCACCAGCTGTAGCGCAGGAGCCCATTGCGATTACCCATTTGGGTTCCGGCATTTGATCATATAATCGGCGCAGTAAAGGAGCCATCTTCTTCGTGACTGTTCCCGATACGATCATGACATCAGATTGACGGGGAGAAGTCCGGAATATTACACCGAATCGGTCCAAGTCATAATGTGCAGCCCCTGTACCCATCATCTCAATCGCACAGCAAGCCAAACCGAACGTCAGCGGCCACAAAGAGCTGCTTCGCGCCCAACCCTTCACTTGATCCAGCGTAGTCGTAAGGACATTACGCTCCAGCTCTTGCTGATCGTCTAGCTTAATTGTCTCTAGATTGATGTCCATTGCAGCACCTTCTTCTTCCAAGCATAGATAAGTCCAACAACTAGTAATAGCACGAAGATCAGCATTTCAATGAGCGCGAATAACCCAAGCTGGTTGTAGGCAACGGCCCATGGATACATAAACACTGTTTCCACATCAAATATTACAAACATTAAGGCAAACAAATAATACCGAATGTTAAAGCGTACATGACTGTCGCCGATCGGTATATTCCCGCTCTCGTATGTCGTTTGCTTCTGCTCGGTTGGCTTATTAGGCCTCAGCCAGCGTCCTACCGTCAGCGCCACAATGGGAAGCAATATTCCCAACGCAAGAAAAATGGCCACAAAGACATAATTGTTCGTGTACAGCGCCATACCATCGCCTCCATTAAACAATTGAGTGAAGAGATCCATACTTTCAAGCTAACCATCTGCAATGGAGCAGTTGCTTAACTCGGGTTAGGGTACTATTCATTCTTTATAAATAGTTCTTTTTTCTCTTTTAAACACCCACACAATTATACCAAAAGCACCTATAAACGTCTATGTACAACTGAAAGTACAACCTGTCCTTTAATTGTCCCTTCCGTTATTCATTTACCATAATGATGTAGATCATACAAAGCTTTGTAAAAAAGCAAAAAAAGCAAAGGACCGAAATCCTTTGCTTTTGCTTGTTACCTTCTTGTAGAGACATCCAAACGGTTCATTGCTCTTTGCAGAGACATTTCCGCGCGACGGAAATCAATTTCATCCTGCTTGCCAGCGATTCGTTTCTCTGCGCGCTCTTTAGCCGTTCTTGCACGCTCGACATCAATATCGCCAGGACGTTCTGCGGATTCAGCCAAAATAACAACCTTGTCCTTCCGAACCTCCATGAAGCCCCCGTTCACAGCCATAACCTCCGTTGCGCCGCCACGTTTAATCGTGATCGGAGCAATCTTCAACGGTGTGACTAACGGAATGTGATTTGGTAATATACCAAGCTCACCGGATACACCTTTTACACTGACCATATTCACATCCTGGGCATACACTACACGCTCAGGCGTTACCACTTCCAATAAAAAAGTACTCACGCCAATACCTCCTGAGAGCTTTCGGTAAGAAAGCTTCATCGTAAGCCTACACGGATCTTGCCGGTCAAAAAGTCTATGTGTAAACGTTCTTGACCAGCACAGTTCCTATTACTTCATGCTTTTAGCTTTTTCAACCGCTTCTTCGATCGCACCTACGAACAAGAAAGCTGCTTCAGGCAAATCATCATGTTTGCCTTCCAGGATTTCCTTGAAGGAACGAACGGTTTCTTTAACTGGAACGTATTGTCCTGGGAACCCGTTGAATTGCTCCGCAACGTGGAACGCTTGGGACAAGTAACGTTGAATTTTACGGGCACGGCTAACGATAATTTTATCGTCATCCGACAATTCGTCCATACCAAGAATCGCGATAATATCTTGCAATTCTTTGTAACGCTGCAAAATCCGTTTAACGCCCTGAGCAACGTTATAGTGCTCTTCCCCTACGATGTCCGGTTGCAGCAAGCGTGAGCTTGAAGCCAACGGGTCAACCGCAGGATAGATCCCCATCTCGGAAATTTTACGCTCTAGGTTAGTAGTAGCGTCCAAGTGAGCAAACGTTGTTGCTGGAGCTGGATCCGTGTAGTCATCCGCAGGAACATAAATCGCTTGAATGGATGTAACAGAACCCTTCTTGGTGGAAGTAATACGCTCTTGCAGACCACCCATTTCCGTAGCAAGCGTTGGTTGGTAACCAACCGCCGATGGCATACGGCCCAGCAAGGCCGAAACCTCGGAACCGGCTTGTGTAAAGCGGAAGATGTTATCTACGAACAAGAGAACGTCTTTACCTTCTGTATCACGGAAGTACTCAGCCATTGTAAGACCAGTCAAGGCAACGCGAGCACGCGCTCCAGGAGGCTCGTTCATTTGACCGAACACCATTGCCGTCTTGCTGATAACGCCTGAATCCTTCATCTCGTGGTACAAGTCATTTCCTTCACGAGTTCTCTCACCAACACCTGCGAAAACGGAGATCCCGCCGTGTTCTTGTGCAATGTTGTTGATCAATTCTTGAATCAATACGGTTTTACCTACACCTGCACCGCCGAAGAGTCCGATTTTACCACCCTTTGCGTATGGCGCCAGCAAGTCTACAACCTTGATCCCTGTTTCAAGTATTTCCGCTTGAACAGATAATTCATCGAATGCAGGAGCTTGTCTGTGAATTGGGTTCACCGTTTCGGATACTACCTCACCAGCGTTATCAATGGGTTGTCCCAATACGTTAAATACGCGGCCAAGTGTTGCTGCGCCTACTGGAACGCTGATTGGAACGCCAGTATCAACCGCTTCTGTGCCTCGCACCAGACCATCCGTAGATGACATAGCAATACAACGCGCTACGTTATCGCCTAAGTGAGTGGCTACTTCAACAGTAAGGTTGATTGTAGGCTCGCTTGGACCTTCCGATTGTTTCTCGATTTTGACCGCATTAAAAATTTTCGGCAGGTTACCTTTTTCGAATTCGATATCGACAACAGGTCCCGTTACCTGCAATACGCGTCCTTTATTCATCTTGTTTCCTCCTACAACTTTTTGAAGAAAAGTTATTTCGAAAGCATGCTTTACGACTGAGCACTCGCTCCAGCCACAATCTCCGAAATTTCCTGCGTAATGGAAGCTTGGCGTGCACGGTTATATACTAAAGTCAACCGTGATACCATTTCATTCGCGTTTTTGGTAGCATTCCCCATAGCTGTCATTCTGGCGCCGAATTCACTTGCCTTACCTTCCAGTAAAGCACTGAATATTAATGTTTCTGCATATTTCGGCAGCAAAACATCCAGTACTTCTTCCGGGGATGGCTCGTACTCATAGTTAGCACCAGTCGCAGCTGAGCTTCCTTCTACTTCCAACGGTAAAAGTCTATTTAAGACAGGTTCTTGAGATATGGCATTGTGGAATTTGTTATAGACGATATACAACTGATCGTAAACACCTAAAGTGTAGTTAGTAACCGCTCTGGAAGCGAGCTCTTTAATATCCGAAAACTTAGGTGCATCCGATAAACCAGTTACCTCATCCAGCACAGGCATATTGCGTTTCTTAAAGAAATCCCGACCTCTGCGCCCTACCACCATAAGCTCATATTCATTGCTTGATTTATGGTTTTCGCGAATGGTCAACACTAATTTACGCAATAGATTGGAGTTGTACCCTCCAGCTAGACCCCGATCCGATGTAATAACGAGGTAGCCGGTTTTCTTAATCTCACGAGAGACAAGAATAGGATTCTTAATCCCCTTGGTTCCTGAAGCAATGCTGCTTACAACCTCTTGAATCTTCTCAGCATATGGACGAGCTGCTGTTGCAGCTTCCTGGGAGCGTCTTAATTTAGCTGCCGCTACCATTTCCATTGCCTTAGTAATTTGCTTCGTATTTTGAACGCTCTTAATTTGGCGTTTAATATCGCGCATTCCTTTTGCCATGCATTTCACCTCCGAACTTTCCCAATAGGAAAGTTAACTTCGTAAGCAGTACGCAAGCTTGCAAGAAGCGGATGCTTAAGTAACATCCGCCTATACAAACCGTTTTATCGGTTAAGCTGATGGAGCAAATCCCTTTTTGAACTTGCCGATTGCTTCCACCAACGCTTTTTCATTATCTGGCTGTAGATCTTTGGTATCACGAATCGAAGCATATACCTGCGGATAATTAGCATCTACGAAAGCAAGGAACTCGCGGTCAAAACGCAAAACGTCTTGAACTGGAATGTCATCCAAATGTCCTCTAACTACCGTATAAATACTTATTACTTGCTTCTCAACCGGCAAAGGTTGGTTGTTCGGTTGCTTCAGAATTTCAAGCGTACGCTCACCGCGACTCAGACGAGCTTGTGTGCTCTTATCCAAGTCAGAACCGAATTGAGCAAATGCGGCTAACTCACGGTATTGAGCCAAGTCCAGCTTCAAAGATCCAGCAACCTTCTTCATTGCTTTGATTTGTGCGGAACCCCCTACACGGGATACGGAAATACCAACGTTAATAGCTGGACGTTGTCCGGAGTTGAACAAGTCAGATTCCAAGAAAATTTGTCCGTCCGTGATCGAAATCACGTTTGTAGGAATATAAGCGGATACGTCGGAAGCTTGAGTCTCAATGAACGGCAATGCAGTCAAAGAACCGCCACCTAGTTCATCGTTAAGCTTCGCAGCGCGCTCAAGCAAACGGGAGTGCAAGTAGAATACGTCCCCTGGATAAGCTTCGCGTCCTGGAGGACGTCTTAGCAGCAAGGACAACTCACGGTATGCAGCAGCTTGCTTCGACAAGTCATCATAAATGATCAACGCATGTTGACCCTTGAACATGAAGTATTCACCCATTGCTGCACCAGCATAAGGAGCCAGGAACAACAAAGGAGACGGCTCGGAAGCACCTGCAGTTACTACAATGGTATACTCCATTGCGCCTTGACGACGTAATGTTTCTACTACGTTCGCAACTGTAGATTGCTTTTGTCCGATAGCAACATAGATACAGATTACACCGTTGCCTTTTTGGTTAATGATGGTGTCAAGCGCAATCGATGTTTTACCTGTTTGACGGTCACCGATAATAAGCTCACGTTGACCACGGCCAATCGGCACCATGGCATCGATCGCTTTGATTCCTGTTTGCATAGGCTCATGAACCGATTTACGATCGATAACACCAGGGGCATTACTTTCTACCGGTCGGAACGAAGTTGTGTTAATTGGACCTTTGCCGTCAACTGGAAGTCCTAGAGCATTTACTACACGGCCCAACAAAGCTTCGCCTACCGGAACTTCCATGATTCTGCCTGTACGTTTAACTTGGTCGCCTTCACGAATGTCCGTGTAAGGTCCCAAGATAACAATACCGACATTATCTTCTTCAAGGTTAAGAGCCATACCTACTACGCCATTTGCGAATTCAAGCAACTCGCCCGCCATAACGTTTTCCAGGCCGTGAGCACGAGCGATCCCGTCCCCTACTTGAATTACAGTACCTACATCAACGACTTGAATGTCGGACTTGAACTGTTCGATTTGCTTTTTAATCAGAGTGCTGATTTCTTCAGGTCTGATACTCAACGAAATTCACCCCTAACTTAGTCCTTATACAACATGCATTTCTACAAATATAGCCTATTACTTACTTACATAGTGAACGCTTAAGCTTGCTTCAAAGCTTTCTCCAAACGTTGAAGCTTACCGGATAAGCTGCCATCATAGAGTCGATCACCTATGCGGACTTGGATTCCCCCGAGAAGGGTGCCGTCTACCACATTTGAAACGCGGATCCGTTTGCCTGTCAATTGACCAAACCGATTAGTGATCTGTTGCGATTCTGCTTCTGTCAGCGGGTATGCGCTGTACACGGTAGCGTTAGCTTGACCCAATGACTCATTCGCAACCTTTACATAACTATCTACAAGATCCTCAAGTACGGATTCTCTTCTTCTTTCCACGAGCAGCTGCATAGTGTTAAGCACAGCTGCTGACACTTTACCCTCAAATGCTTCCTTTAGAAGCTGCATTTTGACGTCGGTGGAGATGTTCGGATGTTCAAGCAGTTTCCCGTAGTCGGCGTTCTCACGAATCACTTGCAGGATTCCCTTGAGCTCTTCCTCCACCTGCGCTACGCTGCCTTGGCCTAAGGCGACTTCAAATAGCGCCTTCGCGTAACGTTTGGCTACGATCGTTTCCCTGCTCATACATTGCCCCCTACCTCTTTCAGGTATTGGTCAATCAGTTCTTGCTGGGACTTCTCATCTACTTGCTTATCAATAATTTTGGAAGCAATCATAACGGACATAGCGCTAACTTGACTGCGCAGTGCTGCGATCGCTTTGTTCTTCTCGTTCTCGATGTCGTTCAAAGCCTCATTCTTGATACGGGAAGCTTCTTCTCTAGCTTGAGCAAGAATATCGTCAGCTTGACGAGTACTCGTTACTTTTGCTTGTTCGATCAAATCATAAGCATCCTTGCGAGCCGCTTGGATGGCTTGTTTCTGTTCATTCACCAGACGCTCAGATTCAGCGCGGTTCTTCTCAGCTGTTGATATTTGTTCATGAATTAGCGCTTGACGCTTCTCCATCATCCCAAACAATGGGCCAAACGCAAACTTCTTAAGCAGCCACATTAAGACCAAGAAAGCTGCGATTGAATATAGGAACGAAGACAATAAAAAAGTCAACTCTGGTCACTCCCTTCTGAGCGGTGTTGTGGCGGCAAAATGAAGGCGCGGAAGCCGCAACCTTCCCCGCCACGTCCTGTATTAAAGTACGAAAGTGTAAAGCAATGCAAATACGAGGGAGATAACTGGCAATGCTTCTACTAGACCAATACCGATAAACATAGTTGTTTGCAAAGTACCGCGAAGCTCAGGTTGACGGGAAATACCTTCAAGTGCGCGACCTACGATCAAACCGTTACCAATACCTGCGCCCAATGCGCCAAGACCAATTGCAATTGCTGCTGCAAGAAATTCCATTTTAATGTTCCTCCTCAAATAGGTTACCAATTTTTTTGTTGCTATATGAACGTACCGCTCTTAGCGATAGGCCTAAAGCCATTACTTAATGATGGTGCTCTTCGTGCTTGAGATTCTGGGAAATGTACACCATAGTCAGGATTGTAAAGACGAACGCCTGAATGGCCCCAACAAACATACTGAATCCTTGCCATACAATCAGCGGTAGAATCCCGGCAACGCCAGCCATGAGGATAACCGTGATTAATACCTCACCCGCATAAATGTTACCGAATAGACGCAAGCCGAGCGTAAGAAGCTTGGAAACTTCCTTGATAACCGCTAGCGGGAAAAACGCCCAGTGCGGCTCGATATAGTGATGCAAGTATTGCTTGGTGTTCTTGATTAATCCTAAGTAGTGAGTCAGCACGATAACCATGAGCGCGAGACCCATTGTCACTGAAGCGTCAGCAGTCGGCGATTTCCACCAAACGAGGCCAACACCGTGATCGCCCTTATCGTGAGCGTCATTAAGATTAGCTTGTGTAACTACTTCTTGTCCTAGGAAGGAGAAGGTGCTCTCGTGCTCCGTGATGATCGGGAACGGAAGGCCTAACATATTCCCAACAAAGATGAACATGATCAGAGTAATACCAAGCATAAGAAATGCTTGTCCTTTTTTCACATCCATAGTGCTGCCGATCAGACCTTGAACGAATTCTACAATCCACTCAATAAAGTTTTGCATCTTGCCTGGTTTAGTTACAGAAAGCTTACGCGTTCCAAGGATGGCAAGAATGAAGACGATGAGACAAGTGAGCGTGACCATGAAGAGCGTAGTCAAGTCAAATTTAATCCCACCCAATGTTACAATAACCGAATGATGCATGCAGTAATTTTCACCCCTTTCCGCAGAAATATGACTTACTTCCTCCTGACATTAGAAACAATACCCAGTAGGAGTGTTGCCAATTGCACGATAAATAATCCTGCAAGAGTTGTGGACAATGCGATTTGTTCCGGGTTCTTCGCCGCTACCACGATAGCAAGCAAAGAAGTGGAAGCCCTTGTAATGAAGCCGAGATTCACCTTGCGATTCGTCTTCTCCACTACAGCCTTGGTCAATTGGCGGAGCTTCAATGCCAGGTACTGGGCATTCATCCAACTGACAGCCGACCCCACAATGAGGCCCATGGAATAATCCCTATAATCAGGTAGAACTACCCAAGAGAAGAAACAAAAGGACAACCAAAACAGGGTAAACTTTTGTACCGCTTTCAGATGGGCCGTGAAGTCATCCATTCGAATCAGAGCCCTCCGTGTAAAATCTAAGTAAGTAATAGATGCCAGCAACTCCGACAAGAAAGCCTGCCATAATGCCGACGACAATCCAGATGGTCTGACCGCCTTGCAAATCGCTTAAATAACGGCCGCCAAAAAAACCGACCAGCATGCAAACGACCAGTTCCACGCCAATAGCGCTAACCAGCCCGACAGCTTTCCATGGATTATCTTGTGAACGGGGCTTACTCAATGTCCCTGCCTCCTCCGATGGAAATATATTCTTTCCCCAAGATGAGAGACCTCACAATCCTCACTTATTGTATCGAAGCGGGACAATGTTTGTCAATTCTAATAAATTCAAACATTATGTGAACGGTTTGCCTAACTTTCCTTGTGGCACAACGCCTCTCGGGATTTTGGAAGCAAACAGCGTACAGTAGAACTGTTTGGTTTATCGACAGGAGTTAACATTCTTTTCACAACTAGGTTGTGAACTGCTCCGGTTTCTCGTGAATCCGGCCAAAGTGGTGCAAGATGCCTTGTACAATTCGTCCTGATGCTTGCCCATCTCCATAGGGGTTCGCGGCTTTACTCATACGAGTATACGCTGCTTCATCTGTAAGAAGTGTCTTGGCTCGGTTGTAGATCAGTTCTTCATCCGTACCCACAAGCTCTAACGTTCCGGCGCCTACCCCTTCCGGGCGTTCCGTTGTATCTCGGAGAACTAATACCGGGATCCCGAACGATGGGGCCTCCTCCTGAATACCTCCAGAATCCGTCAGGATCAAATGAGTCCGCGGGAAGAAGTTGTACATTTCCACTAAATCAAGCGGTTCTACGAGCTTAATTCTTGGGTGACCGCCTAACATCTCATGGGCTGGACCTTTGACTGCAGGGCTTGGATGAACCGGGTATACAATGGCGACATCTTCGAATTCTTCCGCCAACCGTTTGACTGCTCGGAAAATATTTTGATGAGGCTCTCCCTGATTCTCGCGTCTGTGCGCAGTCATAAGAATTAGACGTCTATCACCGACCCAGTCCAGCACAGGATGAGAGTAACCTTCCGATACTGTATATTGGGCTACATCCGTCACCGTATTGCCTGTTATGTAAATGGCAGCATCCGACTTGTTCTCTCTTCTAAGATTACCAGCGGACCAGTCTGTAGGCGCAAAATGAAGATCAGCTAGCACACCGGTTAATTGTCTGTTCATCTCTTCCGGATACGGAGAATATTTATTCCACGTGCGCAGTCCAGCCTCTACGTGGCCAACCGCTATTTGTTGAAGAAAAGCAGCGTAGCTGGCAACAAAAGAGGTTAATGTGTCCCCGTGCACCAGAATGAGGTCTGGTTTGGACTCTATAAAGACCGGCTCCAGGCCTTGCAGCACACGAATGGTGACTTCGTTTAACGTTTGGCCTGGTTTCATTACATCGAGATCGAAATCGGGCTTAATCTTAAAAATGTCTAGAACCTGATCCAGCATCTCGCGATGTTGAGCGGTCACACAGACCAGCGACTCTATATGCTCAGGATGTTTCTCCAATTCGAGAATAAGCGGAGCCATCTTGACGGCTTCTGGTCTTGTCCCGAATATAGTCATGATTTTAAGGCGTTTCATAATCCAATTCTCCTTTTCCCATGAGCTTCCAACTTTTATTTATTTGGTACCAAAAAGCCTGTCTCCAGCATCGCCCAGTCCTGGAACGATATATCCGTGATCATCCAAGTAATCATCAATAGCCGCGACATAAATATCCACATCGGGATGTGCTTGTTGAACAGCTTCAATCCCTTCAGGTGCTGCAATTAAACACATCAGTTTAATCTGATTGCATTGCCGTCCCTTCAAGGCTTCGATGGCTGCTATCGCAGATCCGCCAGTAGCGAGCATCGGATCTATCACGATCAACTCACGCTCTTCCACATCAATAGGAAGCTTGACGTAATATTCAACAGGCTGTAAGGTTTCTGGATCCCGATACAATCCCACATGGCCGACCTTGGCAGCAGGAATCAGCTTCAAGATTCCATCCACCATACCGAGTCCCGCGCGGAGAATTGGAATCAAGCCCAGCATTCGGCCTGAGATGATGCGGCACTCCGCCACACTTACTGGAGTTTTTACTTTCACAAGCTCTAAAGGAATATTTCTTGTTATTTCGTAGGCCATCAATGTAGCCACTTCATCCACTAACTCACGGAAATCTTTGGTGGTCGTGTTCTCATCTCGTATGTATGTGAGCTTGTGTTGAATTAAGGGATGGTCACATACGTAAACTTTACTCATGGGGAATCCTCCTACAACTTTACCGAGGTAACGTTTCTTCGTAAGCATAGACTTTAACTACGTTGAAGGCAAATACCGTCCTATTATAGCATTGTATTTTATGCGTTGCACGATACATTTACACGACATCGTTTTATCAAAAAAAAGAGGGTCAGCGTTAGCTGCCCTCTAGTGCTGCAAAAACTTAGTACCCAAGGTTCTCGTACATCGGGAATCGGCTAGTCAATTGTTTCACCAAGCCGCGAGCTTCGTTAAGAATAGCCTCATCCTTCGGATTCTTAAGCGTCATTCCAATAATCTTGGCAATTTGCTTCATAGCCTCCGCATCAAAACCTCGGCTTGTCGCTGCAGGGGTACCAATGCGGATTCCGCTTGTTACGAATGGGCTCGTTGGATCGAATGGGATGGCATTCTTGTTCACTGTAACGCCTACTTCATCAAGTACATGCTCCGCATCTTTACCGCTGATGTTGATGTTGCGGAGGTCGACCATCATCAGGTGATTGTCCGTGCCGCCGGATACGACATTCAACCCTTCCGCTGCCAATGCTTCTGCAAGCACTTGCGCATTGCTTATTACATTGCGGCTGTAAGTCGCAAATTCAGGTTGAAGCGCCTCACCGAAAGCGACAGCCTTCGCGGCGATCACATGCATTAGAGGTCCGCCCTGTGTTCCAGGGAATACGGCTTTATCGATTGCTTGCGCCCAGGATTTGCGGCATAGAATCATACCGCCGCGAGGACCGCGAAGCGTCTTGTGTGTAGTTGTAGTAACAAAATGAGCATGAGGAACCGGGCTTGGATGAAGACCGGAAGCTACCAATCCAGCGATATGCGCCATATCAACCATGAATAACGCGCCAACATCATTTGCAATTTGGCCAAGCGTTGCAAAATCAATAATACGCGGATATGCACTTGCACCGGCTACGATCATTCTTGGCTTGTGCTTGAATGCAAGCTTGCGGACTTCATCATAATCAATGCGGAAATCCTTCTCGTTAACACCGTAAGCCACAAAGTTGTAGAGCAATCCAGATGCATTCACCGGACTTCCGTGTGTTAAATGACCTCCGTGAGCCAAGTTCATACCCAGAACCGTATCTCCCGGATTAAGAGCGGCCAAATATACGGCTAAATTCGCTTGTGCGCCGGAGTGAGGCTGTACGTTCGCATGTTCTGCGCCGAATAGCTCTTTTGCACGATCACGAGCAATGGTCTCTACGATATCTACATATTCACAGCCGCCATAATAACGTTTCCCTGGGTAGCCTTCCGCATATTTATTCGTCAATACTGTGCCCATGGCTTCCATGACAGCTTCGCTAACAAAGTTCTCAGATGCAATAAGCTCGATTTTATCTTGCTGGCGGCCTCTCTCCAGTTGAATCGCTTCTAGAATTTTCGGATCCGATTTGCGTAAATTTTCCATTTCAATAATTCCTCCCACAGTATGATGAATGTATAATTAAACTTCTTGTTCGACTATATATACAGCTCGCACTCCACCGATCAATCTCGGCCGGGTATAGGCCATCGTAACATGCGCCTGTCCGATTGTACGGATCGAGGGTCGGACTGGAACGGCTACACGACGGAGATGCATCCCGATGAACGTGTCCCCGATATCAAGACCTGCATTCGCTTGAATCGATTCGACCAAACATGGATTAGACAAATGGCGATACGCATAAGCGGCCATGGATCCTCCCGCTTGTCGCACCGGCACGGCAGACACTTCCTCAAGCGTAGGATGCAAGCGAAGCAGATCACGCTCAATCACTAGTGCGCGATTCAAATGCTCGCAGCATTGATAGGCGGGCTGGAACCCAATCTCTTGACGGACGTTCTCCACAGCGTGGAAAATCGCCTGCGCCACATCTTCCGTTCCTGCTGTTCCAATATGCTGGCCCACGACTTCACTTGTGCTGGTGCCTATTACGACTATTTGCCCCGGACCGATACCGCCCGCTTGTACTAACTCGCGTAATACTTGCTCCACTTGTTGAGTAATCATACCGAACGATCTTCCAAGTTTTTGATTTTCTGGATGCGGTTAATATGGCGCGGTCCTTCAGAGAAAGCTGTGTCCAACCATACTTTTATGATTTCAATAGCAACACCCGGACCGATTACCCGCTCCCCCATAGCCAACACATTGGAGTTATTATGCTCTCTTGTAGCTTTGGCTGAGAATAGATCATGCACGAGTGCGCAACGAATACCTTTAACCTTGTTCGCTGCGATCGACATCCCAATCCCAGTACCGCAAATGAGAATGCCTCGGTCTGCTGTGCCTTCTACGACTTTTTCACATACGGGTAAAGCGTAGTCAGGATAGTCAATGGAATCTGCACAATGGCAACCAAAATCCTCGACTTCATGCCCTTCCTTCTTCAGGAACTCGATCACTTCGTCTTTCAACCGGAAACCAGCGTGGTCTGCTCCAATAGCGATTTTCATAGGACTCGTGTCTCCTTCATGCTTTGCGAGAGCAAAGTTATTTCAACTTAGACTTTATGGTACTAGTATAACCGAAAGGAAGGCTAAGATGAAAAAAAGAGCAAACCGACCGTCCGAAAACGTTCGTTGCTCTTGCCCAGGCGACCGGCCGTATGTCTCGATGCTCCATTGGGGTAATCCCCGCTTGTCGCCAGTTACATCGAGTCCAACATCTTGCTTCCATCATACCGCATTCGTGAATCGGTGTAAAGACATGGACATCATATTCAGCCTTAAACAAAAAGTGCAAAATAAGTGATCGATTTGACAAAGAATTTGGCACCAGAACCGACTATTATGAATATAGGCTGGGTTCATTCTAGGAAAAGAAAGGATGAGGATACATATGAAATGCGGCATGTTCGAAATCGATATTACTCCGACGCTTGGAAGTACGATACCCGGTTACTTTGAAGACCGAAAGGCTACAGGTATCAAGGACAGATTGTTTGCGAAAGCATGTGTGATTGAATCGGAAGGAAAAGTTCTGGCGCTGCTCGTTCTGGATAGTTTATTCGCCCATCCTTATGTGACGGATGAAGTTAGAAGAAGAGTCCAAGAGGCTGTAGGTATAGCCGGTGCTGCGATCATGATTACGGCGACTCATACGCATACAGGAGGCCCCGTATTCACTACCACCTTCCTGTCGGCGGATCAGGGTTACCTGGAGTTTCTCGCAGAGCGTGCCACGGAGGCGATCATCACGGCCTATCATGCACAGCAAGAGGCTCGCATAGGTTGCGACATTGGACAAGAGGGGGACATCGCCTTTAACCGACGATTCTGGATGAAGGACGGAAGCTTACAGACCAATCCGGGTATTTTAAACCCCGAGATCGTAAAGCCTGAGGGCCCTATTGATGCCGAAGTATTGGTTGTGCGAATAGATGACGCTGCCGGTAATCCCATTGGAATTATTAGTAATTATACTTGCCATACGGATACCGTTGGAGGAACGGAATTTTGCGCTGACTTCCCAGGCGAGCTAAGTGCAGTGCTTAAGGCGACTTACGGAGATTCCTTAGTCAGTCTGTTCTTTATGGGGGCTAGCGGCAATATTAACCATCTGGATGTAAGTGGTAAAATGAGGAGAAAACCAAATTATTATAAGATGATGGGCCGTATTCTAGCAGGGGAAGTCATTAAGGTGAGGGAAAAAATCTCGACAGAAGAGACTCTAGAGATCGAAACGGATCAGCAATATTTCACAATCGATTACCGCCGCCCTACAGCTGAAGAAGTATTGGATGCCCGTGACATTATGCAGAGTGATTCAGTAACCGGTATAGACAAGGCTTTTGCCGCTGAGCTTCTGAATTCGCTTGATTGTGAGACTCAGGCGGATGTTGAGGTCCAAACATTCAAGCTTGGCCCCATTGCCTTCGTTGGAGTTCCTGCCGAACTATTCGTTGAATTCGGACTACAGATCAAAGCCCAATCGCAAGCTCCATTCACAATGGTCAATGAATTATGCAGCGGCCATGTTGTAGGATACATATGTCCCCAAGAGGCTATCGATAATGGGGGCTACGAACCTCGTATTACGAGCAATAGCAGAATACCTGGAAATACGGGAAATCGAATTGTGGAGCTTGCCGTGTCCATGCTGAACAAGTGAGGGAATTTAGTGGGAGAGGAAGCGGGTAGCTTCCTCTCTGTTGATGAGTAAACCTAAAGTGTGGGCACAGATCTGCTATGAAGCATTACAATTGTTTTTGCAGCTTAAGAAGCAGGATCCTGAGAGCTTGTTCAATTTCTAAGGCACAAGCTTCGTAATCCTGTAACGAACCGCCGAACGGATCGGCGATATCCGGGTCTGGTAACTGACGCTCCAGCATGTCCAGCCTGCGTAGATCCTCATTGCTTATTTGTTGAGACAAGACTTGCTTAATCTGCAGCTCGGACTCCAATTCCCCTCGCTCCGCCATTAAGCTCAATACACGAGGATCATCTTGAACGTATTCTTTGAGTGTAAATACTTTATCCACCGTGTCCGGAAACTGGCGCATAACCAATTGTTTATGGGATGAGGTCATCGTTAGAATAAGATCGGCCCATTCTATCTTGTCACCTGTCAATAAATCGGACTGCCCTTTGGCCTTGGCACCTTTATTCCTCAGGATAGTAGACGAATGTGTTGATATGGGTGCCCCCCCGAAAGCAGACACTCCTGCTGAGCGTACTTGCCACGAATGCCCCTCCTGCTCCGCCATTCGCCGGAATAACCCTTCTGCCATCGGACTGCGGCATGTATTACCGGTGCAAACGAATAAAATATGCTGCACGCGCATGATTCTCTCCCCTTTATATTAGAAATCGGATTCCGAAAGCAATCAGTATAATGCCGCCAAGTGCTTCTCCATACTGTCCCGCCCATTTGCCGGCATTCCTTCCAACCAGTAAGCCCAGAACGGACATTACACCGCCAAACAGACCGAACAGCAGTACCGTCATAATAATATCTGTGGCAAAAAGACCAAGTGATACCCCAACGGATAAGGAATCGATACTCACACTAAGTGAAAATAAGAGAATCCCCCATATGGAGCGATAATCAAAAACGACCGTATCCTTATTGCTGAACGAGGTGTACACCATGTGTACACCTAAAAGAAGGAGCAACCCTCCTCCGGCCAACAGAGCTACATCTCCGAGTATCGTGCTTACGTATTGCCCCATGAACATTCCCGTCAATGGCATGATAACATGGAACAAGGCGATTACGAAACTTATTCTAAGAATATGCAAAAGCCGTATTCCCTTGAGCCCAATGCCGATCCCCAAAGAGAATGCATCCATGCCCAACGCGACGGCCATCATGAGTATTGTTAATAGCTGCCCTGCGGCAGCAGGAGCGGTTATAACTTGCATGCAATCTCCCCCAAAGGTCCTGTCCTATGTTCCTAAACAACATATGCGGACAAAGGGGGAAACATGTTCGAAAATCTGGCCAAGCTTTTAAGGGGATACGGTCACCACTCGCCCACCGGCTGCCTTCACCATTCGGTTCATCAATGCGGTTCCAATTCCATCGACAGGATAAGCTTCCGCCCATATCGAGGCAATCCCCTGCTCATCGAATTGACGCAGTGCTGCATACAAGAGATGCGCAGCAGTTTCCAAATCGTCAGGTCCTCCACAGCCAATAACCAGATCGGCATCGTAGTGAGAAGCTCGTTCTTGCATGGATAGAACGCCCGTTCGTTCCCCTCGATTACGCGCTTCGTTTACCTGAGATTGAATCCACTCTCGAACTGGATCTTTGTGTGAAGAAGCAGGTAGTTGCGGCGAATTATCCTCCTGCCGCCTGACAACCGTCATTTCGCCTCTAGGGGCGTAATGGGTATATTTGATTCCGGGGGATTTCGGAATAGATGTAACAGACGTTGCCTGCTGCCCAGACTTAGTCTCATGATCAGGCTCGACACCGTAATCATCCACGGTGCAATCGGGCACCGCTGCCCGCAATTGGTCCGCGGTCACACCGCCCGGCCGGAGCACATGCACGCGATCGCCGACGACCTCGACGACGGTCGACTCGAGCCCTACGCCGGTCGGCCCGCCGTCGACTAGCCCCGCGATGCGCCCGTCCAAGTCCTCGCGGACGTGCGCCGCCAATGTCGGGCTGGGGCGCCCCGAGCGGTTCCCGCTCGGAGCCGCCACGGGGCAGCCCGCCGCCCGAATGAGCGCCTGCGCCACCGGGTGGGCAGGCATCCGCACGGCCACGGTCGCGAGACCGGCCGTGACACGGGGTGACACGGCGCCGGGCCACGCCGGCAGCACGAGCGTGAGCGGCCCGGGCCAGAACCGGGCCATCAAGCGGCGGGCGGCGTCGCTGACTTCGGCGACGAGCCCGTCCAACTGCTCCCAATCCGCGATATGCACGATGAGCGGATTGTCGGAAGGGCGGCCTTTGGCCACGAACACGGCCTCTACCGCTGCCGTGTTCGTCGCGTCCGCCCCCAGACCGTACACCGTCTCGGTCGGAAACGCTATAATCTCGCCTGCTGCGAGTAGTCTACCCGCTTCCTCTATCTTGTATAAATCTGTAGATTGTCCGGTTATTCCTTCCGGATCTACGGTCCAGTATTTCGTCATAGTTCGCGATACATCCTTACTCATCAAGTAATAGCTAATCCCATTAGTATATCGCTTCATGAATAAGCTGTCATCTTGACTTAAGCAAACAAGCTTTTCACCTTCATGGTTATTTTCTTAGTTACTTCCCATAAGAAGAATTTCACTTCCGCTTTAGGAGCGGCGTTACCTTCGATTGCGGTTCCTGCATCTGCAACGGCTTTTCCGCTTGCTACTGTGGCTGTACCTGTTTTCGCTTTACTTGCCGTGTTAGTATTCTCTTTTCCTTTGACTGCAGCTACTGAAGCGGTCTTCACGTTTGGTGTTGTTTTTTCCACCGTTTTATTGGCCGTATTCTTCCCAGTTGCTGCTGGCACAGGCGCTGCTGCACTTGCTTCCGCTGATTTAGCCTTCACACCTACGAAGCATAGCGGGGGAAACAACACGCACCACCAGTTCTGCCCTTCTCCGCTGCCCAAAACAATTCGCAATGCCTCGTACTCCCCTGCAGGATATATTTTATTACCGAATTGTTTCGCAGGAAAAGACACTTGACCTAATTCAACTTTGTATTCCATGGTATACCCATTGTTTACTAGCACCTCTTCAACCAGGCTTGCAAGTGCCGGGATGTTCGCCGCTATAGTAGCACGGGCTTCTTCCAATCCATTGGGATCCATTACCCATGTACTGATTTCTTGAACAACCTCATTCTGCACTTCACGCTTGATCCATTGATCCTGCGGTGAATCGGAGTTAGCCAGAATGCGGATCCGTATAGCATCTTCCGGTATAGAAGAATCCAAGAGTGCGGCTTGAATTCGGTTAGACTCCCAACAAAACATCATCACCATAATTGCGAAAGCTACGAATAAATAAGGACGGAATGATATGCGCTTGACCATAAAAGAAAACCCCTTTCTCTTACCTAGTCCAAGTATGGCCAGGAGGGAAAGGAGTTAAACCTACGAATCTATTATTTTTTCTATGAATCTAGCAACACACTATCAGCTCTATTCATTCTCTATAAGAGTGTCTCATTTACCACCGAATCGCTATCACATGCCGCTCTATCCCAGCCAGATCCTGAATGATTCGGATATCCTCCCATAAGCCTTTCTCCCTAAGCATAGCCGCAACATCCTGCGCTTGCCCTTGTCCAACCTCCAGCCCTACTAGACGCGGGGATACTGGCTTAAGCCGACTAAGCTGCTCAGTTAACCGACGGTAAAGGATTAATCCATCCGGACCTCCATCTAACGCCAGCACAGGCTCGTAGCAGCGCACCTGCACTTCTAGTCCGGCAATCGCGTCCGTCTCAATATAGGGAGGGTTGGACACCACTATATCTAGAGAATTCAGCAGGTGATGCTGACTCCCGTCTTCTTCTGCCAAGAAAGGTCCCAGTAAGTCCCCTTGCGAGAATGCGACCCGCTCTGCCACTCCATTGCTTGCTGCATTGCCCTGGGCTACCTCAAGCGCTTCAGCCGACAGATCAACCGCGTGCAGTTGCCACGATGGACACTGGACAGCCAAGGTTACAGCGATCGCGCCGCTGCCTGTGCCAATATCGGCCGCGACTACCGGCGTCCCAATAGGCCATAACTGCCCGCCGATCTGTACGATCTGCTCTACAAGCAGCTCGGTCTCCGGCCGCGGAATAAGTACAGATCGTTCCACGTGGAACGATAGCCCGTAGAATTCCTGCTCACCCATTATATATTGAACCGGCTCTCCCTCAGCTTTTCGTTGCAAGTATGCATTCCATTGGTCTCTTTTGTCCTCCGGAAAAGTATCCGACCAGCCGAGGAATAACTCGGTGCGACTTAAGCCTAGCGTATGGCCGAGTAACAGCTCTGCCACGAGAGCATGATCCGTCACAGCCTGCTGCTGCAAAAAAGAAGAAGCCTCCAAGTAGGCTTCACGTATGGTGGACATAACCCTTATTCCCCTTTGTCCATTAGCTCGGATTGAGCTTCTATCGTAAGTGTGGAGATAATCTCCCCCATGTCGCCGTTCAATACCTGATCCAACTTGTGCAGTGTAAGTCCGATCCGATGATCCGTTACCCGACTTTGCGGATAATTGTATGTCCGAATCCGTTCACTCCGGTCTCCAGTGCCCACCTTGCTCTTCCGCTCCGTTCCGTACTTCGCATCTTCCTCTTGCTTCATCATGTCGTAGATCCGCGCACGAAGAACTTGCAGAGCTTTATCTTTATTAGAGTTCTGTGATTTGCCGTCTTGGCAAGTCGCTACAATACCTGTTGGCACATGGGTTACACGTACTGCAGATTTCGTCGTGTTAACAGACTGCCCACCCGCTCCGCTCGAACAGAATGTGTCAACCCGAATATCGGAATCCTTAATATCGATCTCTACTTCTTCGGCTTCCGGCATGACGACAACGGTCGACGTCGATGTATGAATACGACCGCCCGACTCCGTTACTGGAATGCGTTGGACGCGGTGCGCTCCACTCTCGTATTTCATCTTGCTGTATGCGCCCTTACCCGAGATCATGAATATAATTTCCTTGAAGCCGCCCAGATCGTTCAGGTTCGCCTCAAGAATTTCGGTCTTCCAACCCTGTGCATCCGCGTATCGAGTATACATACGGTACAAATCCGCTGCGAATAACGCTGCTTCATCCCCGCCAGCGGCTCCGCGAATTTCCACAATTACATTCTTGTCGTCGTTCGGGTCCTTAGGGAGCATTAGAACGCGAATTCGCTCTTCCAGCTCTTCCTTACGCTCTGTCAGCTCTTCGAGCTCCATTTTCACTAGCTCGCGCATCTCATCGTCTAGCTTCTCATTCTGCATTACTTTAGCTGCTTCGTACTGCTCCATCACGCTTTTATATTCCGTCATAGCCTCATAGGGCTCTTGCAGATCGGATTGTTCCTTCGAATATTCACGAAGCCGCTTTGAATCATTGGCAATATCGGGATCACAGAGCAGCTCGCTCAATTTCTCATACCGATCGGCCAGTGCTTGCAAACGGTCCAGCATCATTACCACCTCCTGTTAATTGGTTCCCTGCTCTATTTATACGTTGAAACGGAAATGCATGACATCTCCATCTTTCACTTCATACTCTTTTCCTTCCAGACGAAGCTGACCCTTCTCCTTGGCCGCGTTCATCGAACCGCTGTTAACCAAGTCATCATAAGAGACCACTTCAGCACGGATAAATCCTTTTTCGAAATCGGTATGAATCACTCCCGCAGCTTGTGGTGCCTTCATCCCTTTGCGAATGGTCCAAGCGCGAACCTCTTGCACGCCAGCTGTAAAGTACGTGTATAAGCCCAGCAGCTTGTATGCTGCACGAATCAATCGGTTCAAGCCAGATTCCGTCAAACCAAGCTCCTCGAGGAACATCTCTTTGTCTTCGCCTTCCAGCTCCGCAATTTCGGACTCTACCTTGGCGCTAATCGGGACTACTTCTGCTCCCTCAAGTGCTGCGAACTCCCGGACTTGCTTCACGTAAGGATTGTCTTCCGCATTGGCTGCTTCCGCTTCACTCACATTGGCTGCATACAACACAGGCTTCATCGTTAACAAATGAAGATCACGAATTAACAGCTTTTCATCAGCTGTCAGATCGACTGATCGAGCAGGCTGGTCTGAGTACAGCGCTTCTTTTATACGCTCCAGGCACACAACCTCTTGGGCAACCTTCTTGTCGCCGCCCTTCATGTTTTTACGGGAGCGATCAATCTTTTTGTCCACGGAATCAATATCCGCCAGAATAAGCTCCAGATTAATCGTTGTGATATCTCCTATCGGATCTACCTTACCCGACACATGCGTAATATTATCGTCTTGAAAACAGCGCACGACATGGACGATTGCATCTACTTCACGGATATGAGCCAGGAACTTATTTCCCAAGCCTTCCCCTTTGCTCGCCCCTTTAACCAGACCTGCAATGTCTACGAATTCGAATGCTGTGGGTACAACTTTATGAGGAACAACGATCTCCGTCAGTTTCGTCAATCGATCATCCGGCACTTCTACAACCCCAACATTCGGGTCGATTGTACAGAACGGGTAATTGGCCATTTCGGCCCCTGCCTGTGTTATTGCATTGAATAAAGTGGATTTCCCTACGTTCGGAAGCCCAACAACACCACATGATAAAGCCATCTATATACACACTCCTTAGATTCTTAGCTTAACTTATACATTATACAGTAGAACCACCTGAATGTCATCTCTCACCAGATCAACTCGATTTTCTAACCATCCCACATATCAACAGGCACGAGGCACTTTTACACCCTTATCATATTAAATGAGTGACTTATCCACATTTTATACCCAAAATCACAATAGTTATCCCAAGTTTACTCTATTCATCCACATTTCAATAGCACTTACCCCCAAATAAAGTCCATGTCTCTAAATCCACGCCATTCCTCCATAGCCACCCACCACTCTATAAGTTCAAATGACACCGATACCCTTGCTATTCCTAATCGCTTCTACTAAAATTAGAAAAAACAATGGGAATCCCCGATAGCCGGAGTAAGTTATCCCCATGTGGATATCAGTTATCGACATTCAAAAGTAAGTTGTCAACAGGTTTATCCACAGCATGTTAACAACAGGAATAAATGTTCGGGCACAGGTTCCGGCTTAATCTTACATACAAACGGAGATAGGATTATTATTATGGATATGGACGAACATAACAAATGGATGTTGGAAGCTATAGCTGAAGCACGTAAAGCCGAAGCTGTGCGCGAAGTACCGATTGGCGCTGTGATCGTGCGTAACGGGGAGATTGTAGGGAGAGGCCACAACTTGCGAGAGACGACCTTCGATCCTACCGCACATGCTGAGATGATAGCCATTCGCGACGCTAGTGAACGATTAGGAGCTTGGCGTCTTCTCGATTGCACTTTATATGTCACCTTGGAGCCGTGTCCGATGTGTGCGGGGGCGCTTGTTCAATCTCGTGTCAAACAGGTCGTATACGGAACAACGGATCCGAAGGCCGGATGCGCGGGTACCCTGATGAATCTCCTTCAAGATGATCGGTTCAACCATCGTGTTGATGTAATCCATGGTGTAATGCAATCGGAGTGTGCTCAGCTGCTGACCCAGTTCTTCCGCAGTCTAAGGGGAAAGGGTTAACCGAACAGGACTTCTTATTACAACAAAGAGCCATCCCACTAAGGCGATGGCTCTTCTCTTGTCATCAGATCCAACCACTATGCCAGAATAGCATTAATCCGCTCCAACTGTTCCTGCGTGAGCTTCACGCCTGACGCCTTCACGTTCTCTTCCAATTGCTCGGGCGAGCTTGCGCCGATGATGGCACTAGATACACCTGGCTGTGTCAGCACCCATGCAAGAGCCAACTGCGTCATGCTCAGCTCCGCGTTAACCGCGATCTCCTGCAGCTGGCCAACCTTCTCCAAGTTGGGCTCCGTAAGATACCTGCCAATAATTTGACTACCCCGTTCCGTATCTCTACGACTGCCCTTCGGCACATCCGTCATCGACTTGTACTTGCCTGACAACACACCCTGTGCAAGCGGTGAGTATACGACTTGGCCAATCCCAAGCTTTTCACAGACAGGCAGGATCTCTTGTTCAATATCACGCTTCAGCATGCTGTAGGGAGGCTGGCTGGCCACAATGCGATCCAGCAGGAACCGATCAGCCAGATGCGCAGCTTCCGTCATCTGCGCCGCACTCCAATTGCTAACACCCACGTACAACACTTTTCCTTGTCGAACCAGATCATCCATCGCCCGAAGTGTCTCCTGCATCGGTGTGACCGGGTCAAAGCTGTGGCAATAATACAGATCAATATAATCCATGCCTAGCCGCTTCAAGCTTGCATCGCATTGCTCTATTATGTGTTTTCTCGACAACCCTCTATCGTTCGGTCCATCCCCCATTTGTCCCCACACCTTGGTAGCCAGGACAACTGATTCACGGGCATAACCCTTCAATGCTTCACCAACAACCTTCTCAGCCTCTCCGCGCATATACGCATTCGCCGTATCGTAGAAATTAACGCCGGCCTCATAAGCTCTATGTATAATATCTACTGCCTTCTGGTTCTCCACATAGCCGCCGTAAGTTAACCAACTGCCGAGGCTGATTTCACTAACCTTTAATCCTGAGCGTCCTAGATTTCGGTACTGCATTTCTGAAGCCCTCCTTCATGTCGGCATCCTAATCCGATGCACCAGAATGAATTCTCTTTCCCATTCTAACACAAACACACCAAAAGAAGAGAATCGCATTTGATTACGACTCTCTTCACGATGGCACTTTTTTCTTCAATTTCGGCATATCGATGATCGTGATCATTTTGTGATCTACAGAAATTGTGCCTTCTTCCTGGAGCTCCTGAAGCACCTTCGTTACGGATTCACGAACCGTCCCCACCATGTTTGCAAGCTCTTGATGGGTTAACTTCACGGCAATTTGCGTCTGACCCTGCTTCAGCTCCCCATAGTCCAATGACAATTGGTATACCGTCTTCAGAATACGGGTCCTCACGTCCAGAAACGTCAAATCATGTATTTGTTCATTCGCCTTGCGCAAGCGATTCATCGTTACTTCCAACAGCTTCATGCAAAGCGCAGGAGCACGCTCCATACATTCGAAGAACATAGATCGGCTGAGAGTATAAATTACGCTTGGCTCCAACGTTTCTGCATTGGCGGAGCGAGTCACTCCCTTTTGCACAAGCGACATCTCACCGAAAAAATCGCCCATCCGAAACAAAGTAAGAATTATTTGCTTTGAATTATCGATGCGATAAATTTTCACGGTTCCGCTCTTGACCAGGAACAGCTCGTCTCCTGTATCACCCTCGAAGAATATAATGGAATTTTTCTTATATTTGCGCTCCATGAAGAGCGAGGAGATCATCATTAGCTCCTCGTCTTTCAAATGCTGGAACAGCGGGACGTTACGAACTAACGTCACAATATCTTTCATCCCTACTCACCTTTTCTGAAGAAGCCACTACTTGTTGCCGACTGCTTCTCCTACACGGAAAATCATTATGTTCAAATGCTTGGATAAATCAATCTCATAGGGCTGCTTAAGCGGTTCTCCATAAGGATTGCGCAAAACGCGGATGACTGGTCTATGTTTGAAATCGTTATTCACCTTAGACACAATTCCCGTCTCACCAGAATTTAACTCCACACTTAGTCCAATCGGGAACAAAGCTACTCTGTTGCGGAATTGTCTGACCTTATGAATATCGAATAATGTGCCAGCACCGCCATATAGAATCTCAATAGCTTGATGCGGAAGCATGGCTTCACGATGCGCCCTTGGATGGGTTAGAGAATCATACGTGTCGAATAACCCAATCCATTGAGCATACGGATGGATCTCATCACCCTTCAGACCATGCGGATAACCGGTCCCATTGATACGTTCATGATGCTGCATCGCACAGTGGGCTACTTCAATAGGGATGCCTGGCTCTTCCCTCAGAAGCTTGAAGCCGTACTCTGTATGCTTTTTGATTTCGGCGTACTCTGCCGGGGATAAAGTAGCTTGCTTGGTCAATATTTCTCTCGGTACCTTGAGATTGCCAATGTCGTGGAGGAGCGCACCGAGGCTGAATGCGTCCAGTTCCTCTCCTGAATAGCCTTCTAACATCCCGAACTTAGTCGCATATACACATATATTCATCGACTTCTGGATGTAATGCTGCTCGTAGGCATTGGATTGAAACACATTCATGTTCATTAACATAATCGTTTCATGGTGTTGTAAATCTTCCACAACCATACTGACACTTTTGGAGCATAGTTTATACAATTGGCCGTTAGAGGTTCTTGGATCGTAGCTTGTGCTGGCAACGCGATCAAGTATATGAAGCAGCGTAGATCTGAGATTGACTCGAGTCTCTTCCTTGATTAAATCCTCAATGATTATATCATCGGTTTGAGTGTCCTCAATATGAAGGTACTCTATGCCCATCTTTTGCAATTTGTTAATTACATTCTGCGTAAGCTGGTACTGGTAGCCGACTAGGATTTGTCCCTCGCTGCTAAAGATCGGTTTGCCTAATCTCATGCCGGGCACACACATATGTGTTGGAATTAGGCGCATTGGTAGTAGTCCTTTCTCCTTACTGGGGGGTGTTGTCAACATCCTATATATCTATATCTATTTCATTATCCCATAATGGGCTTGTAAGCTCTGTGTATTATTTTACAGAAAATATGTGTACTTTGACACCTATTTTAGCTAGGAAAGGTAAAATATTTATTTCATTTGTCCCAGATCATTTGCCATAGGCCAAAAGTTAGGTCTTTTTACTTATTTTTTCGCGTATATCTCATCCAGAGAAACGTTTTTTCTTCGTAAAATATAACCGCTGTATCCCTTCTGCAAAATATGCTATAATGTTTCTTGCTGCGGCCCCGTAGCTCAGTGGATAGAGCAAACGTTTCCTAAACGTTAGGTCGGATGTTCGAGTCATCTCGGGAGCGCCATTAATCTCTGCGGAAATTGCCCATTACTTCCACTGTCTCACTTATACTGACAAAAGCATTAGGATCGATTTTTTTAATAATGGGTTTTATGACGGCCAGTTCATAGCGGGTAATTACTGTGTATAATAATTCACGTTTTTCATTAGAATACGCCCCTACCCCGTTAAGGACGGTTATACCCCTAATCAATTTGGACAGAAATTCGCTTCTCATTTGCTCGCCAAAGCTAGTTACAATCAATAAAGATAATTTAATATGCCTAGTGTGAATACGATCAATGATTATACCGACAATATAGATGGATGCCATAGTATACAAGGCCAATTCCCAGTTGAACAGAAATCCGCATAATATGACAACTACACTATTTAAAATAAAGATCATCCCTCCTACAGGAAGATCTCTGGATCTGGTAAGAATAAGCACAATAATATCAATACCGCCTGTTGTGCCATAATTACGTATAATTAGGCCAATGGCTGCGCCAGCAATAACGCCACCATAAACAGAAGATAGCAAGGGATCATCCGTAACTTCGTTTATTGGAATATATTGCATAGATAAGGCGGTGACTACAACAGAAAAAATACTATTTAAGATGAATCCCTTCCCTAATTTCAACCAGCCCCATAATAATATAGGAATATTGAGAAGGATAATCCAAACTCCCGCATTAATCGGTGTGAACAGTCCTAACATCATAGCAACTCCAGCTAATCCGCCGATCAACACTTCATGCGGTAACAAAAACATGTTTAAAGCAAAGCCCAAAACAATTGAAGAAATAAAGATGATCAAGATCCTATAAACAACAATCATGGGTGTATTCCATCCTTAAATTAAATTTCTAGCAAAAAGAACCCCAAAGGGTTCCTTTAACAAGATCAGAAATCAACGGCCTTCCCCATGGTTTTGGCGGGAGTGATTTCGATTTTTAACATCTTTGGAACCTGAAAGAGGCTTATTGGGCTGTTTTACATTCTCTTCGTGCTTATTAGTTTTTCCGGTTGGCGGGTTAACGGGCTGTGGAATATCCTTGGGCATGCTGTTCCTCCTTTAAACTCAATTAGGTTAGGCATGAGTAATTTCTTGAAGTATTTGGGCGCATTCATGAATATGTCGAACATAATCCTCAATTAATGTTTGAATAATTTCCGTATGTTCATCGATTGACCGATTGGCTTTATCCACATCTGAGAAAATCACTTTAACTTCTCTTGAATCCAAGTAAATACAAAGAAAGTCAAAGCCATATTTCGTATGACCAGCGGTATCAATATGAATCCTTAAAGCATGTGGATCTTCTTCATCCGCTCTAACTTCTGCCCGATCCATCTCATTTAATGTTGTCGGCAACATCTTTTGCCATGCATTAAGTAATTTTTGATCAATTATTGGTCTTGTTTCTTTGCTCATCTCCGCCACCTCCACACCTTATATTGGGTCAGAAGGCGACTTTTTATTCTAATGTTGATTCTTATATATGTAATTTACTCAGAATCATCCTTAGGCAGAGTTCCTTCTAAAGCTAAACCAGGACTTATCCACCAACCAAAAGGTAATAGAGGAAGTTTCTTTCTCTGCAGCCTTTCTGCCAACACCATCAGGAGCATTAGAGGAAGTTTCTTTCTCTGCGGCCTTTCTGCCAACACCATCAGGAACATTAGAGGAAGTTTCTTTCTCTGCACCCATGCTACCAACACCATCAGGAACATTAGAGCCCGCTTTTTACATTTATTTAAGGCAAATCCTGGGTAAACCATTGTCTATGGTAAAGGATACTCGTCATTCATTTCATTAATTCATTCCGAGACTGCGAAGTATATGCTAACGAAGCTTATGCTCCGGCGAACCCAGGTGGGTTCTCACCCACCCTTCCTCTACATAAATAAAG
>FWWL01000454.1_pt1 | contig 112798 bp, 104 predicted proteins | sample 2228331 | NCBI WGS metagenome assembly FWWL01 (sample SAMEA103939775, study PRJEB20133) | metagenome | reverse complement strand
GGTCCGTTACGAGCGCTATGTTCATCTTTACAAAGCCTTCTGTATTGTCGCCATCATCCTGTGGTGCATCAATGCCTTTTTGAAATAAGTTCTAGCGTGCCTTGCTGTCGAGGCTGCCAGGTCGGACGATCCGCAGGATGTGTGCCACAATTGAGAACGATGAATCAGCCTATCGTGCTCGAACAGCGCAGTCGTCCAGGTTGTCTGGTGCAGTTGCTGTGGTTTATCTTCGTCGGCTCTTGGCTAGGACCGGCGTGGGTGTTGATCGCCTGGGTTTTGATGGTGACCGTGATCGGCGCGCCGATCGGCGTGGCGATGATCAACAACATCCCGCAGATCATCGCGCTGCGCGGGCGCCGAGTGCTGCAGGTCCTGCCCAGCGGACAGATCACCGAAGCCCCCCAGGTGAACATCGTCGTCCGCGCGTTGTATTTTGTGCTCGTCGGCTGGTGGCTCAGCGCGCTTTGGATGGGGCTGGCTTACCTGCTCTGCATCACCATCGTCTTCATGCCGCTTGGGTTTTGGATGTTCGACCTGACGCCAACCATCCTTTCGCTCAAGCGGGTATGAAGCGCATGTGTGCTATACTGAACTCACGGCGGTATGTCAACTCAGCCAGCAGCCTCCGACCAGTCCGACAATCGCACAACAGCTTCGGTAGAACGTAAGGTGGCGCTGGTGGCGGCGCTGGTCGTGTTGCTGCTGGTGGCGGCGCTGGTTGGCGCGGTGCTCTTTTTAGCGGCTGACCCAGCGCGCACAGCGAACATCCGCGACATCGTCATCATCCTGTTCGCGCTCGTGCTGATGCTGGTAAACGTGGCGGTTGGTGTGTTGCTGGTGGTGTTGGTGTTTCGGCTGCAAGAGCTGCTGCGCTTTCTGCGCGCGGAGTTGATGCCGCTGTTGAGTGATGTGAGCCAGACCGCGCGCACGGTGCGCGGCACAGCAGCGTTCGTCAGCGAGCAGGTGGCGCAGCCGACCATTCGGCTCGCCAGCTTCCTGGCGGGAGTGCGTGAGGCGGCGCGCGCGGCGAACGTGAAGGTGCGCGATCACCTTAAACGACGCTGAGATGGTGCGCACCGACTGCGTGACTTTTGCTATATCGGCACAAAGGAGAGTGATCCTATGTCTCAACAAGATTCTGGAGCCCAGCTTGGCGCCTTCTTCGCCGGCGTCGTGATCGGCGGCTTGGTGGGCGCAGCCACAGCGCTGTTGCTGGCGCCACAAAGCGGCGAGGAGACGCGCCGCCAGCTTGGGCGCACCAGTGTGGACATCCGCGACCGCGCCCAGGACACGCTGGAAGACGCGCGTGAGCGCGCCGAGGCGACCATCGCCGACGCGCGCCGACGTGCCGAGCGCATCATCGAAGAGGCGCGCGAGCGCGCCGAGCAGATCGTGAAGGAGACGCGCGCTCAGGTGGAGCGCGCCGTGGCGGAGGCGAAAGCCGCCGCCGACCGAACGGGAGAACCCTCCGGTGAGGCTTAGCGACGGTCATCGGATGCTTATTCAGCCTGCCTGCGGAAGGTTGCCCCGGCAAACGCCGCGCTGGGTGCTGATGCCCGATCCGTCTTAAGTCGTTTCGGCTCCTGGTGTGTTGTTGCGCGCGCTGCTCCGCGAGGCGGGGCAGCGCGCGGTTTGTTTTTCGCGCCTAACCCTGTGACAGCCCTGACTTGCCCACGCGCAAGTCAGCGATCCAACCGAGAAGACCAGTTGAACAGAAAGGAGTGCTTGTTATGTTTCGAGAACAATCGTTTGACAATCTGCCGATGGAGAACTTAGAGACGCCTGCCGTGGGCTCGATGGCTTCCGCACCAGCGGAAGTTAAGGCACCAGCAGGCGGAGCTCAGCACGCGCGCGCCGTGCCCACACAGCGCGCGCAGTGGTTCGCCCGCGCCAGCCGCGTGATGCCCTGGGGCGTTTCGTCCAATTTCCGCTACTGGGGTGAGAAGGACACGATGGTGATCGCGCGCGGCAAAGGCGCCTATGTGTGGGACGTGGACGGCAAGCGATACATTGACTATCGTCTGGGTTTCGGTCCGGTTATCTTAGGTCACGCTTACGACGCAGTCAACGCTGCGGTCGTCGAAGCGATGCAGGATGGCAATGTGTTCGCCATGACCAACGTGTATGAGGTGCGCGCTGCAGAGGCGATCTGCCGCATGACTGGCGTGGACCAGGTGCGCTTCACCAACAGCGGCGCAGAATCCACCATGCACGCGCTGCGCATCGCGCGCGCCCACACCGGACGCGAACGCTTTATCAAATTCGAGGGTTGTTACCACGGCGCCCACGACCACGTGATGTGGAACACATCCACCACGCCGGTCAGCGCGATGGGGTCGCGGCGCAGCCCCATCCCCGTGCCCACCAGCAGCGGTATCCCCAGCGCGCTGCGCGATCGGGTGATCCCGCTGCCTTTCAACGACTTTGAGATGCTGGAGCGCACCGTGCGCGACCACTGGCACGAGGTCGCCGCGATCCTGGTGGAGCCGATCATGGGCAACAGCGCATCTATGATGCCCGCGCCAGGCTGGCTGGAGTTCATCCGCCGCTTGTGCGACGCGCACGGCATCGTGATGATCATGGACGAGGTGAAGACCGGCTTCCGCATCGCACCAGGTGGCGCCCAGCAATTCTTTAACGTGCGAGCAGACCTGGTCGCCTACGCCAAGGCGATGGGCAACGGATTCCCCATCGGCGCGATTGGCGGCAGGCGAGAGTTTATGATGACCATCGAGCCGGGCGCGGTGGGGCATGGTGGCACATACTGCGGCAACGTGGTCTCCGTGGCAGCTTGCGAGGCGACGCTGCGCGTAATGGAGACCGAGCCAGTGTTTGAAGTGATCAACCAGCGTGGCGCGCGCCTGATGAGCGGCATCCGTCAGCTCTTGGAGCGCTACAACCTGCCGCATGTGATCATGGGTGTGCCGTCCATGTTTGGTGTGTGCATCGGCAACTCGGAAAACGCCCCCACGCCCTACGACTACCGCAGCTTGTCGAGGTTTGCCGATGAAGATTTGAACTGGCGTTTTGCCCGCGCGCTGCACCAGCGCGGCATCCTCCCCGACATTGACTATCAAGAGCCGTGGTTCCTCTGCTATGCCCACAGCGAGGCAGACATGGACGAGACGCTGGCGCGCTGCGAAGACGCGCTGCGCGAGATTCTGCGCGCGTAGCGCCGAATCTGGCGCAATTTGTTGAACAGCCCTCTCGCAACAGAGGGCTGTTCTGTTTTGCGATAATCGCCTTAATGACTGCGGACCGTGTTCCTGTGTTGCCCGACGCGCAGGGCAAATTTGGCGCATACGGCGGGCGCTTTGTCCCAGAGACGCTGATGCCTGTGCTGGATGAACTGATCGAGGCATACGGCGAATTCAGCCACGATGCAGCGTTTCGCGCGGAGTACGAACACCTGCTCAAGACATACGTGGGGCGCCCATCGCCGCTCACCCATGCCCGCCGATTGAGTGCGCATCTCGGCGGCGCGCAGATTTACCTGAAGCGCGAAGACCTGCTGCACACGGGCGCGCACAAGATCAACAACGCGCTCGGTCAGGCGCTGCTGGCGAAGCGCATGGGCAAACGGCGCGTGATCGCGGAGACTGGCGCCGGTCAGCACGGCGTCGCCACCGCCACTGCCTGCGCGCTGCTCGGCTTGGAGTGCGTCATCTACATGGGGCGCGTGGACATGGAGCGCCAACAGCCCAACGTGTATCGCATGAAGTTGCTCGGCGCGGAGGTGCGCTGCGTCACCAGCGGCACACAGACGTTGAAGGATGCTGTCAACGAGGCGATCCGCGACTGGGTCACGCACCCGCGCGAGACGTACTACATCATCGGCAGCGCGCTGGGTCCGCATCCTTACCCGCTGATCTGCCGCGATTTTCAAAGCGTGATCGGGCGCGAGGCGCGCGCGCAAATCCTGGAGCAGGCGGGACGGCTGCCCAACCAGGTGATCGCTTGCGTGGGTGGCGGCAGCAACGCCATCGGCATCTTCACCGCGTTTTTGCCCGATGCGGAGGTGCGGCTAGTGGGGGTTGAAGCGGGCGGGCATGGCATCGCCAGCGGCAAGCACGCTGCGCGCTTCGCGCCGCCAGCCGGTGATGTGCGCGGCGCGGTGGGCATCTTCCAGGGTATGCGCACGTACGTGCTGCAAAACACCGACGGGCAAATCGCTGAGACGCATTCCATCTCGGCTGGGCTGGACTACGCCGGCATCGGTCCGGAGCATGTTCACCTGCGCGAGATCGGGCGCGCTGAGTACGTCGCAGCAACTGACGCGGAGGCGCTGCAGGCTTTTCATTTGCTCTGCCGCCTGGAGGGGATCATCCCCGCGCTGGAGTCTTCGCACGCGCTCGCGGAGGCGGTTCGCCGTGCGCCGCAGCTCAGCTCGCGCGACATCCTGCTGGTGAACCTGAGCGGGCGCGGGGACAAGGACTTGAGCACCGTGCTGTCGGCATCGCTGCCAGAGGACGGCTTGCCTGCAGCGGGTTGAGAGGGCTAAAAGTGGGCAAGTGCTGCGTCGGGTAGCCTTAAAAGCGCTCAGGACGGCGAAGGGAGGTGGTGCGCCATCCTGAGCGTTGCAAGCGGCGAAACGCGGTTGTCTCAGCGCCGCGCGATCTCGATCAGCGGCTTTTGGGGTGGCTCTGGCGCGTCGCCAGCGTCGGCTGGCGGTTGCCGACTAGGGTCATGCTTTGGCAAGATGTCGCGCGCCTGGACGATGATGTTGGTCATCTTGGCTGCCAGGTCGGTGCGGTCTTGCTGCGCGAGCTGGTCGGCGAACTGCGCCATGATGGTGATCAGGCGGTCGTCCACGCTGGACTTGATCTCGTTGAGCAGCTTTTCGGTCTCGTCTGGGTAGCGCGCCGAGAGCAACATGTTGATGATCTGAATCTCTGGCGGCTGCTGCTCGGCGAGCACCTGCAGAGCCACTTCACGGACGAACGCAAGCGCGCGCAGCGTTTGCTCGTCGCCGTTGCGTTGGGCGGCTTGCTCGTTCATTTGCAGCACGGCGAGGAAGGTGTCGTCAATCTCGGCAGCGTGCTCGCGCGCGGTTTGCAGTGGGTCTTTGCTAAGCGCGATCTCCTCGATCAGGCGCGCTTTCCCCTCGAGGAAGGCGCGCGAGGCGGCGTCCACCTTGTCGCGGATGTCCTGCACTTCTTTGCGCAGCGCGATCAGCCGATCGCGCTCGGCGGGGTCGGCGGCGTTGTCAATGCGCGTGCTGAGCATCTGGAAGAAGGCGTAGTCGAGCAGACGCCGCCCTGTGGTGACCAGCACTTCGCGGGTTTCTGCGTCGGGTGCGGCGATCAGTTGCTCCAGCAGCACTTCACGGCTGGGGGATTTCTGGAGGGCTTCCAGCGCTTGCAAGCGCGCGTTGATGCGCCTGCCGTAGGTGGTCTCTTCGAGCAGGATTTTCTGCAGCGCAAGCAGGGCTTGTGCGCTGGTCTCGCGGCCTGTGGCGAGGCTGGCTTCTACGCTGGCGGCGAGGATGTCGAATAGTGCGGCGTCCACCTTGTCGTCGTTCTCGCGCACGCGCGCGCGCAGCGTGGCTTCATCGGGCGAGCGCGCCAAGTCGCGGATCAGGTCGGCTTTCTCCTGTTGCGCGCGCAGCATCTCTGGCGTAATGCCGTCTTTCTCCAGGATAGCCTCGACGAGGGATTGAAAGGAGAAGAAGATGCGCGGCTGGAGCAGATAAGCGCGCGGCGCGTCTGGCGGCAGGTTGCGCATCACTGTCTGGGTGAGCTGACCGATGATGCGCTGTTGCTCCAGATCGCTCAGCCCCATCTCCATCGGCATCAGGATCAGCGCCAGCTGGTTGGCGGGGTCATGGTAGAGGAACGGCGCTGCGAGGTTGGTCAGGCGTCCGGAGAGCAGCGCTGCTTTCAAGGTAGGTTCGCGCCCGACGTCAATGACTTGGAGAGGGGTGGGTGCGCGCGAAGCGCCAGGTCGCAAGTTGCCAGGTGTAATGAGTTGGGGCATGATCGGTTGTTAGCTCCTCACAGTTGAAGTCCGCGTGAGCTGATTATAGGGCGTTGTCCGACTCAGCCGCGCTTCGTGAGAAGCGGCGGGCGAAGTCGTCACTGGACGCCGGGGATGGGCTGGCGATACACCGTGGTCGGCGTGGATTGTCCGACTGCCATCATCATGACGAAGTTGATATTCACGTGTGGTGGGCGGGTGACGCAGAAAAGGATGGCGTCGGCTACGTCGTCTGGCGTCATGGGCGTCACGCCTTCGTAGACTTTGGCGGCGCGCTCCACGTCGCCTTTGAACCGCACGATGCTGAACTCGGTCTCTACCAGACCAGGGTCTACGGAAGTGATGCGGATGGGGGTGCCGAGCAAATCTTGCTTGAGCGCCTCCGTGATGGACTTGACGGCGGCTTTGGTGGCGCAATACACGGCGCCGTTTTGGTAAGCGTAGTGTCCCGCCACCGAGCCGATGTTGACGATGTGACCGCGCTGCCGTGCGATCATGCCAGGCAAGACCGCGCGCGTCACGTAAAGCAACCCCTTGACGTTGGTGTCCACCATCTCGTCCCAGTCGTCGGGGTCACCTTCGTGGAGCTTGCTCAAACCGCGGCTCAAGCCAGCGTTGTTGACCAAAATGTCCACGTCGCGGAAGTCGTCGGGCAAGGCGTTGACCGCCGACTCAACTGCGCGGCGGTCGCGCACGTCGAGCTGGATGAGATGGGTGGGCACAGGGAGCGCGGCGGCGAGTTGCTGCAAGCGTTCATAGCGCCGCGCGCACAGCACCAGGCGCGAGCCATGTGCAGCGAACGCGCGAGCGCAGGATTGACCGATGCCGCTGCTGGCGCCTGTGATGAAGACGACGCGGTCTTGAAGAGAGATTGGTGCCATAACGGCTTGAAGTGTATATCGTTCAGGTGCGGCGGATCACGCAGGCGACTTTGCCTTGAATCTGGGCGTGCGCGGCGTCCACATAGAAGGGCTTCATGCGGGGGTTTTCTGGCTTGAGCAACAAGCGTCGCCCTTGGCGGTACACGCGCTTCAACGTGGACTCATTGCGGTCGGTCAGGAACACGGCAGCGAGGTCGCCGTTTTTAATGTCGGTGGGGCTTTCCACGCGCTGCAAGATCACGATGTCGCCGTCGTTGATCAGCGCGTCAATCATCGAGTCGCCGCGCACTTCCAGGGCGTAGAGATTGCGCGCGCTCCCGACCAAGCTGCGGGCGATCTGCACGACGTTGTCGGCGTGCGCCAGCGCGTCCGCGTCGGGGGTGGGCACTGGCTCGCTGGCGACGATTTGCCCCACCAGCGGCACGCTCACCACGTCGCGCGGTGACTTTTGCAGTGTTAAACCGCGCGAGCGGCGATGCAGACGATTCACTAACTGTGCCCGCTCCAGCGCCTTCAAGTGGTAGCTCACCATCGAGGTGGAGCTGATCCCCAGCGCGTGTTGTATTTCCCGAATGGTCGGCGGAAGGTCGTGTTCCTCTTTGTAGCGCGTGATGAAATCCAGAATGCGCTGCCTGGTGTCGCTGAGCGCGGGGGCGCGTGATTCCGACATGGTGTGTGCCTCCCTGAACAGGTGTTCTGACGCAATGATAGCAGAACATGCGTTCTAAGTCAAGGGTTGTGAGAACTGCTAGGGCGAGAAGCGCCTGGCGAAGGTCGCGCGCGGTTTGCGATGGAAGTGCAAGAAGGGAGAGGGGTTGCTCCTGTGTTTTCAGCGCTGTCGGCGACGCGGGCAGGCGTTTGGTGAGCTTGTGGGGTGGGTGCCCGAAGGACACTTAAGACGGCAAAGGCACGCTCAGTCGCCTTCGTTGTTCTCGTCTGTTGTGTCGTCCTCCTCCAACACGCGCAATCGGTAATCGGTGACGAGCCGCGTGAGTTTTTGTGTGAGCGCTTGCCATTCTTGGCTTTGCAGCAAGCGGTCGAAGGCTTCGCGGCTGGGCGCGACGCCAGGCATGATGATCTGCGGACCTTCCCCATAGACGGTCAACCAGGCTTCGGTCAGGCGGATGCCTGCCTGGCTGAGTTTCGGCGCGAAGTCGCGCACGATGAACTCGAAGTATGCAGCTTCCTCATCGGCGATGATGTTCCAACTGAGGACAAACCTGAGCATGGGATGGTGAGCTAGTGCTTGGCTTCGAGGATGACCACTTGCGTTTCTTCGGGCGTCTGGCTGCGGGTGATCTTCAGCAGCTCCTGCGTTTTAGGGTTGGTCACGCCCATCTCTTTTAAGAAGCGCGCGAGGGTGTCCTTCTTCGTGCCGTAGTCCATCGGTATGACGATGCCTGGCTCAATCATACTGATCACCTCAGCCGCCTGAGTGGGCGAGAGGACGCCATCGCCACTAATCGGCACCAGCAACACGTCCACAGTCTCGAGAGCGTCAATCTGGGACTGGGCGGGCACGAACGAGAGGCTGCCCAGATGGGCGACGTTCAAACCGTCGAAGTTGAAGGAGAACACGGTGCAGGGTTTGGCGTTGTTGCGTTTCTCCGGGCGCATGGTGACCCCTGTGATGAACACTTCGCCGATCTCATACTCGCCAGGTCCGTTGATCACGCGCGCGTCGCCGCGCTGTGTGCCGCTGACAGCAGCGACGTGGTTGTGCGCGGGATCATCGCTGCTGATGGTGACGATGTCCGCCTTTAGCCTCAGCGGGTCGCTGCCAGGTCGAGGCGCGTAGGGGTCGGTGACGATGGCAATCGCTGCGCGCTCAACAAATCGGAAACAACTCAAGCCATACCACGTGATCTCCATTTGTTAGGGATTGTAAAAGATGATCGGCGTGAGCTACGATCTGCGTACGCATGACGGCGCGCACTGCGCAGACACGGCGTTGGCAGGCGCATCCTTTCGGCGAGTGCGCTATCTTGCTGCAACTGGAGGATGAGCCAGACCTGCTGCGAGCCAACGCGCAGGTGCTAGGCGTGGCACGTGCCATCGAGGCGGCTGGCTTGGCGGCGGTGAGGCGCGTGCAGCCGGCGCTGGACAGCGTGCTGGTGTGCTTTGACCCGTTGCGCGTGTCGCTGGCTGAGCTGAGCGCGGCGCTCCTCCGCATCGCGCAGGAAGCCGCGCCGTGGGCGACGATCAGCGACCGCGTGATCTCCATCCCCACACGCTACGATGGTGAGGACCTGCCGAGTGTGGCGGCGGCGGTGGGGCTTTCGGTGAGCGAGGTGGTGCGGCTGCACACGGCTCAGCCGTACCGTGTGCTGATGATCGGCTTCGCGCCGGGCTTCCCCTACATCGGCGTGTTACCGCCGCAGCTGCATCTGCCGCGGCGCGCCACACCGCGCACGGCAGTGCCGGCGGGCGCGGTGGCGATTGCTGCGGGCTTGACCGGCATCTACCCCGCGCGCCTGCCGGGCGGCTGGCATCTGATCGGCTCGACGACGATCACACTGTTCGACCCAAACCGCAATCCCCCGGCGACGCTGCGACCGGGGGATTGGGTGCAGTTTGTGGAGGTGTGATGCCTTAAGGTTGTACGGGCGGCTGGGAGGGGATGCGCAGCACAGAGGTGTTGACACCGTCGCTGGCAAGTATCTCGTAGATTGAGCCGTCTATTAGCTCGCTCAGCACGAGCGAGGTGTCGGTGATGGCGTAGGCGAGGGTCTCCCAGGTTTGTCCATTGTCCGTAGATCGGCGCACAGTGTAATACACCGTATCTGCGTCCGTGTCACTCGCGGTCCAGCTCAGGGCGAGAGGTTGCGTACCTGGTTCACTGAGCGCTGCCAGCCCAAACGCAGGCGCAGCGCTTCCGCCAAAGCGCTCTGCCAGCACGGCTTCGCCACGACGCACGCGCAACCCGCGAGTGCCCTCTTGCGCTGGTACTGCCAGGGCGAAACCGCGCAAATGACCGACCGGCTCACCCTCGTGCCAGCGAGTGTAAGGATGTGCCTCGACGGGTTCGAATGCGTGACTCGCCAGCACCTGTCCGCTAGCGTCGAGCAACTCCAGCGTGTAATTGCCACTTTCAGGTGTAGATTGCGTGGTGTGCATTGTGAACGCTGGGTTCAACTGCGCTGTATCATTCTCGTCGAGCCGGCCGCTGACGACAAGCGTCTGTCCCGTTGCTAGGGTATCAAGGGCAAAGCTACTGGAAAGCAGGCGGTTGCGCAGCTTCTTGTAGTGGTAATCTGAAATCCACTGCGGTTCACAGTAACTCATTACGTCGAAGTACCCACCACCCGCGCGGTAAAAGGTGTATATCCTGGGATTCATGACATCGAAGCCAAAATTGGGGGAGATGGGGCTGCCGATCACCCCAGAACCCTGAGTATCAATGTAAGGGAATGATGGGTCTGGGTCGCTTGCACCACATCCTGGAGCGTGCCTCAGACCGAAGTTGTGCCCTAACTCATGGGCATGTACCTCGCTCGCTGCTTGCGCTCCCCGCGTGCCAGCACCGATGCCAACCGCTGCTTTTATAAAACCCACCCAACCTATACCAGCGATGCAACCATTCTTGCAGTCAATGTTGACCAGACCATAGTAGTATTGATTGGGTCGCCCGTCGGCGAACCAGCGGTTAGTGATCTGAGAAAGCATGTTGTCCCAGTCCTCGAGTTCGGGATTGGGTTTCCCATTTGCGCACGGTCCCTGGTAGGGTTGTGGAGGTTTCACGGTGAGCGTAGCGGTGGGCACTGGGTAAACCTTAAAAGTGAAGTTGTCCAGCAGGTAGTTGTAAGGCGCTGAAGGTGTGGTAGTTCCGCTGCCTCCACTAGTGCAGGTATACGCAATGGGCACAACCCCGATGTGAAGTGTCGGCACGGTCGTGAATGTGATGAACTGGCTTTGGCTTTGCGCGAGGTAATTCGCGTTGTTCGTTGCGCGCAGTTGTAGCCTGATTGACCCAACCGACGTCCACTCGCCTGGCAGCAGGAAGTTGAAAGTGGTGTTCAGGTTGGCGCGGTCAGCAATTGTGCTTAAGTTGCGAGGATTGTTTGCTGCGGCGATGGGCGAGCCTACAAGCTCTGCACCATTACTCCCGTAGGCGTGCAGATACGCGGAGACGTTGTTCACTGTGCTGGTGTTGGTCAGCACCACGCGCACCCACGTGCGCCGCCTAGCCGTGAGCGGCACCGAATTATCCGGTAGCTGCGCGCCTTGCGTGGCTTCAAAGCTCACGGTTACGAATTGCAACGGTGGTGAGCGCCTAGCTACAGGCAAGAATGCGCGATAAGGGCAGGTTGGCGGGCATGCGACTTCCGCAGCAGACACCTCGCGCAAGCCCCCAGATGGTATGACTAAAGCAGCGATGAGTACGAGGGTTGCGAACAGAGAAAGCAAACACTGGTTCTTCATGGCTAATACCCCTTTCGACAAGATATTATCATTATTATAAGCGCCAGACCGCATTCAATGGAAAAAACTGCCAGAAAGTGCGCGAAAAGCTGCCAGAAAGTGCACGCGCTTCGGCAGGGCTTCGGCAAGCTCGTCCCGTTGGCTCAGCCCGTGTTGCGCAGCCCGGCGCTCACGCCGCCGATGGTCAAGCCGATCACGCGCCGCAGCATGTCCGCCTCCTCCGATTCGGCGGTGCCAGCGCGCTGATGGGCGCGCAAACGCCGGATCATCTCCACCTGGATGTAGTTGAGCGGGTCCACGTAGGGGTTGCGCAGTTGGATGGAGCGCTTCAAAGTTGGCTCGTTGTCCAGAATCTCTTGTTGCTGCGTGATGATCAAGATCGCGCGGCAGGTGCGCTCGAACTCGGCGCGGATGATGTTGAAGATGCGCTCGCGCAGCGCCTCGTCCTCCACCAGGTTGGCGTAGAGCGCTGCGATGCCCATATCCGCTTTCGCCAGGCTTTGCTGGGCGTTGTCCAGCGTGGTCTGAAAGAAGGACCACTCGCGGTACATGGCTTGCAATTGTTCGCGGGCGGCTGGCGTCTCGTACAGCACGCGATCTAGCGCCGTGCCTAGCCCATACCAGCCAGGCAACACGAAGCGGCTCTGCATCCAGGAGAACACCCAGGGAATGGCGCGCAGGTCGTGCACGCTGCGCGTTTGCCGACGGAAAGCGGGCCGCGATCCCACCTTGAGCTGGCTGATCTCGGCGATGGGCGTGGCTTGCTCCCAGAAGCGCAAGAAGCCCTCGTCCTCGTGGACCAGCGCGCGGTACGCCTCGTAGCCCAACGTTGCGATGCGGTCCATCATCTCGCGCCACTCGGCGGGCACTGGCTTGGGGGCGCGGGCGCCGTGCATTGCCAGCAAGGCGCCGTAGGTGACCTGCTCCAGGTGTCGGCGCGCCAGGTCTGGATTGTGGTAGCGGGTGGAGAGCACCTCGCCCTGTTCGGTGATGCGGATGGCGCCGTCGCAAAGCCCGACAGGCTGCGCGAGGATGGCGCGCGCGGTCGGTCCGCCGCCGCGAGCGATGGTGCCGCCGCGCCCGTGAAACAAGGTGACCTGCACGCCGTGCGCGTGACAGGTCGCCACGATCGCCTCTTGCGCTTTGTAAAGCTCCCAGTTCGCCGTGATGTAGCCGCAGTCCTTGTTGCTGTCGGAGTAGCCCAGCATGATCATCTGGCGGTCGCCGTGTTGGCGCACATAGGCGCGGTAGTGGGGATGGTTGAACATCTCCTCCAGGATCACACTGGCGCGTTGTAGGTCGAGGCGCGTCTCGAACAGCGGCACGATAGGCAGCCGACAATCCGCCCATTTCATCATCAGCAGCACCTCCAGCACGTCGGAGAGCGCGTCGGTCATGCTGATGATGTAGGCGCCCAGCGCCTCGCGCCCGTAGCGGCGCTGCGCCTCGCGTGCCAGCTCGAACGGCTCGAGCACATGGCGCGCCTCTGTGCTGAGCGGTGGCAGGCGGTCGAAGATGCTGGCGGAGGGCGCGGCGAGCTGCTCGGTGAGCAGGCGTTGTTTGCTGGCTTCGTCGAGCGCGGGGTAGTCATCGCAAATGCTCAGCGCGCGCAGCACTTCCGCCAGCGCCGATTCATGCCAGGCGGAGTGTTGGCGCAGGTCGAGATGGAAGCCGTGCAAGCCGAAGGTGTGCGTCAGCACTTGAAAGCGTCGTGGCAACCCATCCGCGATCAGCGCGGCGCGCCCCTGGCGCAGGCTCTCCACGATGGCGTCGGCTGCTTCGCGCAGATCATCCGCCTGCAAAAGCGACATGCGCTGCACTGGCAGCTCGATCTTTGGCGAAAGCGCCACTTTTTGCTCTGTGCGCGTGAGGGGGTACAGTGGCTGATGCTCGGCGTAGTCGAGCAGGTCCTGCAGGCGCGCTTCCAGCGCGCCGCACAGTTGCCGATATGGCTCGCTGGAGGGATAGCGCTGGAGCGCGATGCGGGCGTGAAAGGACTGCGCCGCGTTTTGATCCAGCAGCGCGAGCACGCGCGGGGAGATCACGTCGCGCCGCGATGAATTGCTGAGCAGGCGCGTCATCTCGTGCAGCATCTCGATCAGGTGCTTCACCACTGTGACGCGCTGGAGCTGCAACGTTTCGGCGGTTACCTGCGGTGTGACATTGGGGTTGCCGTCGCGGTCGCCGCCGATCCAGGAGCCGAAGGTGAGCCAGCGCTGTGGCGCGCGCACGTCGGGATAGTGCGCAGCGAGTGCGCGCTCCAGGTCTTCGTGCAATTGGGGCAACACGTGCCACAGCGCGTTCTCGAAATACCACAAGCCTGTGCGCACTTCGTCAATGACGGAGGGTTGAAAGTCGCGCGTGCGCTCGGTCAGCCATTGCACGGCGATCTCGCGGCGCATGGCTTCATCCACTGTCGGCGATGGGGGCATCTTGAGCAGGTCTGCCAGGTGTCGGGTGCGAAAGAGCACCACGCGGCGCTTGGATTCGGTCGGATGGGCAGTGAGGACCAGCTCGATGGAGAGGCGGTTGAGCATGGTTTGTAGCTCTTGTGCGCTCACGCCCTGTTCGCGCAGGCGGATCAGCGCTGCTTCGATAGACTCGCGCACAGGTTCGGCGCGCGTGCCAGATTCGCGCTCCATGCGATAGGTTTGCAGGCGGGCGACGCGGTAATCCTCTTCGCACAGATTGATGAGCTCGAAGTAGGTGGTGAACGCCATCGCCATGTCGTAGGCGTCGGCGACGCTCAACGTGCGCGCCACGCGCTCCAGCTCACGCGCTGCGTCGGCGTCGCCCGTGCGGCTTCGGCGCGCCAGATGACGAATGCGCTCCTCCAGGTCAAACGCGCGCTGCCCGGCGATTGCCACAATCACTTCGCCCAGCAATTTGCCCACGCGGCGAATCTGCGACTTCAGCAGCTCTTGAGGTTGTTCCTGCGTCTTCGTCATGACTTGTCCTTCGCGCCTGGCGCTGGCTGTTGCCCTGCGACGAGCGCAGCAACCATGCGCAATGAGAGAACAATATAATCCACCCACAGGCGCTTTCAGTGATGAAGAAGCTCTCCAAGCATATTTTCTACGACACCGCTACTGACGGCATCAATCTGGGACTGGTGGTGGGCGACGACGCCGTGGTGTGCATTGACCTGCCGGTGGACCCGTTGGAAGCGGACGAGTGGCGCAAGGAGGTGCGCCAGTTCAGCGGCGGCAAGCCGATCCGCGCCGTCATCTTCACCTCGTCGGAGCGGCTGAACAGCGAGTGTCTCTCTATCGTCGGCGCACCTGTGATCGTGCATAACCAGATGTTCGCGCAGGTCGCCATGCCGCTGGAGCCGCTGCCCACCATGCCGCTGGAGCCGCCGCCGCCCATGCCAGCGCCGCTGCGCGATCTGCTCTCCACACCGCACTGGACGTTCGAGGAATCCGCCAGCGTGGTCTTGCACGGCGAGAAGCAAATTGTCGTGGATGTGGTGTATCAAGGTGGTTGTTCGCCTGACGGCAGCATGGTCTTTGTGCGCGATCAGGGCATCGCGTTTTTGGGTGAGCACGCCACCGTCGGACATCCGCCTTTGCTGGCGCAGGGCGATCTGCCGCGCTGGCAGGAGGTGCTGCAGGCGCTCAAGGCGAACAGCGACATCAAACAAGCGGTGCCAGGGCGAGGCGCGCCATGTGCCCCTGCTGTGGCGGCAGATTTCACGCTGGAATACATTCAAACTGCGTTGACGCAGGTGCGGGCAATGGTGCGCGCCGGCAATCCGCGCAGTGAGCTAGCCATCCTGGTGCCCGACTTAATGGCGAAATACGGACCGAAACCCGCGCGCGGTCAGAAGCTGACGCTCGACCTGGACGCCGTCGGGCGACACGTTCGCGCCGGCTTGGAGCATATCTACGATAACTTGAAGTCTGGCAAGCTGAAATGATCACCATCGTCGGCAGCCTCAACTACGACCTGACAGCGCGCGCGCCACGCTTCCCCCAGCCGGGCGAGTCGCTGGTGGGCAGCAGCTTCAGCACTGCCTGCGGCGGCAAGGGCGCGAACCAGGCATATGCCGTGGCGCGCATGGGCGGCGCTGCGCACATGATCGGCTGCGTCGGCAACGACGCTTTCGGCGCGCTCGTTCTGGACAGCCTGCGCCAGGTGGGCGTGGACACCTCGGGCGTCCTCCTGCGCGAGCAGGTTTCCACTGGCGTCGCCGTCATCTTGCTGGATGCGGCTGGACAAAACGCCATTGTGGTCGTGCCTGGCGCCAACGCCACGCTCAGCGCCGCTGATGTGGAACAGGCTGGTGACGCGCTGCGCAACAGCGATGCCGTGATCGCCCAATTGGAGACCACGCTGGAAGCCACGCGCCAGGCGCTGATGATTGCGCGGTCGGCTGGCAAGCTTGCCGTGCTCAACCCTGCGCCGTTCTCGCCGGTGGACGACGCGCTGCTGCGCCTGTGTGATTACGTGATCCCAAATGAGCACGAAGCCGCGCAGCTCACCGGCTTGCCAGTGCACGATCCATTCACGGCGCAAGCTGCAGCGGGCGCATTGCGCGCGCGGGGCGCGTCCAACGTGCTGATCACGCTGGGCGAGCGTGGGGTGTGGGTGGAGACGGCGCAGTGGTGCGGCTTGGTGCCAGCCTTCCCCGTGAAGGCGGTGGACACGACCGCCGCAGGCGACGTGTTCATCGGCGCGTTCACCACGCGCCTGGTGGAAGGCGCCGATGCGCCAACCGCTGTCCGCTTCGCCTGTGCCGCTGCCGCCATCGCTGTCACGCGGCATGGCGCTCAGCCTAGCATACCCACACGCGAAGAGGTTGAGGCATTTTTACAGCGATCAGGCTGAGGCAGGAGACTGCCTTCACCACCGCTCACTGATAGATTTCGCTTGCATGAAGAGTAAAAGATAGTCGCTTCCTCCAGCCTTTGAATCGGTGCCAGACATGTTAAAGCCGCCGAAAGGTTGCACACCCACCAGCGCGCCTGTGATCTTTCGGTTGAAGTAAAGGTTGCCTACGTGGAATTCAAGTCTGGCGCGCTCGAGATGGTCACGACGATTGGAATACACGCCCCCAGTTAGCCCGTACTCGGTGCTGTTGGCGATCTCTAGAGCGTGGTCGAAATCTCGTGCTTTGATGACCGCAAGCACCGGACCGAAGATTTCCTCTTGCGCTATCCGCGCGTTTGGCATCACGTCGGCAAATATAGTGGGCGGCAAGAAGTAGCCCTCGCCAGGCACGCGCTCGCCGCCTAGCACGAGCCTACCCTCCGACTTCCCGATTTCTATGTAGCTCAGGATTTTGCGCATTGCAGATTCGTCAATCACCGCTCCCATGAAATTGTCGCCGTTTGCGGGATTGCCCAACGTATTGCGCTTCGCTCGCTCCACAACCATATCGAGAAAGCGGTCATATACGGCTTCGTGAATCACCAGTCGAGAGCAAGCGGAGCACTTCTGTCCCTGAAAGCCAAAGGCAGACCAATTCACACCTTCCACTGCTGAATCTAGATCGGCGTCTGCATCAACGATGATGCAATCTTTGCCTCCCATCTCCAGAATGGTTCGTTTGAGCCAGATCTGTCCTGGTTGAGGTTTGGCAGCCATCTCATGAATGCGCAACCCCACTTCTTTGGAGCCCGTAAAGGCGACAAAGCGCAGCAGAGGGTGCATGACCAGCGCGTCTCCCACCGCGCTCCCTGGACCAGTCAGGAAGTTGATCACGCCGGGTGGTAGGCTGGCTTCTTGCATTATCTCCACGAACTTGGCTGCAATGGTGGGCGCGGCTGAGGAAGGCTTGAGCACTACTGTGTTGCCTGTGACAATTGCAGCGGTGGTCATGCCAGTCAAGATCGCGAGCGGGAAATTCCACGGCGGTATCACTGCACCGACACCGAGCGGGATGTAGCGCAGCTCGTTCTCCTCACCTGGATAGTCCACCACTGGTTGAGGAGCGCCGAGTCGCAGCATCTCGCGCGCATAGAACTCCATGAAATCAATCGCTTCAGCCACGTCGGCGTAAGCCTCCACCCACGATTTGCTCACTTCATACACCAGCCAGGCAGATAACTCGTAAATGCGCCGACGCATGATGGCTGCTGCCTTTAGTAAATAGCGCGCACGCTGATCGTAAGGCACACGGCTCCACGTGCGGAAGGTGCTATGCGCTACGCGCACTGCTTTATCTGCCAGCTCAGGTGTGGCTTTGGCGAAGCAGCCGATCAGTTGGCTGGGACGGGCTGGGTTGATGGAGGTGAATGTCTCTCGGGTGACGATGCGCTCGTCACCAATGATGATAGGGTAGTCTCTGCCAAGCTCGCCTTCTACCTTCTGCAGAGCTTCTGCCATGCGTTGCCGAGTGGCGTCGTCTGCAAAGTTCACTATCGGCTCGTTGCGGAAAGGGGACAACATGACCTTTGCCTCCAGTCACTAAAGAGTCAGCTCACTTCGAGCATTAAAAGGCTACCCCGACGAAGGGTGAGGTCTGGCGCATTAGAGTAGGATGAAGTGGGTAGCTCATCATGTCGCCGAGATCAGGTCGTGAGTCAAAAGTTGATGTGGCGCTTCAGGGGGCGCGCGTGTTGATCGTCTTGCTGGCGGCGCTCTGGCTGCGCGAGGCGCAGGCGCAGACCTGCCCGCCCACGTGCGAGGGTCCAGAGGTCGGCTCAATTGTGGTGGACGACGCCTCGCCCGGTTTCCAAAAGTTCGGTCCGTCGGGCGGTTGGCGCACCGCAACCGGCACGGGCTTCAGCTACTACGGCGGCTCCACTACCTGGACCACCAACGTGTTCAGCCGCATGGAGAACTACGCGACGTGGGCGCTGCCGCCCACCGCCACGCTGCCGCTCACATACGAAGTGTTCGTGTTCATCCCGCGCTACAACGCCAGCACCAGCGCGGCGCGCTACGAAATTGTGCGCGGCAACGACGTGCAAACGCGCACCGTCAACCAGAGCCGCTACTATGCGGAGTGGGTCTCGCTGGGGAGCTTTCACTTCACATCTGGCGTGTCCAACTTCGTGCGCCTGAGCGACGTGACTGGCGAGGGGCAATACAGCCGACGCATCAGCTTCGACGCGGTGGCGTTTGCCCCGCGCTATGCGTTGGAGTCGTTGCCCGCGCGCGCGTTCATCCCCATCTTCCTCAACGGTGGACAGGCGGTGCGCGCCACGACTTCGCGCTATGTGCAGACTGTGTCGCCCGCCGATCACGAGCTGATGGGCTGCGAGGCAGGTCAACGCGACGAGCGCGGCGTGGTCATCCTCGCCTTTGGTCAAGCCTGGTATCAGCCCGACACCAACCTCTACGGCGTGATTTACTACCGCCGACCAGGCTACCCCTTCGCCGATATGGGCACCATCGCCAGCGCAGTGCAGGGCTTCCTGCGCGGCTACTGGAGCTGTGCGCCAGAGGATGCCACGCTCGACGTGGGCATCGGCACCAACAACTACCTGCGCGTGGACATGACTGACCCGACGCGCAGCTACACGCACGGCGCGCTATGGGCGCAAATGGTGAACCAGGTGCATGCCTGGCTGCAAGCCAACGCGCCGCCCAGCGCCACTCATCGCGTGCGGGTGTTCGGCGCGAACGACATCGAGATGAGCTGGAGCAGCGCAGCGCTCACGCGCGCCTGGCTGAATGGCTACGCCTCTGTCGCTCAGCGCCCGATGATCAACTTCGGCACGTGCGATGGCTGCCCGACCACCGCTAACCCCACGCAGTCGCCCAATAACGGCTGGACGGTGGAGGACGTGTGGTATGTCAACAGCGGCGTGGCGGTGGCGTTTCCAGAGATTTACCTGCGCAGCGGCATCAACGCCGACCAGTGGTATCGCATGAGCCGCTACGCCGCCTTAAACAAAGGGCAGCCGCTCGTGTTCGCTGGCTTGCTCACACAGTGGCAGGCGTGCCAGGAGCGCACCTGCAACGGCACTGACAACACGCCGCAGCAGGGCTGGAAGCAGCTCCGTGACGCGCTCAACGCAGACCCGACCACAGCACTGACGGAGACACTGCCCGCGCCCAGCGACATCACGTGGGTGAATCGCTTCGCAAGCGCAGGCGCGATGCAGGCTTTCGCGCCGCAAGCCAGCCTGCCCACTCGCCCCACCCCCAACGGTGAGATTGTGGAGAGCTTGCTGCCGCCACTGCCAGCATCTGTGTTTATCGCTGAAAATGCGTGGATCGGTCAGCACGACGCCGAAACGCTCACCGCTTACGCCGGTCGCGCGCGCGACCCGCTCAACGGCGGGATAGACGAAGCAGAGATCGGCGCGCTGGTCCTCTTCGACGCGCAGGGTGGATGGCGGCTCGTTCACGCGCCAGAGGGCATGGGCGCGCTGCGGGTCGTGGACGAGCGCGCGCATGTGCTGTGGGTGAGCGACGGCGCGCGCACAGCGCAGTTTGACCTGCGCCAACAGCAATGGCGCGAATCACCTGCCGACCAACCTTAAAAAGCCATGCGCGGCAAAAAGAAGGGACAGTTGCCGACCAGAATCTGCCCGATCTGCGGCAAGCCGTTTGAGTGGCGCAAGCGCTGGGCGCGCGACTGGGACCGCGTGATCTACTGCAGCGAGCGTTGCCAGCGCGAGGCGCGTCGGCAGCGTCGCCAGACGGCGCAAGCGGGGTAGGGCAGCGCCTCTACGCTCGACGCAGCAGCGGGCGCAAGATGGCGCGCTCTTCCGCGTTGAACGCTTGCAACGCCCATAGCGCTGCAACGTACACCCCTAGCCCGGCGAGCACGCCAATCAACGTCAGCCCGGCGAGATGGAGAACCAGCGCCGCGCCGGACATCAGCCCAGTCGCCAGGAACGGTCGCGCCAGCACCTCCACCCAGTTCACTGGCGTGATGAAACGGCGCACGTAGTAGTAAAACGCCGCGCCCTCGACAATCTCGCTGAAGATGGTAGTCACCGCCGCCGCGACGTACGAAAAGAGCGGGATAAAGATCGCGTTGGTGATCACGTTGAACGCCAACCCGATGGTGAACGCGCGGGTGAGCGCGCGCTGCTGATTTGCGGCGATTAGCGCGTAGTTGGTCACGCTGTTGATCCAGCCGATAGGCATGCTCCAGCACATCACAGCGAGCGCAATCGCGCCATCGGGCAGGAACTCGGCGCCGCCCAGCACGCCGATCAGCACTGGCGAGAGAAACGCCGTGATCACGGCGAGCGGCAGCGCCGTCATCACCAGCAGCTTCACTGCCAGCACATAGCTGCGCGCCAGCGCGTCGTCGCGCTGCGTCGCCATGCGCGACATGGCAGGAAAGAGCGACTGGGTGAAGTACGCCGGGATGATGTTGAAAGCGTCAATGAACTTGTACGCCGACGAATACACCCCCACCACGCCCGGACCCTTGATCGCCTGCAACATGGGCACGTCCACTTTGAAAAACAGCGTGGCGAGCAGGTGGTTGATCATCAGCGGGAAAGACTCGCGCAGCACAGCACGGTTCGAGACCTGGCGCGGCTGCGAGGGCGACTGGACGACCTCTCGCGCGCGCAGCAGCAACTGGCGCGCTGCCAGCGCCAACATGCCCAGCGTGATCGCGTTGACCGCGACGGAGGTGATCGCCAGCCCCACCACGCCCCAGCCGAGCAGCAGCAACACCACGCCAACGGCGGATTTCAACAGCGCTGTGACCACCGTGAGCGCGGCGGGCACTTCAGCGCGCTCGAAGGCGAAGAACAACGCGCTCAGCCCCGTCGCCACGCTGCTGGGGATTTGCGCCAGCGCCAGCAGCAAAATAGCAGCTTCTGCCTCTGGCGCCAGGTTGAACAGCGCGCGCCACAGAAGCACCACCAGCGCGATCACGGGCGCCACAGCCAACGCCAGCAGCAGGCGCAGGCGAGTGGTCTGGGCGAAGTACGCAGAGGCGTGCGCTTTGTCGCGGCTGGCTTCGCGGGTGAGGAAAGTGTTCAGCCCGAAGTTCATCACGATCTCGAACCAGCCCACCACCACCACGGCGAAGTAAAAGTTGCCCGCGCCCGCCGGTCCGAGCACGCGCAACATGATCAGTGCAAATGCAAAATCAATCAGCCGCGAGACGATGTTCAACGCGGTGAGCAACACGCTGTTGCGCGCGATGCGCCGCACGTCGCTTTCGCGCTTCTCGCTGCGCGGCAGGTTGCGCCAGACATACACGCCACCGAGAAACAGCACTGCCACCAGCGCGAGGAATGTGGTGAACGCGCCGAAACGGAAGCTATCGGGCGAATAGCGCAGGCGCACAGTCACCGCGCCAGCGGGCGCGTCGAAGCGCACGCCGCGAAAATTGCCGTTCACCAGCGCGAGCGGCACTTCCCGCTCGTCGGCGTCGCTGCCGCCGCGCGGGCGGACAAAGGCGCGCCAGCCAGGGAAGTGGCTATCCGCGACTACCAGCCACGATGGCGCGGTGATGTCGGCATCCACCCACAGCTCGTTGTTCTTGCGAACGGTGATCGTCGCGGGGACGGGATCGGCTGGGCGCGGGTTGGGGTTATCGCCGGGCGCGGCGAGGATCACGTAACGACGTGGGTCATAACGCTGGATGGCGTCGGCGAAGCGCTCGGCATACACCGTGCTCTCCAGCGGCAACACGAATGCGCGCGGCATGGCGCGCGTGTTCTCGTAGATCAGCGTGGCGCCGTCGTCATACACCTTTTGAAAGGCGGGGTGCGCGATCGGCGTGATCGCCTCTGCCACCACGTAGCGCACGCCGAGCAGATCGAGCAGGGGCGAGTCCAGGCTGCGTGGATCGCGGATCGGTCCGATGCGGTTGTAAAGCAGGTCGCCCTGCGGCTCGATGGCGCGCATGTAGTCGGCATACTGGCGCGGGATGATGGAGTCGTAGCCGCGGATGTCGCGCAAGCCGAACGACCACGCCATGTTCATGTTCAACGGCTTGAAGGCGGCGCTGCCGGCAGGCTCCCACGCGGTCAGCCGCCAGTCGCCATCGTCGCGTGACTGAAGAAAGGCAATCGCAGGCGGCGTGTAGCGCAGCAGTTGCGGGTCCACTGCGGGGTTGAAGCCGACGTAGCCGAGGTTCAAGTCGAGCGCCACCAGTGCAATTGCAGCAAGTGGGGCATGGCGCAGCAGCGGGTTGGCGCTCTCGGGCTGGCGACGGCGCTCGATCAGCAACTTCCAGACTACGCTGCTCAGCAACAAGATGAGGGCGAACAGGAGCACATTGCTGGCGGTGTAGCTGAAGAACGCTTCTGGTGAATGGAAGGCGCGGCGCACCAGATCGCCCTCCAGCGCTTGCGCGAAGAAAGGCTGCGCGACGCCCCAGGCGAAGCGCGCAGCGATTGTCCCCAGCGCCACCATCACTGCCAGAACGATGCCGATGTAAGGCGCGATCAGCGTCGGGCGCGAGAAATTCGCCGCCTGCCCCGGCAGGCGCATGCCGCTCAGCTTGCCGCGCAGCGCGCGCCCCTCGACGAGCAGACGGTCAATGGCGTGCGCTGCCAGCGCCGCCAGCGCCAGCGTGAGAGGAAACTTCCAGCGAAACGGGGAGTGCAACTGGTCAACGCCTGGCAAGCCGTAGTACAGCACGGCGTAGAACGGCGTGCCGAAGATGAACAGCACACATGCCACTGCCAGCACGATGAACCACCACGCGGGAAAGAGCGCCTGGCGCCCGGCGTGTGCCCGGCGTGGGTCGCGGAGCGCGCGAAAGGCGTTGCCCACTTCCATGCCTGCCAGCAGCAGCGTGAGCACGCCGACGTACACGCCGCCTTCCACGTGATCCTTGATGCCCCACCAGGTGTTGCCGCTGGGTGTGTGGATTGGCTCAACGCGCAACGAGAACCAGTCGAAATACGTGTGGTGGGCTGGATTGCCGAAGATGTTGGGCATGAGCCACAGCAGCACGTTGCGCGCGGGGAAGCCGTAGCTGAGCACTTGCTCGAATGTGGAGCGCCCTGCGCCGCGAAAGTTGCGCGTCACCAGCTCGTATAGAGGTAGCAGTTGCACCGCGCCCAACGCGACGCCAGCGATGCCCATGAAGCCCAGCCACGCCAGCCGCGTGAGCAAGAATCGTCCATCCACGCGCAGGTTGGCAAAGCCGATCACCGTGCTGATCCGCCATAGCGCGTAGAACGCCGCCACCAGCGCGGTGTACAGCACCATCTCCACGTGCCCCGCCAGGATCATCATGGCGATGGCGAGCGCGCCGACCACTGCCCACGGCAGCGAGGAAGGTCGCCCACCCAGCGCTGGCGTTTGGCGCACAATGCGATCCACCATCGCCAGGATCAGCGGCAACCACGAGGCAGCCGCGATGATCATCGGGAACACCACCGATACCAGCATGAAGCCGCTGAGCTGCCAGACCACGCCGCCGAACAACGCGCTCTGATGCCGTAGCCCCAGCGTGCGCAGGAAGACGAACATAAACACGCCCGCCAGCCCAAGCTGGATCACCGTGAACCACCCATAGGCTTTCTCCAACGGCAGCACGTAATACAGCACGCTCAAGGGATACAGCGCGGAGTGCTGACCCGCCGCCAGGAAGGGCACCCCTGCGAACAGATACGGATTCCACAGCGGCAGCTCGCCGCCGCTCAGCGCGCTCAAGATGAAGCGCTTCCACTGGTAGTTCTCCAGGATGAGGTCATCGAGCAGGCTGTTTTGCGGCAGCGTAATGCCAAACTGCGCTGCCGCCGCGCGAAAGGGCTGATACTGGAAAAGGTTGTCCGCTGGCAGCAGCGTGTAGGGTCCGATGGTGACGGGGAAGAAGAGGGTCAGCGGCAACAGCAGCAACACCAAGACGCTGATTGTGGTGAGACCCTCCGAACGGCGAAGCCACGAGAGCAACGACTGCATCGGGCGTGAATCATACGTGAAGCCGCCTCGCTGGTGCGACAGAAAGCAAGGAGTGCGGAAGCCAGGCTGCCGCCCGAATGCACGGTGGTAAAGTCGCATCTCGGCTGTGGCAAGTGAACTCACTTCTGCAAGTCTCGCGCGCTGGCGTGGGTTGGAGCTGCGCGCGCTACAGGTGATCGCCGCTGGATTGCTCGCGCTTGCGCTCGGCGTGCTGCTTTTGTACTTCGCAGTGTATGTGCTGTATGCGCGCGCGCTGTTTGCCTTCCCTTTCGACTACGACCAGGGCGAGGGCTTTGAGATGTATGACGGCATTCGCTTGCTGCGCGGCGAGAACATCTACCTGGACAACGCGCGCTTCCCGTTTTACTCGTCCAACTACCCGCCGGTGTATCGCGTGCTGTTGGTGCCGCTGCTGGCGATCTTCGGACCGCACGTGTGGGTGGGGCGCGCGCTCACGTTTGCCACTTCGCTGTTGATTGGGCTGCTGATCGCGCGGGCAGCCTGGTATGGCGCGCCCGCGGCGCCGCTCGCGCTGCGGGTGGCGTTGGCGAAGCTGGCGGGGCTGGCGTTCTTCGCCGCCAATTACGTGTATCACATCGCGCCGCTGGCGCGCGCGCATCTGCCAATGGTGATGTTCGCCGTAGCTGGCGTTTACTTCCTCGACCGCGCTTTTGACCGCGCGCAGCCTCAGCGGTTGCGCGCCGGGTTGGGCGTGGCGCTGCTGATGACGGCGGGCTTCACCAAGCTACAGGCGGTGGACGCGCTCGCCGCAGGGTTTGGTTTTTTGTTGCTGCGGCATCCGCGCTGGTTTGTCACGGCGTTTGTGGCGTGCGCGCTCGCCACAGCGGGCTTGGTGGCATGGCTGAATGTCGTCACCGACGGTCAGTTCTGGGTGAACGTGGTGCTAGCAAACGTGAACGAGTACGACATTGCGCTCACCTGGCAAACCTACGCCCAGTGGCTGCGCTTGCAAGCGGTGCTGATCGCGGGCGGTGTGGCACACGTGGCATGGGACGTAATCGCTGCCCTCCGCGCGCGCAGCCTGAAGCCGATCAGCGTGTGGTCGCTGTACTTCCTCACCAGCAGCGCGATGGGCATGTTGACTGGCAAGTGGGGCGCGGGACCGGCATACTTAATCGCCTCGGTTGCCGTCGGCGCAGTGTGCACTGCGCGGGTGATCGCGCGGCTCGCCCAGCGCGTCAACGCGGCGCAGCGTCCGCAAGCTGCGTCGCTTGTGCTGGCGGTGAGCGCGTTGATCTTCCTGGCGCAGGCGGCGCTAAACGTGCATCTGCCCACCACTGGTCGCCTATTTGGCGCGCTGGCGCGGGTCATCGGCGTGGCGGACGCGCCTTCCTCTTACCCGCCTTATCCCTACTTCGACAGCGCTGGCTACACGCAGTTGGGACATTTCCCGCTACCAGAAGATCACGCGCAGGGGTGGGCGCTGGTGGAGGCGCTGCGAAACGTGCCCGGACCAGTCTGGAGCGAAGAAGCCACCTTCACGCTGCTGGCGGGCAAGGACGTGGTGACCAACCCAACGCAGCTCTACAACCTCTCGAAGAACGCCATGCTGGACACGCGCGAGATGATCTCGATGATCGAGTCGCGCACGTTTGGCGCCGTGGTCTTTCGCGCGCTGTTTTATCCCGACGATGTGAAAGAGGCGATCCTGCGCAATTACTACTGGGCGCAACGCTTCCCCATCAACGGCTTTGAGTATTGGCTGTTGTTGCCGATCCCAACCGAATCACCATGACCGAGACGTTCGAGCTGCGCCTGCCCAACTACGAAGGTCCGCTGGATGTGCTGCTGCGGCTGATCGAGGAGCGCAAGCTGGACATCACAGAGGTGTCGCTGGCGATGGTGGCAGACCAGTTCGTCGCCTATCTCGCCAGCCTAAACGAGCGCGATCTGCGCCAGATCGCGCATTTCATCGTAGTGGCGGCAAAGCTGCTGGTGTTGAAAAGCCGCGTGCTCTTGCCAGCGCTGCATCCTCCCGCTGAGTCTGACGCGGCGGAAGAAGAGGCGGTGGATGACCTGGTGAGGCAATTGCGCGAGTATCGCGCCTATAAGCGCGCCGCGGAATGGCTGCGCGAACGCGAGGCGCAGGGCTTACGCGCGTTTCCCGTGCAGCCTCCTCGCATACCGCGCCCGCAGCCTCGCGCATTCGCACTGACAGGGGTGACGCTCGACCAGATCGCGCAACTGATGCGGCGCGTTGTGTCGCGCTGGATGCCGCCACCGCCTGCCGACACGATGATCGCGCCGCTGCCGTTCACAGTGCAAGAGTGCATGGCGCGCATCCAGGGTGCTGTGCGCGGCGCGGCGCGTGTGACGTTCTCCTCGTTGCTTGGCGAGCGTCGCTCGCGCGTGGAGGTGGTGATCTCGTTGTTGGCGCTGCTTGAGCTGCTGCGCCGCTTTCACGTGCGCTGCTATCAGGAGCAGCCGTTCGGCGAGATTTTTATCGAGTATTTGCCCGAAGCAGAGCGACCAGTCGTAGAATCAGATTCAGACGAAATTGAGATGACCGCGTGACACCACCCGCCGCGCGGATCGTCACTATGTCCGCTGTAAAGGAGAACCCCCATGGAGTACCGCTCGCTTGGTCGCACAGGCGTGAAGGTTAGCGTCTTGTGCCTTGGCTGCATGATGTTCGGCGGCAAGACCACCCCCGAAGATTCCTACGCCATCATTGACCGCGCGCTTGACGCCGGCATCAACTTTCTCGATACCGCTAATGTGTATTCGCGCGGGCGCAGCGAAGAGGTGACCGGCGAGGCGCTGAAGCGCAACGGCAAGCGCCACCGCGTGGTCCTCGCCACCAAAGTGCACGGTGTGATGGACGAGAGCGACCCCAACGCCAGCGGCAACAGCCGCCGCCACATCATCGCTGAGTGCGAGGCGAGCCTGCGCCGCCTGCAGACCGACTACATTGATCTCTACCAAATCCACCGCCCCCAGTCGTCTATCCCGATTGACGAGACGCTGCGCGCGCTGGACGATCTCATCCGCGCGGGCAAGGTGCGTTACATCGGCACAAGCACTTTCGCCGCCTGGCAGTTGATGGAATCCCTGATGATCGCGCGCGAGCTGGGGCTGAACCGTTTCGTGTGCGAGCAGCCGCCCTACAACCTGCTGGACCGGCGCATCGAGCGCGAGCTGATCCCATTCGCGCGAACGTATGGCTTCGGTCTCATCCCCTGGTCACCGCTGGCGGGCGGGTTGCTCACAGGCAAATACGACCCCAACCAGCCACCGCCGCCTGGCACGCGCTTCTTCGACTACATGCAAAACCCCGCCCTGGCGCGCCGCTGGACAGCGCAGGCGCTGCAAACCGTGGAGCAGTTCAAAGCCTACGTGCAGCAGCGCGGTGGATGCACGCTGTCGCAGTTCGCGCTCGCCTGGTGCGCCAACCAGCCCGGCGTGACTTCGCCGATCATCGGTCCGCGCACAATGGAACAACTCGAGGATAACCTCAAGGCGCTGGATGTGCGCATCACCGACGAGGACCGCGCCCGCGTGGATGCTATCGTCCCGCCTGGCGGCATGGTTGCGCCCTACTACGAGGCAGACTTCGGACCGCACATGTATCGGTGAAAGCCACACAGCAGCGCGTGCTTGCCTGCTGCTCAAGGTTTGTGCATACCGACGGCTACAATAACCTCGCTCATGACTACGACGCTGACTCCGCCGGCAGGCGTGGAGGTGGTAACCGGCGAAGAACTTCTCACGCCAGAATGTCAGGCGATCCTGACTGAGGATGCGCTGGCGTTCATTGCGCGCCTGCATCGCACATTCGAGGCGCGCCGCCAGGCGCTGCTCGCGGCGCGCGCGGAGCGACAAGCCGCGCTCGACGCGGGCGCCATGCCCGACTTCTTGCCAGAGACGCGCGAGATCCGCGAGGGCACATGGCAGGTGGGCGAGACCCCCGCGCCGTTGCAAAAGCGCCACGTGGAGATCACCGGTCCCACAGATCGCAAGATGGTGATCAACGCGCTCAACAGCGGGGCAGACACGTTCATGGCGGACTTCGAGGACGCCAACTCGCCCACCTTTACCAACCTGGTGCAAGGTCACATCAACCTGCGCGACGCCATCGCCGGCACAATCGCCTACACCAGCCCCGACGGCAAACACTATCGCCTCAACGCGCGCACAGCCGTGCTGATAGTGCGCCCGCGCGGTTGGCATCTGGTGGAAAAGCACGTGCGGGTGGACGGCGCGCCAGTGAGTGGTGCGCTGTTCGACTTCGGCTTGTATCTCTTCCATCAGGCGCGCCAATTGCTCGACCGCGGCTGGGGACCGTACTTCTACCTCCCCAAGCTGGAGAGTCACCTGGAGGCGCGGCTGTGGAACGATGTGTTCGACGCCGCCCAGGACTGGCTCGGCTTGCCGCGCGGCACGATCAAAGCCACTGTGCTGGTGGAGACGATCCTCGCTGCCTTCGAGATGGAGGAGATCCTCTATGAGCTGCGCGATCACATCGTGGGCATGAACGCTGGGCGCTGGGACTACATCTTCAGCGTGATCAAGAAGTTTCGCAAGCGCGACTTTGTGCTGCCCGACCGCGCGCAGGTGACGATGACTGTGCCCTTCATGCGCGCTTACACCGAGTTGTTGGTGCGCACGTGCCACAAGCGCGGCGCGCACGCCATCGGCGGCATGGCGGCGTTCATCCCCAGCCGCAAAGACCCACAGGTGAATGCGGTAGCGCTGGAGAAAGTGCGCGAGGACAAGCTGCGCGAGGCGAACGACGGCTTCGACGGCACGTGGGTGGCGCACCCCGATCTGGTGCCGGTCGCCCAAACCGTCTTCGCCGAAAAGCTGGGCGACAAACCCCATCAGAAAGATCGCCTGCGCGAGGATGTGCGCGTCACCGCACAAGACCTGTTGAACTTTCATGTGCCGGGCGGCGCGATCACAGAGGCAGGCGTGCGCAACAACATCAGCGTCTCACTGCAATACATCGAGTCGTGGCTGCGCGGCGTCGGAGCTGTCGCCATCTTCAACTTGATGGAAGACGCCGCCACAGCAGAGATCGCGCGCGCCCAACTCTGGCAATGGGTGCATTCACCGTGTGGCGTGTTGAGCGATGGTCGCAGGGTCACGATGGACCTTGTCCGCCAGCTCATGGACGAGGAGATGGCGAAAATCCGCGCCGCGTGGGGCGACGAAGCCTTTCAGCGCAGCCGCATCCTCGAAGCGCGCGAGATCGTCGAGTCGCTGGTCGCCAGCGCGGAGTTCGTGGATTTTTTAACCTGGATGGCGTATGAGCGACTGCCCTGAGCAGCTCATGCGCGTTCGCGTGCGGGAGGGTTGCCCATGAACCCGTTCACTCGCGCCTTGTTAACGCGCACACGCAACGAAGCGCTGCGCGCGTTCGTCGCGCGCTGGGACGTGCTCGAAGCGCTGGTGATCCGCGTCTATCGCGCTGCCGCTGCCAGCGAAGCCGACCGCCAGGAACACCGCACGCTGCGCCAGCAACTGCTGCGCGACTATCCAAGATGGCGCGCGCCGTTGCAGCCGCTGTGGCAAACCGCGCGGCGGGGCGGCGAACCGTGCAAAGAGGACCCGTTCGAGTTTCTGCTGCGCGCGGAGGACGCCACGTGTTTCATCGGTAGCTGGGAGCACATGCAGGCGTTACCAGCCGCGCGCGAGGCGATCAATCGCCTGCTGCTGGAATAAGCCGGTTGCGCATGTCACAACACCCCACGCGCATTGTGGTTGACCTAGAAGCGATCCGTGCCAACGTGCGGACGTTGCGCGCGCGCGTTCATGCGCGCGCGGCGATCATGGCGGTGGTCAAGGCAAACGCCTACGGGCATGGCGACCTGGCGGTGGCGCGCGCGGCGCTCGAGGCGGGCGCCAGTTGGTGTGGCGTCTCTTCGCTGGAGGAGGCAGTCCGCCTGCGCGAGGGTGGCGTTCGCGCGCCGATCCTGGTGATGGGTTACACCCCGCCAAGTGCAGCAGCCGACGTGCTGCGCTACGACGTGCGCATCACGCTCTTCTCTCTGGCAGACGCCGCAGCGTTTGCCAGCGTTGCGCGGGCGCGCCAGCAACCGATCCGCGCGCATGTCAAGCTGGACACAGGCATGGGGCGGCTTGGCTTTTTGCCCGCCGAAGCGCCATCGGCGCTGGAGGCGCTGCTCCAGCACAGCGGGCTGGTGATCGAGGGCGCCTTCACCCATTTGTGCTGTGCGGAGAGTGACCCCGATTTCAGTCGCCACCAGATCGCTCAGTTTGATGCGCTTACAAAAGCGTATCGCTCTCTCACCTGGCGTCATGCGTGCAACTCTGCTGGCACGCTGTGCTATCCCGAAGGGCATTTCGACCTGGTGCGAACGGGGCTGATAACGTATGGACTGTCGCCGTGGGGCATGGATGCCCCTCCGCCTGGCGTGATGGAGGGCTTTCGCCCAGCGTTGTCGCTGCGCACTTGCATCGTGTCACTGAAGACGCTGCCCGATGGCGCTGGCGTGGGCTATGGCGCGCGCTACCGCTGTGCTGGCGAGCGCCGCATCGCGGTCATCCCCATCGGCTATGGCGATGGCTTTCGCCGCTCGCCGAGCAACTTCGGCGAAGCGCTGGTGCGAGGTCGGCGCGCGCCAGTGGTGGGCAATGTCTGCATGGATCAGTCCATGTTGGACGTGACGCACATCCCCGAAGCACAGGCGGGTGATGAAGTGGTGGTGATTGGTCAGCAGGGCACAGACTGCATCACGGCTGAGGAGATTGCCGATCGGCTGGGCACGATCAACTACGAAGTGGTCACAGCGCTCACCGCACGCCCGCGCCGCGAGTACCTGGGTGCGAAGAACCGCGCATGAACGAGTATGTCATTCGCTCTTTCGAGACCTTCTCCGACCACCAGCAATGTGTGGAGGTGCAACAGCGCGTGTGGCAGGGCGAGCAACCTGTGCCCACCCATCTCAGCCTGGCGCTGGTGCGGCATGGCGGCGTGGCGCTGGGCGCGTTTTTGCCTGATGGGCGCATGATCGGGCTGGTGATGAGCTTTTTGGGCTGGTCGCGCTTCGGGCTGTGTCACCACTCCCACATGGCGGCGGTATTGCCGGAGTGGCAGGGGCTTGGCATCGGCGAGGCGCTCAAGCGCGCGCAGCGCGAGGCGGTGCTGGCGCAAGGCGTGAAACTGATGACCTGGACGTATGACCCCCTGCTGGCGCGCAATGCGCGGCTCAACATCGGCAAGCTGCGTTGCATCTGCCGCACGTACATTCGCAACGCTTATGGCGACATGCCCGATCCGACCAACGCAGGTTTGCCCTCCGACCGTTTCGAGGTGGAGTGGTGGCTGGATCACGACCCTCGCAACGCGACGCCCACGCGGTGCGTCGAGATCCCGCGCGACTTCTTGGCGCTGAAGCAGGCGGATCCTAACGCAGCGCTTGAATGGCGGCTGCGCACCCGCGAACAGTTCGAGCAGGCATTTGCCGAGGGCTACGCCGTGGTGGATTTTGAGTTGGCAGGCGAGCGCGGGCGCTACTGGTTGGCAAGGCTGGAGGGCTAAGCCTCGATCACCACCTTGACCCCTTCGCGGCGGTTGGCGACTTCAAAAGCAAGCGGCGCCTGCGCCAGTGGATAGCGATGCGTGATCAGCGCGCGCACGTTCACCAGCCCGCGCGCCACCAGCTCAATCGCGCGAGGGTACACATGCTTCATGCGGCGCACCAGCTTGATCGTCAAGCCTTTGCGCCGCGCCAACGAGGCGATGAACGTGGTGCGGTCGTCCGAAGGCACGCCGCACAGGATCACCGTGCCGCCGATGCGCACCGACGCGAATGCGGCGTCCACAGCGTGCTGGTCGCCGGCGCACTCGAACGCCACGTCCAGCCCACGTCCCTGGGTGTTGGCGAGGATGGCTTCAGCCTCCATGTGATCCTGTCCGCTGGAACGGAAGACGTGCGTAGCGCCCAGCTCCTGAGCAGCGTCGAGGCGGTGAGGCAGCACGTCGGTGGCGGCGATGTACGAGGCGCCCGAGACGCGCGCCACCTGCAGCGTGAGCAAGCCGATGGTGCCGCAACCGAACACGCCCACGTGCGCGCCAGGGCGCAAGTGTGCCAGGTTCACTGTGTGGATCGCCACACCGAGCGGCTCTAGCATCGCGCCCTCGGCGTCGTCTATCTGATCGGGGAGCGGGTGGAGCAAGTGCGCAGGCCAGCACAGGTATTCGCGCAGCGCGCCGTCTTGCGCGCCGTGTCCTGCGAATCGCGTGTGAGGGCACAGGTTGGGGTGACCTTCCAGGCACCACTCGCACCGCCCGCACGCAATCGCCGGATCCACCGCCACGCGCTGACCGCGCTGCGCGCCCTCAGCCACGTGCGCGGAGAACTCATGACCTAGCACCAATGGACGTGCGAGCTTTGCATCGCCGATGCCAACTTCGTTATACCAGTGCAAATCTGAGCCACAAATGCCCACTGCGGCAGTGTGGAGCAGGACTTCGCCAGGTGATGGTGTGGGCGTGGGTTCGTCATGTAATCGCAGGTCGTGAACGCCGTGCAATCGTGCTGATTTCATAGGCAGCAGTATAGGTCTCTGTGAAGTAGCTATAGTTTGGCAGTGGAAATGGGTCGCAGTCTCGTGCCACGTCCTTTCCTCAAGTGGGCGGGCGGCAAGACGCAAATTGTGGATGCGCTGCTCCAACACAAGCCACCGCGCTTTTGCGCCTATCACGAGCCGTTCGTCGGCAGCGCGGCGCTGTTCTTCCGTCTCTACCGCGAGGGGTGCGTTCGGCGCGCGACGCTCTCTGATCGCAACGCCGAGCTGATAGACACCTACTGCGCCGTTCGAGATGTCGTTCACGAGGTGATTCAACTTCTCTCCGAGTTCCCTTACAGCGAGGACTTCTACTACACCCTGCGCGCGCGAGACCCCTGGCAGCTCAGCCTGGCGGAGCGCGCAGCGCGCATGATTTACCTGAACAAGACGTGCTACAACGGCTTGTATCGCGTGAACCGCGAGGGCAAGTTCAATGTCCCCTTCGGGAGGTATCGCTCGCCGAACTACCTGGACGAGGAGAACCTGTGCGCTGTATCTCGCGCGCTGCAACATGTGGAGCTGCGCTGTGAGCCATTTGAGGCAGTGTTAGACCGCGCCGCGCCTGGCGATTGGGTGTACTTCGACCCGCCCTATGTCCCGATCTCGCCAACGGCAAACTTCACGGCGTACTACGCAGAGGGTTTCGGCTACTCAGAGCACGAGCGCCTGCGCGATGTCTGTTGCGCGTTGATCGCACGAGGCGTCCGCGTCACTGTTTCTAACTCGGACACACCCGTAGTGCGTGCGCTGTACGGCATGTCTCCCTTCGTCATTCACGAGGTGCGCGCCAACCGCGCGATCAATTGCAAAGGGGGTCGGCGGGGCAAAATCACAGAGCTGTTGATCACAGATGAAGCAGTGACAGCACCCTGTTGACGCGTATGGCGCCAGCGCGTTGCGGCGCTCACCTGTGTGAGTCTTGCGCGGCGCGCGTCTTCTCCTGATGCCGCCGTTGTAGCTCCTCCAGCACCGCGCGCAGCAGCACGCCGCGCTCCTCCAGCAGCATCAGCAACATGAACAGCAAGTCAGCAGCCTCTGCGATCAGTCGCGCGTCGTCTTGCGTCACGCCCGCCAGCGCGACCTCCACCCCCTCCTCGCCCACCTTTTGGGCAATGCGCGTACGCCCTTCGGCAAATTGCCGCGCGGTGTAGCTTTGCGCGGGATCGGCGTGGCGACGCTGGGCGATCACGTCGCTCAAATAATCCAGCAAGCTGCCAGGCGGCGGCGCGAGCACGTCGCCCTGCAAGCTCTGCCAGAAACAGCTTTCTCTGCCCGTGTGGCAGGTGGGTCCGGCTGGTTCGGCGCGGATAAGCAGACAGTCCGCGTCGCAATCGGCGCGCAGCTCGCGCACGCGCAGCACATTGCCGCTGGTCTCGCCTTTGTGCCACAGCGCGCTACGGCTGCGCGACCAGAACCACACTTCACCGCTCTCCTGTGTGCGTCGCAGCGACTCCGCGTTCATCCAACCCAGCATCAGCACGCGACCGCTCAGCGCGTCCTGCACAATGGCTGGGATCAAGCCGTTTGCGTCAAACTTCAACTCAATCATGGCGCGCGGCAATTGTAAGTGCGCCGACGCAATACAATCTGCGTTGATGAATCCGCCGCTGTGGCAGCCCAACGCAGAGACGATCAACCGCGCAAACTTGCGCGCCTTCATGCGCTGGTTGGGGGATCGCGATCCGCGCCTGCGCTTTGAAGACTATCCCGCGCTGTGGCGGTGGTCGGTGCGCGACATCGCTGCCTTCTGGGGGGCTATGTGGGCGTACTTCGATGTGCAGGCGGATTCTCCCTACACGTGCGTGTTGGCGAGTTGCGCCATGCCCGGCGCGCGCTGGTTCCCAGGCGCGCGCCTGAACTACGCCGCGCACGTCTTCCGCCATGCAGCAGATGATCAACCCGCGCTGATCTTTCGCACAGAGACGGGATCTGCTGGCGATGCGCTGCGCACGGAGACGTGGTCCTGGCGCGACCTGCGCCGCGCGGTGGGCGCGCTGGCTGCTTTTTTGCGCGCGCAAGGGGTGCAACCCGGCGACCGCGTGGTTGGACTGTTGCCCAACATGCCGCAGGCGGTTGTCGCGCTGCTGGCGAGCGCCAGCATCGGCGCTGTGTGGTCGAGCTGTTCACCCGACCTCGGCGCTGGTGCGGTGCTGGACCGCTTCCGCCAGATCGCGCCGAGTGTGCTGATCGCCGCAGACGGCTACACCTACAATCACCAGCCATACGACCGGCGCGACGTGGTGCGCGATCTGGTCCGCGCCCTTCCCACGTTGCGTCAGGTGGTGCGTGTGCCCTACCTTGACCCTGACGCCTCGCCATTCAATGCTGGCGTGGCGGAAACCACCTGGCGCGAAGCAATCGCAGACGATGCCCCGTTGCAGTTCACCGCCGTGCCGTTTGACCATCCGCTGTGGGTGTTGTATTCCTCCGGCACCACAGGTCTGCCCAAGCCCATCGTGCACTCGCAAGGGGGCATCTTGCTGGAGCATCTCAAGGCGCTGGCGTTTCACATTGATCTGCACCGCGAGGATCGTTTCTTCTGGTTCACCACCACGGGCTGGATGATGTGGAACTTCCTGGTCAGCGGCTTGCTCTTCGGCAGCACCGTGCTGCTGTACGACGGCAGCCCCGCTCGCGACGACTTGCGCACCTTGTGGCAGTTCGCCGAAGACACGGGCATGACCATCTTCGGCACCAGCGCTGCCTATCTCACCGCCTGCATGAAAGCAGACCTGTGCCCTGGCGAGTCGCACAACCTGCGCGCGCTGCGCAGCATTGGCTCAACCGGGTCGCCCCTCAGCCCAGAGGGCTTCGACTGGGTGTATGCGCGCGTGAAGCCCGACGTGTGGCTTGCGCCGATGAGCGGCGGCACAGATGTGTGCACGGCGTTCGTCGGCGGCTGCCCACTTCTGCCCGTCCGCCGTGGCGAGATGCAGTGTCGTTACCTCGGCGCTGATGTGCAGGCGTTCGATGATGCAGGCACGTCGGTCGTTGACCAGGTGGGCGAGCTGGTGATCACCCAGCCCATGCCCTCGATGCCCGTGTATTTCTGGAATGATCCAGACATGCGCCGCTATCGCGCGAGCTACTTCGAGATGTATCCAGGCGTCTGGCGACACGGCGATTGGGTGCGCATCACCCCCGAAGGGGGCGTGATCATCTACGGTCGCAGCGATGCAACGCTGAACCGTCATGGTGTGCGCATCGGCACCAGCGAGATTTACAGCGTGGCCGAGGCGCTGCCTGAGGTCCTCGACGCGCTGGTGGTGGACCTGGAGGTGCTCGGCGGCGCGTCCACCATGCTGCTGTTCGTCGCGCTGCGTGAAGGCTGCGCGCTCGATCAGGCGCTGGTATCGCGGATTCGTCGCGCGATTCGGGATTCGCTCTCGCCGCGCCACGTGCCCGATAAGATCGTGCAAGTCCCCGAAGTGCCACGCACACTCAACGGCAAAAAGATGGAAGTGCCGATCAAGCGATTGCTGCTCGGCACGCCGCTGGAGCAAGTGGTGAACCGCGACGCAGTGGCGAATCCCTCGGCGCTGGATTTCTTCGTGCAGTTTGCCAAACAGCACCAGTAGTGCTGCAACACCGACAATCTCACTACCGCTATGTTGACCTTCTTGTTCTTCATACCCGTGTTGCTCGCCATCTGGCTGGCGAACCACGTGCAGCGCCGACCAGAGATGCGACCGTTGCTGTTCCTCTACCTGGCTTTGCTTGTCCTGAGCGGTTTGGCGACTGGTGCAAGCTTCGTGTTGACTGGTTTCGTCGCGACGCTCGACTTGCCTGCAGAAGCCGCGTTGCCGTTTTCACTGGACTCGACCAGCCTGATGTGGGGCGGCGCTGTGGTGATAGCCGGCGCGGTGCTCGGCGCGCTCGTGTTGATGCCGCCTGTCGCGCGTGCAGTCGCCCGCGCATTGCCAATTGAGCCTGCCAATGCAGTGCATCTCGCGGCGCTGTCGCTCACGGCGCTGGCGTTGGGCTTCAATCTGTTGCAGACCATCGCGCTGCTTCCGATTGCGCTCAGTGCTCTGGGCGATAGCAACGCTGTGGACATCGGATTGACTTATCTCGACGTGCTGGGCTTCCCGTTGTTGACGTTGCTGTTCAGCGGTTTGTTGGGTGTGGGCTGGCTGACGCGGCGCACGCAAGATGAGGTGCTGGCGCGCTTGGGCTTGCGGCTCCCGTCCGCGCGGGAAGCCGCCGTCTCACTTGTGGTGAGCGGCGCGCTGGTCGCGCTGGCGGTTGCCACAGAGGCGCTCTGGCGTGCCATAGACCCCGAAGGACTGGAGCGCATCGGCGGGCTTTCGGAGGCGCTGCTCGGCAACATGCAGGGGCTTGCAGGTGCGCTCGCTATCGGCTTGGCGGCTGGTGTTGGAGAGGAAGTGTTCTTTCGCGGCGCCTACCAGCCGCGCATGGGGCTGGTGTTGACCACGCTGCTGTTCACCTCGTTTCACACGCAATACGGGCTGACGCCTGCGACCGCGATGGTGGTGATCTTCAGCCTGGTGGTGGGTGTGATGCGCCAGCGCCTTTCGCTCACCGCCTGCATCATCACGCACTTCACCTACAACTTCGTATTGGTGCTGCTCGGTTGATCGGGGCGCGCTTTGGTTGTGTGTCGCGCCAGTGGTGAGCGCGCGAACCACCTGTGCACCGAGAGGTAGCTTCGCGCGCTGCGCGCATGTGCAAGTGTGCACGTGTGCAAGCTCGGCGCCTAGTCCGCCGCGACGATCCGATACACCGCGCCGCGGTGATCGAGCACGTAAAGTTCGCCGTCGGCGTCTTGTCCGAATGCGCTGATCAGCAGACCCGTGCGCATCAGCTCTGTGTTTTGCCATTCACCGCTGGCGCTGCGTTGCAAGCCCCAGATCACCCCAGAGCAGAAGTCGCCGTAGAGGTAGCTGCCGATCAGCCCAGGCAGCGCGCGCCCGCGATAGACGTAGCCGCCCGTCACCGAGCAATGGCCGTCGCTGTGATCGTACTGCCAGATGGGGTCTGTGAGCGATGTGTGGCGCTCCTGAGAGGCAAACGGCGAGAAACCCTCGCGCAGCTTCCAGCCGTAGTTTCTGCCGCCGCCTGTGCCCGCCGGCGCGAAGTTGATCTCCTCAAAGCGGTTTTGCCCGACGTCTGCGATGTAGAGGTCGCCTGTGGCGCGGTCGAAGCTGAAACGCCAGGGGTTGCGCAGCCCAATCGCCCAGATTTCAGGCAGGCTGTTCGGTCCGAAGTCGGGGTTATCGGGCGGCACGCGATACGGCTCATCGGGGCTGGATTGCGACACATCGAGGCGCAGCAGCTTGCCTAACAGGCTGTTCACATTTTGCGCCAGATTTTGCGGATCGCCTGCGCTGCCGCCATCGCCCGTGGCGACATACAACATGCCGTCCGGACCGAACTGGATTTGCCCGCCGTTGTGATTCGCGTAGGGCTGTGGGATGCGCATGACGACCCACTCGCTGTTCGGGTCAGCGCGCAGATCATCTTGTGCGAGAAAGGCGGAGATGACCGTCGCTCCAGAGCGGTCTGTGTAGTTCACGAAGAAGCGCCGCGAGGTGGGGAAATCGGACGCGAAGGCGATGCCGAGCAGCCCTTGTTCTGAGGCGCGGCTGCCCACGCGGTCCGTGATGTCGAGGAAGGGCGCCTCCAGCAGTGTGTTCGCCTGGATCACGCGCACGCGCCCCACCTGCTCTGTGACGTACAGCAACTTGCTGCCGGGCGCGGTGGTCAGTTCGGTTGGCTTGGAAAGACCCTCCACCAGTGGCTGTAATGCCGGGCGCGTCGCTATGGCTGCGGTCGGCGTGGGCGCGACACCGAGAAGGCGCGCCTCGACTGTCGGGCGCGGCGCAGGCGTCGCTTCGACAGCGGGGGTAGGGGTGGCGTCGTCTGGCTGCGTGAGGGCTGCAGGTGGCGAGGTGGGGGGCACTTGAGCAGTGGGCGCTGGAGTGATCGGCGCGGCGCTGCACGCCGCCAGCAGCGCGCAGGTCACGCCGAGTGGCATCAAGGCTCGACTGATTCGCATGGCACCAATCGTATGGCGATGGTGTGAGAAGGGAATGAGCTGGGGTGTGTTGCGCGAGATTCGCCGCGGCGCTGCACTGACGATCAACCTCTAGCTGTGAGTATGATTTGGAGTGTGCAATCAGCCTTCACCTTCAGCCAGCACAGCCTGAGCGACTTCCAAGAGTGCCCGCGCCGCTTTTACCTGCGGTATGTCGCCCAGCAACCCTGGCCCGACGCCGATCTCCCGCCATCGGGTCTGGATCATGACGCCTATCTGGAATACCTGCGCCAAGGGCGCGTGTTGCACCGCTGGATCGAGCGCCACTGGCTGGGCATCCCGACCGCAGAAGAGCACGTGAAGGGTGAATCATCACAGGTGCGCGCCTGGTGGGAGCACTTTCGACAGACGCGCTTCGACGACCTGCCCGCCACGCGCCAGCCAGAGGTGGAGTTAGCCGCTGGTCTCGGCGCGCATCGCATCTACGCTCGCTTTGACCTGCTGGCACACGACGACGACCTCGACACAGTCGTTGTCGTGGACTGGAAAACTCTGCGCCAGCCTGCTTCGTCGCTGCCGTTGCAATTTTGGCAAAACCGCACACAGACCCGCGTGTATTTGTTCGTGCTGGTCACAGCGGGCGAGGCACTGCTTGGTCGCGCGCCCGATCCAGACCACTGCGCGATGTGGTACTGGCTCGCTAACCAGCCCGACGACCCCTGGGTGCGTGTGCCATACTCGCAGCGCGACTACGACCGCGATTACCGCTGGCTTGAAAACCTGCTCGCCGATGTTGCCGACCGCAAAGATGAGTCGCAATTCCCCCAAACCGACGACTTGCAGCAATGCGCCAGGTGTGCCTATCGCCTGTTGTGCCAACGCGGGAGCAGCGCTCCCGCCACCGATTGGATGCCCGACGACGACATTCCACTCGTAGACATCGCCTCTGCGCCAGAGCTGGAGTACTGAGAATTTGGTATCGTCTGGAACTGGTATGAAAGCGCTCATCCTCAGCGGCGGCAAGGGCACGCGCCTGCGCCCGCTCACCTTCACCAGCGCCAAGCAGCTCATCCCGCTCGCCAACCGTCCGGTGCTCTTTCGCGTGCTCGACGCCATCCGCAGCGCTGGCATCACGGACATCGGCATCGTGATCGCGCCAGAGACGGGCGAAGAAATTAAAAGCAAAGTGGGAGATGGCTCTGCCTGGGGCGCTCGGATCACCTGGATTTTGCAAGACCAGCCGCGCGGCTTGGCGCACGCCGTGAAGATCAGCCGCGATTACATCGCAAACGACCGCTTCGTGATGTTCCTGGGCGACAACTGCATCCAGGGCGGCATTCATCGCCTGATCCAGCAATACGCGCAGTCCGACTACAACAGCCAGATCGTCCTTAAGCGCGTAGCAGACCCGCGCAGCTACGGCGTGGCGGTGCTGGACGGCGACGGCAAGGTCGCCCGCCTGATCGAGAAGCCAAAAGACCCACCCAGCGACCTCGCGCTGGTGGGCATTTACATGTTCGACCGCCACGTCTTTGAGGCGGTGGATCGCATTCAGCCCTCCTGGCGTGGCGAGCTGGAGATCACCGATGCCATCCAGTGGCTGGTCAGCCAGGGCTATCGGGTGTATCCCTACGTTCACGAAGGCTGGTGGGTGGACACGGGCAAGCGCGAGGACATGCTGGAAGCCAACGCGCTGGTGCTCGAAGAGCTGGAACCTTACTGCGCCGGCACGGTGGACGCGCACTCCGAAGTGGACTCGCGCGTGACCTTGGAGAAAGGCGCGCAGGTGATCAACAGCGTGGTGCGCGGTCCCACCATCATCGGCGAGAACACCCGCATCGTCAACAGCTACGTCGGACCTTTCACCAGCATTGACCGCGACTGCGTGATCGAGAACGCGGAGATTGACCGCAGCATCGTGCTCGAAGGTTGCACCATCCAGGACATCCCCACCCGCATTCACGACAGCCTGATCGGTCGCTACGCCCGCCTCACCCGCGCGCAAAACAAACCGCAAGGCTACCGCCTGCTGTTGGGCGACCACAGCCAGGTCGGTCTGTTGTAAACGCCGATGACAACGCCGCTGACCATCCCCCGCACACTCCCTGCCGTGCTTGATCAAATCGCCGCCATGCGCGACGACCTCGCTCGCACGGCGGAGCAATGCGACCGCGAGGGGCGTTTCGTTGCGGACAACGTGCGCCGCGCCCTGCACGCGCGCCTCCACTGGTTGCCCGTGCCCCGCGAATACGGCGGCGATGGATTTGACCTGCTCGCGTGCGCCCAGGTGTTGCAACACCTCGCCCGCGCCGATGCGAGCACCGCGCTGGGGATGGCGATGCACTTTCACGTCATCGGCGCGTTGGCTGAGCACTGCATCTGGCACCGCGAGGCGTTCGCGCGCCTGTGCCGCAGCGTGGTGGTAGAGGACGCGCTGGTGAACAGCGCCGCCAGCGAACCAGAAATGGGCAGCCCATCGCGCGGCGGCTTGCCCGCCACGCGCGCGATTCAGGTGGCGGGTGGTTTCTGCTTGAACGGTCACAAGCGATGGGTGACCTGGGCACCCGCACTGCGCTTCTTTCTGGTCACCGCCACGCTGGAGGATGCCATCGGCGTGTTTGTGGTGGACGCGCGCACGCCCGGCGTGCAGCTCGTGGACACCTGGAGCGACAGCCTCAGTTTGCGCGGCAGCGGGTCGTTCGACGTAATTCTGCGCGATGTGTTCGTGGCAGAGGAGTGGCTGGTGGAGCGTCGCGCGCCTGGTCAAGCGCGCCGCGGCGGATTGCCCACTGGTTGGTCCATCTGTGCGTTTGCCGCAGTGTATCTCGGCGTTGGGGAGGGCGCGCTGGAAGCAATCGCGCGCTATGCGACGCAGCGCGTGCCCACCGCGCTGGGTAAACCGATCGCCGAACTGCCTCACATCCAGCGCTTGCTGGGACAGGCAGAGGTCACCTTGCGCGCTGCGCGCGCCGTGCTGCACGATGTGGCTCGGCGTTGGAGCGAGCAGCCAGAGGCGCGCACAACGATGGAGGCAGACCTAGCTGCCGCCAAGCACCTGTGCACCAACGCGGCTATCACCGTGACCGACCTCGCCATGCGCGCAGCCGGCGCAGCAGGCTTGGAACGGACGCTGCCCCTGGAGCGCTACCTGCGCGACGCGCGCGCCGGTTTGATGCACCCTCCCCAGGACGACCGCGCCCTGGAACTGCTTGGCAAAGCGGCTGTGCGGCGCGCGGCTGCGTAGTCCCTCTCTCGCATGGCTGAGCTGACCCGCCGCGAGGTGATCCTGCTGTTGGGCAGCATCCCCTTCGCCGAAGGGATGCGCGCTGGCGCCCGATTGGCAGGCGTAGACCTCAGCGGCTTGGATCTGCGCGGCTTGAACTTCAGCTTCGCTGACCTGCGCGGCGCGAATTTGCAGGCTGTGCAAGCATCTCACGCCCGCTTCGACTTCGCCCTGCTCGATGGCGCCGATTGCTCCGAAGCGGACCTTTCCCGTTGCATCATGCGCGGCGTACAGGCGCGCGAGGCGCGCTTTCACCACGCCCGCCTGAGCGATGCTCTGCTTCAAGAGGCAATGCTCGAAGAGAGCGAGTGGGTGGGCGCAGATTTGCGCGGCGCTGTGTTGCAATCATCCCGCCTCGCCCGCGCCGATCTGCGCGCGGCGGACCTCACCCGCGCCAATCTGAATCGCGCCCGCATGACCAGCGCGTACTTCACCGATGCCGATCTCAGCGCGGCGTCGGCGCAGGGGGTGGAGCTAAACGACGCCAACCTCGATGACGCGGTGTGCCAGGGCACAGACTTCAGCCAATCCCACTTTCTGCGCGCCAGCCTGATCCACGCGCGCCTGCAATATACCAACCTGCGCGAATGCAACTTCAGCGAGTCGCTGATGAGCGGCGCTGACCTTTCAGATAGCGACTGTAGCCGTGCCGTGTTTCGTGGCGCGCAACTCAGCGGGGCATGTTTCGAACGCGCCAATCTCAGCTACGCAGTGCTACGCGGGGCAATTGTGGACGCTGAAGCGCTGCTGCGCGCTGTGCTCAACCAGACCGTGCTGCCAGAAGGTGATGTTTGACAGGCGCGGATGCAGAGTGGGGAAGATGCCCCCAACGGGACTCGAACCCGTGTTTCGGCCTTGAAAGGGCCGCGTCCTGACCACTAGACGATGGGGGCTTCAGAACGACAACGCTTGCATTGTACTACGCCCCGAAGTGTACAGCGCAGGGACTCATCTTCTGTGCGCTTGCGCCTCCGTCTCGGTCACTAGGGCGAGACCGCACCTCTACTTTAACGCTCGCTCAACAGCGCGTTGACCAGCGCCTCGGCTGCTTCTGCTGGGTGAAGCTGGCGCGCGGCGCAGCGAGACACCCACTCCTCAAGTTGCGATGCGCCGATGCGCTTCAGCGCCGCCTGCAGCAGCGCGGCTTGCAGATGATCGCGCAGAGCGTGCGCCGCTCGCTCTCTGATGCGCGTGTCGGGATGCGCTCGGCACCATCGGCGGTGCGCCTCGATGGCGTCCACCAGTGCTTCGATGCCTTCGCCGCGCGTCGCGCTGACCTTGAGCAGGGGCACGCGCCACGCGCTGGGGTCTGCGATGGTCGAGGATGGCTGGCGCGCCCGCAAGCTCACGCCGTGGTGTCCGCTGGTGGCTTCGCCTAACTCCAGTGCTGCGGCGAGGGCGCTGAACGTTGCTTCGGCGTCGGGGCGGTCGGCTTTGTTCACCACCAGCACATCGGCGATCTCCAAAATGCCCGCCTTGATTGCCTGGATGTCATCGCCCAAGCCAGGCGCCTCCACCACGACCACCGTGTCGGCAAGCTGGGCGATGCCCACATCCGCCTGCCCCGCGCCGACGGTCTCGACCACGATGCGATCAAAGCCGGCGGCGTCGAGCACAGTGGCGACATCGGCAGTTGTGCGCGAAAGCCCGCCTTGTGCGCCGCGGCTTGCCATGCTGCGGATGAACACACCCGCGTCTTGACTTAACTCGCGCATGCGGATGCGGTCGCCCAGAATAGCGCCGCCTGTGAACGGGCTGCTGGGGTCAACGGAGAGGATCGCCACTTGCTCGCCTCGCTGTCGCCAGGCGCGCGCCAGTGCGGCGATCAACGTGCTCTTGCCGCTGCCTGGCGCGCCAGTCACGCCCACCCGATGCGCGCGAGGGGGCTGGCGATATAGCGCGAAGAGGCGCTGTTGTGCCGATGGATCGCCGCGCTCCAAGCCGCTGATCAGGCGTGCCAGGTCGCGCCGCGAGAGCGGGGCTGAGGCGCTCATGGCGATTTGTGAGCGCGCCGTGGTGTGTGCATCTGGATGAAGCGCACAATCTCCTCCAGCGGCGTGCCAGGTCCGAAGACGGCTGTGATGCCAGCAGCCTGCAAGCCTGGTATGTCTTCTTCGGGGATGATCCCGCCCGCGAACACGGGAATGTCGCCCAGCCCGCGTTCGCGCAGCGCCTCCACCACGCGCGGCAGGAGCGTGTTGTGCGCGCCGCTCAGAATGCTCAGCCCGACCGCGTCCACGTCTTCCTGCAGCGCTGCCTCGGCGATCATCTCGGGTGTCTGTCGCAAACCGGTGTAGATCACCTCCATGCCGGCGTCGCGCAACGCCCGCGCGATCACCTTCGCCCCGCGGTCGTGACCGTCCAAGCCAGGCTTGGCGATCAAGATGCGCAGCGGCGCCTCAACAGATGCCGCGCGCAGTGCTCCTTCTTCTTGCGTGCTTGGCTCGCTCATAGCGGGAAACTTGAACGTGCGCTCAAGATGCATAGCCCCGAACGCGCTCCAGCGCGTGCAGGCGGTGGTCGAACTGCTCGCTTGCGTATGTCACGAACTCTGCTGGCTCTAGCCCGAAGGGGATGTCGTCGCCGAAAGGCGCGAACACCTCGCCGATGATGTCCAGGGCGATGGGGAGCAAGTAGTTCAGCCGCGCCTCCAGCACAGACCACAGGTTCGGATCGGCGCGGAGCAGGCGCTGCAACACGTGCAGCCCAAACGCGATGTGGCGCGCCTCGTCGCGTTGCACCAGCTCGATGCCGCGCACAGTGCCAGGCATCCAGTTGTTGTCGCGCAACGCCCGAGCGTAGCCGCGGTAGCCAGTCTCAGCGAGCACACCTTCCACGATGACATGGTAAGTCGCCACGGCTTCCACTTGTGCTGCGGGTGAGTCGTCGTGCAGCAGCCGATGCAGCGCGCTGGGCAGCTCGTGATGAAACAGTTGCGCAAACGCGCCGCCTAGCGTTGGCGCCGACGGCACACCCAGCGTCTGCCGCCAGCGCTCGAACCATTCCACGTGCTTGGACTCCTCAAAGAGCTGCGTGGTGAGGAACATCTCCTCGTCCAGGCGGCTGCCTTCGCGCCGTAGCGCCAGCAGCAGCGGCGTCAGGTCGTGCGTCACGGCTTCCTCGCCACCCATGAAGCGCCAGGCGAGTTGGATCAGGATGTCGCGCTCGGCGCTGGTGAAGTGCGCCCAATCGGCAAGGTCGGCTTGCAGGTCCACGTCGCGCGGGTCCCAGAACAGGCTCTTCGCCTTGTGGTAAAGTTGCAATGGCAGGCTGATGGTCTCGATCTCGGTCATGCTGATGAGAGATTGTAAGCGCTGTGGCGCGTGAGCGGCAGACCAGCGTGGTCGCCAGGGCGAGGCTGGTTGCGGCGAGCAGCGCGCCTGAGCAGTCCGCGCTTTTCGAGAGGCGCTGCGCCGACAAGTGTGGTAGCTTTATATCTTGTGATTGGCATGGCAAACAGCAACAGCCCCCATAGCCTGTGGATAAGCCGACGCGACGCGTTGAAGATCGGCGCTGGGCTTCCAGTGTTGATCTTCGCCTCAAGCCGCGCAGCGCGCGCTCAGGCGCCCTCTGACGAGGAAATACAGCCCACGCGCCGACCCTTCGGGCGCGCGATCCGTGCGGGCTGGCAGGTGCGCGAGCAGCCCTCGTTGAAGGCGAAGGTGGTGCGGCAGCTTAGCCGAAACGAGGTGATTCCGCTGCTCGGCCAGATCGAAAGTGACAATAGCCCCACACGATACAACAAGCTTTGGTATCAGACCACCGACGGCTGGACGTACTCCGCCTGGATTCAGCCGACGGAGAACTACCTGAACCAGCCATTGGAGCAAATTGACCCGCAAGCCGTGATCTGGGCTGAACAAACTGTGCCTGTCAGCGCGGCACGCGTGCGCCCTGACCCCGAGGCTCCAGCGCCCTGGCGACACTACTTCGGCACCACCCATCAGGTGTTGGAAGTGCGCGAAGGCGCTGACAAGAAACTCTGGTATCGCGTGAGCGATGGTCTGCAGCGCAATCTGTGGATGCTGGCGGAGCATCTGCGTATCATCCCGCTCGAAGAATTCACCCCCCTCTCGCCAGATGTGCCGCTGGAGCAGAAGCGGGTGGTGGTGGATTTGAAAGCGCAGCGCGTGTTCGCTTACGAAGGCGACCAGCTCGTGTTTGAGGCGCGCTGTGCCACTGGCGCATCCTTCCGCCAACCCGACGGCTCAATACGCAGCTTCCGCACCACGCCCGGCTTGCATCGCATTTTCATGAAGACGCCCTCGCAACGCATGTTCGACGGCGTGGAGCCCGATCAGCCGCGCACATACGACCTGCCGGGGATCGCCTGGGTCTCCTACTTCACCTCCAGCGGGATTGCCTTTCACGCCACATACTGGCACAACGACTACGGCGCGCCGCGCAGCCATGGCTGCGTTAATCTGCTGCCCGAAGATGCGCAGTGGATTTACCGCTGGACGCTGCCCACCACGCCCTATAGCCAGCGCTGGACGCGCATCACCCGCCGCGAGGAAGGCTCGCTCGTTCAGGTGATCTGACTCGCTGCGCCTTTGGCATGTCGAAGGACGCGGCTTCTCAGGAGAACGTGTTTGATGCCATTCCTCGCCATCCGTCGTTTGCGTCCAGCCGACCAGGCAGCCGCGCGCGCGTTGATCCTTCAAGGAATGGAGGAGCGCTGGGGATGGGTGGACGAGCAGCGCAATCCTGATCTGCGCGACATCTGCGCGCACTACGCAGACGGCGTATTTCTCGTTGCCTGGCAGGGCGATCGGCTGATCGCCACAGGCGCGCTCACGGCTGAGCAGGGCGGGGTAGGGCGCATTCAACGCATGTCGGTGGCGCGAGATTGCCGACGCCAGGGCGTCGGGTCAGCCATGCTGGCTGCGCTGCTTGCGCACGCCCGCGCCAGGGGCTATCATCGCGTGGTGCTGGAGACCACCTCCACCTGGCGCGATGCAGTGCATTTTTACGAGCAGCACGGCTTCTATCTCGTCGCGCATCGCGCCGACGAAAGTCACTTTGCGCTTCGGCTGCATCCATGACCACCCTCCACACATACGAACTCACCTGTGAGTATGCTGCTAATCCTCTGGGCGTGGACACCCCTCAGCCGCGCCTGAGCTGGAAGCTGCGCGCGCAGACGCGCAACGCGCGTCAGACTGCCTACCGCGTGATCGTCACCGCGCGACCTATCGGCGCACAACGCAAACCGCGCCTGGTCTGGGACAGCGGCGTGGTGCGATCCGCGCAGTCGCTGCATGTCGCTTATGCCGGCGCGCCGCTGCAGCCATTGCATCGCTATGAGTGGCAAGTGCAGGTGTGGGACGAGGCGCGCAGACCCTCTTCATTAAGCGAGCCAGCTTTCTGGGAGACGGGCTTGATGAACATGCGCCGCTGGAAGGCGCACTGGATCACGCCAGGCTGGGACGATGACCCGCGCGCGCCCATCCAGCAACTGCCCATGCTGCGCCGCGTCTTTCACGTCTCGCGTTGTCCAGCCGCCGCGCGGCTGTGCATCACCAGCCTGGGCGTCTATGAGGCGCACCTCAACGGCAGGCGTGTGGGCGACGCTGTGCTCACGCCAGGCTGGACCAGCTACCACAAGCGGTTGCAGTATCAAGTCTGGGATGTGACCTCTCATCTGGTGCAGGGGGAAAACGTGATCGGCGCCTGGTTGGGCAACGGCTGGTATCGCAGCCAGCTCGGCTTTGGTGCTCAAAAGCACCTCTATGGCTCACACCTAGCGCTGCTTGCGCAGCTTCACATCTTTTACGATGACGGCAGCAGCGACGTGATCTGCACCGATGCACACTGGCGCGCTGCACCTAGCCCGGTCGTCTTCGCCGACGTTTACAACGGCGAGACCTACGACGCGCGCCTCGAGCAGGCGGGCTGGTGCGAGCCGCGCTTCGACGACCGCGAGTGGTCCCCTGTGCGCATCCTGGGACGCCCACGCGCCCAGATCGTGGCGCAAGAATCGCCGCTCGTGCAGGTGCACGAGACACTCTCTCCGCAGCGCGTCCTTCGCGCGCCGAACGGCGAAGTGTTGCTGGACTTCGGGCAGAACCTGGTCGGCGTGGTGCAGATGTTCGTGCAAGGTGCTGCTGGCACTACCGTGACGCTGCGTCATGGCGAGGCGTTGGACGCTGATGGCAACCTCTACACGGCGAACTTGCGCTCCGCTGCTCAGACGACGCGCTACACGCTCAAAGGCGCCGCCACAGGCGAGTTTTATACACCGCGCTTCACTTTCATGGGCTTTCGCTATGTCGCGGTCAGTGGCTACCCTGGCGAGGTCAAGCCAGAGCATTTCGCTGCGATGGTGTTGCATTCCGCTCTGCCGCGCACAGGTCAATTTGAGTGCTCCAATCCGCTGCTCAACCAGTTGCAGCACAACATCCTGTGGGGACAAAAGGGGAACTTTCTGGACATACCCACTGACTGCCCTCAACGTGACGAGCGATTGGGCTGGACCGGCGACGCGCAGGTGTTTGCTCGCACTGCCAGCTTCAACATGCACACGGCGCGTTTCTTTGCCAAGTGGCTGCGCGATCTGCGCGCCGATCAGTCGTCGGATGGCGCAGTGCCCGTCATCGCGCCAGACATTATCGGTCAACGCGGTGTGGCTGGCTGGTCCGATGCGCTCATCCTCGTGCCCTGGACGCTCTACACGTGTTTTGGTGATACGCGCATCCTGGCGGAGCTATACGACGGCATGGTGGCTTGGGTGCGATATGTGGAGTCGCGGTTGGACGCAGACGGCATCTGGCGGCGCGACTTTCAATACGCCGACTGGCTGGACTACCGCGGCGAAAATCCGCTCACTCCCAGACCGGTCACCAATCCCGATCTGATCGCCACCGCCTTCTTTGCCCATAGTGTCGCGCTGCTGGCGCGTATTGCGCGCGTGTTGGGCAGGCGCCCAGATGCACGACGATTTGAGCAGCGCGCGGCGCGCGCCCGCGAAGCGTTTGTGCGCGAGTTCGTCACGGCTGGCGGTCGCATCGGGCCTGACACACAGACTGCGTACGCGCTGGCGCTGGCGTTCGATTTGCTGCCAGAGGCAATGCGCAAGCAGGCAGCTGAGCGGTTGGCGCGCCTGATCAGCGAAAATGGCTACCGCCTGACCACGGGCTTTCTAGGCACACCTCACCTGTGCCATGTGCTCACGCGCTTCGGCTACGCCGATGTGGCATATGAGCTGTTGAACCAGGAGCGCTATCCCTCCTGGCTGTACCCGCTCCATCGTGGCGCGACGACCATCTGGGAGCGCTGGGACGGCATCCGCCTCGATGGCACTTTCCAAGACCCCGGCATGAACTCGTTCAATCACTACGCTTATGGCGCTATCGGCGATTGGCTCTATCGCGTGGCGGGCGGCATAGAGCTTGACCCTGAAGCACCAGCGTATCGCCGTGTGGTGGTGCGCCCACGACCCGGCGGTGGGCTGGATTGGGCGCGGGCTGCGCTGGAGGCGCCTTACGGTCGCATTGCGGTGGACTGGCATCTCAGCCGCGCTGGCTTTCACGTGAACGTGGAACTGCCGCCCAACACCGAAGCGGAAGTGCATGTGCCAGCGCGCGCGCTGACGCAGGTGACCGAGAGCTACAAGCCCTTGAACAAGGCGCCGGGCGTGCTTGAGGCGCGCCTGGAACGCGGCACGGTGATCATCACTGTTGGTAGCGGCAGCTACCACTTCTTCACGCGCGGCTTGTCGTCGCGCCAGGCGATGGCGGGAGTGCGGCACATCGCAGGCAGGCTGGATCGTTATGCGCCGTTGTACGCTGTCCTCAATCATCAAACCGCCCGCGAGACGCTGGCGCGCTGCGTTGACCTGGAGGCGCTGCTGAAGCGCGCGGATGCAACGTGGTTGAACGCGCCGCTTGCAGACTTGCCGCGCTATGCCCCAGACCTGATCGCTGAAACGGCGCTCGTCGCGCTGGAGCGTGCGCTCTTGACTTTGACAACGATCAAACCATGAGTTGCCATCGTTTCGTTCGCCATACGATTGCCGCCGCCGTCCTGGCGCTGGTTGGGGTAGCCTGCGCGCCGGCGCCATCAGCGACGTCCACCGCTGTTCCAGTCTCCACCCCCACGATTACCGCGCCTACGCCCGCCTCTTCGCCCACGCCCACCCGCGACCCAAACGCTCCACCCCAGCGTTATACCTATCGCGTGGTAGCAGTCTATCCCCATGACCGCGCCGCGTTCACTCAGGGGCTGGTGTATCACGCAGGCGAGCTATACGAGAGCACAGGACTGTATGGTCAATCCTCGCTGCGCCGGGTGCAATTGGAAACTGGCGAGGTGTTGCAGCGCCATGACCTGGACACGCGCTACTTCGCTGAGGGTTTAGCGTTGGTGGAAGACCGCCTCATTCAGCTCACGTGGCGCGAGCGCACTGGCTTTGTGTATGACCGCAATGGCTTCGCGTTGCTGGCGGAGTGGTCCTATCCCACCGAGGGATGGGGCTTGACCTACGACGGCGCGCATCTCATCATGAGCGACGGCAGCGCTACGCTGCGTTTTCTCGACCCGCAGACCTTCACGGTGCAGCGCGAGGTGACCGTCACTGATCGCGGTCAGCCTGTGCGGCTGTTGAACGAGCTGGAGTACGTGAACGGCGAGGTGTGGGCGAACGTCTGGCAGACGGACTTCGTGGTCCGCATTGACCCGCAGAGCGGCACTGTGAAGGGTATGATTGATTTCAGCGGCTTGCTCAGCCCAGAAGATCGCGCCCTGCCTGTGGACGTGTTGAACGGCATTGCCTACGATGCACAAGGCGACCGCATCTTCGTGACCGGCAAGCTTTGGCCCAAGCTTTTTCATGTGGAGATCGTCGCAGTGGAATAAGTCGTTGCGTGCGCCGATCAGCGCAGCAACGTGAACAAAGAGGATTGCAAAATGTGGCAAGAGTTTAGAGCGTTTATCGCGCGTGGCAATGTGGTGGACCTGGCAGTGGGCTTGATCATGGGCGCGGCGTTCGGCGCTATCGTCAACTCGCTGGTTAACGATGTCGTCATGCCGCCGATTGGACTCATCCTCGGCGGTGTGAACTTCAGCGATTTGTTCATCGCGCTGGATGGCGGGCAGTACGCCTCGCTTGCTGCCGCGCAAGAAGCAGGCGCGCCAGTGATCGCCTGGGGACGCTTCCTCCAAACGGTTGTTAACTTTCTGGTGATCGCCGTGGTGGTGTTCTTCTTGGTGCGCGGCGTGAGTCGGCTTTATCGGCGTTCTGCCGCTCCGCCCGCGCCACCTGCTGAGCCACCTGAAGAGGTGGCGCTGCTCAGGGAGATTCGTGACCTGCTCAAGCAGCGCTGAATGTGTTCTGCCCGCCCACAAGTCGAGTAAGCTAAAGCACATGGCTCGCAGCCGACAGTTCATCCAGTTGAAGACGGAGCTTCCTGGACCGAACAGCCGCGCGTTGATCGCGCGACGCGAAGCCAGCATGCCTGCAGGTTTTGGCAAGTCCACGCAGATCGCGGTGCGCCGGGCGCACGGCGCGCTGGTGGAGGACGTGGATGGCAACACCTTGCTCGACTTTGCTGGCGGCATCGGTGTGCTGAACGTGGGGCACACCCCAGCCGAAGTGGTGGACGCGATCAAAACACAAGCCGAACAGTTGATTCACGTGTGCGCGCTGGTCGCCACTACCGAGCCACACGTGGCGCTGGCGGAGAAGTTGAACCGCATCGTGCCCATCAGCGGACCTACCAAAGCCATGATCGCCAGCACGGGCGCAGAGGCGGTCGAACAGGCGGTGCAGATCGCGCGCGTGGCGACCGGGCGCCCTGCTGTTATCGCCTTTGAAGGCGCCTACCACGGGCGCACGCTGCTCACCCAGACGCTCACCAGCAAATACGCGCTGTTCAAGAAAGGCTTCGGACCGTTTGCGCCAGAAGTGTATCGCGCGCCGTTCCCATACCTGTACCGCACGGCTATCGGCACGCACCTGAGCGATGCGGAAAAGCTGGAGCTGGTCTGGGAGGCGTTTGAGCGCCTGCTCGTGGCGCACATCATGCCGGAGCACGTCGCCGCGGTGGTGATTGAGCCTGTGCAAGGCGAGGGCGGGTTTATCCCCGCGCCCAGAGAATTTATGCGCCGCTTGCGCGAAAAGTGCACGCAATACGGCATCGTGCTCATCGTGGACGAGGTGCAGTCGGGCATGGCGCGCACAGGTCGCATGTTCGCCACCGAGCACTATGACATAGAGCCAGACATCATCACCATGGCGAAGAGCATGGGCGGCGGTATGCCCATCGCGGCGACTGTCGGGCGCGCGGAGCTGATGGACAAGGTGCATCTGGGCGGGTTGGGCGGCACATACAGCGGCAACCCGGTCGCCTGCGCAGCCGCCCTGCAAGCGATTGCACTGATCGAGCGCGAGAACCTTTGCGCGCGGGCGGCGCACCTGGGACACATTGCCTGCGAGCGGCTGCGCGCCATGCAAGAGCGCTACGCCATCATCGGTGATGTGCGCGGACTGGGCGCGATGCTCGCCGTTGAATTCGTCGCCGACCGCCAGACGCGCGTGCCGCTCAGCGCAGAGCGCACGCTGGCAATCGTGCAAGACGTGGCGAACAACGGCGTCCTGGCGATTCGCTGCGGCTTGTATTCCAACGGCTTGCGTTTTCTGTTCCCGCTGGTGATCAGCGAGGCGCAGCTTCACGAAGGGTTGGACGTGGTGGAGGAAGCCATCGCGCGGGCGGACGCGCAGCGTTGATGCTGCGCGTCTCACTCACCATACAGGCGATGGTAAATCGCGTAGTTCGCGCCTACGGTGCGAATGTAGGTCTGCGTCTCGTTAAATGTGATGTTCAGGTAGAACAGGTCGGGGTCTCCGCCGCTGCGCTCCTTCCAGCGCAAGCTGTTGCCAGGTCCACCGTTGTATGCAGCCAGCGCAGCGTAAAGATTGCCGCCGAAGAAGTTGCGTTGCTTCGCCAGGTAGTGTGTGCCGAAGCGCACGCTGACAAAAGGCTTTTGCAGATCGGCAGTTGTGTAACCTGGCGGCCATTGTAAGTCGTTGTAAATCTCGCGCCCTGTGCTGGGGATTACCTGCATCAAGCCGTTGGCTGCCGCGGATGACACCGCGAACGGCTCAAATAGGCTTTCCTGGCGGATCAGCGCAAAGATGAGCAGGGGGTCGAGCGCATAGGCGCGCGCTTGTTCCAGCACCAGGTCGGCGTAGTACGTGGGGTAGAGCAACGCGGCGATAAAGCGCGGCAGTTGCGAAGGTGTGCGGGCAGGAGACAGGCGCATGAGCGCATCGGCGGCACTGATTGACGCACGATACGCGCCAATGCGTTGGAAGTGCAACGCGAGTTGATACAGCGCCAGCGGATCACGAGCGAAGGCTGCCCGCAATCCGTCGAACTCTGTGCGTGCCTCCTGCCAGAAGCCCAGCTCCCAGAGCCAATTCCCGCGCACGAAGCGCGTGTCAGTGCGCACGTCCTCACGGAGTGCTTCCAGCGGCGACTCTTCTGCCAGGTTCAGCCATGTGCGCAGCCAGCGCTCTGCCTCTTGCTGGTCGGCTTCGGTGATGGGGCGTAGTGTTTCTACAAAAGGCAACGAGAGCGGCGCACGGGTGGGGTCTTGCAGCAGCTCGGCAGCGCGCGTCCCCTCGTAAGCGTCTGGTGCAAGCTCAACCAGCGCGCGCAGCACGGCAGTCGCGCTCAACGTTTCGCCTGCAGCCAGATGTGCCTTGCCGAGCCAGAGCCGCGCGCTTAGTGCTGCAGGTTGGTTGGGGTAGCGCTCCACCAGCGCGCTGCTCCATCGCGCCACCTCGTCCCACTGACCCAGACGGTAGTGCGTGGCAGCGACGCGCAACAGCGCTTCCGCAGCGCGTTCAGCGTTGGGGTGAAGTTCTGCTGCGCGGCGGTATGCCATCAGCGCATCCGTGAGCAATGCGCTGTCACGCGCGAGTTGTTGTGCCACGTCAAACAGAGCATCAGCAGCGCGCGCGTCAGCGGGGGCGTGTTGCAGCAGCGTGTTCAGCGCGGCGCGGGTGTCCTCGCGGCGTCCCTGGTTGGCGAGCAGCTTCACCTTCTCAGCCAGAGCAATTGCAGCGGCTAGGCTGTTGGGCGGGTTTTCGAGGATAGTTTGATCAAGATTGCGCAGTGCGTCCGTTGGGTTGCCGAGCTGCAGGTGGTTCAGCGCAGCCCAGTAGCGAATCTCGTTGGCGCGCTGCGGTGTGGCGATGATCGCACGGCGAAAGGCGTCACGGGCGAGCGCATATTGCCGATTGTGGTAATTGACGATGCCGCGTTGCAGCTCGTCCACAGGTTGCCCTGCGCTCAGCAGCGCTTGCAAAGCGGAGAGCGCTTGTGGTGTGCGCGGGTGGCGGTCGAGCAACAGTTGCATCTGAGCGAACGCCTCAGCGCGGCGACCTGCCGCTTGCAGCGCCTGCGCCAGCTCCCAGGTGATGCGTGCGCGGTAGTTCGCCACCTGCGAACGCGCGAGGATGGACTGATACTCGGCGATGGCGCCTTCAAAGTCGCCGCTGAGTTGCAGCGCCAGCGCCAGCTTCTCGCGGCGCGCAAACTCTTCTGCCAGGGTGGGTGCTGCCTCTGCGCTTTGGCGTAAATAGGCAACTGCTTGTGCAGGCTGGTTGGTGTTGAGCAATACATCGCCGACCCACAGATTCAGCCAGGGGGAGAGCGGGTTTGGCGTCTCCAGTGCCGCCGAGAACGCCGTTGTGGCTGCGGCGGGATTGTTGCTCTGAGCGAGGGCGCGTCCCTGCAGCGTCAGCGCACGCGCGCGCATGTCTGGGTTGGCACTCTCCGTCAAGTCGGTGAGCAGCGTCAAGGCAGCTTTGGTATTTCCCTCTCGGAGCTGCCACTGCGCCAGCGCAAGCATCACTTGCTCGCGCCATTGCGGTTCTGCATCTTGCGATGCGAGCGCGCCATTTGCCAGCGCGACGGCGGAGGTGTAGTCGCCGATGAACGCTGCTTGGCGCGCCGCGTCGAACAACACGCGCGGGCTGGGCGTGGGCGTCGGTGCAGGTGTGGGCGTCGGCGTGAGTGTGGGGAGTGGTGTGGCGGAGGGCGCCAACGTGGGCGTGGGGGAAGCGGGCGTGTCGCCGCACGAGACGCTGAGCAGCGCGATCACCAACGCCAGCAACCGTTTGAGTTCTTTTCTCTGGGGGAGCACCTGGGCAGCCAGGCTGCGGGACGACGCTGCAACACCATCACCTGCCCCTGTGCGCTGAGAGGTGCAATCGCACACTTGGAGCAAGTGTAACAGATAGGTATGAGCGCGGCGGACATTGTAGACCCAAGATGCGGACGTATGCCAAAACGCTGCTCACTTGATGTCTGTAGCAGTCAGGGTATCCACCAGAGTGAATTCGGGTTGACAAAAAGGGCTTGATGTGTTAGTATCCGAGCACATCAGTGCAGGTGTCTGCACGTTTGTGCAGACACCTGCACTAAACACGAATCAGGAGGATACAGTTCTATGAAGTTGCCCTTCACGCGAGCAAGCGTGCTTTCGACGGTACTGTTGAGTGCTTCGCTACTGCTCTCCAGTTGTGCCCCTCAACAACCAACCACATCCGCTCCAGCGCCTCAGCCTCCCGCACAGTCCCAGCCTGCTGCTGAACCTGCCTCTCCAGCGACTGGCAGTGGGAAGTGGTCACTGGCAGAGGCTGCTGCTCCCTACAAAGGCGTCTCAATTAGGTGTGTCTTTTTGGATCGACCTGGTTATCGCGCTGCGATTCAGCTAATCCCAGAATTCGAGAGCATTACGGGCATCAAGGTGCAATGGGAGACCATGCCCTATGAGAACGCACGAGAGAAGCAGGTCCTAGACTTCACGGGCGGCACTCAAAACTACGACTGCATCCTGATTGACGTCGTGTGGATCGGCGAGTTTGCCTCGGCAGGATGGATTGTGCCGCTGAGCAAGTTCTACGAGGATCCGAAGCTGGCTGATCCTGATCTGAATCTGAAGGGGTTCTTCCCCATTTTGCTCGAGTCCTTCGGCACATGGGACAATGTCATCTACGGCTTGCCGTTCGACAACTACTCTGGTGTGCTTTTCTACAACAGGTGCATGTTGGAGGAGGCTGGCTTCAGCGGACCGCCGAAGACCTGGCAGGAGCTGCTGGAGGAATACGGTCCGAAGCTGACGAAAGACGGCAAGTACGCCTTCGCATTACAGTCCCGGCGCGGTGAGACACAATCCGCGGACTCTTTCATGCGCATGATCTGGCCGTTCGGCGGCTCTCTGCTGGATGAGAACTTTGAACCGAACCTAACTTCCAAAGAGTCACTGGAAGGGTTAAACTTCCGCCAGCGGCTCATGCAGTACATGCCACCAGACGTAGTGGAATGGGATCACGATGAGACCGTTCAGGCTTTGGCTCAGGGCAGAGTTGCCATGATCACAGAATGGAGCGCCTTCAACGCCTACTTCACAGATCCCGCCACCTCGAAGATAACCGACTGCATCGGATATGCAGTAGAGCCAGCGGGACCCGCCGGTCCTCGCCCGGCACTGGGTGGTTTCTCGCTGGGCATCAGTTCTAACAGCTCTCCTGAGAAACAGGCTGCCACATGGCTGTTCATCCAGTGGGTCACCTCTGAAGCCAAGGCGAAAGATTACATCCGCGCAGGCGGCGTTTCTGGTCGCATGAGCGCTTATGAGGATCCGGAACTGAAAGCTCAGTTCCCGTACTTTGAGCCTCTCGTTGAGTCATGGGCGAAGTATGGGAACCCGATATTCCGCCCACGCTTCCCAGAGTGGCCCGCTATCTCCGAGTTGATCGCCCAGACAGGCACTGAGATGATGCTTGGTCGAATTTCGGTGGAGGATGGTGCAAAACAGCTTAACTCTCAGATTCGTGAAATTCTTGACCGAGCAGGTTACTACTCAGGTGCCAAACCCAAGCTCCAGTGAGTCAAGTGATCGCGTGTTGGTAGGTGCCGAAATGGATTTTCGCTACATGGCGGAAACGGCTGTAAAGGAGGTGGGAGCGGTGCTTGCCGCTCTCACCCCCGACACCCCAGATCGGATGTGCGACGAAATACTGAACGCACACCGTGTATTCTGCTACGGCGTTGGACGAGAAGGGCTGATGATGAAAGCCCTGTGCATGCGTTTAATGCATCTGGGGATCGACGCGCACGTGGTCGGCGACATGACCACCCCCCCGCTAGGCAGAGGTGACCTACTGCTTGTCAGCGCGGGTCCAGGCGAGTTCTCCACAGTTTTAGCCCTGATGGGGGTTGCGAAGCGAAGTGAAGGGCGGGTTCTGGTTGTCACAGCACAACCCAGTGGGCTTGCTGCTCAGCAGGCTGACACGGTCATTCATCTGCCAGCACAGACAATGGCGAATGACACCACATCGCCAAACAGCATACTCCCGATGGGCAGCTTGTATGAGGCAGCTCAGCTCATCTTCTTCGACTTGATAACCATCATTTTGAGAGAGAGAACGGGTCAGACGCCTGAGATGATGCGCAGGCGGCACACAAATCTTGAATGAACAACCAGGGAGGCGGAGCATGACTTTCAAGCGAAGGTTCAATTGGTATGCCTTCGTGATGATTGCGCCAGCAGTCGTAGTGTTGCTGGCTGTTGGCATCTATCCGCTGCTGTTTGCCGTTGACGTTAGCTCCAGGCTGTACCAGCTTACTAAGCCATACCTAGGCAATCCGTTTGTTGGCTTGCAGAATTACGTTGCCACCCTACAAGACCCTCTGTTTTGGCAATCACTGGAGCGCACGGCGTTCTTCTTTTTGCTCACCCTCCCAGCCCAAGTCGTGTTGGGGACTCTCCTAGCCTTGTTCGTGGAGAGTATGCGTCTGCGTTTTGTCGTTGGCTTCTTAAAAGTGCTGCTCGTGGTGCCTATAGCCGTCACTCCTACAGTTATCGGACTGGTTGCGCGCCTGCTTTTCAACAGAGACTTTGGATTCGTAAACTACCTGTTGAGCTTGGTAGGCGTTGAGCCAGTCCCCTGGTTGGGTGAACCTTTGCCTGCAATGCTGACCATTGCCCTAGTGGATATCTGGCAGTGGACGCCTTTCGTTGCCCTTGTGTGTTTGTCTGGACTAGCCCTAGTCCCGACGGAGATACTGGAGGCGGGAAGACTGGATGGCAGCAGTGGCTGGCGCACCTTTCGCTTCATTCAGCTCCCATATCTTTTACCAGGCTTGACGGCTGTCTTGATACTGAGGACAGCGGATATCCTGAAGCAGTTTGATATGGTTTTTGTGCTGACTCGCGGAGGGCCTGGTGTGTCCACTGAGCTGGTCAGTTTGTACGTGCAGCGCATTGGCTTTCGCGTCTTCGATATGGGTGTTGCTTCTGCTCAGGCGATTCTCCTGCTTGTTCTGTGCATCGTTCTATCTCAGCTCTATATCCGTTTTATGTATCGAGAAGTGGAAGCATGAACAAGATTGTTTCCTCTAGCAAACCTTTAACGGTGAGTGTGCGTGTGGCAAAGCTGCCCCTGACTCTACAGCATGTCTGGCAGATTGCTGTAGCTTTGGTGGTGGTTCTTCTTATCTTGCTGCCAGTTTACTGGATGGTGACTACTGCTTTCAAGTCCCTCGCAGACACGTTCGCTTCACCTCCCGTGATCATCTTTACGCCAACCTTCGAGCACTTTCAAGCAGTCTTTGTAGAAACGTCAGTGTTAACAGGATTGCGTAACAGCATAATAGTAGCTTTGGCGACCACTACGCTAGCTGTGTTGATCGGCACACCAGCCGCCTATGTCTTGGCGCGCTTCGACTTTCGGGGCAAGTCCAATCTGTGGTTCTGGATCATCTCTAATCGTTTCATCTCGCCCATAGTTGTTGCTCTCCCTTTTTACTTAATCGCGCGCAACCTGCGCTTGCTCGACACACATATTGTTCTCGTGTTAATCTACCTCACCTTCAGTGTGCCGCTGATTGTGTGGCTTTGCGTGGATCAATTTCGCGCCGTGCCCAAAGAGGTAGATGAGGCTGCGCTGGTGGATGGTGCTAACCCGTTGCAAAGCTTCTTCCGAATTAACCTGCCGCTTGCAGTTCCCGGGGTGGTTGTGGGAGCTATCCTGGTTTTCATTGCGAGTTGGAATGAGCTGCTGTTCGCTTTGGTGCTGACACGTAATGAGGCGCGCACTGTGCCCGTTGAAGCAGCTAATTTCATGACAGGTTTCGGCATTCGCTGGGGACCAATGATGGCTACTGGCACATTGATTGTGCTGCCTGTGCTGATCTTCGCCCTGATTGTTTCGCGCAATCTCGTGAGAGGCTTGACCATGGGCGCAATTAAGTGAACATGATGAATCACGAGTCGCATGAGTCCAGTGAACGCGATGAACGCTCAATCTGTTTTTCAGTTTGGTATTAACTTGAGCTTCGCTGTGAAGCGTTGGCCCGAACCTCACGCATGGGCAAGAATCGTGCGTGAATCCATGAATCTGAGTCTTGTTCAATTTACGTTCGACCTGCTAGATCCCTGGTGGCCGGAGGAAAGCCGAGATGGCTTCATAAAAGCCATTCGTCACGCTTGCCAGGAATACGACATCACCATCCATAGCGCTTTTGTCGGCTTGGCTAACTACACCTACAACAACCTTTTGCACCCTGTTGCAGAAGTGAGGGCAGCTGCACTGACCTGGTGGAAGCGTGCTGTAGAGATCGCTGCAGAGCTGGGTGCGAAGGCAGTGGGCGGACCTCTTGGAGGTTTGAGCGTATCAGACGCGGGCAATGAGGAACGTCGAAGTGAGTTGTACAGCGGACTCCTGGATGCGATATGCCAGATCAGTTCACTGGCAAAATCCGCTGGTCTGGAAGGAATGCTCATTGAGCCAACTCCCTTAGAGCGAGAATATCCCCACACAGTGTTCCAGGCGCAACAAATGCTGCAGTATCTAGAAGGTAAAGTCCACGTCCCTGTACGCTATGTGCTCGACGTGGGTCATGCTCTTTATCAGCCCCTCTACGGGTCCGATGCAAGCATTGCCGAGTGGCTGGAGCACTTAGGGCAGGACATAGGAGTATTCCATCTACAAAACACAGATTTCTTGAGTGATTCGCATTGGGGCTGGCCGCACGAAGGTGGTCGGTTCGACGTGGCAGCTTTCGCGCAAGATCTCAAAGACCGAGGGCTTCTTTATTGTCCCATCTTCCTGGAGGTTTTCTATCCTTTTGAACTGTCGGATAGCGCTGTGCTCGAGAACATTGTCCACTCTGTGAAACATTGCCAGGTTGCCTTAGGTCAGGCTGTAGAGGGCTGATGAAGATTACATCTCACAGGTCTACTTGAGCGATCAGTCTCTCTATTCTGGGGAGTATGTTTGTGTATTCTTTCTTGTGCTCCTCTTGAGGAAGAATTTCCTTCACAGGGTATGCTCTTGTCAGATTTGCAGCCCAAGAGTCAAGCTGGATGGAGGGCTCTAGAGATGCCCACGCAATAGCAGCTGCACCGACAAGACTTGCCTCGCGTTGCTCTAGCTGCATCACTTTCAACCCTGTGCAGTTGGCGAATAGCTTGGCTAAGAAGTTGCTTCGTCCTCCTCCACCGCATAGACGGATCTCTTGAAGGGGAGGCTGTGAACTGAGGCGCTGGTATGCCCTCGCTGCTTGTAGAGCGATGCCCTCATATACCGCGCGCATAAGGTGATCTGGCGTATGACCTACGTCGATACCGATGAAGCAGCCGCCAAACTTCCACAGGGCTTCACTGCGTTCCTCTCCTCTGGTGAGGTAGGGCAAATAGAGCAGTCCGTCGCAACCCAGAGGAAGGTCCGATAACCTTTCCTCAAGCCTATCCCACGATTGCTCCTCTGCTGGGTGATATAGGACTTGTCTCCAATAATCGAGATTCACCATTCCAGCGCTGGTAGCAATGAATCTTAGCCATCTGTTTTCGCGTTGAGGGTGGCTTACCAGATACCCAGGTTCGTCCTCGCGGAACGTGTCAGTCCAACGTTGGTGAATGATTGCTGTGCCCAGAATTGATGTCGCTTGCTCTAGATGAATTGCCCCCGCGCCGAACATGCCAGTTACTACGTCAAAAGGACCCGCGAACACAGGGATTCCCTGCGGCAGACCGAGATATTCAGCCATATCGTTTTTGAGGGTGCCGCGCGGCTCCAACGATCCCTGACGGGCAGGCAGCAAACTTTTAATCTGATGAAGTTCAAGTACCTCTAACGTGTCTGCTTCAGAGGATTGACTGGCTGATTGGCATAGCTGCGAGTTGCAATCTCCACCAGATGAATCGGGCGTCTCTCGTTTTCTACCTGTGTGACCGTATGTGTGTTCATAATTGGCTAAGTTCATGGCAATTTCGCCAGTGAGTGCGTAGCCTATCCAGTCTTCTGCAAATATTAGGTGACGGGCTCGTTCGATCACCTCTGGGTGGGCTTTTAGTAACCACGCCATCTGCGTAGTCTGATGAGCGGTTGTGGGTCTGGTTCCTGTGAGGCGTGCTACTTTCTCTAACTTCCCTTCTCCTCGCCAGCGCTCAAGGATGCCTAGACTGCGAGTATCGCGCCAGGTCGTGGTTGGCGGAATTGCTCTGCCTTGACCATCTAGTAGCCATACCCCATCCCCGAAAGCGGTAATGGATATAGCGGACACGAACGACGCTTTGAAATCGTCAACTGTCTCCCGCATAGCGCGCAGCGCCTCAGCCAGTAGAGTTTCTGTGTCTATCTCGAAAACAGGAGGCGACGCAGTGATGTAGGGTGTCGGGCGCTGGTGCATATTGTGCAGTTGCCCTTCCCGATCAACAAGAGCTACCTTGACTGCTGTCGTGCCGACATCTACAGCCAAGACGGCAGAGGAGCTGCTAGGTGACCTGCTGCGCATGTAGAGTAATATACAGGTTGGCGTAATGCAGATTGGCTCAAATAACCCTTTTAATGACAACGATGTTGAGTTAATTGCGTGGGTTGCGGAGAGATACTATCTCGACCAGCTTACGCAGTCGGAAATAGCAGAAAAGCTGGGCGTGTCTCGCAGCACAGTGTCACGCCTGCTCAGCCGCGCACGTGAACTGGGTATTGTGAAGATTCAGATAACACGCCCTCAATTGCGCCGATTTGCCCTTGAACAGAGTTTGCAATCCACCTTTGGACTGACAGAAGCGATCGTGATCGGAATGACCCAAAATATGCTAAGCGCAAGTGAACTGCGGTACTGGGTCGGTAGGCGATCTGCTCCTTTTGTAGATCAACTTATCAAGCCTGGAATGTTGATCGGAGTAGGGCGAGGGCGTACCTTGGCTGAACTTGCTCAAGGCTTGAGTGAATTGGCTAATCCCCGAAACATTAAGCTCGTCCAAGTCCTCGGGGAAGTTGATATTCACGCCTCTCCGACTCGTGCTACGGAGATCACGCGTTTGCTCAGTGAAAGTTATGGCGGAGAAGCTTACTACCTCAACACGCCCGCACTCGTAGCGGATGTGCATCTTGCGCAGGTGCTCATGCAGTCTCCCAGTTTCCAGAAAATTCGTTCCTTGTACGATGAGCTTGACATGGCAATTGTGGGGGTTGGTGCGCTTGCAGATTCGCCCCTGGTGATGGGAGGCTTGATCGGAGAAGATGAGATCCGAACATTAGCTCAGGCAGGAGTGGTTGGTGACATATGCGGTCACTTCTACAACTCGTGTGGCGAAGTGGTGGACCACGCATATTCTGGCTGTGCGATAGGAATTAGCTGGGAACAGCTCCTAAACTGTCCGAGAGTAGTAGTTATTGCTGCTGGGGAAGAGAAAGTTAAGCCGCTGCTTCCTTTGCTGAAGATAAAGATGGTTGACGTGCTAGTGACTGACGAGAGAACCGCAGCTTCTCTTCTCAATGGGGTGGAGAGGAATTGATCAGCAGCTATCTTGTGTTTGAAACGCAGAGTGGCAATTCAAGTGCCTAGTGTAGGCTAAGATAAAGATTTGTTCAGCAGCTTCTCCTCATCTTTGCGCGTAGCATCAAGCACATGCTTCATCGCTTGCTGTATCTTGCTCTGGTCGCAGGCGTTACGCTGCTCATGAGCGCGCAGCCAGCGCAGGCGCAATCGCTGCGGCCGTCGGACGTGTTGCTGCGGGGGCAGGTTGCTCAGGTGTCGCGTGTGTTGAGCGGTGACACCATCGAGGTGATCACTATGGAAGGGCGCGCATTGACCGTTCGCTACATCGGCATCGCCGCGCCGACGCCAGACGAGTGCCACGGTCAGACGGCGCAAGCCGCCAACGCCGCACTGGTGCAAGGCAAACGCGTGATACTGGAACGAGACGTCACCGACATCGCGGAGGATGGCATCGCGCCGCGCTACGTGTATCTGATGGATGGTCGCATGGTGAACGCGTTGCTGGCAGAGCAGGGCGCCGCAGTGTCTCAGGCGCGGCTCCCAGACGTGCGTTATCAGCGCGCGATTGATCAGGCGGTTGCCCGCGCGCAGCAATCGAAGCGCGGCGGCTGGGCACGCTGTGGTTGGCAAGCACAACCGCGATTGGCTTCCGCTGATCAGTGCCTCACAGTGTCGTTGGCTGACCTGGATCAGCGCGTGGACATGCCCGCACCGCTTGGAGCGCTTCAAGCAGGGGATTGCGTGCTTGTGTCTGACGCGCCAGGTGAGCACGCCCGATTCACATACTATCCCGCTGGCAGCGTCGTGACACTCGGCGAGGGGCTATTGCGCTGGAAGGATGGTGTGGTGTTGATCGAACGTCGCGCGTCCGATGGCGCGCTGCTGGCGCACGTGGCGGAGTGGCGTCGCAAGCCGCCCATCACCATCACCTTCGGCAACATCACCTTCACCATCCCGTCGAACGAGCGCGACTTGTTCCAGGCGGTCCTGCCGTTGGAACGCGACCCTGCACATGCTGACATTGTGCGCTTGCCAGTGGTCAACACGTGGGTCATGCGGGAACAACCCGACGGGCAATTCGAGACGCTGGTGGACTTCTTCGCTGCTCGTTGAGTGGAGCAGGCGCTGTTGTTGCGTCAGATGACGGTAGGGGGGTGGTACTCGCCGAACACGCGACGCAGCACCTTGCCGATCTCGCCTACAGTCACGCCGCCCTCCACGCACGCGATCAGGCACGGCATGATGTTGTCGCGCCCGCGCGCCACTTGCTCAAGCTGCTCCAGCAACGCCGCCACCCGGCTGGCGTCGCGCGAGGCGCGCCATTGACGCAACCGTTCCCGTTGGCGCACCTCTACTTCTGGGTTGATCCGAAACTTGGCTTGCGCCGCATCGCCATCTGTCTCAGGCTCTGTGAAGGCGTTGACGCCCACGATCACGCGAGCGCCGCTCTCCACCTCTTGTTGATAGCGATATGCGGATTCGGCGATCTGCGCTTGCATCCAGCCCGTCTCAATCGCGCGCACAGCACCGCCCAGCGCGTCAATCTTTGCGATCAAGTCGGCTGCGCGCCGCTCAATCTCATCGGTGAGGTGCTCGATGACGTATGACCCAGCCAAGGGGTCCACGGTGTCAGTCACGCCAGACTCGTAGGCGATGATCTGCTGTGTGCGCAGTGCCAGGCGAGCGGACTCGGCAGTGGGCAGTTGCAACGCCTCATCCCAGCCATTGGTGTGCAGGCTTTGCGTGCCGCCAAGCACCGCCGCCAACGCCTGAATGGTCACGCGCACGACGTTGTTTAGAGGCTGCTGTGCGGTGAGCGTGCTGCCGCCAGTCTGCGTGTGGAAACGCAGCATCCAACTGCGCGGGTCGCGGGCGCCGAAGCGCTCTCGCATGATCTTTGCCCACAGCCGACGCGCCGCGCGAAACTTGGCGATCTCCTCCAGGAAGTCGTTATGCGCGTTAAAGAAGAAAGCGAGCTGACCAGCGAACGCGTCCACGTCCAGACCCGCCTCGATGGCAGCCTGGGTATAGGCTATCGCGTTTGCCAGCGTGAACGCCACCTCTTGCACGGCGGTGCTGCCTGCCTCGCGGATGTGATAGCCGCTGATGCTGATCGTGTTCCAGTGCGGCAAGTGATCTTTGCAAAAGGCGAAGATGTCCGTCACCAGCCGCATGGAGTGCTGCGGGGGAAAGACATACAGCCCACGAGCGGCATACTCTTTCAGGATGTCATTTTGTGTTGTGCCGCGCAGCTTGTGCATGATCTCAGGCGAGCCGCCCGCCTGCTCTTTGGCGACAGCGATGTAAAGCGCCAGCAGCACCGCCGCTGGCGCGTTGATCGTCATGCTGGTGCTGACCTGGTCGAGCGGAATGCCCTCAAACAACTCGCGCATGTCGCCGAGCGTGCTGATGCTTACGCCCACTTTGCCCACCTCGCCAGCAGCGAGTGGGTCATCCGCGTCCATGCACAGCTGCGTGGGCAAGTCGAACGCGACGGACAATCCCGTTTGTCCCTGTGAGAGCAAGTAGCGGTAGCGGGCGTTGCTTTCTTGAGCGGTGGAGAAGCCAGCGTACTGGCGCATCGTCCACAGCCGCGAGCGATACATTGTGGGGTGGATGCCGCGCGTGAAGGGGTACTCGCCAGGCATTTCGCAGCCGTCAGGTCCGTAGGCGACATCAAGGGGTATGCCAGAAGGCGTCTCAAAAGTTGGCTTGCGTTGTGGCGCGCGCTTCAAAGCGGGCTGAAGCACATCGCGCTCCCATGCTGCGCGAGAACTGCTCACGCGGGCAATTGTAGGGCAGTTCGGGCAGAAGCAGTATCAGCCACGAGGAGGTAGAGGTGACAGGCACAGGAGAGCGTGAACGCAAACTCGCTGTTTCTAACCTGCGAGCAGCCAAGCTGCGTGAGCACTGCCCGCGCAGGCGATTGAGAGAGGTCAGGTGGAAGAAAGCATCAGGCGTGGCAGAGTGTTCGTGCTAACACAGTGAACGCTCGAATACGCGCACAGTGAATGTAGCGTCCTCCAAAGCGCGTCGTGCGTCTGCTTCTAGATACTGTTCGGTGGGGATAAAGTCGATATCACCGTAGAAAGAGAACTCGCGTTCTTTTCTCAGCCATGCGGATATATATGCAAGTCTTTCTGCCTCTGTTGCAGCAGCCTGAGGCAGCCGCGCTCGGTATTCCAAGAGCAAACTCCCGACGTCGTGCCATTTGGGTGGCTCAACGCCGATCTGGCGTAGCAAACCCTTCAGCGATAGCTCTACAATTTCCTGCGCTTCTCGAACGACGTCTGAATACGCCGCTTCCTCAAACAAGGTTTGCAGAGCTCTGAGCCTCTTCTGGGCTTTAAGAAGATAACTTCTCGCCAACGACACATTGTTCATATCTCAAACGTCTCTCCTGGCTGGTAGTCAGGCTTGAGATCCCAATGCCAGGCGCTGCCTCGCCAGATGCGACGCGCGTTCAGTTGCTGCAATCGCGCTCTCAGGTCTGCGATGACGCCATGAAAGAAGCCTTCAGGGTCGTATAGCACGAGCGCATCATCCACCATATCGAGCAACAGAGGGCTGCCTGCCTTGACCTCGTCGGGAGTTTTGAAGACGGGTGACAGAAGCGGTGATCCTTTCCCCAGCGATGCCTCTACCATGTCAAAATCTCTCACTCTTGTCATCCTCCCATCAGGGAGATCACGGGCAATGATGAGGAGATCAATGTCCGAGTCTGGGCGAGGGGTGCCCCGACCGACCGAACCAAAGACCACGAGCGATACCAATCTCTCCCCATAATGTTGCTGGCACAGGCGGGTGAGTTGTTCGAGGTAAGGCTGCAGCTTCTGCACAGTTGTCGCCATCTGTCAGATGGAAGTTCTCCTCATTCGGTCGGCTTGCAAAGCACATTCCGACGCCTGAATTCTAAACCATTTGCGCCCCTGTGTTGCATAAGCATTGCTCATGCATGCAACTGAGGTAGATCACACAGTGTGCGATGTTCGCGCGCCGAGATTCTCCTGCCCTCAGTTACAATCCGTTCGCCAACGCCACTTCCATGCTCGACATTAACCTGATCCGCAAAGAACCTGACACCGTGCGTCGCGCTTTAGAGCAGCGAGGCGAGACAACCACCGCTGTGGAACACCTGTTGGATCTGGACGCGCGACGGCGCAACATTCTGGGTCGCTCAGAGCAACTGCGCGCGCTGCGCAACCAGGTGAGCAAGGAGATCGGCCGCATGACCGATGAGGCTGCGCGCGAGGCGAAGAAGACAGAGATGCGGCGCGTGGGCGACGAAATCGCCGCGCTTGAAGCTGAGCTGCGCGATGTAGAAGCGGAACTGGACGCCCGCCTGGCTGAACTGCCCAACATCCCCGACCCTCGCGCACCGCTTGGCGCGAGCGAGGCAGATAACGTAGTTGTGCGCAAGGTGGAAGGAACGCTGCCGAAGCCCGACTTCACCCCGCTTCCGCACTGGGAGATCGGTCCCCGCTTGGGGGTGATCGACTTCGAGCGCGGTGTGAAGCTGAGCGGCACACGCTTCTACGTGCTCAACCACTGGGGCGCGCGCTTGCAGCGCGGTTTGATCGCCTGGATGCTCGACCTGCGCCAGCGCCAGGGCTACGAAGAGCGTTACCTCCCGTTCATGGTCAAGTCGCACGTGCTCTACGCTTCGGGTCAGCTCCCCAAATTCCGCGACAACCTCTATCACGACGCCGAAGAGGACTTCTGGTGGGTGCCCACTGCTGAAGTGCCGTTGACCAGCCTGCATGCGGATGAAATCCTCAGCGCTGACGATCTGCCCCGACTCTACGCGGCTTATACGCCTTGCTTCCGCCGCGAGAAGATGAGCGCTGGCAAAGACGTGCGCGGCATCAAACGCGGTCATCAATTCGATAAGGTGGAGATGTACGTCTTCACCAAACCAGAAGACAGCGATCAATACCACTACAAGATGCTGGCGGATGCGGAAGAGACGCTGCGCCTGCTCGGCTTGGCTTACCGTGTGAAGTTGCTCTGCACCGCTGATCTCGGCTTTGCTGCGCGCTTGACCTACGACATCGAGGTGTGGGCGCCAGGCGTGCAGGAGTGGCTGGAAGTCAGCTCGGTCAGCAACGTGGGCGATTTTCAGGCGCGCCGCGCCAACATCAAGTTTCGCCGCGAACCGGGCGCAAAGCCAGAGTTCGTCCACACACTCAACGGCAGTGGTCTGGCGTTGCCGCGCACGATGATCGCGATCCTGGAGAATTACCAGCAGCCCGATGGCAGCGTGGTCGTGCCAGAGGTGCTGCGCCCTTACGTCGGCACAGATTGCATCAAGCCGGCGTGAATCTCAACACACACGCGCGAAATCGCTCATGCTGCAGCGCGGCGCAAGCGGTCGGCGATGGCTTCGCTCAGCTCGCTTCCGTCGTCTGGCAGGCAGACCAGAATGGCGTCCACTCCGACGCTCTCCAGCGCGCGCAACCCGGCATAGAGGCGCTGTGCCATGTGTTCGAGCGTCTCGCCGAGCAAGTAATGGGGGTGAATGTGCGCGCAGGCGGGGCGCTCCTGATCGCGCAACAACGCGCCGACGCGCCTGCCCTGTGCTTGTAGCTGTGCGTGGCGACGGAGCAAGTCGGACGTGTTGGCGCAAAGGATGAGTGGCACATGGGGCGCGTAATGACGTGCCAACATGCCAGGCGCAGGCGCCGCTTCTGCTTCGCTCAACGCAATGTTGCGCATAGACACTATCACGCCAAGCGCTTGTGCGATTCGTTCGCGCGACACGCCACCTGGTCGCAGAATGCAGGGAGGATCCACGCACAGGTTCACGACAGTGCTTTCAACGCCGATCTGCGTCGCTCCGCCGTCCAAGACAAGGGGGATTCGTCCGCCCAGGTCATCGAGCACATGCTGAGCGGTGGTGGGGCTGACGTGCCCAAAACGGTTGGCGCTAGGTGCAGCGATGGGCACAGATGCCTCGCGCAGCAGCGCCTGCGCCACTGGATGATTGGGGATGCGCACTGCGACAGTGTCCAGACCAGCGCTCAGCAGGGCGGGCGCGCGCGCCCCGCGCGGCAACACCAGCGTGATCGGTCCGGGCGCGAACTGAGCGATCAATCTGCGGGCGCGGTCGGCTTGCACATCGCTCAGTGTGCCCACCAGTCCCATCTGTTGCCAGTCCTCCAACGCGCGCAAGTTCGCAGGCAGATGCACGATCAGCGGGTCGTTCAACGGGCGTTGCTTCGCCTCGAAGATGCGGGCAAGCGCGCGCGGATCGAAAGCGTTTGCGCCAAGCCCGTAGACAGTCTCGGTCGGAAACGCGACCAAGCCGCCAGCCCGAATCAACTGGGCGGCTTCACGAATGGCAGCGGCGTCGGCAGGTGCCACACGTGTGGAGACGACGTTCACCATGTCAGATACTGCGCGCGCAACCGGTCATTGACAGGGTAGGGAGCGGGTTGAAACATCTGCCCCGTGATGCGCTCGTAAGCCAGGATGTATCGGCGCGACGCTTCGGCGATCAGCGCGTCGTCCATCGGCGGCGGCTCGCTTTCGCCACGATACCCCTGCGCGACGTACCACAAGCGGATGAACTCCTTGTCCAGGTGCTCTGGCGATTCGTCGGGATGCGCAGGTGGGTGTAGCCAGAAGCGCGAGGAATCGGGCGTGTGCAGCTCGTCAATCAGCATGAGTGTGCCGTCTAGCCAGCCGAATTCGTATTTAGTGTCCACCAGTGTGATGCCCTGTTGGGCGCAGACGGCTGTGCCGCGCGCGAACAGCGCCAACGCGATGGCTTCGATCTGCGCATACTGCTCAGCCGTGAGGATGCCGCGCGCGATGATCGTCTCGCGCGTGATGCGCTCGTCGTGTCCGTGCGTCGCCTTCGTTGTTGGTGTGACGATAGGCTGAGGCAAAGGGTCGTTCTTGCGCAAGCCCTCTGGCAGCCGCACGCCGTACAGCTCGCGCTCGCCGCGCGCGTAGAGCGTCCAGAGCGAAGTGCTGGTGACGCCCGTGATGTAGCCGCGCACGACGATCTCCAGCGGGATCGGGCGGCACACGCGCACGATGCTCACGTTTGGGTCGGGCACGCGCAACAGGTGATTCGGCACAATGTCCGCAGTGCGCTCAAACCAGAACGCCGAAAGCTGGTTCAGCACCTGACCTTTGTAGGGGATCGCACCCAGGATGCGATCAAACGCCGAGATGCGATCGGTGACGACGATGGCGCGCTCGCCGGGTCGCAGCTCATACCACTCGCGCACCTTGCCGACGCCGCCGCGCCGCAGCGGCAGATCGCTGGTGACAAAGGGCTGAAGCGACATTGCGTTTGCATTGTCTCACGCCACAGAAGCAACACCTGCGCCGCAAGCTTGCGGCGCGATGCGCACTCGCGTTAAAACGAAGCGCAGCACGGCGCAACAACTGCGAAAAGCGTAGATAATCATTGCTGCAACATGGCGCAACCACAGCGATCCTCGCAAGTGCTGGCGCTGCTCGCCGAGCCAGACGCACAACAGTTGGCTGAGACGTTGGTGGCATTTGCGAACACCGACGGCGGCACAGTCTTGATCGGCTACGACGAACGCGGACGCTGCGTGCGCCCAATCTCGCCAGACGACCTGGAGGCACTGCTGCGCGAAGCTGCAACATGCGTGGTCCCGCCCGCGCGTGCCACCATCGAGGACATCAGTGGAGAGAGTGAAGCGCCCATGCTGGCTGTGCGCGTGCCGCGCAGCGTGGACATGCACTCACTGAAGGATGGGCGGGTGCTGGTGCGCGTGGGCAGCGAAAATCGCGTGCTCACCGGTCCGCAAATCCGCAGCCTGTCGGCGTCGAAGGCAGTGGGTGACTTTGAAGCGGAGAATGTGCCCGGCGCAACGCTGGCGGACTTTGACGACGCGGTGGTGGCGGAGTATCTTGAGCGCCGCGAGCTGCGCACGCGCCGCAAAATCAGCCTTCCCTCGCGTGATGCTATCGGTGCGGCGAGCTTGCTGCGCGAGATCGGCGCGCTAGACCTGCGCGGCAACCCAACTGTGGCTGGCATCTTGCTGTTTGGCAAAACCCCGCAGGCGTTTCTGCCGCAGAGTGGTGTGGTGTTCGTCAAGTTTCCAGGCGTTGAGCCGCGCGGCGAAGGTGGGCGCGCCGGATACGGTCGCCGGGAGGAGATCAACGGTCCGCTCGCCCGCGTCATTGAACGCACGTGGGAGGTGGTGCTGGAGGAGATGCGCGTCGGGGCGGTGGTGCGCGGCTTGGAGCGCGAAGAGGTGCTCGAATATCCGGAGTTTGCCGTGCGCGAGGCGCTGGTCAATGCGGTGTGCCACCGCGATTATCGGCTGCGCGGCAGACGCATCGAGGTGCGCAAATACGCTGACCGCCTCGAGGTGATCTCGCCAGGCGGACTGGCGGGCTTCATCACGCTCGATAACATCGTGGACGAGCACTTCTCGCGCAATCCGCGCATTGTGCAGGGGCTGTTCCAGTGGGGATACATCGAGGAGCTGGGGCTGGGCGTGGACCGCATGATCGAGGAGATGGTAGCGGCAGGTCATCCTGCCCCCAAGTTCAACGCCACCGCTTATAGCTTCACCGTCACGCTCTCGAACGCGCGCGAGCGCCGCGCGATGCACAACATCCTGCCGCCGCTCGATGCGCCGCTGCCGCCTGGTGTGTTGCTCAACGAGCGTCAGATCAAGGCGCTGCAGTACGTGCGCGTGCATGGGCGCATCACCAACCGCGAGCTACAAGCCCTCTGTTCTGGCGTCACACCTGAGACGCTGCGCAGCGACCTCGCTGACATGGTGGAGAAGGGCGTGTTGATGCGCATCGGCGAGAAGAAGGGCACATACTACATTCTCAAGTGAGGCAGGGTGAGCACCATGTGTCTATTAACCTCCGCTCTTGTCATTTTGCCGTACTGGCTTGACAGGAGCGAGAGAGATGGACGCAGCAGAGCAGGACGGCTATCAGGGGGTCCGAAGACGTCCCATCGGCGATGCCCGGCCTGTCGGGCAGAGTTGGAGCAGGTGCAGGATTTGTGGGTGGATGTGGCGAAGCCTGTGGGACCGAAAGCCACTACCTCAAACACACCCATCGATGAGGACGAGTCGAATACAGCGACTGCGCTCTGATGGTTTTGGCAGCCATTGCCCGTGGTGGATTGTTCCTGCGCCTTCGCCGGTCTGGAGATGCTCTGTGCGGTGTCTTGCCGAGTTGATATACTGGGTTTGGGCGCTTGACGGGACGGGCAACCGGCCAGTGCCTTGTGAGGAGAGAAGCGATGTTGCGCGCGCGATGGTCGTTGTCGGTGGGCGTGTGCCTTGCGGTGGTCTTGTCCTCGTTGGTGGTTACGCCATCCTTGAGGTGGGCGAGCGCGGAAGGGCACGTGTGGCGTGCGGCTGTGCCGGTGGTGCCATCATTGTGGGAGCCATTCTCCACAAGCTCAACAATGGTTCTTCGACCATATCCCATCCACAAAAATCGCGGGCGGTGGAGCGCAAATGGGATATCCGCAATGCAAAGTCTGCCTTCAAAAGCAGGCAACTGCGCTGAGACATCCTCACATGCATTCACGAATAGTCCGAACCCCGGTCAAGGGCTACTTGCACATTCCTGCTTATCAGATGAATGACTAGAGCAATGAGAATTGTCATGTTTCGAGCGGAAGATATCCTCGAGTTTCTTGAACATCATGGCTGCTTTGACAACTTCCTCCCGATTGACTTTGCCTATGCGGGAGCTCGCCTGACCGCTTTTCGAGACTCGGATGAATGGATTGTTGCGATCGAGGTTATTGGCTATGACATAAAGAGCGGCTTCGTTGTCAATATCATGTCGGCGTGTGGCAGCAGGCTGGCACAAGATAGAAGAAAGGTTAAGGATCTGATTGGATATCTGCTGCGAAACAAATCTCACAATGAGCCGCGCTGGGATTGGAGTCTTGTATTGCTTCCTGACCCGAACTCAAAGGACTATCCATATTTTGAGGAGGATGAGAGGGGCGGCATAGTGCTGAATCTGTTTGATTTTACAGTTAGCATCCATGGTTATGTGAAGCGCCACGTTTTGACAAGCAGAGATTATTCCAAGCAAGGAATTGATGTTTCAAGGCAAATATCTGATCAAGGAATCGACGCGCTTGTCAAAGTGGTGCGCTATCTGTGTTCGGCGCAACCCGAAAGCATGTTCCACAGGCCCGCTGAGATTCTGAGAAGGTTTGGAAGACATGAAAAGATTCCCGTGTTCATTCAAGTATGCGGGTGGAGGCACCCGGATTTTCGCAAGCAGGAAAGAATTAGGGACAGTCTATGTCTGAGAAATTTAGCCGAGGCGCTGGCGGCAAACGATAGATCTTTATACATCTGTCCTGAAGAGATATGGAACACGCACTGGTCTCTCTGGCCAGAGTGGCCGGGCTGATTTGCGCAGTTGGTCGGTGTACTTTCGCACGCTCAGGAACCATGGCGATACGGGTGGTCGGCGCGGTGTACTGGCTACGCGGCGACCACCCTTCGACAAGCTCAGGGTATCATCTTGGCAGTGCCAGTATGACCACAAACGCCGGCGGGCAGAAGCTTGCCCTGAGCGAAGCCGAAGGGGTGGCCGAGTTGCGCTATCTGCCGTTTGGCGAGACGCGCTGGGCGTGGGGCGTGACACCGACGGACCGGCGCTACACGGGGCAGCGCGAGGTGCCGGCGATCGGGCTGTACGACTACAACGCGCGCATGTACTGGCCGGCGGTGGGGCGATTTGTCAGCGCGGATACGGTGGTGCCGGGGCCGGGGAATCCACAGGCGTTCAATCGCTACATGTATGTCGTGGGTAATCCGCTGCGCTTCATTGACCCGACCGGCCACTGGGAAAAGGATGAGGACCTGCTCAAAGCATTTGGCTATGAGTCTTGGAACGACCCGGATTGGCAGAGGTTTTGGACGAGCCTGAATGACGAGACTCGGAAAATGCTGCGCAGCAAGGAATTCGACTTTGGGGCAGGGATGGTTGGGGTGATTGACGGTCAGACGCGGCAATTTGTGGTTGCCCAACTCGAAAGCGGTAAGGCGGCGATGTGGGAACTGACTGAAGGGTCGGTGGGCAACTATGAGTTGGGGTTGCAGGGATTTCTGGAGCGAGCCACAGCATGGGCGGGATGGAAAGACAGCGGAGACGGATCCGATCCCTATATGGTGTACGTGGGACCGCCAGATTGGCATCAGCAGGGCGGGCACTTTGCGCAACCAAAGTTTGACCCGTATCAACACATGCAACCCTTTGGGCCGGAGGGTTGGCAAACACAATTGGTGGTTGCCCAGACGGTGGATGTGGGCGCGATGGTGGTTGATGTGGCTATGGTCGGTTTGGTTATCGTAGGCGGAAAAGCCATGGGCATCATAGGCATATTAGGAGGCGCCGCCTTCGATCTCTTGGCTTTTGCCCCATCCAGCCGGCTTGTGCAGGAAGGTGGATGGGTCAGCAAGCGCACGCCCATCATCTGGGAATGGAGCGATGAAGCGTGCCAGATATCGCCCGCGTGTACAGGCCGTCCGTGAACAGCCGATCTCATCATCAAAGGTGGCGACTATGCGTGAATTGTCAAAGAGAAAATACGTCCTGTACCAAGCGTTTTCGTGGATGGCTGCGTTATTAGGTTTGATTCGCGCTTTCAGCATCGTAGATGAGGTCATTGCATATCTTCAGCAGACAGAAGGAGAGAAGCGATTGGCTGGGCTGGCCATGTGCAGTCTCACACCATTGATCTGGGGCGCGGTCCTATGGTTGAATAAACGCTATGGACACTTTGATCCCCCCTGGTACCGACCATTTTGCTCACCTACGCTTTTCTGTTTGCATATGGCAGGCTGTACAAGGATCTGAGCGCCCAAACGACGGTGGAGCCGCTGGCTGGTCTGGTGATAGCCATGTTCACATTCTGGATCGGCAGCTCGCTCTTTGTCTTCAAGGCGCAAGAGGTTATATATGCGTGGGCTGGCCGTCCGTTGGTTAAGGTAGCGCCTAAGAAGTGATGTGCGCCGAGACCGTGACCGGCCAGGTGACGCGCTTCTACCGCGACGCGGACGGCAACCTGGTGAAGAAGAGCGACGGGGCCGGCACGGTGATGATCGTGAATGAGCCGTACGAGGAAGCCGGTGGTGTGGCGACCAGCTACTACACGTTCGGCAGCCAACGTCCTTCGGCAGGCTCAGGAACCGTGGCGATGCGGGTGGCCGGCGCGGTGTACTGGCTGCACGGCGACCACCTGGGTTCGGCAAGTTTGACGACCAATGCCAGTGGACAGAAGGTGGCGGAGTTGCGCTATCTGCCGTTCGGCGAGACGCGCTGGGCGTGGGGCACAACGCCGACGGACCGGCGCTACACGGGCCAGCGCGAGGTGCCGGCGATCGGGCTGTATGACTACAACGCGCGCATGTACTGGCCGGCGGTTGGGCGGTTTGTCAGCGCGGATACGGTGGTGCCGGGGCCGGGGAATCCGCAGGCGTTCAATCGCTACATGTATGTCCTGGGCAACCCACTGCGCTACATCGATCCTTCGGGGCATGACCCGCTCGATGAGAACTGGCGGCGAGAGTTCTATCAAGCGCACGGCAGGCAGCCGACGCAAGACGATATTCGTGCACGCTTGTTCTCATTGTTGTTTTGTGGCAGTGGCAACAACTGTGCCTGGACGGATGGAGACTGGAAATATTACAACGCCAACTCCGATGACCTTTGGAGTGCGAAGACAACCTGGCGAAACCAGTGGGGAGAGGCTGATCCGCGTTTCGGTGCCACAGCCGGCCTACCGGCGTTCTCGCAACACGTTGCCAGACTCGCCACCCACTACGTTGGAGGGGAGGAAGCGCAGTTTGTCAAGGCGTTCTTCTTGATCTGGGGAGATGCCGGAGGGAGCGGGAGCAGCTCATATCTCACTGCTGCGCGTGGGGCAACGCGCTCACCGGCAGGTCGCCGGATGCCGCTTTGGGAAGGACGACCTGGCGCAGTTATGCAGGGCTGGTCACCGGCTTATATTGACGCCATGGCCCCGGATTACGATCAAGGACACCACTATGCCTTCTTCCTGTACGTGGGGTATTTCCTGAGCGAGCCGGTGGCGCGAGCCGGTGTTCGAATCGCTGATTCACCGAACGACAATCGAGCAGATTACGATTTGGGCAATCTGGCTGTGGGCCATGCGATTGCGCTCAAGTCAGGATGGCTTGGCTTGGGGGACTTTGCTTCGACGATGTGCGTTGCGCTGAGTGGTGGAGGGGTATGTCCATGAAGGCGATCCATTGCTTGCTCGGATGCTGTCGGAGGCGGAGATGGAACCGCCTGTTGACGATCGTGTGTATGTGTCTGGTAGTTATCCAGGCATTGGGCTGTGGCACAAACAGGGTGAGGCATCCATCGCCGCCGCCCCCGCCGATCGATGTCTCACAACTGCCGACATCTGGCCGGATCAAATGCACGGAAGAAGAGCACATGCGACCCAGCGTGCCAGTCTGGGAGTTGCCTGGCATATCTGGACCGCCAGATGACAGCGGCAGGAACGCAGGAATCGTTGGGCATGATCGTGGAATCTTGCATGGCTGCGACGAGGTGGGAGTGATAGCTTTCGCTTGGTCTGAGGCGGACAGCACGTATTATGTGTATGTGCGGGATGCAAAGACCGAAGTCGCTGGCTGGCTAGAGGTCAAGTTTGTCGAGTTGCCACTCGACCCAGCGACACCCTGAATTGGCAGAGCAGGTTGGGGGGAGCGGAGAACAAGCTGGTGGCGCGGATGCAATCCGAGGTGACCAACACGGTGGCCGGCCAGGTGACGCGCTTCTACCGCGACGCGGACGGCAACCTGGTGAAGAAGAGCAACGGGGCCGGCACGGTGATGATCGTCGGGACGTATTTCGAGCACATCACAACCACGAACGAAAGCACGAGCTACTACCTGTTCGATGGGCAACGTGTTGCTATGCGCACCAGTGGCGCGGTGTACTGGCTGCACGGCGATCATCTTGGCAGCGCGTCGCTCACGACGAATGTGAGTGGGCAGAAGGTGGCCGAGTTGCGCTATCTGCCGTTTGGCGAGACGCGCTGGGCGTGGGGCGTGACACCGACGGACCGGCGCTACACGGGCCAGCACGAGGTGCCGGCGATCGGGCTGTACGACTACAACGCGCGCATGTACTGGCCGGCGGTTGGGCGGTTTGTCAGCGCGGATACGATCGTGCCGAAGCCGGGGAGTCCGCAGAGTTTTAACCGCTACAGCTAAGTCTACAACAGCCCCCTCAAATATGTCGATGTCAACGGCCACGTTCCATTTCTGGTGATTCTGGGCATCATTGCACTTGGCGGCGCTATCGGCGGCGGAGCGGAGATTGCCAAGCAAGTTGCCGTGGATCAGAAAAGTGTTGAGCAAGTTGACTGGAGCAGTGTCGCTGGATCGGCCGCAGGTGGGGCTGTGTTCGCTGGCACTATGGCTCTGTTACCAGCAAGCGCTGGACTTGCGGCCACAATGGTTGTGGGCGGTGCCGCGGGACTTGCCAGTGGTCAGGCATCACGATTGGTGAATGTCACCTATGACGAGCTTAGCCGTTCAAAATTCGGACAAGGGTTTGACCTGGGCAGGTTATTCAGGGAAGCATCAGATGCAGGGGTTTTGAAAGGCGAATCAATGCTAATTGACACTGCATCTGGAACGGTATCAGCCGGCTTCGGCTATGGATTGGTGCGATTAGCTGTAGGAACGCGACTGATCCAAGATCCGAAAGTTATGGCTTACTTGGAACAGTTGTCTGAAATGCGGCAGATTGTCTATGACGTGAAATCGAAGCAATGGGCGTTTGAATTGGCAGGCACGCGAATCACCATGGATCAAGCCGCATTCCAGACGTTGATCAATCGGGTTGGTCGGAAAATGGCCTCAGAATTGATCGATTTCCTAGCAACACTTACGGGGCTTGAAACTACTGAGTTTCTGGAGAAGCTGAAGCAGGATCTGGAAGGACAGGCGAATGCAGCACCCTGAATTAGCACGACAACAACTTAAGTCGATGTCGAGACAAATGATACTACGTGCGGCTGTCATCGCAGTTTCAATCGGAGTCTCTGTTGCCATCACAACAGCAATGGCGCGCTCCTTGGGTTTTGGGGTTGCCGGAGTCTGGGCGTTTGTTCTGTATTGGTCGTCTTTCAAATGGGTCGGACCCATTCTGACATATGAGTTTGACTCGGCATGGAACTACCTAATGCTCATTGTGACCAGCTTAGTAGCAGCAGTGCTAAGTGGCTTCATCTATGTGACTCTGGGCCTATTGGTTAGCATGACGACAAATGCGAATCTTGTGGCATTCTACTGGCGGGACTATGAGACTCCAGTGGAAGCCTTCCTCCGTGTCAGCTTGATAACTATCTGGCCGTTGATATTTATCCAGCCTGTGCTGCTAACGCTGAGGTGGGTTATGCGTCGCCGAAGGTAATGCGGCTACTAGCATGGACCGGCGTGACGCAGTGGTATAGCGACACGGCGCACGCGGTGACGCACCTGAACGGCGATCGGCGCGCGTGGTATGACCAGAATGGCAACATGACGCAGCGGGTGGAGGTGAGCGGAAGCCAGCGCATCACGTACACGCAGGAGTGGGATGTCGAGAACAAGCTGGTGGCGGTGACGAACACGGTGACCGGCCAGGTGACGCGCTTCTACCGCGATGCCGACGGCAACCTGGTGAAGAAGAGCGACGGGGCCGGCACGGTGATGATCGTGAATGGGCTGTACGAGGAAGCCGGCGGCGTGGCGACCAGCTACTACACGTTCGGCGGACAACGTGTTGCTATGCGCACCAGTGGCGCGGTGTACTGGCTGCACGGCGACCACTTGGGTTCGGCAAGTTTGACGACCAATGCCGGTGGGCAGAAGGTGGCGGAGCTGCGCTATCTGCCGTTTGGGGAGACGCGCTGGGTGTGGGGCGTGACGCCGACGGACCGGCGCTACACGGGGCAGCGCGAGGTGGCGGGTGTGGGGCTGTACGACTACAACGCGCGCATGTACTGGCCGGTTGCTGGAAGGTTCGTCAGCGCGGACACGCTGGTGCCAGAGCCGGGGAATCCGCAGGGGCTGAACCAGTATGCGTATGTGCTCAGCAACCCGCTGCGATATGTGGACGACGACGGCCACCTGCCGATTGTGCCGCTGCTCATCGTCGGCGGGGTCATTGGGTTGAAGGCCGTTGACTACGGCTGGACGGCGTGGGACAGTTACCAGAGCCTGCGCGTCCTCAACGACCCTAACGCCGAGCAAGCAGCCAAGGTCCAAGCAGCGGCTGACCTGGCGCTGAGCGCGGCCCTGGAGGTGTCCGAGCCGGACGACCTGCTGCCGGTGGCCTTGCCGGTGGACGACCTGGCGCGGAAGGGGGCGGTTGCCGGCCTGCGGGAGGCGATGCGACAAGGGGGCTTGAAAGCCGGCGTGCGCGTCATTCGTGAAACGATGGGTGATGCAGCGCCGCAGGTCATTCGGCATCTGTATGATCAGGGTCTATTCCGAGGCATTAGAAGTTACCGCGAGTGGGATGGCATCTTGCAAGGTGTGCGGCAAGGGGCTGGGTTGGAGGTGCATCACCTGATTGAGCAGCGGTTTGCCCAGAGGTTAGGATTGGAGCCAGGGGACATCCCTAGCATCATCCTCACACAAGAGGAGCACCTGAGATTCACAAGTGCTTGGCGGCAGCGTATAGGGTACAGTGGCGACCCTACCTCGATCACGACAGCAAATGCTACGATACAAGACATTTGGGCTGCCGCTCAAAGAATCTATGCTAACTATCCAGACCTTCTAGAAGCGGTTCGTCAGGCTCTGTTTGGTCAATAGGAGGTTGTCATGCAAGTCTGGCACAGGATCTTCTTTAGCCATAAAGATAATGTAGACGCTGTGATTGAGTCCCTAAAGGTAAAGCAGAAGAGACTTCCAATTCCTGGCGGAGGATACTCCATAGTTATTCATATAACTGAAGATGATCCTCAATGGTCAAAACTGGCCGAACTGGTCCGTGAGAAGGGTGCATGGGATGTTTTCGAGACGGTTTTTGCTTCAGAGGAGATCCTGAGCGCGGAGTGGGTGAGGCTGATCCCTGTCTTTGAGCAAGGCTATCCCCAACCGGAGGCGAGCTGGGTCAGGCATCCAATCAACTATGCGGGCCAATGCTCTCGGTGTGGGATAGGCTACCGCCAGGTCGCCCCCTTCCAGCTGGCGAAAGAGCCCCGCCTGGGCAAGCACGACTTCCTGTGTCTCTATTGGACCTATACCCTCTTCTGCACCCCCGCTGTGCTGGAAGCCCTCCGCACCCATGCCATTCGGGGCTATGAGGTCTGGGAGGCCCTCCTGCACAAGACCGGCCAGCCCTCTCAAGTGGTCTCCCAGCTCATCTTCCCCTATGTGGCCGGACCTGGTCTCCTGGATGAGGACAAACTGGCGCCGGAGACCTGCCCACAGTGTGGCCTGACGAAATACGCCTATCACCGGCGGGGATACATGCACTTCCAGCGGCAGGCGCTTGCGGCTGGGGTGGACATAGTGCAGACGCATGAATGGTTTGGCAGTGGGGGATATGGCGGGCATCGCGAGATTTTGATTTCCAATCGTCTGGCGCGCCTGATATTGGAAGCGGGCTGGCGCGGGGTGCGGTTGAAGCCAGTGAAACTGGTTTAGGATCATTGGGCAGCGGTTAAGGGCAGCTTGGTGACCTGCGGGCTCAGGGCTGGAATAGCTCACGGGGGTGACCCGCCAGCGCTACTATAGTTCTGGCAGCCCGCCCACCAGCTACAACTACACCGGGCAGCGGCTGGACGGGACGGGGCGCGCTCCTACGACCCCACCACTGGGAGCTTCCTTTTGATATATTGAGTTTGGGCGCTTGAGGGGACGGGCGACCGACCCTGGGCCTTGTGAGAAGAGAAGCGATGTTGCGCGCGCGGTTGCTGGTAGAATCACGTTCACATGAGGCGTGAGGAGATAGATTTCATCCTGTGCAAACGCCTCGTTTCAAGTTTGATCACGCCTGCGCCGCGCCGCGCATCGCCAAGACACACGGGAGACATTTCTGCTTATGCCTCTGTTTGACTACGCCAGAGCCAAAACTGTTGATGAAGCCGTTGCATTGCTCAACGATCCCCGTTGGGTGAGCCGTCCGCTGGCTGGCGGCACTGACTTGATGGTGCAAGTGCGCCACACGCCGCCCACCTTTCAGCGCCTGGTGGACGTGACCCGCATCGCCGAAATGAAGGTCATCGCGCGTCAGGGAGACGAGATTTGCCTCGGCGCTGCAGTCACCTACACCGATGTGATTGAAAGCCCCCTTCTGCAGGAGCACGCCACCTGCCTGGTAGAAGCCTCGCGATTAGTGGGCGGTCCGGCAATCGCCAACGCGGGCACATTGGGCGGCAACGTGGGCAACGGCGCTGCCTGCGCCGACGGCGTGCCGCCACTGGTCTGCCTGGATGCGCTGGCGCACATCGCTCATCGGGAGGGCACGCGCGTCGTGCCTGTCGCCGACTTGTTAGTGGGTCCTCATCAAACCGCGCTGCAACCCGGCGACTTAATCACCCATTTCACTTTCCCTGTGATGCCTGCTGGCGCGCGTTCGGTGTTTTTGAAAATCGGGCGGCGCAACGCGCAGGCTATCGCGCGGCTGAACCTGGCAGCGGCGGGGCGGCTATCTGCCGATGGGCGCATTGAGTTTGTGCGCGTGGTGCCAGGTTCCGCGCTGCCGCGCCTGCGGCGCTTCACCGAAGTTGAAGACATGCTGATCGGCGAGCGCCCCAGTGAGGCGCTGTTTGATGCTGCCGGCGCAGAGGCGAGCCGTGTGATGGTGGCGGAGACGGGCAGACGCTGGTCCACAGAATATAAAGAGATCGCGTTGCGCGCGCTTGTGTCGCGCGCCTTGCGTTACATCTTTCATGCAGCGAAGGAGGGAAACGGATTCCATGCGCATTGAATTGACAGTCAACGGCGAGGCGGTCGCAGTGGAAGCGCCGCCCGACATCACGCTGCTTGATCTGCTGCGTGACTACTTGAATCTCACTGGCACAAAAGAGGGTTGCGCTGTGGGTGAGTGCGGCGCGTGTGCCGTGCTCATGGACGGTCGGCTGGTCAATAGCTGCATGGTGTTGGCGCCGCAGGTTGATGGCTGCGAAGTCACCACCATTGAAGGCATTCACGGTCCAGATGGCGCCCCAGACGACCTGCAACTCAACTTCATTGAGTACGGTGGTGTGCAGTGCGGCATCTGCATTCCAGGCATGATCATGGCTGGCGAAGCGTTGTTAATGAAAAACCCCAACCCCACCCGTGAAGAGATTCGCATGGCGCTGGCTGGCAATTTGTGCCGTTGCACTGGCTATCAGCAGATTGTGGACGCCATTGAGGCGACTGCAAAAAGGAGGCAAGCCCAGCAATGAGCCACATCACTCAGCAACCACTGGAGTATGTCGGGCGTCCCGCTCGCCGCGTGGATGCGCTCGACAAGGTGACTGGCAAAGCGAAATACATCGCCGACTATCGCGTGCCGGGCATGTTGCACGCGCGCTGCCTGCGCAGCACGCTGCCACATGCGCGCATCGTGCGTCTAGATGTCACACCTGCGCTCAGTGTGCCAGGCGTGCGCGCCGCTATTACCAGCGAAGACTTCGTGGATCACGGCCTGTATGGCTTCCCTGTCAAAGACAAATACATGCTGGCGTACCAAAAGGTGCGCTATGTGGGAGAGCCAATCGCTGCGGTCGTCGCCGATACGCCCCAAGCCGCGCAGGCTGGCGTGCAGGCTATCGTGTGTGAGCTGGAGCCGCTCCCCGCGCTGTTCGATGCCCGTCGTGCGCTTGACCCCGACGCGCCGCAAGTCGGACCAGATCGCGCCGATGGTCAGCACCCCAATTTGAAGGGAGACCACATGATCGTCCTGAAGGGCGACGCGGAGGCGGAACTAGCCGCTTGCCCCATCGTCCTGGATCGGGAATACTTCACCGACTGGCAGGAGCACGCCTATATCGAGCCGGAAGGCGTGTTGGCGATTCCGACCCCGGAGGGTGGGGTGGTCGTGTATGCGCCAAATCAAAGCCCGTTCATCAATCAAGGCAACTTGGCAATGGTGCTCGGTTTGCCCAAGAACCTGGTGCGCGTGATCCAGCCCACCGTTGGCGGATCGTTTGGCGGCAAAGACGACATCATCTATGAAAGCTCGGCGCAAGCAGCCAAGCTGGCGCTGATCACGGGTCAGCCGGTGCGCATGGTCTTCTCGCGGGAGGAGAGCCTGGTGGCCAGCTACAAACGCGACGCTATGCACATGCGCATTCGCCTGGGCGCCGATAAAGATGGCACGTTGCGCGCATGCTGGTTCCGCGGCATTATTGACTCCGGCGCGTATGCCTCCGAGACGCCCTTCACCGCCTGGCGCGCCAGCATTCATGCGATGGGTTGTTACCGCTATGAGGCGTGTGATGTGGACGTGCACTGCGTGTACACCAACAACGGCTACGCTGGCGCGTTTCGTGGCTTCGGCAACCCAGAGGTGTGCTTCGCCGTTGAGCAGACAGTAGATGAGCTGGCGGAGATGCTCGGGATGGACCCGATTGACCTGCGGTTGAAGAACTGCCTGCGCCTGGGCGATGAGACCGTGCATGGGCAGAAGCTCACCGAGTCGGTTGGCTTGGTCGAGTGTCTGACCACCGCTCGCCGCATCAGCGACTGGGATCGCAAGCGCGCAGAGTACAGCCGCCAGACTTCCACCGAAAAGCGTCGCGGCATCGGCGTAGCAGTGATGTATCACGGTATGTCGCTCGGCGCTGAAGGTGCAGACAGCGCTGGCGCTACAGTGAGCGTGTTGCCAGATTATTCAGTGGACATCACCTCTGGTCTGACCGACTACGGCACTGGCTCACGCACCGTCTTCACCTTGATCGTGGCGGAGGAGCTAGGCGTTCGTCCAGAGCGCATCCACATGCAGCGTCCCGACACCAACACGGCAATTGATTCCGGTCCGACGGTCGCAAGCCGTACCACCGTCGTGGGGGGCAACGCCATGCGGCTGGCTGCGCGCAACCTGCGCCAGACGCTCGACATGGCTGCTGCCGACCTGTTGAAATGCGACCCGCGCCAGCTCCTGCGCTACGGCGAAAGCTATATCGGTCCAGATGAGGAAGCTGTGCCCTGGGAGAAAGTAGTGGATCACGCCCGCGAGATGGGGCTGATCCTCTCATCACATGGACACTGGTCGGCGCCGAAAATTGCGTGGGATCACCATCATGGGCGTGGCACGCCCTACATGGCGTACGTGTACGGCGCGCAGATTGCCGAAGTGGAAGTGGACTTGCACACTGGCAACGTGCAGGTGCTGCACATCTGGGCGGTGCACGACATCGGCAAAGTGGTGTTCCCACAAGGTGCGTATGGACAGTTGTATGGCGGCATCGCACAAGGGCTGGGCTATGCGCTTACCGAGCAGATCAGCTATCGAGATGGCTATATTCAAGAGACCAACTTCGAGTCCTATCTGATCCCCACGTCGGTGGACGTGCCAGAGATCACGGGCGTGTTCGTTGAATCGGCATACTCGCACGGTCCGTATGGCGCGAAGAACATTGCTGAGCCAGCGCTGGTGCCCACCGCTCCTGCCATTGCCAACGCCATCGCCCATGCCACGGGTCGGCGCGTGCGTGAGCTGCCGATGAACCTGGAGCGCGTGCTGCTTGGTCACGACCTGCAACCGCCCGCTTCCTCGCGGCCAGCGGAGGTGGCGTTCAACATTCCTGCGCGCTCCATGCCACACGTGACGCCGCCGATCTACGCCTGAGCCAGGCGCAGATGCACAGCATACGGAAGTGGCGCGATAGATAATCGCGCCACTTCGCTTTTTACAGCTTCAACACTCGTATTGCGGTGGCTCCTGCCTGCTATTCAGCTTCGTGGCAGAAAGAACACGTATCATCCGCAAAACCCTACAATTCGCCTACAAGGGCAGGAGCATGGCAGACGAACTTCAGGCGGCAATGCCTGTTCCCGTGAAACTAGAATGTTTCAATCGTAACTGTGAGCTTCCGTACAGCTTAACAGCAGAGCACGTACAGAAGGCGATGGAGGACTTTTTAGAGCTTTTGGGTTTCGTAAATCAGAAGCTTGTGGAGGGCGGCTTTCTCCCACTGGAGAGTTTTCTAATGCCAGCCACTTTTAGCAGTCTGGTGGGGGATTTCATTATCCGCAGGATTTCCCATCATTGCTCTTCGCTGGTCAAGAATCAATATCACAACGGACACCCCGATCTTTTGCCGCGTGGCATGTTCCCTGAAGATGCAGCTCAACATGCCTCAGAAGGAATCGAAATAAAAGCCTCCAGGCGCGCCAGCGCTTGGCAGGGGCATAATCCGGAGAAGGTCTGGCTGATAGTGTTTCACTTTGATAGCAGCACCCCTTCAGATCGTCAGCCCAGGCGCTTCTGCTTCAAAGGTGTGTATGCAGCCCAGTTGGACAAGCAAGACTGGGCTTTCTCTGGGCGCTCAGGAACAAGTCGAAGAACTATCACAGCTACCGTTAACAAGAATGGGATGCAAAAGCTGAAATCAAACTGGGTTTATCTAGATGAGGGATAGCTGCGCATCTCGGTGAGGGAGAGAGGAAAGCAACGGAACAGCTTGCAGGCTCATCTCGTAGTAGTCTTTCTGTCTCTCGATGCCAATGGCAGTGTAGCCTATCGCCTCGGCTGCAGCTATGGTGGAGCCAGAACCCATAAAGGGGTCGAGAATGATGCCCTCACCCAGCGGAAGTGCTGCGTAGACGATCTGGCGAAGAAACGATTGAGGTTTGAGACTAGGATGGTTTGCCACTGCGCGCTCTCTCCGAGGCGTCCGTTCGCTCTCAATCACATCCTCGAAAGGAGTCCCATCAGGTTTTCGACGTAGCCCGCCTGTTTGAAATTGTTTGAGGCAATCCTCCACAGTCATCTCCTTTGGTAGCGGCTTTCGGAATAGACCCCACGGCTCGAAACACCCGCGTGGCATCGTACACACATCGGGAAACGCCGCTTCTGCGTTCTTTGGTCTATCGCCTCCGCGCAGCGTGCGGACGAGTCTGATGATCTGCCCGCGAAACTCCAACCCTGCGCTGCTCAACGAGTGAAAGACCAGTTGCGAGAGGAATACGCTGGAAGCGATAAAAATGTGACCTCCAGGTCGCAGCATGCGCAGCGCCAGCAGTGCCCACTCGTGGAAGTACTCTTGCAAACGTAACCTCTCTTTGTGATTGAGTGCAGTGAAGCGCGGCAATGGTGAGCGAGTGTGTCCGTCAAAAGAAGGCGGGATACGCCAGACGCCGCCGTGTCCGTTAGACCGCTTCTCCAGTTGCTCGGTATCGTATTCCTTGATACCGTAGGGCGGGTCGGTAACGATAGCGTGAACGCTGTTCTCGGGTGCCCGCTTCATCCAGTCGAAGCAGTCTGCATGGATCACGAGTGAGCGAGCAAATGAATGCGCCTCGTAATCAAGGGCAAATGCTGCTTTGATTTGTGCTCCTGTTACCATGATCGTCATCCATCAGCCGCTTTGCGGGTTTGCGCCAGGCGAACTATGAAATGCCTCAAGGCTATCTCCTGGTTGTTTGTAGTCCACCCAGCTTGCCAGGCTCGTCCTCAACAGCGTCAGCATGACGCTCGCTCATTGTACGTCTGGATGTCACCAGAAAGGCTCACCCTCACACTCTATAATCTCAGCCGCGAGGCGCCGCTCATCCTATGCCAATTCTGGAGCCGCTATCGTTTGAATGCACCAGCCACAGCGAGGAACAAACCCAGCGCCTAGGTGCTCGCCTGGGCACGCTGTTGCAGCCTGGCAGCGTCGTTGCGTTGCACGGCGAGATCGGCGCTGGCAAGACCAGCTTCGCGCGCGGCATTGGCATCGGGTGGGGTGCAGACCAGGTTCTGCGCAGCCCGACCTTCACGCTTGTGCAGAAGCATCACCGCGAGCAAGACAATGTTGCGTTGTATCACGTGGACTTGTATCGCGTGTGCAGCGACGAGGACATCCGCTCGCTGGGGCTAGAGGAGATCCTCGAAGACCCCAACAGCGTGGTGGTGATCGAGTGGCCTGAACGCGCTCAGCATCTTGTGCCTGGTCACGCCATACAAGTGCGCCTGCGCACGATGGACGAGACCCGCCGCCACATCACCTTCGCCACACAAGACACACGCACATGGCAGACGCTGCTCGCCTTCCGCAAATCCGCATTTGGAGTGTGAACCCCTCAGAAGATGTCGCCCCTGTTGCTTGCCATTGACACCTGCACCCGCCGCGCCTCCATTGCCCTGCGCGACGAACGCACGCTGCTGGGAGAGATCACCTGGGAAGCGCAACGCGAGGAGACAGCGCGCGTGAGCGCACGCATCGAGGAATTGCTGCGCGCCTCTCATGCGCGCGCGGCAGACCTTGCCGCAGTGGCGGTGGCGATCGGACCCGGTTCGTTCACTGGCGTGCGCTGTGGGCTTGCCATTGGCAAGGGTTTGGCGCTGGCGCGCGGTTTGCCCATCATCGGCGCCACTGCGTTTGACGTGCTGGCACACGCGCAGCCGTGCCGCGATTTGCCGATGCTCGTGGCGCTGGAAGCAGGGCGCGCCCGCGCAGCCGTGTGCCGCTACGAATGGATTGATGGCGCGCCGCGCGTTGCCGACGCCTGGCGGATCGTGAGCTGGGATGACCTCCTCGCTGAGCTTGACACCGCTGAGCCAACCTGGCTGTGCGGTGAGATCGCCTCTTTAGCGTGGACAAAGCTACCGCTCCATGTGCGCGTGGCGCCCGCTGCGTTCAACCTGCGCCGCGCTGGCTTTCTCGCCGATCTCGCGTTCGAGCGCTGGACGCGCGGCGAAGTGGACGACGCGATCGCGCTGACCGCCATCTATCCCCCAGAAGCTGCCCCCGCCAGCACCAGTTATCCTGAGTCGTAGCAGATGTGGAGCAACCCGCTCTCTGCGCAAATCTACGTGCGCCCCATGCGGTTGGGCGACCTGCCAGCGGTCATGGTGATTGACCGACAGTCCTTCCCGCGCCCCTGGCCGCTGGAAGCCTGGATGAGCGAGCTAAAGAACACTGCCACCGCTTGCTTCATCGTTGCCTGTGCCAAGCCTGCTCATCCACCGCGCTCGTTGCTCCAGCGCTGGCTGGAACGCTTGCGGATAAACAACGCAGCAGAGACCGTGATCGGCTTCGCCGGGATGTGGATGATGACCGATGAGGCGCACATCGCCACCATTGCGGTTGACCCCGCCTGGCGACGGCGTGGCGTCGGCGAGCGGATGTTGCGCACGCTGCTGCGCGAGGCAGCCGCCCGACATGCCTCCACTGTCACCCTCGAAGTGCGCGTCAGCAACCTTGGCGCACAAGCGTTGTACCAAAAATACGGCTTTGAGGTGGTGGGCTTGCGCAAAGCATATTACCAGGACAACCGAGAAGACGCGCTGATCATGACTATCACACGCTTCGCCGACCGCGCATACAAAGAGCAGCTCGGGCTGATCAGGGAATCAGAGTCGCTGCCTCTGTCTTAAGCGGCGCGCCCTCACAGCAGCGATGCAGATAGCGCGATCAGCAATTGCGCGCTGTAATAAGTGGTGAGCACCCACACACTGTTGCTCCCGCCATCTCCGCCGAAGATGAACTTGTTGATCGCAAGAATGAAATCCGACACGTAGAACAGCAGCGCGCCGCCCGCTGCGAACGCCGACTGCGACACCAGACTGCCACCCACCACCACACCGCTGGCAGCGCGATGCACCATTAACGAGATGACCGTGATGTAAAGCAGCACCGCATGACTGAGCACGCCGAGTGAAGGGCGCAGATACAAGTACACCACCCCACTCGCCACAAACAACGCCACAGCCAGCCAGCCCTCTCGAGAGAGGTCGAGCGGCATCTGGCGCACGTATTGCGCAAATGCAAAAGCAAAGACGTACGTCACGTGCGCGAACAAGAACGCGGCTAAACCCATCACGAAGCGGCGCGGCTGTGCGTCTGCGTCAATCAGCAACCAGTCGCCGATCAGAGAGAACACCAGACCGATGCCGATCAGGGCTGTGTAGAGCGGCGCGCGTGGCGACTCCGCCAGCGACGCCAGCGCGATCACGATCAACCACATCGTGGCGAGCGGCTTCCACAGCCGCACCTGCGCTACACGGCGCGGTTGAAGCGCCTCTGCGCGCAATAGCAGGAAGACCATCACGATGAACGGCGGGACAAGGAAGAACGCAACTGGCACGCGGCGCAGTCTAACATCCGAACGCGCAGCGCTGTTGCGTCGTTGCGGATCAACTGATGGAGGAGTGGTGCATCAGATGCGCAACGTTGCGCCCCAGCTTCACCGCGTAGTTCGTGCCGCGATCCCAGGGGTACACATGGCTCATGCTGGCAAACCAAAGCCCAGCGAGCGGCGTGCGCAGCGCGGGCAAGCGGCGTGAGTGATTGACAAACGGCACCGGCTGCGCGTATGGCTCGCGGAAGACCCAGGCGTCGGTCATCCATTCAGGCGAGAAGGCAGGGTTAAAGCGACTGAGCGACGCAGCGAAGACAGATATGAGCGCCTGCTCCGACATGCTGAAGTAGGGATGGTCGGGCGGCAAGTAGTCACCGCAGTAAATCAGCCGCTGGTTGCCGAAGTGTCCCGCCTCAACAAAATTGGTGTGCTCGCACAGCGCCAGGAAAGGAAACCCCGCCGACTTGGGCAGATTGTGCCAGTAATACCCCTTCGGGCTGAGCGGGTGGCGCAGCGCGAAGATCACCGTCACTGCGCCCAGCGAGCGCAGCGATTGCAGGCTGGCTGCGTAGTCTGGAGGTAGCTGTGGCACCAATCGCAAGAGCAGCCGTGGTGAGGTGGTCACCAGCACCTGATCGAAATGCCAGGCTCCGTGTGCCGTTTCCAGTCGCCAGCCTTGCGCGTCGCGGATGAGCTGGGTGACCGGGGCGCTGTAGTGAATCACGCCGCCGCGCTGTTGCACCGCTTCTGCCAGCACGTCAAAGAATGCCTGAAAGCCGCCTACGAATGTGCCCAGCCGCGGCGTCCGCGCCTTGATGCGCGCCCATAGCCACGCCATGTTGACCTGCGGATACAGATCGCCGAACTTGCCCTCCAGCAATGGCTGCCAGATGCTTTCATACGCCGAGCGACCCATCCAGCGCCGACACCACTCGTCCGCTGTGAAGCGCTCCAGCGCGCGCCAGTTGTTGGTGAGCAACTTTAAGTAGGCAGTGGCTAAGCCGAACGGCACCTTGTCTCGCAAGCGCAGCCCCGGAAAACGCAGCGCCGCAAGGGGCGAATCGAATGGATAGAACTGCCCGCAGTGATACACCACCGTGATCGGACGCTTGAAGATGACGCGGTCGCGCACGCCCAGCTCCGCAGCTAGGCGCAACACATCGTGGTCAGAGGCAAACCAGTGGTGATAGAACTTCTCTAAAGACCAGTCCCAGTTGGGCTGACGGAAGCCAGCTGCCAGACCGCCTGGATGCGGCGCTGCCTCAAAGACTTCAACATGATGCTGGCGGGGGAGCAGATCGTAGGCTGCTGCAAGCCCGGTAGCGCCTGCGCCGATGATAGCAATTCGCATGTGGATGGCGATGATACAGCCCGCCTCGGCAGGGTTTCGACTAAGCCTCAGCGCGCACAAAAGCTTCGGCGGGGGTTCAACGTGCGCTTGCGCCCGTCCAAATCGCACGTCAAAGCCCGCTCGCGTGCAGCTAAAACAAAGCCCCTATCTTCGGATAGGGGCTTGAAATTTCCGTGTCGTGGGCAAGCGGAAGATGTCAGTTGCTGTTCAGGCGCTGCTCCAGGTATGCTACCGCTTCGCCAACGGTGGTGATCTTCTGTGCTTCCTGGTCGGTGATTTCGCCTCCAAACTCCTCCTCAAAAGCCATGATGAGCTCGACCAGGTCCAGTGAGTCCGCTTCCAGGTCCTCGCGGAAGCGCGCTTCCATCGTCACCTTTTCGGGCGCGACGCCGAGAATTTTGACGGTGAGTGCCTTGACACGCTCAAAGGTGGATTCTGACATGAATGTGCCTCCTTATCAAATCTACCGGATTCTAACTCACAGAGTAACAGACAACAGTAGCAACACCGCAGCAGCGATTGAGTTACGATTGTGCAACTCGTTAACATGGATGAAGGCAAGCAGCTCGAAAGTCGCAAGTCAGACCATATCCGCATCAACCTGGAGGAGAACGTCGCCTCAGCAGTGTCGAGTGGACTGGAGCGCTACCGGTTTGTGCACAATGCACTTCCAGAGTTGGACGCCCGTCAGATTGACACCTCCCTCTCTCTGTTTGGTCGGCAGTTGCGCCTACCGCTGCTGATTTCCTCGATGACGGGCGGCACGGCGCAGGCGCGCGAGATCAACCGCAACCTGGCGCAGGCGGCTCAACAGGCGGGTGTGGCGATGGGCGTCGGCTCGACACGTGTGGCAGTGGTGCGACCTGACCTGAGCGACACCTTCCAGGTGCGCGACCTCGCGCCCGATGTGCTGCTCTTCGCAAACATCGGAGCGGTGCAACTGAACTACGGCTTCTGTGTGGATGACTGCCGCCGCGCGGTCTCGCTGCTTCAGGCAGATGCGCTGATCTTGCATCTGAACCCCTTGCAGGAGGTGCTGCAGCCTGAAGGAGACTGGAACTGGGCTGGGCTGTTGCCCAAAATTGCAGCGGTGGTTCAGGCGTTGGCAAAGGATGGCGTGCCTGTGGTCGTGAAGGAGGTCGGCTGGGGTATCTCGGCGGACGTGGCGCGTCGCCTGGCGGATGTGGGTGTGGCTGCGATTGACGTGGCAGGCGCAGGTGGCACGTCTTGGAGCCAGGTGGAGATGTTCCGCGCCCAGAACGATGTGCAGCGCCGCATCGCTGAAGCGTTCGTGGATTGGGGCATACCGACGGCGGAATCTGTGCTTCAGGTGCGTGAAGCAGCGCCAGATGTGTTCGTGTTCGCCAGCGGCGGCATACGCAATGGCGTGGATGGCGCCAAGTGCATCGCGCTAGGGGCGACGCTCTTCGGCTTGGCGCGCCCTTTCTTGCGCGCAGCCACCCTTTCCGCTGAAGCGGTAGCAGACGAGATCGCGGTGATCGCCGGTCAGTTGCGGGCGGCGATGCTGTGCGTGGGGGCGCCAAGCCTGAATGCCCTGTCGCACGCACCGCTTGTGAAGGTTTGAGAGCAGCGCTGATCGCTCGGGTTTCTCGCCGCCGCGGTCGCGCTGAGCAGCCTGGGTTGAACGCTACTTGCCCGATCACCCACCAACCGCAAGAGGACGACAAAATGAACATCCTTGACGCGATTCGCGCTTATGCCCGCTCCCTTTACCAGGATGCTGTCAGCGGAGGAGATCTCTTTCAGCCCCATGTGAGCCGCGCCGCACAGCATCAACACTTTGCCGATCACTTCCTGCGCAGGCTACTGCCGCGACGATTCAGCTTGCGCGTGGGTCAGGCGTTCGCCGCCCGCGATGCTTTCAGCGCGCCAGATAGCTTGCTCATCTGCGATGACTGGTACGCACCGCCGCTCCTAGACAACCTGCTGCCCTGTGAATTCGTTTACGCAATTTGCGAGGTTTGCCCGTCGCTCGGCGTTGCGCACCTGCCAGAGGTGCTGGAGCGCGTGGCGGCGCTGAAAAGGCTGCCCCGCGCCCGTGCCACCGCGCACGACATTTCGCCTACGCAGCATCTGGCGTTGTTTGGGGCGCGCTATGCGCAGTTGCCCGACGACACGCTCAATCCGTACCTGGGCTACATCTTCACAGACACAGCGGACGACCCGCGCGCGCTGCATCGGACGATGCGCGAGCTGTTTGAAGCCCGCACCTTGTTGCCAGAGCACTCCCCCGACGCGATCATCTGCCTGCGCGATGGCTGGGTGATCACGCGCCAAACGCTCAGCGGCAACATCTCCGTGCCGCGCACGAGCTTCGCGCGCTTCGGGCTGTGGCATCTCGGCGATGATTTGCTGACGCTGGTGTACCTGCTGCTCAACGTCAGCCTTGCGCAGATTCAACTGCGTGGTCCCGATTTCTTGCGCGCCCTGGAGAGCTACACCGACCAGATCCGCCAGCGCTAAAGCGCGCGCCGCCGCTGGACGACAACGCCGCTGCCCAGCGGCTGTGTCACGCGCAGGGCTGGTGTTCACGCCTGGCTCAGCGAACCAAGCCCCCTGCCTTCAGCGCGCGCCCGATGCGCTCATGTGTCTGCTCACACCTGCAACGAGCGCGCGCGCGTTGAGCGTCAGCCAGGCGTCCACGCGAAACATGGCGTCAAGCCAGTACGCAACGTCGGCGTAGGGGCTGAGGTTTGCCAGAAAGCGGCCGACCAGGTGCATGAGCAGGTTGAGGTTGCGCAGCAGGATCAATGTGGGCAGCAGCGCGCACTCTTCAGCGCTAAGCCTTCCCTGGCGGCTGTAGCCGCGCGCCAGGGCTTCGATGCGCGCCCACTCATCGCCGCTGCCGAGCGCATCCCAGCACCAGGCATCTAACGCGATGGCAAAATCCATCGCGCGCGGATTCAGCGCGCAGTTTTCAAAGTCCAACACGCCAGTGACGCGATCCTCCTGCATTAGCACATTGCCGGGGATGAAATCCCCGTGAATGAGCTGCTGAGGCAGGGCGCGAATGTGGCGATTGTGCTGCTGGACGAGCGCCAGCATGGCGTCCACACGCGCAACGGCGGAAGGGGTCGCCAGCGAGCCGACGCTGCGCAGTGCCTCGGTCGGGTCTGGCACGAGTGGGTGCACGCGGTCCAGCTCGATGTAAGGGCGCGGCATGGCGTTGCCGCGAGGCTCCACTTTCGTCAGCCTCAAATGCAGGTTTGCCAACGCCTCTGCGGCGCCTTCGGCTTGGCGGAGGTTGCGCACATCGGGGTTGCAGCCAGGGATGAACGGCAGCAACACCATCAGGTGGTTCGTCCGCCCAATCGTGACGAGCGCCCAAAACTCGCCCTGTCGGCTGATCAGCGGCAGTGGAACGGAGAAGGGCAGCTCCCGACGCGCAAGCTGCGCCAACACTGCGATTTCATGCTGGATGTAGCGCGGGTTGGCGTGGTTGCCATATACGCGCAGCACGAAGGGGAGCGCTTGATCGCCGAGATACACGCGGTAGAGATGGTTGTTGTAGCCGCCGTTCTCCAGCCGATGCAGCGCGCAGCCAGGCGGCAAGTCCCAGAACGCGGAAGGGTCAAAGCCGCTCAGGTCAGGCTCACCCATGCCGCCTCTCGTGTGTGGGGGTAAGGATCGCTGGCAGTTTGTATCTTGTATGCCAGCCCTGGTCGCGTGGACACTGCGCAGGCGTGTCCGCGCGCGTCCATGGCGAGGATGCGCACCCAGTCTGCGCGCGCCATGTGGTCTGGCGCGCTGGAGGTGCCGATCAGGTGCAATATCTGCCGTGCCACGTCCTGCGCGGCTGCCTCCAGCGTCCAACCTAGCCGCAGCAGCGTGACCACCTGTGCCGCTGCGCTCATGCGAATGGCTGCTTCGCCCAGTCCCATGCAGGTGGCTGCGCCGTAGCGGTTGTCGCAGTAGTTGCCTGCGCCGATCACAGGCGAATCGCCCACGCGTCCTGGGTACTTCCAAGCGATGCCAGACGTGGTGACAGCGCTGCACAAGTTGCCAAGGTGGTCGCGCACGATCACGTTCATGGTGTCGTTGCCCAGAGGTGTTTCCAGCGCGCGTCTGGTGAGCGCAATGGTGTCGGGGAGCGGCTCAGCGTCGGCTTGAATCTCGACCATGCGGCGCGCCCAGGCGGTGGCTGCTTCGGGCGAGAGCATAACGCGCCGCTCGGCGCCGATCTCGGCGGCGAAGCGGTGCGCGCCGTCACCGACAAGCATCACGTGCGGCAGTCGCTCCATCACCTGGCGCGCCACGTGAATAGGGTGGCGGAACCCTTGTAGCGCAGCCACTGCGCCCGCGCGCAGCGTGGCGCCGTCCATGATCGAAGCGTCCAGCTCCACCTGTCCGAGCACATTCGGGAATCCTCCATAGCCGACGGTGTGTTCGTTGGGGTCATCTTCCACCAGGTGGGCGATCTGCTCCGCCACGTCTATGGCGCAGGCGCCCGCGCGCAGGCGCTCCATGCCCGCCAGAATGAAGTTATCTTGAATCTCCGCGTTTGCCAGGATGACCGCGCCGTCCATGGCTGCTCACCTTGTGCTGGTGATGCGCCAGCGCGTGCCCTGTGGGCTATCCTCCAGCACCACGCCCAGCGCAGCCAGTCGCGTGCGGATGGCGTCGGCTGTGGCAAAGTCTTTGGCTTTGCGCGCTTGCGCACGCAGCTCGATCAGCAGCTCGATCAGCGCGGCTTCTCGTTCGGCGCTGCCGCCGCGCTCCTCCGATGCGCGCAAGATGCCCAGCACTTCGCCGCCAAACGACTGGTAAATCTCGTGCGACTGCTCCACCACGCGCGGTGTGGCGATGCCCCTGTCCAGCCAGCGATTCACATCGGTGGACATGTCTTGCAGCAAGCCGATGGCGAGCGGTGTGTTGAAGTCGTCGTTCATCGCGCTGACGAATTTCATGCGGTACTGATCCAGCGTCTCGACCAGGTTGCTGGTCATCTCTTCGGTGCTGTGCTCGCTGACTGTCAGCGTCTCTGGTGACTGAAGCGCATCCTGGACGCGCCGCCAGGTGTTGTGCAGGCGCTCCCAGCCTTTTGCCGCGGACTGCAGCGCCTCGTCGCTGTAGTCCGCGGGGCTGCTGTATTTGTTCGAGAGGATGAAATAGCGCAGCGCCTCTGGGCGATGGGCTTTCAGGGCATCTTTGATGGTGCGGAAGTTGCCCAGCGACTTGCTCATTTTTACGCCGTTGACGAGCAGGCTGCCAGTGAGCATCCAGTAGCGGGCGAAGGGCGCGTCGTGCGCGCACTCGCTCTGGGCGATCTCGCACTCGTTGTGCGGGAAGATGTTGTCTATGCCGCCGCCGTGAATGTCAAACGTGGGACCGAGATACTTTGTGCTCATGGCGGAGCACTCGATATGCCAGCCGGGGTAGCCCCAGCCCCACGGCGAGGGCCACTTGAGAATGTGATTTTCTGGCGCCTTGATCCACAGCGCGAAGTCCATGGGGTGGCGCTTTTCCTCGCGCACCGCCACGCGGCTGCCAGCTTCCATCTGTTCGATGCGCCGACCGCTCAGCTTGCCGTAGTCGGGGTCAGATTCGACGCTGAAATACACCGAGCCGTTCACCTCGTAGGCGTGCCCTTTGGCGATCAGCGCCTTGATCATCTCAATTTGTTCGGGAATGTGCGCCGAGGCGCGCGGCGAGATGTTCGGGCGTTGCACGCCGAGCGCGTCCATATCCTCGAAGTACGAGCGCATGTAGCGCTCGACGATCTCCATCGGCTCGACGCGCTCGCGCCGGGCGCCTTTCAGGATGCGATCCTCTCCGTCATCGAGCAAGTGTCCCACGTCGGTGATGTTTTGCACGTAGCGCACTTTGTAGCCGCTGTAGCGCAGCCAGCGCACCACCACGTCGAACGACACGTAGGTCTTGGCGTGTCCCAGATGGGCATGGTCGTACACCGTCGGTCCGCAGACGTAGATGCCGACCTGTCCCTCAACCAGCGGGACGAAAGGCTCTTTCTGGCGGGTGAGCACGTTGTAGATCTGCAAAGACATAGCTAACTGGATGATAGACGATGCCGTGCGCGGGTCAGTAGCGCTCGCGCACAGCGGCGACTTGTGACGCGCTGGGCTTGGCGAAGATCATGCGCCCAGCCGCAGTTTGCAACACCTTCGTCACGCTGACTTCTATCGTCTGCTCCAAAAAGTCCTGCCCGTCCTCCACCACCACCATCGTCCCGTCGTCCAGATAACCCACCCCTTGGCCAGCCTCGCGGCCGGGTTGCATCACCTGGATGGTGAGCGTCTCGCCAGGCAGGACGACTGTCTTCACCGCGTTTGCCAGCTCGTTCACGTTGAGCACAGTGACGCCTTGCAGCGAGGCGACGCGATTCAAGTTGTAGTCGTTGGTGATGATGGGCGCGTTCCACCTGCGCGCCAGCGCGACCAGTTTCTCATCCACGCGCATGTGGCTGCCGGGGTCCTCGTTCACGATGTGCACGGGGTGGGGTGACTCGCGCTGGATGCGCTTCAGCACCTCCAGCCCGCGCCTGCCGCGTGCACGTCGCAGCGGGTCGGACGAGTCCGCGATGTATTGCAGCTCGTTCAGTACGAACTGCGGGATCACCAGCTCTCCGCGCAGAAAGCCAGTAGCGTTGACGTCGGCGATGCGCCCGTCAATCACAGCGCTGGTGTCCAGCAACAGGCGCTCCGCGCCTGTGCGGGTGGCTTCCTCTGCCGGTGTGCTGCCGGGCAGGCGCACGTTCAGCAGCTCGAACAGTTCTCGGTAGCGCAAACTGGCGATGCCCAACCCCAGGCTGCCGAAGCCCACCGCTGCCAGGAACGGCAACACTGGCCCGAACGGCTCTGGCAGGCGCGCCAGCGGAAATGCGATCAGCGCTGCCAACAGCAAACCTGCGCTCAGCCCAATGAAGCCGGCGATGATCTGCGCGATGCTCAGGTTGGCGATCTGGTTGTAAAAAATCACCAGCGGCTTGCCGAGCAGGGTCGGCACCAACAGCGCGCCGACGATGCCGAAAAGCGCCATGCTTGCCACGTGGACAAACACGTAGTCGTTGTATGGCGCGGGCAACAGTCGTAGATCGGTGACAACATCGCCGACCGACCAGCCCATCAGCCCCAGCACCACCGCGCCGGAAATTCGCAAGCCAAAGATGATGGATGATTCCGACTTCACTGTTGATAGCGAGAATACTGAGCGCGCATGAGCTAACGATGAACAGGCTCAGCGTAAGCTCAGCGCAAGCCTGGCTCAGATTTCTTTTCATCCTATCACAGGTAGTAGAATCCAGTTATGCCCAGACCTCCGCTAGACCTAAACCCGGTGACTCGCATCACGGTTGGTGCGATCGGTGAACCTGGCCGGCGCACGTTTTATTTACAGGCGCGCAAGGGCAGTCTGCTGGTCACGCTGGTCTGTGAGAAAGAGCAGGTGAGCGCGCTGTGCATCGGACTGCGCGAGGTGTTGGAGGAACTGCGCATCAAGCGCCCGCGCGGTGAAGGCGCGACCATCGTTGAAGAAGACCTGGAACTGGAGCAGCCCATCACGCCGCTCTTCCGTGTCGGGAACATGGGGCTGGGCTATGACGAGTCGAGCGACCTCATCGTGATTTTGGTGCGCGAGCTGCTGATTGACGAGGAGCACGAAGCATCCGCGCAGGTGGTGCGTTTCTACTGCTCGCGTGCGCAGGCGGATGCGCTCAGCCGACACGGTCTAGAGGTGGTGGCGAAGGGTCGCCCGATTTGTCCGCTGTGTGGCAAGCCCACGGACCGCGAGGGCAACGTGGAGGGCTTCTGCCCGCGCCGCAATGGTCATGCCGACGAGATGATATTCGTATTTGCCTGAGACCCAGGCGCGTCCTTCGCCGTCGCACTGCATCGCAGCAGGTGGAACGAGCCGCGGGACAGGCTCGATTCAGACGATGCCGAGGTGAGCCTGTGGTTGTAAAGAATGCTGTGCTAAAGCTATTGGCTGAGGGCGACATGGAGCCGCTGGGCACCATGCCGTGGGGATCGAACTACACGTTCCTGGTGCAAATCAATGCGCCACCCGAGAAACAGAGCCGCTTCGAGCTGCAAGAGACGCTAGCTGTGTACAAACCGCGTCGCGGCGAGGCGCCGTTGTGGGATTTCCCCAGCGGGACGCTCTGCCTGCGCGAATTCGCCGCTTACCTGGTCAGCGATGCGCTCGGCTGGGACATTGTGCCCCCGACTGTCTTACGCAACGGCAGCTACGGCTTCGGCTCGGTGCAGTTGTTCATAGACAACGACCCCAACCAACACTTCTTCACTTTCCGCGACGACGCCAGCGCCTGCGATCAGCTTCGGCGCATCGCCCTCTTCGACCTGATCACCAACAACGCTGACCGCAAGAGCGGTCACTGCTTGCGCGACGCCAGCGGTCGTATCTGGGCGATTGACCACGGCATCTGCTTCAATGCTGATTACAAGCTTCGCACGGTGATCTGGGAGTTTGCAGGTCAGCCGATCCCCGACGCGCTGCTCCATGACCTGCGGCGATTGCAGGTGCAGATCGCGCCCGATCAACCGCTCGGCAAGGCGCTGCGCAAGCTGCTGGACGAAGCGGAAATCGCCGCCTTTGAGAAGCGCATCGCGGCAATGCTCCGCATCGGCAAATACCCCGGACCCAGTCGCTACGAGCGCAGTGTGCCTTGGCCGCCGATTTGAGCGCTGAACTGATAGGCTGATCTTGCCGAAGCGCGCGTCTGTGCCCTGAGCTTGTGCTGAGCCAACAAGCTGAGCCGACGGGCTGGGCTTGCCGAAGCCCTGTTCGAGGACACGCGCACCTCAGCACACCACCGCAAGCACCATTGGGCGACGGCGAGTTTCCTTGTAAATCGCCTCGCTCAGCGCCGCCACGGCGCGCTCCTTGATGTGTTCCTCGCTGGTGGCGCCAGTGATGTCGCGCAGCGCGTCGGCGACTGCGCGCGAGAGGTTCTGCACCAAAGGGTCAGCGTCTTTGGCGTACACGAAGCCGCGCGTGATGATCTCCGGCGAATGGCGCAGCCCGCTGATCGGGTCGCGGCGGACGACGACAACGACGAATCCATCGCGTGCCAGCGTCTCGCGGTCGCGGATGACCGCTTTGCCGATGTCGCCCACGCCGCTGCCGTCCACGAACACGTAGCCGCCTGGCAGGCGGGCGAGCTGCTCCGCCTTGCCGTTCTGGAAACGCACCGGTGTGCCGTTTTCCACCACGAAGATGTGGTCTGCTGAAATGCCCAGGCTCATCGCCAGGCGTGCGTGCGCCTTGAGCATACGCAGCTCCCCGTGAATTGGGATGAAGTAGCGCGGGCGTATCAGGCTGATCAGCAGTTTTTGCTCCTCCTGGCTGGCGTGACCAGAGACGTGTACCTTTGCCACGGGGTCGTACAGCACATTGGCGCCTTTTTGGAAGAGGCGGTTGATGATGCGGTGGATGTATTCCTCGTTGCCAGGTATCGGATGCGCCGACATCACGATCGTGTCGCCCGGCTCAACTTTGATGAGTGAGTGCTTGCCCACCGCCATGCGCCCCAACACAGCGCTTGGCTCGCCTTGCGTGCCAGTCGCCATGATCGCCACCTGGTCGGGCGGCATCTTCACGGCATCCTCCAGGCGCACCAGCATTCCCTGCGGTATCTCCAGATAGCCCAGCTTCTGCGCCATCTTCACGTTGTCGTTCATGCTTGCGCCGGCAACTGCCAGCTTGCGACCGTATAGCTCGCACACGTTGACCACCTGCTGGATGCGCGAGATGAGCGAAGCAAAGGTGGCAACGATGATGCGCCCTTCGGCGTCGCGGAAGATGTGCTCCAGCTCTGGTTCGATCTCGCGCTCGCTCGGTGTGCTGCCGGGGCGTTCGGCGTTGGTGCTATCGGCAAACAGCGCCAGCACGCCGCGCCCGCCCAGCTCTGCTAATCGCGCGAAATCGCTGGGCTTGTTGTCCACAGGGGTGTGGTCGAACTTAAAGTCGCCGCTATGCACCACCAAGCCAGCAGGCGTGGTGATCGCCAGCCCGATGTTGTCTGGGATGCTGTGGCACATGCGGAAGGTCTCGACGTGAAAGGGACCGATCGTGAACTCGCTGCCCACCGCGATGGTGTGCAACTTGGCGCTGTCGAGCAGCCGCGCTTCGCGCAGCTTTACCTCTGCCAAACCGCGCGTGAGGGGTGTGGCGTAGATGGGGATGTTGGGGAAATCCCGCACCACATGCGCCAGCGCGCCGATGTGATCCTCGTGGGCGTGCGTGAGCACCAGCGCGCGCACCTGATGGCGGCGATCTCGAATGAAGTTGTAATCTGGCAGCACCGCGTCCACGCCCAGCATGTCCGATTCGGGAAACATGATGCCGGCGTCAATCAGCAAGATGTTGTCGTCGTACTCGAACGACATCATGTTCTTGCCGACTTCACCCAGCCCGCCAATCGGAATCCACGTGAGTGGCTTACTCATGACGTTTGATGAGGGCAAAAGGGGTGTGCGAGAAGCGCCATTCGCTTAGGCGGCTCGCGCGAGTGCAAGGGTCGCGTGGTGACGATGAAATGTCTGCTATCAACTTTGGGTGCTACGCCCGATTATACTGCCTGACGTGATGACGTTCACGCAACCGATCTGTCTGCTCGGGCTGGGGGGCGTGGGGCGCGCATTTGTGCGACAGGTGATCGCTGCACGGGAGCGACACCTGCAGCGCAATCGTCTCAGGCTCTCCATCCTGGCGATGGTGGACAGCCAGCGCTGGGCATACGAACCCTCTGGCTTCTCCGACGATGCGCTGCAACACATGGTCGAGCGCAAAGCACAAGGTCTGGATTGGTCTGGGCAGCAGGGCGGCTCGCCCGCGGCGCTGCCAGAGCTGCTCGCACAATTGCCGCCGCGCACAATTGTGGTGGACACCACCGCGACCGATGCAACGGTCTCCTTCCTGGTCGAGGCAAAGGCGCGCGGCATGGGTGTGGTGTTGGCAAACAAGCTCCCCCTGGCGGGCGACCTGCGCTGGTGGGATGCGCTCGCCAACGACACTTCGCGCTGGGAGACCACCTGTGGCGCAGCGCTGCCCGTGATCAGCACGCTCAACACGCTGCTCGACAGCGGCGACGATGTGTTTTGCATCGAAGGTGCGCTCAGCGGCACGCTCGGCTACCTCTCCGCGCAGTTAGAGCGCGGTGCGCCGTTTGGCGAAGCCGTGCGCCAGGCGAAGCTGCTCGGCTACACCGAGCCTGACCCGCGCCAGGACCTCAGCGGCTTGGACGCCGCACGCAAAGCGCTGATCCTCGCCCGCATGTTGGGCTATCGCCTGGAAATGCGCGATGTTCAGGTGGAGTCGCTCTACCCGCCAGAAATGGACGCGCTGAGTGCGGATGCTTTCCTGGAACAGGTGGATGCGCTCAACGCGCCGATGGCGGCGCGTGCGGCGGAACTCACCGCAGGCGGGCGCAGGTTGCGCTACGCCGCGACCATCTCCGATGGCACGTTGAAAGTAGGGTTGGTGGGTGCCTCACCAGAAAGCAAGCTGGGCAGCATTCGCGCCAGCGACAGCATCGTGGTCTTCCACACCCGCCAGTTCAGCGACAACCCGCTTGCAGTCAGCGGGCGCGGCGCCGGGCAAGAGGTGACCGCCAGCGGCGTGCTGGGCGACGTAGTCAATCTGGTGAGGACAATGCGCTGAACGAGGTGGCTGGCTGATGAACCTCTTCAACCGCATCTTCGTGATTGTGACGCTGGCGCTGCTGATCCCGCTCGGCGCCTTTGCCTTGATTTGGCCCGCAGGTATGCTCGGCTTGATGCACGCCCTGGCGGACGCGGCTCGCGCTGGGTTCTTCGGCAACTTCACCGACGTGGGGCGCTTCATCGCGCGTTTGAATCTGGCGATCCTCTGGGTGGTGTTGCTGGGCGCCTTGTTGTGGCTGGAGATGCGGCGAGGCACATCGCAGACCATCGAGGTGGCGCGCTACAGCGGCGATAACACCCTGCGCATCAGCACCGCTGCCGTCGCCGAGAAAATCTCCGAAAGCGTCAACGCCCTGGAGGGCGTGATCGAGGCGAAGGTGAAAGCGACCGGCCGCAACCGCGCAGTGGAGGTCAGCGTGGACGTGACTGCCTCTCAAGACACTGACCTAGTGATGAAGGCGGAGGAGGTCGCCAGCCTGACGCGCCACATCGTGCAGACAGAGCTGGGGCTGCGCCTGGCTGGCAAGCCGCAAGTCTCGATCAAAGCCAAGAAAGGCGTGGTGCGGCGCAGCCTGCCCCAGTTGCCAGCCGCAGAAGCGCCCCATGCCCCCGTTGAAGAAATGAACACCGCTACAGCGCAGCACCATGAGCGAGATGCCACGCCCTGAACCCCTCGCTGACGCAGAACGCCCGACGCTGGACGCGGACGCCGTGCGGGCGCTGGCTGCGCGCGTGGAGGCGCTGGTGTTTGCCGCTGGCGAGCCAGTGGCGGTCGCCGCGCTTGCTTCTGCCCTGAACGCCGACCCAACCGAATTGGAGCCAGCGCTGGAGTGGCTGGCGTCGGACTACGCGCAACGCGGCATTCGACTGCAACGTCTGCGCGACACCGTGCGCTTCGTCACCGCGCCAGAGCTGGCGGAGGTGGTGCAGCGCTTCTTAGGTCTGGAGGAGGTGAGCCGTCTGTCCACCGCAGCGCTGGAGACGCTCGCCATCATTGCCTATCTCCAACCGATCACGCGCCCGCAACTGGAGATGATCCGCGGGGTCAACTGCGACGGGGTGATCACCACCTTGCTGGCGCGCCATCTCATCCAGGAGCTGGGACGGGCTGAGGGACCGGGTCACCCCATGCGCTACGGCGTCTCCAGCGAGTTTCTCAGCCACTTCGGCCTGGGCAGCACGGCTGAGCTGCCCAGCATTGAGCATCTGGACACGCTGATCCGCCAGGCGCTGGGCACATCCACCGATGCTGTCAATCCCGCCTGAGCAGCCATGCGGCTTCAACAGTTCCTCGCCCGCGCCGGTTTCGGTGCGCGGCGCAAGTGCGAGCAACTCATCTTGGCGAACCGCGTGACGGTGAACGGCGCGCCAGCGCGGCTGGGCATGAACGTTCAACCCACCGACGAGGTGCGCGTGGACGGGCGGCTGGTGCGCCAGGCTGAGCCGAAAATCTACATCGCGTTGCATAAGCCGGTCGGTTACGTCTCTGATCGCAGCGACCCTCGCGCCCGAAGCGTCTTTGACCTGGTGCGCGTGCCGCAGCGTTTGTTCGGCGTAGGGCGGCTGGACAAGGATAGCAGCGGCTTGCTGCTGCTCACCAACGACGGCGACTTTGCCTATCGTCTCACGCATCCGCGCTTTGAGCACGAGAAGGAGTATCACGTGGTGGTGGAGGGTGTGCCAAGTGAAGCGGCGCTGCAGCGGTGGCGCGAGGGCGTCTTGTTGCCTGGCGAATCGCGCCCCACCACACCGTGCGATGTGCGCGTGTTGCACAAACAGGACGCGCCGCCGCGCGCCAAGCTGCGCGTGATCATGCACGAAGGGCGCAAGCGCCAGATTCGCCGCGTCGCCCGCCTGCTTGGCTATCCTGTCGTTTCGCTGACCCGCGTGCGCATTGGCGGGCTGGAGCTGGGTGCTCTACAATGTGGGGCGTGGCGCTATCTGCGCCCAGAGGAGGTCGCCATGTTGATGGGCGACGCACGCCCAGATCGCAGCGCCTATGACAACCATCCGCACGATTGCCATTGACGGTCCCGTGGCGTCGGGCAAAAGCACATTAGGCTTCATCCTCGCCCAGCGTCTAGGCTATCTGTATCTCGACACTGGGGTGATGTACCGCGCGCTGGCGCTGGCGGCTTTGCAGGCGGGCATCCCCACCAATGATGAGGCGCAGGTGAAGGCGTTGCTGGAACAGACGCGCATCGAGGTGCAAATCCCCACCGTGCATGACGGCAGGCGTCAAACAGTCCTGCTGAACGGCAGGGACGTGAGCTGGGAGGTGTACCAACCGCGCGTGGAGGCGCACGTCTCGCGCGTGGCGGCTTTGCCATCCGTGCGTCGCGCCATGGTGGAGCAGCAGCGTCGCATCGCCGATCAGCACCCGGTGGTGATGGTCGGGCGCGACATCGGCACCGTCGTGATGCCAGACGCCGACCTGAAGCTCTACCTGGAGGCTTCGGTGGAAGCGCGCGCGCAGCGGCGCTATGAGGAACTGCGCGCCCACGGCGAGCAAGCCGACTTGGCGGACGTGCTGCAACAGATGCGTCAACGCGACGCACTCGACAGCTCGCGCGCTGCCTCACCCCTGCGCCCCGCTGCCGACGCCATAATCCTGGACAACACCGCGCTCGACGCCCAGCAGACGCTCCAGCGCGTCCTCGACTTGATCGCCGAGCGCAGCGCAAGCGAAAGCTAGATGTCTTCAGCGAAGCGCGCTGCTCCTCAGTCAAAGTTCAGCCGCCGCTGGACGTGGAATCGCCGCGGTGAGTTGCGCGGCTTTTACAATGCCTGGCTGCGCGGTTTTCAGCGCCTCTTGATGCGCTTCCACATCGAAGGGCTGGAGCATGTGCCCACGCAGGAGGGCGCAATTGTGGCGATCAACCACATCAACTTCTGGGACCCGCTGGTGGTGATGCCGTCGCTAGGGCGCGACGTGATACCCATGGCGAAAGTGGAAGCGTGGGAGGGCAGCCTGCGCTTGTTCGTGCATTATTACGGCGCGATCCCAGTGCATCGCGGCGCGGTGGACACCGCCGCAGTGCGCGCCGCAACTGAGGCGCTTCAGGCAGGCTATCTGGTGTTGATCTCGCCGGAGGGCACGCGCAGCCCGACCGGCGCGTTGCAACGCGCACAAGATGGCATGGCGTTCCTGGCGGCGCGCACTAACGCGCTCATCTTGCCCGTCGCTATTCAAGGCACGCCTGCGATTTTCCCGGCGCTCAGACGCCTGCGCCGCGCGCCCGTGTGCGTGCGGGTGGGGGAGCCGTTCCGCCTGCCTGCCAGCTCGTCGCGCCCCGAGCGTGACGAGCTGGAACAACTTACCGACTACGCCATGCGTCGCCTGGCGTCGCTGCTGCCGCCCCACATGCGCGGCTACTACGCATGATTTGCGGAAGCCCTGCTTCCGCGCTCCACAGGGCGCGTGGTGCGCGATAATTGCCATCTCGTGGGTGGTTTGGTGCGCACGGTGGAGCCAGGCAGCGTGGCGCAGAGCGCCAGCCTTCAGCCAGGCGATGAAGTGGTGGCGATCAACGACCATGTGCTGCGCGACGTGATTGACGCGCAGTTCTACGGCGCAGAGGAGCGCCTGGTCATCCGCTATCGCCGCGGCGGAGAGCTGCGCGAGGTCGTCGTGCGCCGCCAGTTCGGTCAGGCGTTGGGCATCATCTTCGAGCATCCCACGTTCGACATTGACATCCGCCGCTGCAACAACCTGTGCCCTTTCTGTTTTGTCTTACAGAACGCCCCGCGCATGCGGCGCACACTTTACATCAAGGACGACGACTACCGCTACTCCTTCCTGTTCGGTCACTACGTCACGCTCACCAATTTGAGCGAGGAGGACTGGGCGCGCATCGCAGAGCAGCGGCTGACCCCTCTGTACGTCAGCGTGCATGCGACCGACCCAGAAGTTCGCCGGCGCTGCTTGCGCAACCCCCACGCGCCCGACGTGATGGAGCAGTTGCGCTGGCTGGCAGATCACGGCATCCAGACACACACCCAACTGGTCATCACCCCCAGCCTCAACGACGGAGCGCACATGGCGCGCAGCATCGCCGACCTGGCGGAGCTATACCCGCATGTGATGTCCGTCACAGTGGTGCCGGTGGGGCTGACCAAGCATCACAAGTATGGCTATCGCACACACACACCAGCGGAGGCGCGGGCGACGCTGGCGGAAGTGGAACGCTGGCAGGCGCACTTTTTGCGACGATTTGGGCGCCGATTTGTGTATGCCACCGACGAGTGGTATCTCATGTCTGGGCGGGCTGTGCCGCCGCGCCGCGCTTACGACGGGTTGGACCTGCGCTCCAATGGGCTGGGCATGGTGCGCGAGTTCCTCAACGAGTGGCGGCGCGTCCGCCGGGCGGAGCTGCCCGCGCTTGCGGCGTCGCGCGACCGCCTGCCGTACCGCTCGGCGTTGCTGGTGACTGCCACGCTCTTCGCTCCCACGCTGCGCGCAGTCAGCTGGCAGTTCACCCAGCGCAGCGGTGTGCCCTTAAACGTAAAGGCAATCGTGAACGAGCGGTTAGGTGAGCGCATCACTGTCGCAGGGTTGCTATGCGCCGAAGACGTGATCCGCCAAATTCAGGCTGACCCTGCCGCCCTCGCCGCTGCTGACCTGATCGTGCTGCCGCGCTTGATGTTCGATCACCCCGACAGTGTGGCGCTGGACGACCTCTCGCCGCTGGATGTCGCTCATGCCCTCCAGAAACCCGTCGCCCTCGCCGATGGCATGGGTGACGTGCTAGACGCCCTGAGCGGGCATAGTAAACTTATTTACCACCCGTCTCAGAGGGAGTTGGAGGTTCCCGTGTTACAGCCGGGTGGCTGGGCGGTGGAGAAGTACCTGTAAGTCCCCGCTCAACAGTGGATGGTTCAAGGAGAACAAGAGAGACGATGAGATTGAACAAGTTAGCGCTCGTGTTGAGTGTCGCAATCCTGGCGCTTGCTGTTGCGCCGAGCCGCCAGGCGTCCCTGGCGCAGGGTGGCGTGGAGCTGACGGTGACATCTGCGTTCTTGAATGTGCGATCAGGCCCGGGCACCACCTACGACATCATTGGCAGGCTCACTTGTGGTCAAAAAGTGGTTGCCGACGCACGCACCACGGACGGAAGCTGGTATCGCATCAATTACAACGGTCGGCAGGCGTTTGTCTTTGCGCAGTTCGCTGCGCCGAATGGCACATGCAACGCTGCTGGCGCAACAACCGCGCCGACGGCTGCGCCAGCCGCTGGCGCGATGACTGGCGTGGTCACTTCAGATATGCTCAACGTGCGCGCTGGTCCTAGCACTGGCAACGCGATTCTCGGCCGCTTGCGCCGCGGTGACCAGGTGGCGGTAAAAGCGCGCACGCAGGATGGCGCCTGGCTGCAGATTGACTACAACGGGCGCGACGCCTTCGTCTTCGCGCAATACGTCTCGCTGGGTGGCGCAGCGCCAGCCGCACAGCCCGCGCCAGCACCAGCACCCCGCAGCGGCAACTGGACGTTTGAGCTGGGCGGTCACATCAAGACCACCAACTATCTGGCTCAAATGCGCGACATCGGCATGACCTGGGTCAAGTACCAGGTTGTCATGCCTGGCGGCACCCCCGACGTGAGCTGGCTGGTGAACGCCGTGCACGGCGCCGGCATGAAGCTGCTGATCGGCGCCGTGGGCGACCGCGCCCGCGCCTCCGACCCAAACTATCACCGCGAGTTCGCCGCCGCGCTGGCGGGTCTGGCGCGCCAGGGCGTGGACGCCATTGAGGTGTGGAACGAGCCAAACCTCGACCGCGAATATGGCGGCAGCGGCAACGGTCAGGTGAACCCCGAAAACTACGCCAACATGCTCCGCGAAGCCTACACGGCAATCAAGGCAGCCAACCCGAACGTGCTGGTGATCGGCGGCGCTACCGCCCCCACAGGCTTTTACGGCGGCGGCTGCTCGGCGGCAGGCTGCGATGACAAACCCTTCGTCGAGCGGCTGGCAGCGGCTGGCGGCGCCCAATGGATGGACTGCATGGGCGCCCACCACAACGGCACAATGGTCGGTCCTGACCAGACCAGCGGCGCGCCTGTCGGCAGCAGCGACCATCACCAGTGGTACTTCTGGGGCACGCTCAACGTCAACTGGAACGCCTTCGGCGGCAAAGTGCCCATCTGCTGGACGGAACTGGGCTACGTGAGCGGTGAAGGCATCGGACCGCTGCCAGCGGGCTTCGCTTGGGGCAGCAGCATCACGCTGGCAAATCAGGCGCAGTGGCTGGCGCGCGCCGCGCAGCTCTCCCGCGAGAGCGGCAAGGTGCGCCTGATGATCATCTGGAACATAGACTTTCGCCAATGGGACGACGACCCGCAGGCGGGTTACTCCATCTTCCGACCCGATGGCTCGTGCCCAGCCTGCGCGACCTTGCGCCAGGTCATGGGTCGCTGAGCACACCCCTGAGGGCGGCACATCACGCGCCGCCCTCAACTGTTTACCTGCCAGCGATTGCCCTCTCCTATGTGCGGCATCATCGGATACATCGGTCCGCGCGACGCAGCGAGCATCATCCTGGAAGGGCTGCGCCGACTGGAATACCGCGGCTACGACTCCGCAGGCGTCGCCATCCTCAACGGCGAACGCATTCGCGCCGAGCGCGCGGTGGGCAAGCTGAGCAACCTGGCGGCGCGTCTGCCAGCGCTGCGCGCAGCCCCTGCCGCTGAGCAACAACCACTCCAAACGGGCATCGGTCATACCCGATGGGCAACCCACGGCGGCGTCACTGAGCAGAACGCCCACCCGCATTTCAGCGCCGACCAGCGCATCGCCGTCGTGCACAACGGCATTGTGGAGAATTACGCCGAGCTGAAACGCGAGCTGCAAGACGAAGGGGTCACGTTTCACAGCGAAACCGACACCGAAGTGATCGCCCACCTGGTGGACAGCCACGCGCGCGCCGGCGTAGGCTTTGAAGAGGCGGCGCGCCGCGCGCTGCGCGCCCTGAAAGGCTCGAACGCGGTGGTGATCATGAACGCGCGCGAGCCAGGCACGCTGGTTGCAGCCAGGCTCGGCAACGCCGGCGGCATCGTGATCGGTTTGGGCGATGGCGAAATGTTCGTCGCCTCCGACACCACCGGCATCCTGGAGCACACCCGCCGCGTGGCGTTCCTGGATGACGGCGAAGTGGCGGTCGTTCGCCCAGAGGGCTTCCGCGTCACGCGCCTGGATGGTCGCCCAGTCACCAAGACGACACATATGATCCCCTGGGACCCGGTCTCCGCCGAGAAGGGCGAGTATCGCCACTTCATGCAGAAGGAGATCTTCGAGCAGGCGCGCGCCGTCGTGGACACGCTGCGCGGGCGCGTGAACTTCGAGACAGGCGAGGTGCTGCTGGAGTCGCTCCCCCTGCATCACCCCCTGCCACAGCACATCCACACCGTCGCCTGCGGCACGTCCTACTTCTCCGGCTTGATCGGCAAGTTCCTGTTCGAGCAGATCGCCCGCGTGCGCGTGGAGGTGGACTACGGCAGCGAATTCCGCTACCGCGACCCGTTGCTCACCCCCGCGGACGCCGTGCTGGGCATCACCCAGTCGGGTGAGACCGCCGACACACTCGCCGCCATGAGCGAGGGACGCCGCCAAGGGGCGCGCGTGTGGGCGATTGTGAACGCCGTCGGCTCGCAGGCGGAGCGCCTCGCCGATGGGTTCATCAGTATGCGCGCCGGTCCGGAGATTGGCGTTGCCAGCACCAAGGCGTTCACCACATCGGTGGTGGACCAGTACCTGCTGGCGTGCGCCATCGCCCAGCAGCGCGCACGGCACGGCGATCTGCCTCCCCAGGCGCCAGACCCTTTCGCGTTGGCGCGCGCGCTGGCGCAACTGCCCGGCCTGGTCAGCCGCGTGCTGGAGGCGAACCCCATCTTCGAGGAGCTGGCAGCGCGTTTCCATGACCGCGAGCACTTCCTCTACCTAGGGCGCGGCGTGAACTACCCCGTCGCGCTGGAGGGCGCGCTGAAGCTCAAAGAGATCAGCTATATCCACGCGGAGGGCTACCCCGCCGGCGAGATGAAGCACGGACCGATCGCGCTGATTGATGAGCGGATGCCAGTGGTGTGCATTGCTGTGCGCGACGCGGTGTACGACAAGATGCTCTCGCAGGTGCAACAGGTGAAGGCGCGCGGCGGCGTTGTGATCGCCATCGCCAACGAGGGCGATGCGCACGTTGCCGCTGCAGCAGACCACGTGATCACCGTGCCAACAGCGCCACCGCTGCTCGCGCCGCTGGTCACGGTCATCCCGCTGCAACGGCTGGCGTATCACCTCGCCATCCGCCGCGGCTGCGACGTGGACCAGCCGCGCAACCTGGCGAAGAGCGTGACGGTGGAGTGAACGCATGGCGCGCGTTTGCGCTGTTGTCCTCACGCTGAACGAGCAGCGCCACATCACCGCCTGCCTGGAATCGCTGACGTGGGCGGACGACCGCCTGGTGTTTGACTCGTTCAGCGACGACGCCACGCCGCGCCTGGCGCGCGAGGCGGGTGCGCGCGTGATTCAACATCCCTTCGAGAACTACGCCCAGCAGCGCAACGCTGCGCTCCAGCGCGCGGACGCCGACTGGGTCTTCTTCGTGGATGCCGATGAGCGCTGCACATCGGCGCTGGCGGAGGAGGTCCGCCAGGTGGTGCAATCGCCTGCGCACGACGTGTACGCCGTGCCGCGCCACAACTATCTCTTCGGCAGACTCACGCTGGGCGCGGGTTGGTATCCTGATTACCAGGCGCGCCTGTTCCGCGTGGGCTTTGCGGACTTCGATCCCCTTCGGGAGGTGCACGAGGTGGCGCGCCATCGCGGCGAGATGGGGCGGCTGCGCCACGTGCTCATCCACTACAACTACGACACGGTGGCGCAGTTTCACGCCAAGCAGCGCCGCTACGCTGCGTTTGAAGCGCGCATCCTGTTCAAGCGCGGCGTGCGCCCCCGCGCGCGCAATTTCATCGGCGCGCCGCTGCGCGAGTTCAAACGCCGCTTCTTCGACTTGGCTGGCTACCGCGACGGGCTGCACGGTTTGCGCCTGAGCGCGCTCATGGCATGGTATGCCTTTGTCACATACCGTCACCTGGCGCGCTTGTGGCAGTCGCAGTTTCCATCGGGTTGAGGGCGAGCGGCGAAGGCGCGCTGCTTAGCCGCGGCAGGCGCGTCAACAACACATCCAGCGCCAGCCGCGCGTTGGCGTTTTGCAGGATCACCTGCTCGGTGCGCACCAGGCAATGCAGGCAAGCGGCAACCGCGGCGCCAGGCACCTGCGACGCTACGCGATGAACTAACTCGTCGTAGCTCGACCAGCCGAGCGAGAGACTACCCCCCAGCGCAGCGCGCGTGATGTCGCGCCAGAAGCGCTGCCAGGCTTGTAGGGTGGCGCGGATGTGTAGGTCGCCTGCGCGGGCGAGCTGCTCGGCGTAGGCGAAGCGCGCGGTGTGGCTCGCGCCGAGCAGTCGCAGCAGGTCGTTGATCGCCTGTAAGCGTGCGTGCAGGACCGCTTCGTCTTGAAGCGCTTGCAGCGCCCAGCCCACGCGCCCCTGAGCCAGCGTCGCCAGTGCGGCTGCCTGTGCGGGCGAGGCGCCGCGCGCCCGCAAGCCTGCTTCGAGAGGCGCGCGCGGCACAGGGCGTAGTTGCAGCACCTGGCAGCGCGAGAGGATGGTGGGCAGCAGCGCATCGGCTGCGGTGGCGGTGAGCATGATCACAGCGGCAGGCGGTGGCTCTTCCAGCGTCTTGAGCAAGGCGTTCATCGCGCCGAGCGAGAGGGCTTGCGCGTCGGTCAGGATCGCCACGCGATGCTGGCTCTCCAATGGCGTGAGCAGGAGCGCCCGCTGCAGCTCGCGCACCCGCTCGATGCTGATCGTCTCGTGCTCGCCTTCGGGCGCGATCACGAACAGGTCCGCATGTTTGCGCTGCGCCACCAGGGTGCGGGTGCGCGCGTCGTGTGCGAGCAGCGACTCCGCCAGCGCCAGCGCCAGCGTGGTTTTGCCCACCTGCGGCGGTCCGATGAACAGCAGCGACTGCCCCAGCGTCCCCCGCGCGAGCGCCCCGCGCAGGCGGCGGACCGCCCATTCGTGACCGATGAGGTCGTCCCAGCTCATGCGCGTCGGGGGCGCAGCCGCCGCAGCAACCGCGCGACGAGCAAGACAAACGCCACAGCCAGCGCGATCACCAGCGGCCAGGCGAACACCGCCGCCAGGCTGGTGACGGCGGAGGCGATGTCCTCGAACAAGCTGACAACTGGCGCGCCGATGCCCATCGTGGCAGCGTTGACGACAGGTCGGGCAGCGGCTTTGGTGGTGTGCACGCTGAGCGCCAGCACCAAGCCGCAGATCAGCGCGAGTGTGGGGTCTATGCCAGCAATCGCGCCTGTGTTTGCGGCGAAGAGGATGGCGCCGGCAGCAGGGCGGATGAACGTCTGAATGGCGTCGTTGACGTGATCTGCACCGGGCACCTTGTCGGCGATGAACTCGACGGCGCCCAGCACCACAATGGCGATGATGGCGGGGAGGCTCGCCAGCGCCTCGAACGGCTCGCTCAGGTGAAGCAACCCCGCGCGCGCCAGCAGCGCCACAATCAGCAGCGGGATGTAGGCGTTTAATCCCGCTGCGCCCGCCAACCCAAACGCGCCGACGATGTTTGCCAGTGCCATGTCGGAGGTAAGTGTAGCTGAATTTCTGGCTGAGTTTGAACCTGGAGCGCAGCGCCACAGCAAGCGGGCACATGCCGGCAGCAGGCGAATCTCATGCGCCGACCACGATCACATGCAGCTCCAGCGGTCCGTGCACGCCATGCACGGGCTGCAGCTCGATGTCGCTGGTGCGGCTGCTACCTGT
>FWWL01000453.1_pt1 | contig 112969 bp, 95 predicted proteins | sample 2228331 | NCBI WGS metagenome assembly FWWL01 (sample SAMEA103939775, study PRJEB20133) | metagenome | reverse complement strand
GCTATGCAACTGCGGGTTATGCAGAATCCATTCAGATATGTTAACTGGTCAGATGCAAAAAAAACTACCACGGCACAATCAACGAACTACCGCAGTTTGATCCCATTGCTCCTCCAATTGTTGCAGAAAAGTGAGCGGATTGCGATTAAAGCGTCTACGTTGAACGCCTTCAGATAAGCGGTTACTCCACCGTGCTTTGCGCTGAGTATAAGTTTCATAGCTCACGGTTCTTAGACGGGCGATGACGTGTTTTTGACGAAGCGCATCGTCCACAAGCACAATCATTTCTCCGTTTCGAATGATGTAGCTATTCCAATTCCGAAGGCCCGTAATCCGGCGATGACAAGCTTTCGTTCGGCGAAAAAATTGTTCCAGGTCGTTGTTCGTTCGTGGGATGAAATAATGATCGTAACAGGTAAATAGCCCTTTCCAGAACCCGCGGGAATAGTTGGTCACATTGTCGACCATGACAGAATCGTTCTCTTCCGTATAGGTCTGTTTTAGCCAGTTCAACACTTGGGTCATTTCCCATTCAACTGTTTCGCTCGTCTTATCTTCGTCCGGTTCTAGGGTTGCTGCGATCTGGGCAATAGGCTTCGCCCAGCGGGCTACGGCTTCATATCGCGAGGCCTGATCGCCAAGTTTACTGAAAATTCTGACCAGACTCTGGAGAAGATGAGGCTCTTTTTTTAGTCAAGCATCGCTCAAGCGACGCCTGTATGGCTTGGGCTCGTTCATAGATCAACATGCCAGGTAGTTCGAGTGGCGGTTCGCCATCCTCCAGAAGCAACGCGCGGACAGCGGCCATATATCCCTTCGCTACTTGAGCTTCCGCTAGCACGGTTGTTTCCGCCGCTACGCTCGAGGAGTCAGGAGATGCATCTGCGTTTGCTTGTGCGGCTTCCGTTGCCTTTTTCTCAGCCTGTTCGATTTTCCGTTCCACATCCCGAAGGCCGCGCATACTCTTTTTCAGTTCCATTTTGAGCTTTCGATCAGCATCCACGACAGGCTTGGCAATATCTTTCAAGTAGTGGTACTGGCAATACTGATACGGTACGTCAGGCAAGAGCGATTCGAAAGCCTGCCGGATGGAAACCTGTCCGTCGCTTACAATGCCTACGATGGGATAGCCCATTTCGATAATCGGATCGATGAGCGTACGCAGTTCGGCAGCGGCTCCGCTCTTCATGTTCTGAGCTGCGAGAATCGTGCCGCTGAATACTTCGCGAATGACATACAGCATCTCGTTGCCCTTCTCAGGCTGAACACCGTCCATGGAAAGAATGATCCCGCCGTTTTGCGCCGTGGTCTCCGCCAAACTTTGTCTAACATGATCGTCGAGGCTGGCCGCCAGTAAGGTTTGATAACGCTCATATAGCGTTTGCGCGTATCTTTCGCTGGTCACAATGCCGCGTTCATTCAGCGCATCTGCAATTTCTTTGCAGGTGCGGTGTCGCTTGAAGCGCAGTTCGCCTACGAGGCAGAGAACGTCGTAACCGTACGAAGAATGCTTCATGCTGAGCGCTTCCGCTTCTGCTGATTTATAGGTAACGCCGGCATGCGAGCAGTTTTCGTTGGGACAAGCGTAAGCCATGCTCCACGCATGAATGACACCAGTTAAGGTAGAGATTTTCTTGTTCCATGCATTGTGAGAACGCTCAAGTTTTACCCCGCAATGCGGGCAGTTTTTCATTTCGGGTCTAAAGTATATTTTTGGCGCAGAACCAAGTCTATTTTTCGAAAGCATAAGGGCTCACTCCTAAGAATATTCGGTCCCTTATGTATTCGACACGCGAAAGGAAAATCCTGTTAGATAATTGTGCCGTCGTAGTTTTAAAACGAATATGGAGAGGCGAGTGATCAGGGAATAGGTTTTGAGATCGAACACGATAAATGGCGCTCAACCCAATGATAGGCTGCTGCACGAACAAATCAAACACCAATGCATATAACATTCTTATAGTTATCCATTGATCAATAAGGAGGGGAAGATGGAGACAAATGGGCGATTTCAAATAGCAAAAAAAGTAATCTGGGAGGCATACCAACAATCAAAAAAAACCAAAGTAGTAGGCGTAGATGGTCAGACAATCCAATACTATATACGGAATCGAATAAAACTATTGCATGAACAGTGGGATCAGTTGACATCCGGTAATTATATTCCTTCCCCTGTTCGCAGGGTTTTAATACGCAAAAAAAAGGGTGGATGGAGGCCAATAGGCATTCCAACAGTGAAAGATTATATTGTACAAACTGTCTTAAAGAATAAAATATCTCCCAAATTGGAGGTTCTCTTTCATCCGAACTCTTTTGGGTATAAGCAACAACCGAAGGCACGGGAAGACGCAATAGGAATGGCCGAAAAGCGGTGTTTACGATATGATTGGGCTCTTGTACTGGATATTGAAAAATTTGGCGATAACATTGACCATCAGTTACTTATGAGTATGTTAGAGAAACACATAGGGGATAAATGGGTATTGTTATACACACACCGAATGATGAAAGCACCTGTACAAACGAAAGCTGGGGCTTTAATCAAAACAGAGAAGGGGCTCGCACAAGGCAGCAAACTAAACTTTTTACTGAACAACTTTTATTTGCACAATATATTTGATGAGTGGATGCAAAAGAATCATCCCAAAATTCCTTTCGAACGTTACACTGATGATATAATTTGTCATTGCAAAAGTGAATCCATCGCGAAAGGGTTACTGTCCCAGATCCAAGAAAGATTCAGAAAATACAAGCTTGTCACCCATCCACAAAAAACTAAAGTTGTTTATTGCAAAGATGCGAACCGAAAAGGAAACTATTCAAACGTGTCTTTCGATTTCTTAGGGTCCACTTTTTGTTCCCGTAAAATTAAAACCATATCTGGAAACTATATTACTCGCTTTATTCCTAAGTTATGATGGACACCTAAATGAATCAGCCCCTTACTGCTAGATTCAGCAGCGAGGGGCTGGTTGTGGTTAACCATTACTTTACTTGTTCTCTAGCGCTAGCATCTTAAGCATGGGGCGACGGCGGGAGCTTCTTGCCCCATACCGCCTGTCCTTCATCGTCGAGGCCGGTAAAGACAAGCGACGCGCGGTTCAGCTCCCAGTCCCAGGACGGCAGAACAAGCACTGTCTCCTTGGCCGCTCCGTCCCAATGGAGCATCAACGTATGGTCGCCGTCGAACGTCCAGTTATCCTTGCTGTCTTCAGAACCGATTCGTCCGCCCGGAAGAAGCCTGAGCGAATCCGATTCCACGACGCCGTCGATCAGCCGCTGGTGTAAGATGCGCTGCCACTCGCCGGCAAGGTCCGCCTCCGGAACCGGCTGCACCTTCTCACCCGCGTACCGCTCCGGCGAGACGACCGGCCAGCCATCCGCCGTCCACAGCAGCTTGCGCACGTGCAGGTACATCCAGTTCGAATCCGCCTCCGGCCGGGCATGGTGCACGATGTAATCATTGTCTCCGTCCTGCAGGATTGAGTTGTGCCCGGGAGCGACCCACCCGTCCGAGTCTCCGAACTTGTAGCCCCCCAAGATCTTAGTGCCCACGTCGAACTGCGGATCGTAATCCGTATCGGCCAAGTCTCTGCCGTTATAGTCGAGATAAGGTCCGGTAACCGAGTCGGAACGGCCGACTCGAACGTTGTAATCGGACGAGAGCGAATCGTACGAAACGAACAGGAAGTATTTCTTGAGCTTCGGCTGATAGATGATATAAGGCCCTTCCACGGCGCCGGCTTCGCTGGCTGAATTCCGGGCAGCGATCCGCTTGCCGAAGTCAGCTGCCGCCGGCTTGCCGGTGGCCGGATCGAGCGGCAGAATGTGTATGCCGGCGAAAAACGAGCCGTACACGAACCAAGGGTTGCCGTCCGCGTCCACCACGATGTTCGGGTCGATCGCGTTCGGACCGTCCCCTTCCCCAGTCTTGATCACTTCTCCTTCGTCCTTCCAGGGTCCTTCCATGGATGCGCTGGTCGCAAGGCCGATAAAAGACCTGTTCGAACCGAACGTGGACGACGAGTAATACGTGTAATACTTGTCTTCAAACTTCTTCACGTCGGGCGCCCATAAGGTGGGACCTCCCGACCAGGCGGCGGCTTCCGCGGGAACGCCGTCGAAAGCTCGGCCGACCCACTGCCAATGGATCAGATCCTTCGACTTACGTACCATCACGCCCGGTTTGGGCGGGCCGCCGACCTTCACGTCGGTCGATACAACGTAATATGTGCCGTCGTCCGTCTTAATAATCGCCGGATCGTGCGTATTCGTCGTCGTCCATGCCGTTTCGTTGTCGATACTGGCCGTATCGAACATCGCCGTCTCCGGCGGAGCGGTAGGATAGACCACCTCGTTCTCCCGGCTGTCGGCGCATCCGCTGATCAGCATGGCTGCAATCCCCAATCCGATCCCTATTTTTTTCATGTGGTTATCCTTTGACCCCGGTGATCGCCACCGATTCGATGATCTGCCTCTGGAAGATGAGGAACACGGCGAGCATCGGAATGAGCGAGACGACCGATGCCGCCATGATGAGCGGATAATCCATCTGGCTCGCGTACGTTGCGCTGAAGTTGCTAATGACGGGCTGCAACGTCAACTTCTCCGGGGAGTTCAGATAAATAATCGGCCCCAGATAGTCGTTCCAGATTGCCATAAACCATAAAATCAGCTGAGCCGCGACCGCCGGCTTGATCAGCGGCAAAACGATGCGGGAAAAAATGCCGAAGTAGGACGAGCCGTCGATTTTGGCGGCTTCGATCAGGGCGCTCGGGATGCTGTTCAGATATTGCCTCAGGAAGAATATCATCACCACGTTGCCGAACAGGCCCGGGATGATGAGGGGCAGAAGCGTATCGACCCAGCCGATCTTCGAGAACATCATGAACTGTGGAATCATGATGGAAGGGTACGGAATCATCAACGAACCAATCAGAAGCATGAATATTTTGTTTTTCAGCGGAAAACGCAGTTTGGAGAATGCGAAAGCAGCCATACTGGACGTCAATGTGCCGACAACCGTAACGGTAATGGCGACGATTAAGCTGTTTTTAATGCCGCTGAGCAGCGGTCCCTTCTCCCAAATCTCGCTGTACTGCTCGAAATGCATCGGGTTCGGGATCCAAACCGGCGGCAGCGCGAATACGTCGATCCGATCCTTAACAGACGTCGTAAACATCCAGAGCAGCGGGGCGATCATGAATACCGCGCCGAACAGCAGCAGGACGAAAATGATCACGTTTGCGGTTCTTCTTTGCAAAGCCAAAGCGGTCACTCCTTTCTCCGGTGCTATTCGTGAATCTCGGAAGATTTGTCCATCTTGAATTGGGTCAGCGTCACGATAAAGATAAACAGGCCGAGAATGACCGTCATCGCGGAGGCGTAGCCCATCTGCAGGTTGCCGAACGCCTTCTGCCACACGTAAAAAACGACCGTAGCGGAGCTGTACTCGGGACCGCCGGTGGACGTCATGATGGCGACCTCCGGAAACAGCTGCGAGCCGCCGATAATGCCTGTGACGACGATGAAGAAAGTAACCGGCTTCACCATCGGCCACGTAATGCGCCAAAACTTCTGCAAGGCGTTCGCCCCGTCGAGTTCGGCCGCTTCATAGTAGTCTCTCGGCACGCTCTGCAGTCCCGCCAAGTACAGAAGCATCGTGTAACCGAGACCTTTCCAGACCAGCATCATGATGATGGCGGGCTTAATGGTACTGACATTATTCAGCCAATTGGGGCCGTCGACGCCGACCAGTTCCAGCGCTTGGTTGACCAGACCGAAATCGCCGTTGTAGGCCAGCATCCACATGATGCAGACAGCGGCAATAGACGAGATAACCGGAATGTAATAGATAGCGCGAAAAACGGTCGTGCCGGGTATGCGGCGATTGAGTCCGATCGCGATGAGCATGGCGAGGAACAGCCCGGCCGGAATGCCCAGCATCATATAGAACGTGTTGTACATCGCCTTGTAAAACAACTCGTCCGCGAAAAGTTCCTTGAAGTTGTCGAGTCCGATGAAGCTCATCTGGCCGAGTCCGTCCCAATCGGTGAACGAGCCGTAAAGAGAATAGCCGGCCGGGAACGCCGCGAAGAGAAGAAAGCCCAGAACCGGCGGGAGGATGAACAGATAGCCGTAATACGCTTCTTTCCGATACAATCTCGATTTCGTTTTCATAGCCCACCTCGTAGGTACTCGGGAATGAAAATGATGTTAGTTCCCGCGCCGGAGCGCGGGAGTCGCTAACATCCATTTTCCGAGCTTAATCCACTTATTTGTTTACTGCTTTTTGCTCTTGTTCGATTGCTTTATCCAGCAATTTCTGCATCTTCGGTTGTTCCGCCTTCACATATTCTGCCGCGGTGATCTTGCCGTCGAGAACCGGCTGAATGTCGGTAAAGAAGAGATCGTACCATTCCCTGTTATAGGTCAGGGTTTGCGGCATCGGTTTGCCGTAATCATTGACGATCTCCAGGAATTCCGCTTTGTTCGCCGGTTTGAAGGACGTGTCGGCGGCCCACTTCTCGGCCATGTCGGTCAAGTTCGGCATTTGCACCTTCGCGTCGGTCAGCATTTGCATGCCTTCCTCGGAAGCCGACAGGTATAGGGCGAGCGCTGCCGCTTCATCCGGCGCCTTCGAGTTCTTGGATACGCCGATGCCGAGAGAGCCGACCCACGTTGCGGTTTTGCCGGTGGAGCCTGCCGGATACGGGATGAGGTCGAAGTCGAACGGAAGCTTCTGGTACGTGCTCAAATCCCAAGGACCGACCGGGAAGAAGCCGATTTGGCCCTGCATCCAGCGTTGGTACGTATCGAGCGTTTGCGCTTCGGCGATCGAAGGCGTCACTTTGTGCACATTCTGCATGTCTGCAAAGAGTTGAAGCGCCTCCGCGAATTTCGGATCGTCGATCGTGACTTTCGTCTGCGTCGCATCGAGGAAGTCGGCTCCGTTACTCCATACGAAGGCGTGAAGCGTCCAGTTGACGTTGAGTCCCGTGCCCCATTGGTCCAACTTGCCGTCGCCGTTCGCGTCCTTGGTCAGCTGTTTGTTGACGTTGATGAACTCGTCCCACGTATACGGCTTGTCCTTGTCCGGGAGCGGAATGCCCGCTTTTTCGAACAACGTCTTGTTGTAGCCCATCCCGAATGGCCCTAGGTCTTTCGGCAACCCGTAAATGTCGCCCTGTCCGGCGACTTTGCCGTCGTAACGGTAAATGTCGACGCCTTTCTTCCATACTTTCCCGATGTCGATGTTCGAATTATTCTCGGTATACGGCGTAATGTTAAGCAGCACTTCACCGTTTACGAACGCTTTCAGGTCGCCCGGCTCGAAGAAGAAAACGTCCGGCACGCTTTTGCCGGTGATGGCCGCTTTCAGCTTCGTCATGTATTGGTCCGGCGCGGTCGTAATGACTTTGACCTTCACGTTCGGATGGTCGGCTTCGAACTTCTCGACCGTCTTCTTGTAAGCCGTCTGCTCGTCCGGACCGCCTCGGAACATAAACGTAATATCTTTCTTTTCTCCGCTATCGGGATTGCTGCTGCCCGACGCGCTGCCGCTGGCGGCCGGCTCCTTGCTGCCGCCTCCGCAACCGGAGAGAACCAGCATAATGGAAATGAGAAGCGAGACGAGTGCAAACAAACTTTTATTAGCTTTCACATAAACCCCTCCAACAATTTATATTTTGCGCAAGATGCGCTGTGAAACCGCATTCAAATTGCCGCCGAGGAACGGCCGACCTTGCCGGCCAGCCATTCTGTTCACTCGCCGTCCGTTTCGCGGGCATCCGGTACCGGTACCCCGAAATCAGGCGTTCCGTCAGGTTTCCAACCGAACGGCTGCACCCGGGTATGGCGATTGGGATCATATAAGGGATCCCCTACGATTTCTTTGTAGTTCCGCGCGTGGTAGACCAGCAAGTCCTCAGAACCATCCTCCGATACCGTGAAGCTGCTGTGGCCGGGCCCGTATTGCCCCGTCTCTTCGTTCGTGACGAAAACGGGATCGGGCGATTTGGTCCACGATTTCGGATCGAGGAGGTCGGCCGTGTCGGACGCCGAGAGCAACCCCATGCAATAATTGTGGTTCGTGGCGCTGGCGGAATACGACATAATGATCTTGCCGTTTCGTTTGACAACTGCCGGGCCTTCGTTCACCCAGAAGCCGATCGTCTCCCATTCCAATTCCGGCTTCGTCAGCATCACCTGGGGAAGCTTGATCGTCCACGGATTCTCCATCTCCGCGATATACAGGTTCGAGTTTCCTTGAATCTCGAAGTCCCGCTGCGCCCACACCAGATATCGGACGCCCCGGTGCTCGAAAGTCGTTGCATCCAGAGAGAAGGACTCCCATTCGGTCTTGATCTTCCCTCTTTCCGTCCAGACTCCGTTCAATGGATCCGGAGACTCGCACTCGAGCACGTACATCCGGTGATCGAAAATGCCTTCACCGTCGGCGCCGCCCCGGGCCGCCGCGAAATAGACGTACCACTTGCCGTCGATATGATGCAGTTCGGGCGCCCAGATATGGGAGCTCATCTCCCCGTCCGGACGTTTCCTCCAGACGACGACCGCCTGCGCGTTTGCCAATCCTTGCAGGGTCGGGGATTTACGGATTTCGATCCGGTCGTATTCGGGAACGGAAGCAATAAAATAGTAGTCCCCCTCCGTGTGCTTGTAGATCCAAGGATCGGCTCGCTGACTGACTAACGGATTCTGATAAGCACAACGGAGATCTTTCGTTTGCTTCATACCTAACGCTCCTATTCTTGATGTTCCACGTTCTCTCGCCTTCTGGCAAGGAGCAGAAGTTACCAATCCCCCCGCATGACCGGAGTACGAATCGTATTCGCATCAATCGTTAATGTTTTTACGAATATATTCGCGTTGTTATTAACGATATCATAAAAGCGGTTACATCGTCAACAGATTCGTAAATAAATTTATTTAATTACTAATATGTATATTAAGTATATAGGCAATTAATCTGCATTTCGCCCCTCAGGCCCTCCTTTTCTTGCGAAAATGTTAATATAAATATATAGTATTCATATACTCATCTACTTAATGGCCTGACTGGTCAGGAGGATGTTCATGAACCTCGACATATCCGATAAATCGTTGCCCGTTTACGAGGCGCTGGCCAGCGGCGTACGGCACAAGATCATCCATCTGCTGGCCAAGAAGCCGATGAATATCAGCGAGCTGTCCGAAGCGGTCGCTTTGAGCAGCGCTATCATGACGATGCACATCAAGAAGCTGGAGAAAGCCGGAATCATCCGCATCGAGATGCTGCCGAGCCGCGGAGGCGTCCAGAAGATGTGCTCGCTGCATGTGGAACAAGCGGAAATCATTTTTCCGAATAAAATGGAACATATCCGGGAATATCATCAGAGCGAAATATCGATCGGACACTTCACAGATTTTCAAGTCGAGCCGACGTGCGGTCTTGCGTCCGCCGAGAAATTCATCAGCATCGTCGACGAACCCCGTTCCTTTCTCGACGCGGAGAGATTTATGGCCAAAATCCTCTGGTTCAGCGAAGGGTTCATCGACTACAAAATTCCCAATTTCCTACTCTCGACCGAAAAGCCGAAGGAGCTCGTCATCTCCATGGAGATCGGTTCGGAAGCGCCCCTCACGAACAACAACTGGCCTTCCGACATTACGTTTTACTTAAACAATATCCGTCTGGGCACATGGACAAGTCCGGGTGATTTCGGCGACAAGCGGGGGAAATATAATCCGTCCTGGTGGCCGGACGACATTAACCAGTACGGCTTGCTCAAGCATCTGACAGTAACGGACCATGGGACCCGGATGGACGGCAATCCCATCTCGGAAGTGACGCTCGACCAAGTCAACGTGTGGGACAAACAATGGACGCTGCGCATCGCCGTGGAAAGCGGCTCTCGCAACGTCGGCGGTCTCACGCTGTTCGGCAGCAATTTCGGCAACTACAAGCAGGACATCCTGTTTCGCCTATATTACGAGAAAGTCGTGCCGGCCGCAGGCAGCGAGCCGACGGGAACGAATCTTTAGACAGACAAACAAGGGGGCGCCGGAATGGCGCCCCCTGTTGTTCGACTCCAGGCTCAACGAAATCTTTAAGTCCTTGGTTTGAAGTTTTACGATACTTGAATACAATGGAAGAATTCTTTTCCAATCGGTATTAAACAGCCTTTTTAGGCAGGAGGTAATTTATGATATAATAAAAGAACCCAGATCCGAGAGGTCGTGATACCGTGAGCGTTAACCGAGAAGAGTTGAAACGCATCATTGACCATATACCCGAACAAGACGCAATTGAAGTTGCTGACTTTATTGGATACTTGAACGCGAAAAGAGAGCGCGAAGCGTTAAAAAATCTTGAATACGCCAGTATGACCAGCATGAAGTTCTGGGACAACCCCGTGGATGATGAGGCTTGGAATAATGTATAGACAAGGGGATATTGTACTCATCCCGTTTCCGTACAGTGATTTGTCCACAACAAAGCAGCGTCCCGTTCTGGTCTTATCCAACACAAATTACAATCAGGTGCAATCTGATCTTGTCGTAGCTGCGATTACTTCAAACTTGATCAGCAAGTCATATACGATACAAATAACTGCAGATGATCTTGACGACGGACAATTGCGTACAACTTCTGCTGTTCGCGTGGACAAGATATATACATTTTCGAATCAAATTGTCATTAAAAAATTCGGACACCTAAAACCTTCACTTTTCACGGAGGTCAAACAGCAGCTGATGCATTTACTTGACGAATGAATCAGAACAACCAGCCCCTTACTGCTTAATTCAGCAAAGAGGGGCTGGTTGCGGTTTAGGTGACAACCATCAGTTTAGGCGTCCCCATAATTTTCAATTATTAGTACCGACACTATTGCCTTCGCCGAGAACGACACATGTGGCTCATTATTAGGTCCACACAGCAGCACTGACAACAATTTTTCTGTGAGTTTATGTCCTGCTTTACCAATCGCAACCTTATTATTTATGTCGCGTCTAATTATTCATAACAAATAAAGGAGTTGGATAAAATAAGAATTACTTGTTACAGCGAAAGTTGGTCGGATATGGGTTACATTTATTTGAAATCCCCCGGTATTGAGCCTCATGCAACCACAAGAAATCAAAATACCATCCATCTGCACGTTAGTCCGGAGAACATCACGATTCCATACTCCTCAAATGACACTTTTGTATCCTCTCTCAATCAAATGCCCATTTCAACAAACACATTTAATAAGGAACTGGAAAAATCCTTTGAACTCGAATATGGAAATGATATAGACGAGCATGGATATTTGATTGGAATAGAATTGACCCTTACATCAGAGCGATTTATTAATCTCATTCGTCAGCAAGCTATCCAAATCATCAAGGTGCAGTGGAGAAACAAAGAATTCCATATGGTTACATTCGATCACATGGATAATGTATTACAACCTCACAATTACATTTATAAATTAACTGATGCCGAAGATGCTTTCGTGATTATCCATCTCGAAAAAACTGAATTCCTTGGATACGATTCCTCCAAAGATAAACCTCAACTACCGATTGCCCTGTTCAAAGCTCTGCTAACCGCAAGAAATGACATTTACCCTCTGGAATATCTATTACAGCCTGATTTTGTTCTGATTGAGTCTGGTGATGAAGAATACATTAGTGCTTCTGGTCTTAGTTGGAAGCCCAGACCTATCGAAAGCGATTATTCTCCTGAGACAAAGGAGCTATTGGATCAGATATTCGGAAAATCCGAAGATCGTTAAATGGCATATCATCAGCCTCCTGCAAAGTGAATTGTAGGAGGCATCGTTGCTGAAGGGGATTGCCCAACTCAATCCTTTCGATATATCCTTACCACGCACTCAACATGCCCCGTATGCGGGAACATAGCTATTTGGCTCCCATCTGCCGCGGCGGGTTAAAGCCTTGATTTATAAGGATTTTCACGATTCGAGTATTGTTCTGTTTGGATGGTGTTAAACCAATTATGGCTGATTTCGTCCCCAATCCGTCCCCAACACCTAATTCTGGAGGTTTACACTCAGACCGAATTTTTTGAAGCGCCTATAGCCAATAGAATTCGAACGGCATTGCTACCGCCAGTCCCTCAATGTGGAGTCTCATTATCCTGACATAACCGGGAATGCCCAATAGCCTACTGTCGTAAGGGGTTTAGGCATTCGACTTTCCTGCTGTATCCCGCCATTTACATCTGTTTTTTTGGAGTCTGCTACCACCGTTGTCTACCACGGAATGAAATGCATTTTATGCGGGCAAATCCCCCCTTAGGTGGAAATCTGTCGCGCTCGAATACGACCAAGCCCGTATTTTCGCTTACCTTCACCGAATTTGCCTTCGTTTCGTTCTCCGGCGTCTTGCTTCATAAGGCACTCGTTTCAGCTATCTATCTACAGCTACTGGATCAAAGAGAAGAAAAAGGCCGGCTTCTTTCCACCTGAATCAACAGACGAGGCAGAAACCGACCGATGAAAACATAGAAAAACTTACATAAAACAGATCTGGACACCTGCTACAAATGAATCCCCTAATCCTATGGTATATTTAGGCTTATCGATATACTTTGTAGGAACTATTATTGTCTCGCTAGCATAATCACTCTTACCTATTAATTCCCTATTGTACATTCCTTTTTCACTCAGAGGAAGCTCTAAAACTTTTGATATCTGTCTCTTAGAACCATACCAACCAACCATAGCTTTTGTAGTAGCAAGCATATTCCCATATATGAGGCCGCTTTCAATGTCAAATTCAAGCTTATCTCCTACATACATAGAATAATCTTTTGTATGCACAATTATACCCTTGTTAATCTTTAAATTCTTTTTAATATATTTTATCCCTTCCATACATGAGATAATATCATCAATCTTAATAGGGAAGTTATACATATTTAGTGTATAGGCCAATTCTTCTTCATTCATGCAGACAATATCCACTTCTGAATATATAGTTTCAATACATAATTTTCTAATCGTATTGCTATGATAATGAGCATCCTCAAAAAACACAATACCTGATGCATTATTAGCCTTATATTTTCTTATATGTTGTCTTACAGAATCTAATCGTTCTTGTAAAATTTCCTTATCCTTAAGGGCATTAAAACTAGAGAGCACATTACTACTGATATCTTTTGCATGCCTCTCAATATAATCAAAATATGGTTTCGAGAATGGTACGATTTCATTAACAGTAAATTTTGTAATAATCAAGCGATTAGATACCGGTATGACTAACTCTTGGTCCCCTAAACGAATAACATCTCCTTTTTTAAACTGTATAATGTAGTGAATTTCTTGTTCAGATCTTTGTGTCACTTGGTTTGAATGAATCAAATTACCATCTGAAGACACTGTATATATATATGGCGAGTAAAGAATATCACAAACTTCTTTTGAATCATCGGTCAGATGGATAATTGAGGGACATCCAACAGCAGCTAATGCCATTGCTGCTTGTGCTGCAGTTCCTCCCATACCATTCGTTGTCGAGAAGAACTTTTCAATGATTTTGATTTCTTCTATATCAACCTCGCCGCCAATTCCCATTCTGCAAAAATAAACTACAGTACTAATAAAATCCTCTACAGTTTTTATTACCTTTGATGCTTTCAGTTTTCTTAAGTCCTCTCCCTGCATATATTCTTCAAGGAGCTTATTTAAAATATCAATCTGAAAATTGCATAAAACATCTAAATTACTTGTATATCCCATGGCAGGCATTTTTTTGCTAAATTTACGGATATTTATATTTTCATCCATTTTTTCATAAAGATCGATATACTTCTCTTCTATTTTCATTAATACATCCCTCTGTTTATAATAGTTATTAGTGTTTAACAGCTCCAGATGTTATCCCTGCAATGAAATATCTTTGAAAGAATAAGAACAGGAGTAATATCGGTAACGACCCGAGTACGCTCATGGCCATCATTTGGTTCCACTCATAAGCATGCTGACCCATTAACAAGCTAATTCCTACTGGAACAGTACGAACCTCATTTGTCTTAGTTAAAGCCAGGGCAAATAGGTACTCGTTCCACGACAGCATAAAGGTATACATTCCAACAGAAACCAATCCTGGAACCGCTATAGGAACCAAAACCGCCCAAAGCGCTCTAAATCTGGATCCGCCATCCATCATAACTGCTTCATCCAAGTCTTTTGGCATCGTATTAAAATATCCTGTCATCAGTATGATGGCATAAGATAACGTAAATAACAGATAGGTTAAGATCAATGCACCATGTGTGTTATACAATTTAATTGTTACAATCAAACTCAAATATGGAATTAATAACGTGATTGGCGGCACCGCCTGAACACTTACAATAATTGTATTAATTACTTTCTTGCCCGGAAAGTTAAACCTGCTGAAACTATATGAAGCTAGAATACTAATAATTAAAGTCAAAATAACTACAGTAAAAGCTATAAAGTAGCTATTAATGAAATATCTAATCTTTTCCGGATCTTTGAAAATCTCTACGTAAGCATCAAAGGTGAAATTCTCAGATATCCAAATTGGTGGCCATGCAAAGATTTCTGAGTTTGGTTTAAAGGAATTCAAAAACATCCACAAAGTTGGAAAACCTGCATAGATTGTTCCAAAAATCAATAGGACTATAGCAATTACTTTAATATACCACTTTTTTTCCCCTACCATATCAATCCTGCCCTCTCTGATGTCGGACATAAAAGAAAGCAACTATTGTACAAACAACTAACAAAATTACTGCGCTAGTCGAAGCCTGAGCATATTCATACTTACTAAATCCTAGTTTATAAATAAACGTACTAAGCATCTCAGTCGCATTGATAGGTCCTCCACCAGTGGTCATCCAAATAAGTGCGAATTGTTGTATCGTCCATACAAAATCCAACATGATTAAGCTGATTAAAATTGGTTTTAACTGAGGAAGGGTAATACGGAAAAAACGCTGTACGATGTTTGCACCATCAATCGAGGAAGATTCATAAAGATCCGATGATATTCCTTGAAGCCCTGCTAAAATACTCACCATATAGAATGGGTATCCCGCCCAAATATTTATCATTGTAACCGAATACAATGCAAAATCTCTTGAGGCTAACCATTCGACCTGAGTGCTGGTTAAATTAAATACTTCCAACAAATAGTTGATAACGCCGTTTGGATTCAGCAACATCTTCCATAGAATGGCTATAACAGCTGCAGTGAACATCCATGGCAAAGCGAATATTACTCTGAACAAAGCTTTGGTTTTTGTGCTAAGATATTTTGTGTTTAATAAGACTGCAAATGTCATCCCTAGAATCAAATGTGCAATAATACTGCCACCAACAAAAATCAATGTATTCTTTACAGCCACTATAAATGTTTTATTCGTGAATATTTCCCTAAAATTCTCAAAACCGATAAATACGGGATTCTTATTAATAATTACATTGTCATAAAATGAATAACGAATAACCATATAAATAGGTACAATTAACAATACACACATTAATAAAACTGTTGGAATAAGATACAAATATGGCTCCGATTTCTTTTTTACATATTGAGCTCTTCTATTATACTGAAACCTTTTTGTCGTTTCAGTTTTCACCTGCCACTACCACCTTTCTAAAGACAGGGATGTATGTCAAACATACATCCCTGATCAATCTAATATCTCTTATTTAAATGCTTCTTCCCAAATTTTCTGTGTTTCTGCCAGCATCTCAGTTGCTGAACTTGTATCTCCATCCAAGTGAAGTTGTAGTTGTTCATCAAAAGATCTCATTAATTCTTCTGAAGTTGGGAGTCCAGTAAATTCGTTAACCGCATAACTTTTCTGGAATAATTCATAAGCTTTTAGGAACAGCTCATTATCTGCCGAATACTCAGGTTTTGCTTTTGTGTTTCCTGGGAAGGCATTTGCATAAACAGCAAGTTCTGCGTTTACTTCAGGACTCATCATGTATTCAACAAACTTCATAGCTGCCGCCTTATATTTGGTATTTTCTGCAATTCCAATACCCCAACTTGCTACGTCCATACCACTTTTTCCGCTATAACCATCTTTAACCGGCAGTGGAATAAAGTCTATATTCAAGTCTGGCGCTTCTTTTTTTATAGTTGTTAAGTGAGCCAGTGAATCCGTCATAAACGCTACACGTCCATTTGTAAACTCTTCCACCATATCCGCTTCTTTCATAGCATTTGCGCCTGGAGCTACTACTTTAGAATCAAATAATCCTTTTACAAACTCAACAGTAGCAGTTAAGTCTGAATTGTTTGTCAAAGCAGGTTTGCCTTCATTTAACATAGAACCACCTGAAGCCCATAGCCAGCTCATAAAGTTGTTTTGAATACCACTAGGAGATTCTGTGGATAACGGAATAGCCCATCCAGCTTTACCTGTTGACTCCGTAATTTTTTTAGTTGCAGCAATAAATTCAGACCAATTTTTAGGTACTTCAACGCCAGCCTCTTTTAAAATATCTAAGTTTACATACATCGGATATGCAAAATTCACAACAGGAATCATATAGGTATTTCCATCAACTCTAATTTGATCGGATAACTGACTATCATCATATCCATCAGCTTTCATTAAGGCTGTCATATTAGCAATTGATCCTTGTTTAGCAAAATCATATACCCAAGAACCATCAAGACCCACAACATCTGCCATTGTCCGTGCCGCTGCACCGGCTGCAATTTGCGTTTTTGTATCCGCATATGGATTACTTAAAAGTTTTATCTTAATTCCCGTTTCAGTAGTGAATCCGTCAACGATATTCTGAAGAACACCATCTGGCAGTTCTACTCCCCACCACTGTTGGAACTCTAAAGTAATGTCTTGGCTGCTCTCATTGCCGCCAGTCTTGGAATCATTTGCAGGGCTCCCGGATTGATTATTAGGAGCAGCTGTATCATTGTTATTTGATGAACCCATACAACCTGCTAGTGCAATCATAATACTCACAATCAATAAAATCGATAGGAGATTCTTGTTAAACGCTTTCAAATTATTAAACTTAAACATGTTTAAAACCTCCCCATTTTTTAGCGTTTTAATAATCAAACTTATAAGTGCGTTACTTGATACAAGTTAGCCTTACCTGCCGAACCGAACAAATGCATCTTATACGCTATAACCGCCATAGCCGCTTCGGTTGAACTTGGAAAAAGCGCATCCGGCTCATAGCCATTTGGATTGTTGTTCAAAGTATTGCGAAGTTCCGTAAAAAACGCCCGCTTCATTTCACTGGAGAGGTTGATCTTTCCAACACCGTACTTCGTGGATTCCCGAATATCCTCTTCCGAGTTATCGGATCCTCCATGCAAGACAAGCGGGATATTCACTCTTTCATGGATTAGAGACAAACGATCAATCTGGAGCTTAGGTTTCATAGATTTTGGATAGAACCCATGAGAGGTTCCGATTGCGATGGCAAGCGTATCCACATTCGTACGCTCCACGAAATCTTTCGCCTGTTCCGGGTCTGTGTACAAAATCTCCTCCGCGCCGCCTTCTGAACTTGTACCTGTATTCCCGATGGTCCCTAGTTCTCCCTCGACGGAAATATATTGTGCATGAGCAATTTTCACGGCTGCTTTGGTCAGCTCCACATTCTCCTCGTAAGGCAAATGTGAGCCATCTATCATAATGGATGTAAATCCATTCCGAATAGCTCGAACAACATCATCGATATCGTGACCGTGATCAAGATGAATCACAATCGGTACACTGGCGCGATGCGCCGCTTGAACACAATATGCGGCAAACTCGTCTCCCATAAGTTTAATTTCATTTGGATGAATTTGAAGGATGGCAGGGGAATTTTCTCTTTCTGCCGTCTGAATTACAGCTCTTACAAATTCGCTATTCGCAATATTAAAGGATCCCACTGCGAATTTTTCCCTATACGCTACGCGAAGCAATTTTTCCATTGTCGTCAACATGTTAGCATCATCCTTATTTGTGTGAATAGCCAGATTCTGTTACACGGTGCAAGTTACTTTGGCAGTGGTTTAGGTACTGTTCTTATGCGTTAATCTGATATTAATCCACTCAACTCATGTTGGCACCTCCTACACTGTCTTTTCACTGAACCCATTTCGCTTTGCTTCGTCCCCGCTGCAATATCTTGTTTGTTCTCACCTCAAGATTAAACACATGATGTTCTTTTGTCAATACAAAATAATCAAAATAAACATCTATTTTTATAAAATGCTTTATATTTTGTTTGTTTTGTTGATTTGTCATGGATTTATTCTTTTGGTTCCTGTTTAAACAAAAAATATAAAGTTGGATTTCGAAAGCAACCTTGTCGTAAGCGGCATCAAATCCGGAAGGCATCCCGTCCCGATCAGTATCGATGGAAGCAATGAAAAGGCAAGCGCTTCCTGCTCCGTGAAGTAAAGAGGATATAGAAAGAGCTTGCCCATGAACCGGTACCTGACGTTCCTGAAAAAAAAATAACCCGCTAGGCTGGAAGCCGGCGGGTTAACTTCTTCCTATTGCATTAGCCTAGTGGAAGTTCCGCCCAAGCTGTTGCGAAGGGGACGGTTGCAGCCGATCCCTTTTATTATTTTTAATAATACCACTGCAAAAGCAGCAATATTTTCGACTCTGAACTAAAGTCACGTTAGAATTTACGGATCAAACCATCCTAATCACACTTTGACCAGTTCCGTGCCATGCTGTCTCAATATGTCGTACCATTCATCGGAGACGCCGGAGTCGGTGATGATCTGCTTGGCTTGGCTAAGCGGCGCAAAAAAGTTCAGCGAACGTTTGCCGAATTTGTTGGAATCAGCCACGATATACGTTTCGGCGCTCGCCTTGCCCATGATTTGTTTGATTTCCGCCTCGGCAAAGACGGAGGTGGTGAACCCTTTCTCCGTGATCCCGCCTGTCGCGATAAAAGCTTTATTGACGTAGATATTCTCGAAGAAGCCCCTGGCAACGCTGCCGACAAAGGATTGGGAGATATGCCGCAATTCTCCCCCGCACATGAACAAGGTAATGTTCTCCCGCTCCCGCAGGCGATAGGCGGCCGCCAGTGAGTTGGTAATCACTGTAATTTCCGGGATCTGAGCTTCGGCGATGGCGATCGCGATCTGATACGTTGTCGTGCCGGAGTCCAGGATGATCGTATCCTTGGGCTGAAGCAAATTCAAACAATACTGCGCGATTTGTTTTTTCTCGTTCAGCTGCACCGTTTCCCTTTTGTCAAGTGGCGTTTCGTCCAGGAAACGGATGCCGCCGTGAAACCTTTGGAATTTTCCGGACGCTTCCAGCTTCTGTAGATCCCGGCGGATCGTCATATCTGAAACATGAAAATAATCCATTAATTCCTGGACAGACACCGTGCCTCTTTGTTGGATGAACTCCGAAGCTTTCTCCAACCGCTTCTCCGTTAACATATGCCCTTTCCTCTCCACCACTTTTTCAGCACGACAATTCAAACTGCTTGGATGTTTATATGAATATTATAGATGAAAAGTGTAACTTGTCAATGTAAATTCGTATAATTCAAACATTTCAAACATATTTCAAACAATACAAACGAATAATAGTTTGAACAGTGTTGACATTTCATAAAAATGGCATTAATATGAACATTAATCAAACATAAAATTAGCATCGCAAACACACGGAAGAACCCGCCGAGAGGCGTTTTCTTAATTGAAACAACGACCAGACACTAAGGGAGAGAACGAACAATGTTGATTACGATGAAAGAATTGCTGGCCGTCGCTTACAAGAACAAATTCGCCGTAGGCGCATTCAATGTCGGGAACGGCGAGTTTCTCCGCGCCATTATGGAAACGGCCGAAGAGAACAATTCGCCGGTGATTCTGGCCATCCACCCTGCCGAACTGGAATTCCTGACCGACAGCTTTGTGGCATACTGCCGCGACATCGCTAATAAAGTCAAAGTGCCGGTCGTCATTCACCTCGACCACGGGGGCAACACGGCGCAAATCGTTCGTGCGATCCGCTGCGGATTTACTTCCGTCATGATTGACGCTTCGACCGAAACGTTTGAAGAGAACATCCGGATCACGAAAGAAGCCGTCGCCATCGCCCATTCCGTCGGCGTATCGATCGAAGCCGAATTGGGCACGGTAGGCCAGGCGGAAGGCAGCATGGAAGGCGGTCACGACGAAATTCTTTATACCGAACCCCTCGAAGCGAAGGAATTCGTAGAGCGCACGGGAGTCGATACGCTCGCCGTAGCGATCGGAACCGCACACGGGATGTATCCGAAGGATCGCGTGCCCAAGCTCCAATTGGATCGTTTAAGAGAAATCGCTTCCCTGGTATCCATCCCTCTTGTCCTGCATGGCGGTTCGGACAATTCGTCTGATGAGGTTGCCGCTTCTATTCAAATGGGGATTAGCAAGGTGAATATTTCCACCGAAATGAAGAAAGCGTTTTTCGGCAAGCTCCGCGCCAAGTTCGAGGAGATGCCGAAGCAGGTCGAACCTACCGTACTGTTCCCTTCCGCGATCGAAGCGGCCAAAGCACTCATTTTGAAGAAGATGCAATTGTTCGGATCTGTAAGCAAAAGAAATCTTTATTTCAAAGAGGTACAGGATGATTACGCGCGAGTTGGCAACTGATGCACGCAGAATGACGGCGGAGATGCTGGCGAAGGCCGGCATCGTCCTTGCGCCCGAAGAATATCCGAATATTGAAATCGCGGATTTCGGGTTAGGCAAACTTATGAATACCGGGCTGCAGTTAATTACCTATGTCAACACCCTCCGTTATTGTGCCAAAGATCTGGTGTTGTTTCCGCGGCAAACTTGCGCCGAACACCGCCATCCGCCGGTGGACGCCGGCAATCCCGGCAAGCAGGAAACGTTCCGCTGCCGGATGGGCGTCGTCTATCTCTATATTGATGGTGAGCCGACGCCGAATCCGCAAGCCGTTCCGCCCGAAGGGGACGAGCCTTTCTATACGGCCTGGCACGAGGTCGTGCTGCGACAGGGAGAACAATATACGATTCCGCCCAATACCAATCACTGGTTTCAGGCCGGAGACGAAGGGGCCGTCGTAAGCGAATTTTCCTCCTTAAGTTTGGATGATAAGGATATATTTACAGACCCGAGAATTGTTCGGGTTCAAAACGCATAGAACAAGACAATACGATCTCATTTGCAGAGGGAACTTGAAAGACGGAGGCTGCAAGCGTCCGTCTTATTTTTTTCTGTGAAAGTAGGAATTCTCGTTGTTACTTTCAAAGCGAGAAATATGAATGTATTTGGTCAAATATCCCGGTTCCGAGTCTCCATAAAGGAGCCGGAGAAAGTCTTCGATTTCCTTCTCGCCGTGGAGTTGTGTTGAACCATCCACTGCTCGATAGCTTCGCTGCGAAATACATCTTGGAAAAACGTCCCCTCAATATTCTGCGATGTTCGTCTTGAATTTAATATTTAGCACAATTTAACTTGTAGTAACTATTAAAATTGCTTTCTTCACGATTTAATACTCCCGATATATCCTTACCACGCACTCCACATGCCCCGTATGCGGGAACATAGGTTGCTATATTTGTTGAAGCAAATCGTTCGTTCGCCGTGTTCATGCGTTCCCCCTCCTTTGGCGGCGCCCGTGCGGCTACCGCTTCATCTTCCTTACGATATCACGGCTTTTCTCCAGATAGCGGACAGATTCTTCGTAATTCCTGCTAGCGACGCCAAGGTATAAAATATCGATCATGTTTAATTGCGTGATGCGCGAAGATGTCGCCCCGCTCCGAATTTCCGTCTCCGTAGAAGAAATGTGGAGAGGAATATCCGCCAGTTTGCCGATTGTCGTATGGCCGTAGCGCGTGAAGGAGATGACGGTTGCGCCCAGCTCCTTCGCTTTCTTCACGCATTCCACAATCGTCCTTGTCTCACCGGAGTACGAGATGCCGACGATGACATCCTCGCTTGTCAGCAAGACGGAGGACACCAACTGCAGATCCGAATCCGCGAACGAGAAGCAGACTTTATTAATGCGCATAAATTTCTGCATCGCGTCCGTAGCGATCAGGCCCGACGCGCCGATGCCGTAGAAGTAAATGCGCTTCGCCCGATAGAGGGCGTCGATCGCCTTCTGAATTTGTACCGGATCGGTAATTTTGATCGTATCCTTGATCGATTGGATGTTGTTGTTCGATACCGACTCGATCAAGCTATCAATGGAATCGTCCCGCTTGATTTCTTTATAGCCGTAACTGGCGCCGTCCGTTTGCAGATCGCCGATAACTTTCAGCATCAGTTCTTGGTATCCTTTAAAGCCGGCCGACTTACACAGCCGAATGACCGCAGCCTGGCTCCCGCCGCATTCCTGCGACAGCTGGGCCACCGACATGCCGCCGATCCGCTCCGGATAGGAAAGGATAAAGTCCGCCACCTTTCGTTCAGAAGGAGTTATATCGTTTATAATTTCCCGAAGCCTCACCAGTCCACCGTTCATTGTCGCGGCCTCATTTCACCTTTATTTGACGGCCCCCCCAGTGAGCCCATCCATGAATTGCCGATCAGCTTTAACATGCCGAATTCGTTCCAAACACGCTATTTTTAATATAGCCCGCATAGTTTAATTTGACAAACAGGGTTTTGATACGCGCCCATCGAGCGGTCTTGACGGTCAATCCGCATGTCATAGATCGAATCCTGGGATAGATTTTCCCTTCCTCACATTGGCACCTTGCGGATATTTTAATGTTTGTGCGTATGTTGCGCGTCCAAGGCAGCCGCGTGTAATGCCCAGTGCTTTATAATAATCATAATAACGGAAGGAGGACGAGTTCATGACAAACCAGTAACAGGAAATCGCCTGTAAATACGTTTCGAATTCCTCGCTAACATCCACATAAATATCCGGTTCGTAACCGTACGGATCCTCCCAGTTTTCGCTGTGAAGCACACCGTGAAACGAATGCTGAGGAAGACCTTCCAGTTCAAACCCCGGCAATGCGGATTGTAACCATGAGGCATTGACGATTTGTGGACATACCGCATGATCCGGGTGAATGCTCTCTATCCAATGTGTTATCACTAGATTGGGCTTTAATTTTCTAAATAAGATCGCTGCTTCCGTTACCGTTTCATCATCTTTCCTCAGTTCCGCGTCTTTATAGTTCAACGTGATCGTTTCGACTCCCAATATTTTCGCAGCTTCTTCTGATTCCCGAATCTTTTGCTTCCGGTATTCTTCTACCGGTACGCCTTTTGGTGCTCCTTTCTCCCCGGCAGTTAAATGAAGAAATGTGACGCGGTGTCCCGCCTTGGCATATTTGTGGGCGATCGCTCCGGTTGCCAGCTCTACGTCGCCGCAATGCGCTCCAACAAACATAATATGATGTTGATCTGACATGGACTTTACCTCCAGTTTATTGTTTGACCGGTGCCGAATGCCTTCAACACATCGAAACCGATGTCGGAAATTCCGTTTTATCCGTACACTTTCCGAAAATTTTCCACCATTTTTAAAGTATTTTTTTCATTACATGAAACTGGCGAGAGACCTTAAAACCGACTCTTTTATAGAGATGGCCCGCCGGAGATGCTTCTCCTGTCCATAAAAACCAGGCTCCGTGCAGACTCATGGCTCTCATCAACTCCAAGCAATCATAAAGAAGAATCTTGCCGAGTCCCGTTCCCTGCAGGCTTGGGTCGACGCCGAAGGGTCCGAAGCGTTCCCTGATCCCTTCATAACCGCCGAACAAACAAAATCCGACAATCTTCCGATGAGGATCCCTAGCAATCAATATTTGGGAAGGCTGCAGCCCCTGCAAGATTCCTTCGCGGATCGCTCTTCCCCAATCCGGGTTAAAAACGCGCGTTGCCATCTGAATGAGTTCATATAGGTCGCAATCCTGCGCTTGTCTAAATATGTACCCTTCTGAAATTCTCTTTTGTTTTAATTCCATTACATCTACAGGAATTTCATAGCCAACTAAGGAATAATCCATTGCAGCGGGCGAGTATTGAACCTTGAAGCCGTGTTTCAACAAAAAGCGGTAACCTTCCGGGTAAGTGTTCTCATCGATTCCAGGCAGAATGTAGTTAGGGGCGTACGAGGAGAAAAATATTTGTTTCCGTTGGTTTGAATATGCGAATTCAAGAGCGTCATTTAATAATTGGCTGCCGATTCCCGATCTTCGATAAGGCGTATCTACGAGAAACCAGGGGATCCAAGCGTTATCCGGTTCAAGCTCCGTTCCGTGCATCGGAAGAAGACGCCTGATTGCATAGAAACTTCCGACCAACCGCTCTCCATCAAAGGCTAAGCGCAATCCTTCAGGATCAAAATTGGGATCAAGCAATACAAGGTTTCGAAAACGAATTGAAGTGATCGGGTCTTTCGGCAAGCAACGGTTCCATAATTCGATGATTTTCCGTTCATCCCCGGATTGATAATGCCTGTAGGTGATTTTGGGCATACATATCATCCTTTCCCTAGTATTGAGACGAAAATTTACTTCACGCCACATTCCTCCTTCCGGTTCAAAGGGACGCCACCACGGCATTATAAAACGTCTCCCGGAGCCGGGTGACCGACTTGTCGCGGCCGAAATGAACGCGATTCGTGAGCAGAACAGCCGCAAGCTCCAACGTCGGGTCGATGTACAGGCTCGTTCCGGTAAATCCAGTATGACTGTAAGCGCGGGGAGATGAATAATCGCCTGAAGCGTCCATTCGGTCCCCCTTCAGCACCCAGCCCAGACCGCGATTCGTTCCCGATCCCGCCGGGGTTTGCGTGACGATCGCGATGCGCACCGCCGCTTCCGACAAGACGGCCCGCTCGTCCGGAGCGCCCGTCGATAACGACAGCCACATCTCGGCGTAGCGGAGCAGATCGCCCGCCGTAGAGAACAAGCCGGCATGCCCGCTGACGCCGCCCATCGCCCGCGCGTTCTCGTCGTGAACGATGCCCCTCCAGAAATCGCCGGTTTCATCGGACCATTCCGTTGCGGCCGCCTGCCCGCGCTTCGAGGGAGGCGGGCAATACTTGCTGCTCTTCATTCCCAGCGGATCAAATATGTACCGCTTCGCCGCCTGTTCAAGCGGGAGCAAACAAAGCCTCGAAGCGATTTCCCCCAACAGAATGAAACCTATATCGCTATAAACGACTTGCGTTCCGGGTTCTATTGCCAGTGGGGCTTCGCTTGCCCTCATTATGATTTCCTCTCTCGCCCATCCGTGCGAGTGCAAATCGAGGTGCGACGGAAGACCGGACGTATGCGTCAACAGGTGCCGCACCGTCACCTCTTTCTTGCTCTTGTGCTCGAAGGCTGGAAACCAATTGGCGATCGGGTCGTTCAAACGCAAGATGCCGCGATCGATCAGTTGCAGCGTGAGAGGCAGCGTGACCGTCACCTTGGTCAGCGACGCGCAATCATACATCGTTTCGACGGTTACCGCTTCCTCCTCCGTCTTCGTTCCGCTTATATAGCCCGCCGCGACGGCGCCGCGCCGTCCCCGATGGGAAACCGACGCGACGGCTCCGGGAATGACGCCAAGATCGATCTCTCTTCGAATCGTCTCCCAAGCCCGCTCACGCATAAAGATGCTCCGCGCATTCCTCGTACAGCAAATACGGCTTGCGGATGTCCTTCCACTCATTGACGTCCCTTCGCCATGAGGCGAGGATCGCCTCCAAACCTCCGGGCTGTCGGATTTGCTTTCGGACCAGGTCGCTTCCGGTCAAAATATCGATAAACGGCAGACCGTCTTTGTTCGCCTGATACCATTCGAACGATTCCGGGTGGGACTCGATCACGCGGTGAAGCAGGCGCAACCCGGTCTCCGTGCTTTGAAACGTTTCCTTGTCCGTGACATATGTCATGACACCGTTGCAAAGCTTGCCTTGATGTTTCTGGAACGTAGGGGTAAAAGTGACTGGGTGAAACCGTACGCCGGGCAATCGCATCTCGTTCATGTCGCTGCAGAGCGCGGCATGCTTGAGCCACGGCGCTCCGATCAGCTCGAACGGCCTCGTAGTTCCGCGCCCTTCCGACAAGTTAGTACCCTCGTAGGTGCAATTGCCCGTGTAGACGCGGACCGTATCGATGGTAGGCATGTTCGGGGAAGGCATGACCCAGGGCAAGCCGGTATCGGGATATTCCATGGAACGGTCCCAACCCTCGAGCGGCATCACGTGCAGCTCGCACGATTTTTCCAATTGACCGTTGACGAGCCGCGCGACCTCTCCGATCGTCATCCCCGTCATCGCCGGCATCCGCCAGCCGCCGACCATGGAATGGAATCCGTCCTCCAGCATTCCGCCTTCGATTCTGTACCCTCCCAGCGGATTTGGCCGATCGACGACGATGACGGCCACGTCGTGCTTCGCGCACGCCTCGATCATGTAGATGAGCGTTGTCAGGTAGGTGTAGAACCGCACGCCCAAGTCCTGTATGTCATACACAACCGCGTCCAGATCTTGGAGCATCTCAGGCGTCGGACGATAATGTTCGCCGTAAAGACTAAACACCGGAAGTCCGTATACGGGATCCAGCTCGTCGCCGAAATGGATGCCCGCTTGACGTTCGTTCCGCAAACCGTGCTCGCAGGCGAAGAACGCGGACAAGGTCGCGCCTTCGATCTCTTTGCAAATATCGATCGTGGACCGGAAGTTCGAATCGATGCCCGTCGGATTCGTCAATAACGCGAATCTCTTCCTTTTCAACAACTTGCTCCCTTCGCGCGGCAGTCGATCTGCCCCGGTGACTACTTTCGCACCCATTGAAATCCCCCCGTTCTTGCCGCCGCAAATGTGAATGTTCATTTACAAAAACATTATATCATGGAAAATTATATTTCATAAAATTTTATTTTACAAACACTTTGAATTCACGTATGATGAAAGCACTTACAAGTAAGGTAAGGATGTGGAAAGGTGGATTATGTGCTTGGCTTTGACGGCGGCGGAACCAAGACGGATGTGATCGCGATCGATCTGCAAGGCAAAGAATTGTTTGCGGCCTCGGGCCAAGCCAGCAATCCGAAATCGGAAGTCTTCGAAGTCGCCCTTGATCATTTGATTCAACTATTGGAACGATTTTACGAGGACAGGCGCTTCGCGCCCGACCGGTGCCGGGGCGTCTGTCTCGGCATCGCGGGGATGTATGAGGCGGAGGAAAAGCAGAAAGCGGCCGAACGAATCAACGAATTCTTTCGCGAATGGGCGCATTGCCCTCCCGTCCAATTTACAAACGACGCCGAAATCGCCCTCATGGCGGCGCTGGGGCAAACGTACGGGATCGTCGTCATCGCCGGAACCGGATCGATCGTTTACGGGGTGACTCCCGATGGGCAATCGTTCCGCGTTGGGGGATGGGGGCATCTTTTGGGCGATAAGGGCAGCGGCTACGACATCGGCCTCCATGCACTGCAGGCCGTCATGGAAAGCTACGACGGCGTCTCGCCTCCCACGCGGATGAAAGAACTCGTGCTGACCAAGCACCGTTGGCACTCGCCGGAAGCTTTGCGTTCCTATGTTTACCAAGCGCATATCACCAAGCAGCACATTGCCGAATTCGCCAAAATTTGCATCGAAGCAGCGGCCGAGGGCGACAATGCCGCTCGACGGATCCTGACCAGGAGCGCCGAGGATCTTGCGAAGCAGACGGCGACCCTTCGCTCCCGCCATCCGTGGTTCGCTGCGTCTTCCGTCGCCGCATCGGGGTCCGTCTTCCATTACTCCGCCTTGTTTTTCAGCACTTTCAAGGATCGGCTGAATAGCGGAGGGGAACGGATCGCGATCTTCCGTTCGGACCGAAAACCTGTGTATGGCGCGGCGATGCTGGCGCTTCGCGAGCTTGAGCTGCGCCGTTAAAGAAATGTTGAGGAGAAACCTGCCGTGGATCAAGACTTGACCGGACTCACATCCGAACAGCGAAACGATTCGTCGCGAGGCTTGGACGAGAAATCCGTTATAGAGATATTGCAAATTATCAACAAAGAGGACCGCACCATTCCGTTCGTCGTAGAGCGCTGCATCCCCGATATCGCGCAAGCCGTGGAAGCCGTTGTCAACAGCATTAAGCAAGGCGGGCGATTGCTCTATTTTGGCGCCGGCACCAGCGGGCGTCTAGGTATATTAGACGCTTCCGAATGCCCGCCCACCTTCGGCACGGACCCGGCGCAAGTGCAAGGCATCATCGCGGGCGGTGACAATGCCATCCGTAACGCGGCCGAAGGAACCGAAGACGACGTAGGGATGGGCGTTTACGACGTCGATCGATTGCAGGTCGGTTCTACGGATACAATCGTCGGGATCGCAGCCAGCGGAAGGACGCCCTACGTGATTGGCGCGATGCGCAGAGGGAGGGAGCTCGGTGCTACCGTCGTGGGCATTTGCAATAACGAGAACAGTGCCATGAAGAAATACGCCCATGTACTGATCGAAGCGGTCGTCGGCCCCGAAGTCTTGCTCGGCTCCACGCGAATGAAGGCCGGCACCGCTCAGAAGTTCATTTTGAACATGATCACGACGGCCGCCATGGTTTTGACCGGCAAAGTGTACGATAACCTGATGGTCGATTTACAAGCTTCAAACACGAAGCTGGTCCATCGGGCGAAACGGCTCATCGGGATGGCTACAGGAGCGGATCCCGAGACCGTCGAGATGGCCTACGCCGACGCCGGCGGACACGTGAAAACTGCCATCGTGACAATCCTAGTCGGCGTCGACGCGAAGGAAGCCGAAAAGCTTCTGAAAGATGTCCAGGGCTTTGTGCGCGAGGCGATCCGATTGTCACAAGCAAAGAAATAAATAGGGGCGAATGCCCAAAAACCTTATAATACGTCCACAGAAACAAAAACAATGAAAAGGAGCAAAACAATAAAAAGGAGCAAAACAAATTGAAAAAGAGACGAAATTTCAGTAAAGATGATCTAGAATTAACATTTTTAGCACTGCCAACTGCAATATGGTTTTTGTTATTCTGTTATCTGCCGATGTTCGGTATCATTATTGCATTCAAGCAGTACAGACCTCTTGCAAATGCCGGCTTTATCGTAAGTCTGATTAAGAGCAAGTTTGTGGGCATAGACAATTTTAAATTTCTTTTTGCAACACCGGATGCATGGATTATTTTCCGTAACACCATTTTTTACAATTTCGTTTTCATAATATTAGGTATGGTAGTTACAGTATCATTAGCCATAATGATCTCACAGTTATACTCCAGCAAATTACGAAAAGCAAGTCAGACAGCTATTTTTTTCCCCCACTTTATCTCATGGGTAGTAGTCAGTTACTTCGTATTTTCCTTCCTGAGTTCTGATCATGGCTTGATTAACAATTTCCTTGAGTCAAATGGGAAAGAAGTTATTGACTGGTATGCGACTCCGAAATACTGGCCCTACATCTTGGTCTTCCTGAATTTATGGAAGGGAATAGGATATGGAATGGTGGTTTATCTAGCCAGCATTTCAGGAATAGATTCCTCCCTGTACGAAGCAGCAACTATTGATGGTTCTTCAAAATGGCAGCAGGTTAAGTATATCACTCTGCCCATGCTGCAGCCGATCATCCTCATCTTGTTCATTCTCTCTGTGGGTCATATTTTCTTAAGTGATTTCGGTTTGTTCTACCAGGTACCGAGAAGTTCCGGTCCGTTAACGGATGTAACCCAAACCATTGACGTATATGTATATAATGCGCTTACCAGACTGAACAATATCGGCTTTGCTTCTGCCAGTAGTGTATTGCAGTCAGTACTTGGTCTTATCACGATCTTAACTGCCAACTGGGTAGTTAAAAAAATCAATAAAGAAAATTCACTATTTTAACAGATAGGAGGTAAGCAAATGAAAGCAAATCACAAAGAAATTAGTGCAATGGATAAATTCAACCGCATATCGGTTCCAACCAATATCATTTTTAGTGCAATATTCATTGTTCTAGCTATCATTTGTGTTTTTCCGATGGTATTCGTTGGTATCATCTCCTTTTCCTCCAACGAATCCATTCAGAAAATCGGATATAGCCTTGTTCCATTGGAGTGGTCATTTGAAGCATATTCTTACCTCTGGCGGGAACGCATTTCCGTAGGTACCGCATTCCTTGTTTCAGTCTTTGTAACAGTATTTGGAACAGTCGTTGGTTTGTTCCTCAATGCAACAATGGGTTATGTATTGTCCCGTCCTACGTTTAAATTAAAGAAGTTCTTTACCATACTCATATTAATCCCCATGCTGTTCAAAGGTGGTCTGGTTTCTTCATACCTCATCAATACCCAAATGCTGCATCTGAGCAATAACTTATTGGCTTTGATTTTACCAATTGCAGTTTCATCGTTTTATATCATTATCCTCAGGACTTTCTTTCAGACGACTGTACCGGATTCGGTCATAGAGTCTGCAAAAATTGATGGTGCAGCTCAATTGAGAATATTCTTCGGTATCGTGCTGCCAATCTCACTTCCTGCTATTGCAACTATAGGACTCTTTCTCTCCTTTGCTTACTGGAACGATTGGTTCGAAGCGATGCTGTACATTCGATCCGACCATCAGGAGTTGTATCCCTTGCAGTATGTTCTGATAAGTATACAGAAGAATATGGAGTTCCTGACCCGTAATGCTCAATATATGTCACCAGATGCGTCAACATCAATGATTCCTACTGAATCTACCCGTATGGCTATTGTAATGCTTGTTGTACTGCCTATTGCCTGCTCATACCCATTCTTCCAGAAATATTTCGTATCCGGCTTGACAATTGGAGCTGTTAAAGGTTAAGGAAACGATTTGCAAGGATTTTGATATTACCCGGTAAAAACCGGTTAATATAAAAAAATTAATTACTTTAGGAGGTCAAAATGAAAAAAAGACTAGCATCTCTCCTGTCTGTAGCTTTATTAGCGACAGTAGTAATCGGATGTAGCACTGGATCTAAATCAGCCGATACTCAAAGCGGCAAAAAACCTGTAGAACTGATCTGGATCATGGGTAATCCCGGAAAGGTTCCTGTAGACCAAGAAAAGGTTGAAGCAGAACTCAACAAAATATCTATTCCCGCAATCAATGCAAAAGTAAAAACTATCTACTACGACAACGAAAAAACTTTACTGGCACTTCAATCCGGTGAAAAATTCGATATGGTTTTCACTTCCGAATGGTTCAACAACTATGCTGTACAAGCTCAAGCCGGTTACTTTGCCGATATTACTGACAAAGTTAAGACATTAACTCCAAAGCTCTATGAAACCATGCCTGATGTTGTTTGGGAAGGTGCAAAGATCAACGGAAAATTATTTGCTATTCCAGTTAAAAAAGACTACGCTGCAGAAATATTCTGGCGTTTTGACAAAGCCCTTTTTGTTGATAATCTGAAGATGGAAATCAAGGACAAAATGGACTTCTTCGATATCGAACCTTATCTCAAGGCTGCCAAGGATGCATGGAAAGCAGGAGATAAGGCTGCTGCAAATGCAGAATATCCACTCCGTCTAACCAAGGGTGGTGTACCTGGACTTGATTCCGGTTTTGATATGATCAACCGTGATGTAGCTCTTGGTATCCCTTATTCTGCTATAGGTTCTGCAGATGAAAACAAAATCTTGTTGATATATGAACATCCTGATTTCTACAATCGTCTTGTTGCAGCTCACAAGTGGTTTAAAGAAGGGTATATAAACAAAGATGCATCTACTATCGATGATGCAGGTAAATATTCTGCAATTAAGAGTGGTCAGGGCTTCTATGGTGCAGACGCTATCTGGTCAGGTGGCGATGGATATACTCAGGTTATTTCCAAGTTCAGCGGTCCATACCTTTCCACTGGCTCCATCCGTGGTTCTATGAACGCTATTTCAGCTAGTTCCAAGAATATTGACACAGCACTCAAACTTCAAGAGTTGATTAATACCAACCAGGAGTATCGTGATATTCTCCGTTACGGTATACCGGGAGTACACTGGAACAAGAATGAAGAAGGTCTTGCTGTAAAGACTCAGGCAGGCCGTGACAACTATGGTCCATGGGCATTCTCACAGGGTTCCTACTCTCTGAGCACAGTAGAAGCTTCTGAAGGAGTTAAGGTTGACCCGAATATGTGGAATGTAATATTCGATGGTTACAAAGATCTGAAGGCTACTAATTCCATAGGCTTTGCTTTCGACATCAGCAATGTATCTGCTCAGGTTGCTGCAAGTAATGTTGTTTTGAAGAAGTACAGAGATGGTCTTTATACTGGAACACTTGATCCTGCAGATATTGTTCCTAAGATGATTAAGGAACTTGAAACCGCAGGGATCCGTGATATTCAGAAGGAAGCTCAAAAACAGTATGATGCTTATGTAGCTAGCAAGAAATAATCAACTGTTTACACAAGATTAAAAAATAGGGGACGGAACACTGTCTCCTATTTTTTTGTTAAATAAATAGTTAGTATGATTACTTATCCCCTGCGTACAGTGCTTTTAAAATCGTCGAGATTCGCCCAGACACTGCTGCAGCACATGGTGATCGAAGGAATAACGGCTCGGCAGACCAAACTAGCCCAGTTGTCGTTAACGAACGCCTATCAACGCTTGGGTTTCACCTGCTTCTCGGGAGTCCTGGGCCGGGGGGCACTCTCGACGAAATTCACCCAAATCCATATGCTCAATATCCTGACTAAGCAGGCTGACCCAACCGTTGCCGGGGTATTTTATTTTATTCGGCACGGAGTTAGCGCCACAGGAACGGGTTATTTTCAGCTAGACACGTTTTTACTCAGATCAAGTTGTAGTCGTTTCGAATAACTTCATAGCCCTCTTCATCAAGAAGGACTCTATAAACCGATCAGCCGAGTCAGTCGGCTGCAGATAAATTCGAATCCTTTTTCACAAACAAAGCATCAGGACAACAATGATGACGCTCAGGATCAGCATTTCCTGGCGTCATCTTTATGTTCTTTTAGGTTGATTTACGATCAATTTTTACATCAGTTTTACATCATCGCTGTTTTTTGAGTCCCTGTACTACTAATATTTATTTTCTGTACCACATGAAAAAAATCCAGTCATATCAAGGGTTTTAACCCTCTGATCCATCCAACTTCAATAAAGCAACACACTCCACATGTGCTGTATGCGGAAACATATCGACCGGCTGAACCTCGACGGTATGGTATCCACCATCCTCGAGCAGCCTCAAATCCCGCGCCAGTGTCGAAGGATTACACGACACGTACACAATACGCGAAGGGCGAAGCTCAAGCATCGTCCTGACTAGCGCTCCGTCGCAACCTTTGCGAGGCGGGTCAACGACGATGACGTCCGGCGTGATGCCTTCCGCTTGCCAGCGAGGCATGACGACTTCCGCTGCACCGACAGCGAACTCAACATTGCGGATGCCGTTAAGCACGGCATTGCGTCGCGCATCCTCGATCGCTTCAGGTACAATCTCCACTCCGTAAACCCGAGCTGCATGCCTCGCAAGGAACAAGGAAATCGTGCCGATCCCGCAATAGGCATCCACGACTGTCTCTTCCCCTGTCAACCCTGCATACTCCACCGCCTTACGATACAACTGCTCCGTCTGCTCCGGATTGACCTGGAAGAACGATCGCGGAGAAATCGCGAACTGGATGCCGTCGATCTCATCATAGATGACGTCTTCGCCCCATAGCACACGGGTTTCCTCGCCGAACACGACGGGAGTTGCCGCCGTATTTACGTTCTGGCACACGCTAACGACGCCCCGAACTTTCTCACGGACCAGCGAGACAAGCTCCTGAGCGTGCGGGATATCACGCCCATTCGTGACGAGCACAACCATGCGGTGCCCGGATGCCCGAGCATGACGAACGACGACATGGCGGAGCAAACCGCGCCCTGTGGCACGATTATACGCGCTAATATCCAGCAGCCTGGCGGCTTCCTTTACAGCGCGAACGCTTTCTTCATTCTCTTCTTGTTGAATAAGGCAAGCGTCCATCTCGACGATGTCGTTGCTGCCTTGCTCATAGAAACCACCGACTAGACCGCCTTCAACAAATCCGATCGGTACTTGGGCTTTGTTCCGATAACGCCACGGCTCGCTCATGCCGATCGCGGGATGTACGATGACGGACGGTCGACCGGAAGCCGCATCGCCGTCTGCATTGTTCCCGCCATCCACCCCAGCCACCGGCAGCTTCCCGATCCGCACCAAATTATCGACCACATGCTGCCGTTTCCAACGCAGCTGCTCCGCATAGTCCAAGTGCTGCAACTGGCAGCCGCCGCACGTATCATAGATCGGACAGGGAGCATCGCGACGCCCCGAACTTGCCTCTAACAGTTCCGTCAACCGAGCCTTCCCGAATGACTTGCCGATGCTTACGACTTCCGCCTGCACCTTTTCCCCCGGTAACGCGCCATGAACAAAAAGGGTATAGCCCTCGAATCGGCCTACCCCTTCTCCCTCATGCGTCAACCCGACGATATCGCATACGACTTGCTGGCCCACCGTTACGGGAACCCCGGCAATCACCGCCGAAGGCGATCGGCCACCAACTGAAACTCTCCCTGATCCTCCCGACCCTGGATGACGCCCCTGTCTTCCCCTGCTGTCTTTTCTGCCCCGTCCGCTGCTCATAATTGCAGTGCCCGCCCTGGGCCGTTTTTCCGATAGGAAGATTCCCCATGCTCGTCCACGATAACGTTAAGGTGCGAAGGCAACAGATTAAAGGTACAGGGAAGAGTGCCTCCGAACTCGCCGTCCACGTTCAGTTGTACGCGATGGTCCGAATCCACGACGACCCGATTCGTCTGGAAGTGAATGAAATGCGCATCGCCAAGCACCGGTTCACCCCGCATAACCATCGTCGCAATTCGGAGAAACTCGGCTAAATTGCATTTCCGCAAGGCAAGCACGTCGAACAAGCCGTCATTCGTGCTGGCATCCGGCGCGATGCGGTCGAATCCGCCGACGGAATTGCTGTTGGCAATCAGGAATAGCATGAACTCCTCGTCGAATTCGCCGACGCCTTCCGCCGAGATGCGCATCTGTGTTGGATGAAGACGGGTGATCTTCTCCAGTCCCTTCATATAATAAGCAAGCTGCCCGACCATCGTCTTCAGCTTGCTGGGCACTTCGTAAGTCAGTTCCGTCAGAGAGCCTCCACCGGATATATTAATGAAATATCTATCGTTGGCCTGACCAACGTCTACGGGAGTCGTGAAGCGGCGGGTGATCAAGTCGCACGCATTTTCCCATTTACGAGGAATGCCATGCGCCCTTGCAAAATCATTCGTCGTACCCAGCGGTACTATGCCCAGGGACGGACGGCGCTCATGATCCGACATCCCGTTCACGATCTCGTTGAGGGTTCCGTCTCCGCCCGCCGAGATTATCATATCGAAACCGCGTTCTACCGCTTCCGATGCAGCCTTGATCGCATCCCCTTTGTCTTCCGTTGCGTGGCACGACGTTTCAATTCCGCCGCGCTCAAGCCGCTGCAATATCGCGGCAAGCTTGCGTTTGACTTCCTCCCGGCCGGAAGTCGGATTATAAATCAACCGGGCTCGAATTGTATCCAACCGGATCCCCTCTTCATCTTTCATTCAATCGCCTATGGGTCCAAACCTTCCAGCCAATCAATCGTCTGTCGAACAATCCAAGTCGCAATCCTCGGATGCGGCATTAATGCTCGTCCGTTATACCGGCATGCTAGGCCTACCAGCCGACGCGGAATGACTTCCTTAGTGAAATATCCTTCGCTTAGAAATAACGCAATAACGATAATATCATGATGAGGATGGCTCTTGCGCAAGCTTTCCCATCGGTCTTGAACCTGATTCGGCAACAGAAGCGCGGATGAACAAGCCCCATAACCGCCAAACCTCATCAGTTGATCGGAAATGGCAGTTAAGCCTTGCTCCCAAGCCTCCTGAAACCCCGCTTCCTTGCTTCCGTGTCCAATGAGCAGCACGCTTTCGCTCGACGGATCCTTGGATATTTCTTTCAGCCGATCCAGAACTACGCCGACTAACTCAGGATCGTCATTCATAGGCTTGCCATACGTCAACCGAACCGACGAGGAAATTCGATATCGCTCTAATTCCGTCTCGGTCCTCGGCTCCGGATAAGCCCCGAGCGCCCAACCGATCTCATCTACATGAGTGCTTCCCGAAGATACAAATAGAGGCAATGCCAGTAGATGCGTAACTCCGGCTGCTTCCAATCGGTTAATACCATCTTGAATGAGTCGCCCTTCCACCAATTCGAGGAATGCCGCTTCAATAGCTACTTTACTCCCTAGTTCGCGGCGAACGGCCTCGACCGTCTCGTCCACGAGAGCGACCCAGCCCGCTTCCCTCGAACCATGGCTGATAACCAGCAGGCCTGGTTTCATGAAAGAGCGTCCCCCTTTCTTTCCCAACGGTTCCACCTTCTTATTCATGCTAGCGAAACGTTAAGCCAATGTCAACGACGAAGCCGGCACGATTAGACAACAAGGAAAAAAACCGCCAAGCGCATATGAAGCGCCTGACGGTTTCCTAAGCAACCCGAAGGTTGGCCTGTAACTTTACTATTATTTCGACGCCAAGTAAGCATCGAGCTGTTTTTGTTTCTCGGCGATAATGTCGTCCAGACCATTCGCTTTAAGCTTCTTGATGTAATCGTCCGCTTTGGCAGGATCGACGGAACCCGTGTCGAGGCCTGGGTCGAATTCTTTACGGATGTTGATCGTAACAGAAGCTTCCGATTTAATTGGCTCGGCATTGAACGTGAAGCCCAGCGCCGGCGAGTTCATTGCGCCTTCGTTAAACGCTTTGAATTGCGCCCATTTGTCCGCAGCTTCGTTATCCCAAACATAGTTCAGGAATTGGCTGCCGAACATCCAGGAAGCACCGATTGCATAGTTAGGCGTATTGTCGTTTGCAGTGATGATCTCACCATTACGAGTATAGTGATCGCCTTCGATACCGAAGTTGAGCAGGTTGTTCAACTCTTTGTCGGTATGCAGGAGGTTGATGAACATCATAGCTCGTTCCGGGTTTTCGGATGTCGTTGTAATGCCCAGCATGGAGCCTGCGGTTTCGCCGGTGGAAACCGTACGGTCCGTCATGTTGATTTGTTTCAGCTTGCCTTGCAGGTTAGCTGCATTCGCGACTTCGGCGTCTTTGCCTGGCTTCAGCGGGAATACACCCATGAACACGTTGCCGGCTTTCATGGCATCCTGAGAGGAAAGCTGAGCTGTAGCAGCATCTCTGTTAATGTAGCCTTTTTTGAAGAAATCGCGTGTGATATTCAACGTTTCTTTGTATACAGGGAAATCATAACGGGCTTTAACCGTCGTTTCCGTTCCGTTTTTCATGATCGCGCCTTCGATTAGACCGTCGCCAAGGTGATCGTATTTCGCAAAATAGTGAGAATTGAAGTTTTCGCCGTCTTTCAGGTATAGAGGAATCAGTTCAGGTTTTTTCGCTTTCACTTCAGCCAAGATCGGCTCAAGGTCCGCGATCGTTTTGACAGCGTCCAGCTTAGCGGTCAACCCAAGCTCCTCGGCGATGTCCGTACGGTAGATAACTCCGCCTTGCTCCGCCAACTCTTTACTTGTGGGTACGGCATAATTCAACCCGCTTATTTTGGCCCCTGCCAAGTAAGCTGGCGGCAATGTTTCAAGAACGCCCTGGCCATATTTCTCTAACAGATTGCCATGCGGACCGTTAGGATCGTTCACCGCGAGGAACGCTTTCTTAGCTACGTTGTTCGAGTGTCCGTTCCATGCCGCCGTGAAGAGGATATCCATCGGTTCGCGGCCGGCGATAGCCAGGTTGATTTTGTTATCCCATTGACCCCAATCGATCATTTTGATATCGATTTTAGCATTGATTTTGTTTTTCAAGTAGGCGTTAATCGCTTCTTCGACCTTTACTTCGTCCTTAGGCGAAGTTCCTGGGAACGTAAGGCTTAATGTAACCTCCGGAAGATCTGCTGAAGCGCCTTCTGACGGAGAAGCGGATTCGCTGGCTGCTTGCGATTCGGACGGGGTTGCCGACGCGGATGGGGATGCGTTCTTTTCATCGTTCCCTCCGCCGCAGCCTGCTAATACGACGGTCAAAGTCATGATAACGGCTAACAGCGATAAATACCATTTTCCGAGCTTGCTCTTTTTGTACACTGATGTTGCCTCCCTTTTCTTAGTGGAAAATATATGCTTAACCGGCCGGTAACCGGTAGAAGCCAATTGTACGGGGCGTGCGGGCACTCCCTGGTAAAAATCAACCTTTGACCGCGCCTACGGTCAACCCTTGAATGAAATAACGTTGGAAGAACGGATAAGCGAAGATGATCGGTCCGATCCCTACGATTGCCATCGCCATCCGAGCGGTTTCGCTAGGCATTTGGAAGCCTGGGTTCGCTTGGAGAATGGCTGAATACGCAGTAGAGTTCGAGCTCAGGTATTGAATGTCAAGCAATGCCTCGTACATTCGGAATTGAATACTTATCGTTTCATTGTCTGTAATGAACAAGAGGCTGAGGAACCAGTCGTTCCAGTAGCCTAATGTACATAACAGTCCAACGGAGGCAAGCACGGGCAGGGAAAGCGGAAGTACGATTCCAAAAAAAATTTTTAATTCTCCCGCTCCATCGATTTTGGCCGACTCGAGCAATTCGACCGGTATCGAGTTCATGAAGAAGGTCCGCAGAACGAGAACGTAAAACCCTTGCACGAACATCGGAGCCATTAGAACGAACAGCGTGTTCTTCAAATCGAGCACCTGAGCGTACATCAGATAGAAAGGGACAAGACCTCCATTGAACAATAGGGTAAAGAAAATAATGAAGGAAAACAGATTGCGGTGCTTGAAGTCTCTGCGAGAAATCGGATAGGCATACAGTGCCATCATGATTACCGCAATCAAGGTGCCGACTACGGTTACGAATATGGAGATCCCGTAAGACTGAACGACGGGCTTCCAATCATTCAGCAGGAAGTTATATGCGCCTAAGCTGAACTTCTCCGGCCAGAACTTGTATCCGTTAACCAGAACCTGTTTCTCGTCGGAGAACGATACGCCTATGATCAGCAGAAGAGGGATTACGCAAAGTGCCGAATAGAACCAGAAGAAAACATTTATGAATGCATTGGACGTTCGGGATATTTGATGTACATCATAGCTTTGTCTCTTTACTGCGGTTGCAGCCATGGGGAATTTCCTCCTTCAGATGTCGGAATGTTCGCACTCTAGAATAGGGCATCGTCTTTGCTGATTCGACGTACGATCAGGTTAGATCCGAGTACCAGCACGAAGCCGACAACTGCTTGATAGAACCCTGCGGCTGAAGATAGTCCGATATCGCCCGTAACCAGGAAGCCCTGATAGACATATGTGTCTATAACTAACGTGGTATCGTATAGTGCCCCGGCATTACGGGTAGCTTGGAAAAACATACCGAAGTCGGCATAGAAAATCCGGCCAATCTGCAATAGGGTAAGTATGATGATTACCGGGCGAATGAGAGGGATCGTAATGCTCCATACTTGTCTCATCTTGGAAGCGCCGTCGATCGTAGCCGCTTCGTAATACTCCTTGTCAATTCCGATAATTGCAGCCAAGTAGATGACTGCGTAATAACCGATCCCTTTCCAAGTATTCAAGATCGGCAGAATATACGGCCACCACTTCGGATCGGAATACCATTCAACCTCTCCGGCGCCGAACAATGGCATAATGTATTGATTCATAATCCCAAGTTGAGGATTAAGAAACGCATAGACTAGATAGCTGATGATAACCCACGAGAGAAAGAAGGGCAGGAACATCATCGTTTGATGTATTTTGGCTGCAAGCCGATTGCGCATCATATTAAACATGAGGGCGAAACCTACGCCGATGATTAGATTCATTACGATAAAGATGGCATTATACACGACGGTATTCCGGGTAATTCTCCATGCGTCGCTGGTGTTGAATAAGAATTCGAAATTTTTCCATCCGACCCATTTCCCGTTTATGAAATTCTCGATGAAGCTCCGCGATTCAAAAGTAATGGACTTAAACGCAATCATTGCACCCAGCATCGGGATATAGTTGTTAACAATGAGTACGATTAGCGCGGGAGCCATCATCAAGTAAAAAATGCCATACCGTTGCCAGTAGCTTAGATTCAGCGTTTTTGTTTTGCGCGGCTTCTGTTGAGGCACACCTGCCGGTTGCGCGGCTTGTTCCATCCTTTATCACAATCCTTTACCCTTGTCAGATACTGTTCTGTATCGTTATTCTACAGGGTATCGCTTGCCATCATCTATCTACTGGGATGACCGACTTAGCACTATTGTGACTTTTATATCATTCGGTTTCTATAACAAAGGAACGGTTGAAAACCCGTCCCCCTTAAATTAAGCCTATGGCATCGTCTGGTGCTTCTTCCGGTATTCCTGCGGGGTTAACCCCGCTAATTTCTTGAATAGCTTGGCAAAATAAGAAAAGTGCACGTAGCCGAGTCCTTCCGCGATATTGCTGATTTTGTCGTTCGTATCCATGAGCAGTCTTTTGGCTCTCTCAACCTTGGCTTGAACGATATAGTCCGAGAGCGACAGCCCCGTCTCCTTGCGAAATAACCGGGACAAGTACGCGGGGTTGCGATAGACGGAGTTGGCAATGTCGTCACGGCTCAATTCCTTATCCAGGTTATCCTGGATGAACGACTGGATTTTGAAAATAATTGCGGAAGCATCCCGCGCGCGGTCCGTAAATGTCTGCTCCACTTTCATAAGAAGCTTAATCGCCCATACTTGCATATGCGCAGGCGTTCGGGCGGAGTGTCCCTCAAGCACTTCCTGCATGGTAACCGTATCGTAGAGCGATAAACCCTTGCGGTTGGCGGCTTGAAACAGGAGGTTGACAAAACCGAAGTAGAATAAATCCAATGTTTCCCGGCTTGATGTCTCCTCATGAAAGTACTGCATCGTATCTTGAATGATTTTCGCTAGTTCCTCTATATTCCCGCGATCCAACAAAATGGCCCAATCCATGAACGATGGAAGGCTTGATCCCCCGGCACCGATCCCGGATTCCCCCGCTTGGGTGCTATCTATGACGGACTGCGGATGGGATACGTTGGCACGCTCTAACTGAGACAGCCGATCCAGCATTGCTGCCATCTCTCCGATCTTGACGGCTTCTCCGATGTAACACGAGACTCTGCAGTGAAAATAATCGTTGCATGCCTTCACATATTGCGCGCAGCGGGCTTTCAGCCCTTCTCGGTCAATCAATTCTCCATATAGAAGAACGATATTCAAGTCATTGCGGTCCTGCAGTACCGTTCCGGCCGTCTCGCCAAGGATGATTTCCGAAGCCGCCTTGCGCACCGCGTATTCCATAATGCTTTCATCCCGGGCATCCAACACGACTTCCCACTGTTCAATGCTGAGCAGTACCGGCAGCGTATTCTCCGCAGCGGCATACGGGATATCGTACAATTCGAATTCCCGGTTTAACCGATCCGGCGAAGTCGGCACCTTCCCGCTTAGTACCTCCTGCCAAAATCGTTCCACCAAAATCGGCAGTTGGTTCGTCCACTGCAAGCGATAAATATCAAGCGTATCCTCGAATTCCCGTTGCGCTTGGCGACGTTCGATTTCCTCAACCGCCCGGCGGACGATGCCTTTGAGCACCTCATGGTCCACCGGCTTGAGCACGTAATCAAAGCAGCCGTATTGGAGCGCTTCCTGAGCATATTCAAAGCGGGCATGTCCCGTCAGAAACACCGTCAGCGTCCCCGGTGACGTCTCGCGGATTTGACGCAGCAGCTCAATCCCGTTCGCACCCGGCATCTCGATATCGGAGATGACGAGGTCCACGCGATTCTCCTGCAGCTGGCGTTTTGCTTGCTCCACATTTTCCGCTTCCAATATCGTTGCGATAGGCAAATCGCTCCAATCGATCCCTTGAGTAATGCCCTTCAACGCATAAATCTCATCGTCAACGACCAGCATCGTCAGCATGAGGATCATCCTTCCCATTCGTTTCCATTATTGAAATATTTTTATCCATATCTATTTCATTTGACCTCGTGAGCGGAAGACGAATTTCTACGACGGCCCCGCTGTCCGGTGAATTGCGGAAAGTAATGCCGCCGTCATCGCCGTATAGCATCTTGAACCGGCGAAGAATGTTCCAAATTCCTAAATGCTGCTCGCCGGTTCCGGACATATAGACATTGCTTTCAAGATCCCTCAGCATATCCGCAGGAAATCCGGATCCGTTGTCCTCTACAATGAGCCGCACATATCGTCCCGGCTCCTCCGGGTCATCCTCCGAACGGATGAGAATACGAAATACCGAGCCGTCTTGAACCCTTCCGTTAAACCCATGAATAACCGAATTTTCAACGAAAGGTTGGATCATGAGCGGCGACAGCTCGGATGAAAGGTGCTGCTTCCGCACATGAATTTCGTAATCCAGCTTCGTTACGTATCTCAGCTTTTGAATTTCCAGATAGTGTCCAATGTGACCGATTTCGTCCTCTAGCCGCACGACAGACCGGTGACTTTGCATGAGGAAACGGAAGTAATCGGCGAGATGAAGCGACAGCTTCTGAACGGATTTATAGTCCTTAAGCGCCGCTAAGTTATAAATAATATTGAGGCAGTTCATATAGAAATGAGGATTAATCTGAATTTGCAAATGCTTGTATTCCGCCTTTTGCACCCGGAGCTGTTCCTCGTAGACGTCGATTTTCAGTTTCTCTATTTGCTCGGCCATCTGGTTGAACGTACCCGACATGAAAGCGAATTCGCTGCTCTGATTGGTCGGCAGCCGAACGTTAAACTTTCCCTGACCCAGCTTGCGCATGCCTCGAATCAAATCGACAAGCGGCTTGAACACGATTCGCTGCAGATAGATTAAATATAAGGATAGAAGCATGGCAACCAGAAGCGGAATCCATACATACAGCATTTTTTGGAAGAACGGAAGGTTTTGGAGAATATACGACTCCGTCGTAACAATTACATAGTTCGCATCCACATAAGACGAAGGCTTGGACAATACTAAATACGACTTCCCGCCGTTTTTGATAATTTTGTAAGAATCCGTCATTGCGGCGACTTCTTTGCGGAACCGCTCGTCCCTTAAAGGCTCAAAGTTGTTGTTGGTAATCATCTCTCCGCCGGTATTGATGAGAAATGCGTCGCCCTCAGACCCAACGTCGAAGCTATCCAACCCTTTCATTAAACTTTCTGACCGGACGAGCACGCCCGCATAAACATTAGAGCCCATATCGATAAACTTCAACAGATAGTGCAAGTCACCGATGGGGATCGTTTCCCATTGCGGGAGTAATCCCAATGAAGCGTCAGACAAATGCTTATTCGACCAATCCAGTAACGTTTTTTTCTTCTCGGCCAAGTCGCCGCTATACTGCGTGGTTAGAAATATATCTTCCTCTTTGCGCGGGTAAATAAACAAGGAATCGATATTATAGTTGATTCCACTAGAATTTCCTACGAATGTATTTTTAAGTCTTATCTTTGCGATTGTATAGTCGCTATCGTCTACCGGAAGGTACTTAATGAGCGAAATATCCGGATCGCTTTCTTTTAACCGAAGCAAGTAGTATAGGAATTCCAGCAGCATTTTATCGTTCTCGCGGACGCTGACCGCTAATAGCTTGTCGTAATTGGAGGAGACTTGCTTGCGCACGACGTTCATGGCGTATAAATTATTGTATATGATAAATGCGACCATAGGCACGATAATGAGGAAAAACCCGAACACAATCTTGAATCGCACCGACTGCCAAAAGCTCATTCTGTTTTCCTCCTGGGACTACTGGCTTATTGCACCTAGCATAACCTACCGTTTCCAGAACCGGCAACCCAATAATTAGAGGAAAAACACCTCCACAGGATTGGGCCGCTGTCCCTGCCACACTCGAATTACTCGATTTTTTCGACTAACTCACCGCCGCTGTCCCTGCCACACCCGAATTACTCGATTTTTTCGACTAACTCCGCGCCGCTGTCCCTGCCACACCCGAATTACTCGATTTTTTCGACTAACTCCGCGCCGCTGTCCCTGTCACGCTCGAATTACTCGATTTTTTCGACTAATTCACCGCCGCTGCCACTCTCACACTCGAATTACTCGATTTTTTCGACTAACTCCCCACCGCTGTCACTCTCACAGTCGAATTACTCGATTTTTTCGACTAACTCCGCGCCGCTGTCACTCTCACACTCGAATTACTCGATTTTTTCGACTAATTCCCCGCCGCTGTCCTTGCCACACTCGAATTACTCGATTTTTTCGATCTACTCCCCGCCGCTGTACCTATCACACTCGAATTACTCGATTTTTTCGACTAACTCCCCGCAACGCCAACCACTGTCCATTTACTTATGACGATGTAAGAGCGATACCGCCTTTTCAGTAATCATGAATTCATGGCATCTAGTCCCGCCCCCGCCAATGGAATAAACCAATTCTTTGGATTCCAATTGTCGTAGTACTTTTCTGCTGGTCTCTTTCTTAAGTTGAAGCCATACGTTTACGTCCGCTAATCGAAAAGGTTTATTGCATAGCAAAGCAAACCGCAAAACCTCGCGCTCGTAAACGGGCAGCTGGTGCAAGCCTGCCCCGTCTAGGTTTCCGATTCGGCCAATCAACTCATAGAGGTTCCTTTGGCAGAAATCGGGCTTCTTCTCCAGCTCATCCCGGCTATACGGAAAGTACGTATAACCGTGCATTGCGACCGAACGCGCGCGCGCCCTCTCAAACGAGAAGCGGTCCCTTGTGATTTTCTCAGCGTGGGTAACGAAGTTGTCCTCCTCGAACACGGTCCGCAGCATAGGGTGAAATACGTCGCCGTATATTTTCACGCCCGACAGACTCACCATCTCATACTCAAGCACTAAACCCTCGAACGATCCGAGTACCGGCAGCAGCAATACCTCCAACAGCTTCTTCGTTCCCGTCAAATCCCTCTGCAGCATCTCCAATCTCTGACCGCCGGCTCCTCGGACTTGTTCCTTCCAATAAGCTTCATACTTCTTCTCGAACAATCTGACCGCCTCCTTGAATAAAATAAAACGCCGCAAGCTCCGATAAATGGAGCGAGCGGCGTGTTCTTCACGCAATATAAATCATTCAGCTTATTTTTCGCCAGCCGGCTTCTCGTCAGCACCGAAACGCCCCAAGCGTTCCAGTGCCAGCTTATAGCCGTCATTTCCGTAATTCAGGCAGCGTTTCACGCGGGAGATCGTTGCCGTGCTCGCTCCGGTCTCCGTTTCGATCTGGTTATAGGTATGTCCTTTGCCTAACATCCTGGCTACTTCAAGCCTTTGCGATAAGGATTGGATTTCATTAACCGTACACAAGTCGTCGAAGAACACATAACATTCCTCTACGTCCTTCAATGTCAGGATGGCTTCGAACAATTGATCTATGGATTTATCATTCAGTTTCTTCAGTTGCATGAGCTCGCACCCTTTCCTTAAAAAACGGTAGCATTTGTTCCATTGTACTGCTTACCTGTCAATAGTTCAAGCATCACCGTATTCACGCATTACAGGGTTAAAATGTCTCTGGGCACGGGCATCCGTCCATACGGGGGGCAGACATCTGTCATACCCTAATAGCAAAAAGGGTGTGACTTCATGAACGAACAGCAATCGCCCTCTCTACATGGCTGGACACAGGGCTTCGGACAGGATCATTTTCCCGGCATTGAACAACCGTTCGCCGGTCCTCCCGAAGTCATTAATCCGACCGTACTTCCCGCGCAAACATCAGCGTTAACCAAGGGCGGCGGCCTTCCCTTCAACATCTCCAACCTGAGCGACCTGAAAGCGGTGGTTGACCGGATGGGCGGTATTGAAGGGGTGCTCTCAACAATGGGGAAATTCCAGAAATTCATCTCTACCATGCAGCAGATTGCACCCATGATCAAATTATTCATGGGTAACAAAGGCAAGGTCGCGACCGCCAACAAAAGCAAAGGCACGGCGCCGCGCAGGAGAACGGCAAGCCGACCTCGCACGAAAGCCCGTACAAGGCGTCCGGTTAAACGGCGCTGAAAGTTCTCTGTTTGCGCGGAAATAGCGAACTGCAGACTGCTTCGGACACAATAGCTTATGGCGGGCGTACTAGAAGGGGCTGTTCCCATAACTACCGGAACAGCCCCTTTTGTTTTATTTCTCGTATTCTAGGAAAGGATCCGGGATGACGATGACATGAGCTTCAGCATCGCTGACACCTGCGTACAGCGATGCAGTCCCATCTTTATGACGGACGAGTCCTCCGCTGAATATGACATCCTCCAGGTCGGGACGTTTCGCCGGACCGTCAGGGAACATGCTTCTGGTTGCAATGAGCTTCATGGGGGAATACCGCTTATGCGTGGGATCGAATGCAAATACCATTGGATAATAATGCCGAATATTGTTCTCTTCCATTCGGGCTACGTGTCCGAGCACGCCGACAGTGCCGCCGGATAATAGGTGAGCTTCATTCGCCCCGCCCCATTCCTCAGGAAGAAACTGATGGCGAAAGAGCTCGGCACCGTCGATGACTTCCTCGGTCAGATCCTCCAATGCCCCGATTTCCGTATATCCGATCAGAGCGCGAGCGCCGTCAACCATCATCGGACGAGTAAACACTCCGATACCGCCGTTCTCGAGTTCGACTAACCGGATATCCTTCATCGTCAGAGGACCCTTAGCAAACGGTTCCAACTCGTTAATGGATTGGCCCCGGTAAAATACGGTTCGCCAGGAAGTTACGTAATGCGGGTCATCTCCGTCGAAATACACTTCAACCCCGCCGAATACCAACTCGCCCTGGATGAAGGTAAAGAAAGGGTCCTGCAAGGCGAATACGGGAGCGCCGTTGCGCGGTACCCATTCTCCATTGCGCTTGACAAAAAACATCACTTTCGAGGATTCTTTGCCGCGATCCTCCACCCGCCCGGCAATGATCTGTTCCCCATTGTCCATGAAGGGTGCGGTAATGTTATAAACATCATGGGTACCGATTCCTGAAAAAATAAGCTTAGCGCCGTAGGAACGGTCCTTGACGGATATGAATTCCTTCAATAGATCGACACTCGATTTGGCCTGTTCCGTATATGCTAGCATGGGTGTCCTCCAGACTAAAAAGAGATAACAACATCCGTTACTCTATTGTAGCAATCACGAACATTCCGGATTGGGTATCCCAACCCATTTTTCTTAAACAATGTACCCGATTTAGTGGAGGAACAAACTTAAGATGTAATAGGTAAGCATAGCCAGCACTCCAACAACCGGAATGGTAATGATCCACGTCATTACGATACGGCCCGCCATGCTCCACTTTACGCTGGAAAATTTCTTGGCGGATCCGACTCCGAGAATGGAAGAAGTGATCGCATGGGTGGTACTTACCGGAAAATGCGACAATGTCGCGCCCAATATTACGGAAGCAGAAGCCAAATCTGCGGAAAAGCCGTTAATCGGCTCGATTTTGAAAATTTTCGTCCCCATCGTTTTGATGATTTTCCAGCCGCCGACTGAGGTGCCCAGCGCCATGGCGAGAGCTGCGGATATTTTAACCCACAACGGAACTTCCATCTCCGTCTGTATTCCCGCCGTCACAAGAGCCAACGTAATAATCCCCATCGCCTTCTGCGCATCATTCGTTCCATGAGTGAACGATTGAAAAGCTGCCGTCAGCACCTGTCCGGAACGGAACATCTTGTTGACTTTATGGGGACTCGAGTTTGCGAACACGTGCTTGAGTATGAACATAATACAAAAGCCTAATGCAAAGGCAATAATGGGTGAAAGGATAAGCCCTTTAATAATGGAAGTGAACCCGGCATAGTTGATACCGTCCAACCCTTCGGCAGCTATAGCAGCTCCGGCTAATGCCCCTATAATCGCGTGTGAGGAGGAGGAGGGAATTCCAAACCACCAGGTAATCAGGTTCCAGATAATCGCCGCAACCAGAGTTGCGATAACGACCGTCAATCCATGCTCTAGCTTGAAGGGATCCGTTATTTTACCGCCGATCGTCTTCGCGACGCCGGTAAACATCAGCGCTCCGATCAAGTTCATGGCCGATGCTAGAATAATGGCCCAACGCGGGGTAAGCGCACGCGTTGAAACGGATGTCGCGATAGCGTTCGCCGTATCGTGAAATCCGTTGATGAAGTCAAATCCGAGTGCAAGTACGACAATAACGACAACTAACGACATTGTGTAATCCATTATATTCTGTTCCGTCCCCGCCTGCGCCGATCAAGAATTGCGCATGATTATGGATTGAAGAGTATTGGCGACATCCTCGCACGAATCTGTCGTCTGTTCCAAACGCTCGTAAATTTCTTTATGTTTAATAAGCTCGATCGGGTTCGTCACGTTCTGGAACAAATGCTTAATCCCTTGGCGCATCAAGTCGTCGCCTTCGTTCTCCAGTTCGTTGATCGTTATGCAATGCGGCTGAATCGCGAGCAGCTTCTTCTGCGTGAGCAAGTAGATGGCCGCCTTGATTTCCTGCGCGCTGCGGCGCAAGCAGTCGCCGAATTTGCGGATGAAAGGATCGGATTTCGTGATTTGGTACATCTCGAACCGCGAAGCGCAAGCCTCGATTCCGTCAAGCACGTCATCCAATTTCTTGATGAGCTCCATGATATCTTCCCGCTCGATTGGCGTGATGAAGGTTTTGTTGAGCTCTGTCAGAATAATATGGGTGCATTTGTCGCCTTTGTGTTCGTAATCCTTCATTTCCTTGGCGAATGCCGTCACATCCGGCAGGTCCCCATTAACGGCGGTGGCAAAACGGTCGACCGTTTCGAATATTACGTCAGCCATTTCTTCCAGCGTCTTAAAAAAAATGTCTTTTTTCCGGAACACGGATAGCCCTTCTTTCCCATGTATGTAGCTTTGTCGAGTTAACACCGTCATAATATCCCGATAACAATGATTAACTTTTCTTATCTTATCACAGGGCGGACGGGCTTGGTATAGCCTCTCCGTATCACATGTGACACTTTTTTTAAGTTTGACCTATAAGTCGCTTTACTACTCAAAATTTCCGTTACAAATATCGTCAAGCTATTTCAATGGAAAAACGACAAACCCCGGATATGAATAACCGGGGCTTGTCGAAAAGGTGTTCTTAGGAAAAACGGCCGTTAGGCGGAACAGGTTATTGTGTTACAAATTTCAGGATGCCAAATCGAGAAGTATCGCGGAAGGAATTATTCGTCGGATCATTCCATTTCGCGGCGGAGTGCCGTTGGCCTCCGCCCTGATCGTCATTGACCTGAAGATCAAATCCGATCCGGTAGCGAATCGTCCGCTTCATATTGGGTCGTATAGAGCTGTTTTCGCATGATTCTCATTTTATTGTGAAATGAAGTGTTTCACAAGCGCCGGCCAACTTCTTTGCCTATTTACTACTAACATGGATATAAATTCCAATTTAGTAAACGTAGACATATTATATCTTTGCCCCAGGTAAATAAGCAACGAGAGACCCTTTCATCACATTCAAATAGCAATAAGGGTTTGTCGCTTAAGCCGCGTAACGCGGTTTTTGCGGCAACCCCTTATTGTGAATAAGCGCGCCTCGCCTCGCTTATTCCCCCCGGTGGCGGTGGACCCGGCGGAATCCCCGGTTGCGGCGCTCTAAGACCACTTTCTGAACTTACAGCTGCCCGAAACACCCGATGCGGCGCTCTAAGACCACTTTCTGAACCTACAGCTGCCCGAACCCCCCCGATGCGGCGCTCTAAGACCACTTTCTGAACCTACAGCTGCCCAAAACCCCGGATGCAGCGCTCTAAGACCACTTTCTGAACTTATATCCGGTTTTATTGATAAGTCACATGGGAATCCAAGGAAGCAGAATTAGGAACTACGTGATAATAAGTGACTCCCGGGAGGAAAGGCAGCTCCTTGCCGTTTTTTACTAGACGGACAACATCGCCATCCTTGCGTTCCCATTTGCAAGCGATGACTTTGCCGTTCTGAAACAGAACCGCATCCCCGCCGCTGTCCAAGTCGACGACTAACCGCCCCACGCTGTCCTTGATGTCATGCTTGGCCGACAAAACCACCAAGTTGGTTGCGGTTAACTGCTCGTCGTTATTCTTATCAATGTGTGGTTTATCATTAATGGAACGGGAATAGACCGCTTTGGCGCTATCGTAGACGTAAGACACCTTATAATCCGACAACAAGAACTTGATATCGATCTTAGCCGCTGCCGAGGCAGTCGATAATTCCGCAGGCGCCTTGTCGAAGGTCAGGATTGGCATAGTCGCCGTGTCTGCGTACTTGCGTTTAGCCGCTCCCTCGCGCAGTTTCTCCAGCGTTGAATAAACATTGTGCGGCGCTTTCCGGGACTTGTCCCGGTAGAAGTATGCACCGGCATTCGTAATTTCGTCCAGATCTTCCTTATGCTGACGCTGTAGGATGGCAAAGGCATCGTTGCTTGCGCCTGCGTGTACGAGAACCCCGCTATAAAACTCGCCTACTTGGATGAAATAAGGACGGATGCTTCGAACCGGTCCGATCGGATCCGTAAACTCCTTGCTTTGGAATACGGCCACTAGACGCGTTATCCCACCCTCGGCTAGCAGCTCCCATACGGTATCGGCTTGCGTTAATCCCGATTGCGGACGGGCTGGGGCAAGGTTATTGATCATGACCGAGAACGGCCGATTCGTCACTTCTTTCTCCACCGGCAATCCCGTCAGGGGGGCAAGGAATGCGGCCGTTGGCGTAGGGGATTCGCTTGGAGACTCTGAGGCACTATCTGTAGGTACAATCGTCTCCGTCGGCTGCGCCACCGTCTCCTTGGACCCGCCGCTGCAGGCGGTCAAGCCTACGAGTACGGCTGCAAGCGTAAGCTGCATCGCGATTCGTAATCGTTGCGTCATGCTCATTCTCCCTTCGCAAATAGATACCTTTCCATTAAACCATAATTGCACCCTCGGGAAAAAGAGCAGGAGATCTCTTTTTTCGACATGACGGAAAAACCGCCAGAGCTTCTGCTCGAGCGGTTATCGTCGTGCGTTCCAGAATATTATATGCTCCAATGCTGCCAATCCCGCTGGCGCTTCTCATGGCTCGTCAGCCATTCCAACGTGGAACGGTAAAGCTCTGCCTTGTGCACGCCTTTGGAATACGTATGGTCCGCTTGGAACAGGATATTCTTGTCGCAGCGCCCCTCCCCTCTAAGCCAGAAGGTTTTCTCTAACAGAAAGCTGTAATCCGCAGGAATAATCTCGTCCGATGTCCCGTGCGTAATAAAGACATCCCCATGGAATTTCGGCGCCTCCTGAAACGGCTGATGCTGCTGCAGCGATACGAAAAATTCAGGCTTAAGCTGATAGCCAAGGTAATCCGCCGAGCCTTTCTGCACGGCCTCGTCGTAAACTCCTCGCCCTACAATCTTGACTATATCGTTGAACGGGTGCGCCACCGTCGACCATAACGCTAGCGACTTCACCCGCCGATCCTTCGTTCCCGTCAACAATGCTGCCGCACCGCCAAGACTATGTCCCAGTAAAGTCACCCGCAGCGGGTCCACGCAATCAAGTCCGAGCCCGTAATCCAAAACGGACCGTGTCTGAGCGATCATGGAGTCCAGGCCGTGTTCCCCATATATGCCATCGCTTTCGCCGCAGCCTGCATAATCAAAGCGGATGACAAGAAAACCTGCGCGCGCTATTTCCCGGCTTGCTTGCAGGAACAGCCTATCTACTCCGATGCGACTGCCGATAAATCCATGGCAGATGACGATTAGGGGCATCTTCTTCTCCGAACATACCCCATCTTTGGCCGGATAATGAATTGTCGCCGTCAACGTAAGATCCTCGTGTCGTATCGAGAATGGTTTCTCCATGGTCCAATCCCTCATTTCCTTGAAATCCGATGCAATTACTATGAATTATAGATTACCACCGTGTACCGTTACTGTCAACACCGAAGCTTGGAATTATTCGGGAATATTTTCCTTTACTTTGATTTGAACAAGGCCATCGAATTGATTATTTTCATTTGCAATAAAAGGCGAAAAAAGGGGAAGTTAAGGTTACCGATATAAAACCGTTCAGAGGAGGTTTCAGGATGGAAAATTTCATACAATGGATATCCACCCATGCTTTAACCATGGTACTTATTTTAGTCACAGTGTACTCGATCTGGTACATTGTCGCTCATCGCAAATCGCTGTTCTACAAAAAATAAGCCGCCGAGTATGAACCCATTTAAGTAAAGGAGTTCGCTCTTGGCGGCTTCGAACAGCTATATCGATCGTTATAGGAGTGCTTTGACCGCAATATCCGTGCGGTTTTGTTTGCCTTGGAACCTAATGCGATTCGCCGTTGCATAGGCATTAGCCCGTGCGCTGGCGATATCCGAGCCGCGGCCCACAATACCCAGAACGCGGCCTCCGTTCGTTACGATCCGACCGTCTTTGTTTGCGGTTCCAGCGTGGAATACCAATGCGTCCTCGGAGTTGATTTTATCCAAGCCTTCAATAGGCATGCCCTTCGGATAAGAACCAGGATACCCTCCCGAAGCAAGCACGACGCACACCGCCGCTTCGTTACTCCAGGAAATATCGATATCCTCCAAGTTGCCGTTAATGGAGGCCAGGAAAATATCGAGCAAATCCGTTTCCAGCCGCGGTAGAACCACTTGGGTTTCCGGATCTCCGAAACGGGCATTGAATTCGATTGTCTTCGGACCGTCCTTCGTGATCATAAGACCCGCGAACAAAACTCCGCGGAATGAGCGGCCTTCCGATACCATGGCACGCGCAGTCGGCTTAATGATGTTCTCGATCGACTCGTCGATAATGGATTGCGCGATATGGGGAAGCGGAGAATACGTTCCCATGCCGCCGGTATTGGGGCCTTTGTCGCCGTCGAACACCGCCTTATGATCCTGTGCCGGGGACATCGCGCGGACCGTCTCTCCATCGACGAATGCCAAGATGGACATTTCCTGCCCCTCTAGAAATTCCTCTATAACCACGTTGTCGCCCGCGGCGCCGAACGATTTGTCCACCATCGTTTCTTTCAGCGCCTTATCCGCTTCCTCGCGGGTAAAGCAGACTGCCACGCCTTTGCCCGCTGCCAGCCCGTCCGCTTTGATGACGATAGGCAACGGCTGTTGCCGCAGATAAGCCGCGGCGGCCTCATAGTCGGTAAAAGTTTCATACTTTGCGGTGGGGATGTTGTATTTGCGAAGCAGGTCTTTCATGAAGATTTTGCTGCCTTCGATTTCGGCCGCATTCTTGCGAGGCCCGTATACCGGGATAGCCGCCGCTTCGAATTCATCCACGATGCCTGCGGCAAGCGGATCATCGGGTCCGACCACCACGAGGTCGATCGCCTTATCCTGCGCGAATTTCACAAGACGCGAGAATTCCAGTTCCCCGATATCCACGTTCTCGGCCAGTTGGGCCGTTCCGGCGTTGCCGGGTGCACAGTACATTTGTTTGATCTTCTTGCTCTTCTTCAGCGCCCAGATGATGGCGTGCTCTCGACCGCCCCGTCCAATGACTAGAACCTTCACGTCGGCTTCCTCCTTCATCGATACAATAGCGTTATCGGATAACGTTATTTCTCCTCATACTCCACTTTCCGGAGCGATAGCTTTATGGGGTAACGCTATTTACCCATTAACTCACTCAAACGTGTTCCCGGCGGTTCAATAGCGCTATCCCGTAACTCTATTGCCGCGATTATTACTTTTATCATGGAAATAGCGTTACGGCGTAACGCTATTTCCAGTTTCCGGTTTCCCGTTTCCCGTTTCCAGTTTCCGGTTTACCGGTCCAATTAATGTTTGAAATGGCGGACGCCGGTCAACACCATAGCGATGTTGTGCGCGTTAGCGACGGCGATTGATTCCTCGTCCTTAATAGAGCCGCCCGGCTGAATAATCGCGGTAATGCCTGCTTTCGCGGCCAACTCTACCGTGTCGCCCATCGGGAAGAACGCATCGGAAGCAAGAACCGCGCCGCGCGCTTTATCCCCCGCCTGCTCGATCGCGATACGAGCTGCACCGACGCGGTTCATTTGTCCCGCGCCTACGCCAACGGTCATGTTGTCGCTAGCCAGCAAGATCGCGTTCGACTTCACGTGTTTGACGACTTTCCAGCTGAACATCAGTTGCTTCAGCTCCTCTTCCGTAGGCGCGCGGTTCGTGACCACTTTGATATCCCCGTCAGTCAGGCTGTGCACGTCGCTTTCTTGCACGAGCATTCCGCCCTCAACACTCGTTACTAACCATTCCGAAGTGCGTTCCGCCGCAGAAGGAAGGTTGCCGATGCGCATAAGACGGATGTTCTTCTTGCGTTGAAGAATTTCCAGAGCCTCCGGCGTAAACTCTGGGGCAATAACGATTTCCAAAAATAAATCGTTCAGTCTTGCCGCCGTATCGGCCCCGATCGTACGGTTCGCTGCAATGATTCCCCCGAAGATGGAGGTTGGGTCTGATTCGTATGCTTTCACGTAAGCTTCGTCGATATCCTTGCCGATGCCTACTCCGCACGGGTTCATATGTTTGACCGCTACGACGGCCGGCTCGTCGAATTCCTTGACGATCGCAAGCGCCGCGTTCGCGTCATTAATATTATTGTAGCTTAGCTCTTTGCCATGCAATTGTTCCGCGGTAGTGATATTGCCGACCGAAGCAAGCGGTTTGCGGTAGAATGCCGCTCTCTGGTGCGGGTTCTCGCCGTAACGGAGCTCCTGTACTTTCTCGTAAGTAACCGTTAGGCTCTCGGGAAGCGGATTATCCAGCTGCTTGGCGAAATAATCCGAGATCAACGCATCGTATGCGGAAGTGTGGCGGAACACCTTGGCCGCAAGGCGCTTACGGGTATCAAGCGTTGTATCTCCGCCGCTGCGTACTTCCTCTAACACCGCGGCATAATCGCCCGCATCCACGACAACGGTAACGAAGGCGTGATTTTTAGCCGCGGAACGCAGCATAGTCGGACCGCCGATATCGATATTCTCGATGGCGTCTTCATAGGAGACTCCCGGCTTGGCAATCGTCTCTTTGAACGGATATAGATTAACGACGACGAGGTCGATATAGTCCAAATCCAGCTCTTTCATTTGCTTGATATGCTCGGCGTCATCGCGGACCGCCAGTAAACCGCTATGTACCGCAGGGTGCAGCGTCTTTACGCGCCCATCGAGAATTTCCGGAAACCCGGTAACCTCGGAAATGCCGATAACCGGCACCTGCTCTTTTTCCAATAAAGTCTTCGTGCCGCCTGTCGAAATAACCTGTACGCCTACCTGCGCGAGCTCCCGGCACAATTCAACGATTCCTGTTTTGTCCGAGACGCTGACGAGCGCTCTCTTGATTGCCACGAATTCCCCTCCGTTCGTTAGTTTATCGTTACCTTGCGCCCGTTAAGCGATACCCGTCCTTCCGCAATCCATGAGACCGCTTTAGGCAACAGTTCATACTCCGCTTGCTGAATTCGGGCACTTAGCGTTTCCAACGTATCTTGATCTTCAATATGGACCGCTTGCTGGGCAATAATCGGACCGGTATCCGTACCCCCATCCACGAAATGGACGGTTGCCCCGGTTATTTTCGCCCCGTATTCCAACGCTTGTTCCACTCCTCTTATCCCCGGAAAAGCGGGAAGCAATGCAGGATGGACGTTGATCATGCGACCGTAATACGGCTCGACAAGTACGCTTGTCACTAGACGCATATAGCCCGCCATAACGACAAGATCGATACCCTTCGCTTGCAGCTTGGCCACAATTTCTTCTTCATAGGCTTCCCTGGAAGCATATTGTTTAGGTTGAAAAGCGTAAGTTTCAACTTGAAAGCTCTTTGCACGCTCAAGCACGTAAGCTGCCGGCTTGTCGCTCACGACCAGTTCAATGGAGGCGTGAATACGACCATCTCGCACGGCCTCGGCAAGAGCTTGAAAGTTGCTTCCGTTGCCTGAGGCGAATACGGCTATCTTAATTGGAGCGGAAGGAGCAGGTACCCTTCCGCCTCCTCCGTTGCTTCCGATCATGGCAGTTCCGCGCCTTCGAACGTAACGACCTTGGATCCCGCTGTAACGGTGCCGATTCGGTAAGCAAGTTCGCCTTGTTCCTTCGCAAGGGCTAATGCATGCTCCGCTTGCTCGGCCGGAACGACAAGCACCATACCTACTCCCATATTAAAGGTCGTATACATGTCGCGATCGGATATATTGCCTGCTTGCTGCATTAAACCGAAGATCGGCAGCTCCGGCCATGAGCCGCGTTTAATGTCCACGTTAACGCCCTCAGGCAATACGCGCGGTATGTTCTCGATGAAACCTCCGCCGGTGATGTGCGCCATACCTTTGATCGTCACGCTGTCCAACAATTTGAGAATTTGCTTCACATAGATGCGAGTTGGCTCGATTAGAACGTCACCCAAGGTATTACCTTGGAGCTCTGCTGGTTTATCCGTCAGAGAGTAGCCCTTTTGTTCCAAAAGCAGCCTGCGTACGAGCGAGAAACCATTGGAATGAATGCCGCTCGAGCCGAGACCGATAACCGCGTCGCCTGGCTTAATCGTCGAACCGTCGATCGCTTTTTTGCGATCCACGATGCCAACCGTAAACCCGGCTATATCGTATTCGCCGTCTTGGTACATGCCCGGCATTTCCGCGGTCTCTCCGCCGATTAACGCGCAACCGGCTTGCTGGCAGCCGTCGGCAACTCCTTTAACGATCGCTTCGATTTTCTCCGGAACGATTTTGTCGCATGCCAAGTAGTCAAGGAAAAAGAGCGGTTCAGCGCCGGTAACAATGACGTCGTTTACGCACATGGCAACCGCGTCGATGCCGATCGTGTCATGCTTGTCCATGGCGAACGCAAGCTTCAGCTTCGTGCCGACGCCGTCGGTGCCGCTGACGAGTACCGGCTCCTCATACTTGTCCTTGTTCAGGCTGAACAGCCCGCCGAATCCGCCGAGCCCTGTTAACACTTCCGGACGAAACGTCTTCTTGACGTGTTTCTTCATCCGTTCGACCGCTTCGTTGCCGGCTGCGATATCGACTCCGGCTTGTTTGTACGCTTCGGACAATGGTTTCACTCCCAGTTGTTGTTCGCCCGCATTCGCGGCTCCGTGACGAACCATCGGGTTCCGCCTGCTGGTTGTCTTCGCGTGATCTGGATTGGACTAGAAGGTAATCACGCGAATACAAAGGCAGGACGTAAACTCTCCACCCGATGGTTGTCCCTCCGCCGCTCTGGCCCGAACAGTTTATTTTTTGCTTAAAGGGCGGATACCTGCGCATTTGACAGGTATTTTATTAAGAAAATTGTGGCGATTGGTTAGTTAAAACCGTCGTTAAGATGAGCAATTTCGTGCTGAGTGAAACGTTTCGAACCCATCAGTCGCAGCCGCAGGATGTTAGCTTGGCGTCATCGAATTCTACCGGAGTCGGGTAGTCTTTGTTGAAGCAAGCCATGCACAAGCCCCGATTGTATTCGTCGTCGTGGCCGCCGATAGAGTCGATCAAACCCTTATCGCTTAGGAAATAAAGCGAGTCGGCATTGATCGCCTGGCGAATTTCCTCAACGGACTTTCTCGAGGCGATCAGGTCCGCCGGATTTGGCGTATCGATGCCATAATAACAAGGATTCATGAAAGGCGGCGAGGTTATGCGTACGTGCACTTCAAGCGCCCCCGCTTCGCGCAACATGTTAACGATACGTAGCGAGGTCGTACCCCGAACGATCGAATCGTCGATCATGACGACACGTTTACCCTCTACGACTTTGCGGACGGCGGACAGCTTCATTTTCACGCCTTTTTCGCGCAGTTCTTGGGAAGGTTGGATAAAGGTCCGGCCGGTATATTTATTCTTGATCAAGCCGAGTTCGTAAGGAATGCCCGTTTGCTCTGCGTAGCCGATCGCCGCCGATATGCTCGAATCCGGCACGCCTGTTACGATATCCGCATCGACGAACGACTCTTGGGCCAGTTGCTGACCCATGCGCTTGCGGGACGAATGAAGGTTAACGCCGTAGATATCGCTGTCCGGCCTTGCGAAATAAATATATTCCATCGCGCAAACCGCACGGCGTTCCATTGGCGCGAACCGATCCTCATGCAGCCCGTTCTTATCCAATACAAGCAGTTCGCCCGGCTGGAGATCGCGTTCATAGACGGCGCCGATCGTTTCCAAAGCGCAGGATTCGGATGCGAAAATATAAGCGTCACCGAGGCGGCCCATCACGAGGGGACGAAGTCCATGCGAATCGCAAGCGGCTATTAACCGGCCTTGCGTCTGAATCAGGAACGCAAAGCCCCCGATCAATCTTGCGAAAGCTTCCTTGACCGCCTCGACCAGATCCTTCGGAGAACGCGCGATAAGATGCGCGATAACCTCGGTATCGCTGGTCGTCTGGAAGATGGAACCCGCTTCCTCCAGCTCCTTGCGGATACCTGGCTCGTTAACCAGATTTCCGTTCGTGCACACGGCCAAATCTCCGCCGCGATACTTAAAGACGAGCGGTTGCGCATTCCCGAGCTTGCTTGCGCCGGCCGTGGAGTAACGCACGTGGCCGATTGCCTGATTGCCCGTCAGCGCCTCCAAGCGATCGCGATCGAACACTTCCTTGACAAGCCCCATTCCGCGATGGTAATGAAAGCTCTCATCGTCGGAGGTGCATATTCCGCAGCTTTCCTCACCCCGATGCTGCAAGGCATGCAAGCCGTAATAAGAGAGGTTGGCTGCATCCGGATGACCGAACACCCCGAATACCCCGCACTCCTCCTTAAGCTTGTCGAAGATAGAGTCTTTGCCGCCGTTGCCCTCGTTGTAGTAGTCTCCGGTCCAGAAGCGATCCACTTCCATTCCTCCGTTCGCTACGCTTGATGTCATTTTGAAGTACCCTGCATCCGGCTTGGAATGGCTTCCTTCCATTCCTTGCGAAGCTCGGCGATCGACGCGTCGATCGCATCGCGTCCGCCGATTGTGACCGACAATCGTTCTCCGGTAACAGTACCCAGGCGCTGAATTGGAATACCCGCAGCTTCGAGTGCCGCCGCCAGCTTATCAGCCGATCCCGGTTTAGCCGACAGCAATATGCGCGATTGCGATTCGCTGAACAGCGCAATGTCTGGGCGCAAGTTTGTTTCGAACGTTACGTTAGCGCCTAACCCGCGGCCAAAGCCCGCTTCCGCTAACGCTGCGGCCAAACCGCCTTCGGACAAGTCATGTGCGGAAGCGACCAGACCTTCTTGGATGGCGCTCAGCACCGCTTTATGCAGCTTTTGTTCCGTCGCAAGGTCAAGCTCCGGCGGACGGCCTTCCGTTACGCCGTGTACCGCGTACTGGAATTCGCTGCCGCCGATTTCCGCTTTCGTCTCGCCGAGCAAGAAGATAACGTCGCCTTCGGCTTTGAATTCTTGCGTCGTGATGTGGTCGATATCGTGGACTAGCCCAACCATGCCTACGACGGGCGTCGGATAGATCGCGCCTTTCGCATTTTCGTTGTATAGCGATACGTTACCGCCGATAACCGGAGTATCAAGCACCCGGCAAGCTTCCGCCATACCGTCTACCGCCTTCTCCATCTGCCAGAACACTTCCGGCTTCTCCGGGCTGCCGAAGTTCAGGTTGTCCGTGATCGCTAGCGGCTCGGCGCCGGAGCATACGATGTTGCGGCCCGCTTCAGCGACCGCGATTCGGCCGCCGACTTCGGGGTCCAAGTAAACGTAACGGCCATTGCAGTCCGTCGTCATCGCGAGACCCTTGCGCGTACCGCGAATCGTCACGACAGCCGCATCCGAACCCGGGCGAACGGCCGTTTCCGTGCGGACCATGTAATCATATTGGTTATAAACCCACTCTTTGCTCGCAAGCGACGGCGAACCTAGCACTTTTTTCAGCGCGGCGTTCAAATCAAATACTTGCTCGTAGCCATTCGTATCGATGGATCCGTTTTTCAAATAATATTCCGGAATTTGCGAAGGCTTGTTGTAGATCGGGCAATCGTCGACGAGCGCGTGCACCGGCATATCCGCTACCATCTCGCCTTTGTGGAACAGCTTCAGCCTGCCGTCATCGGATACTTTGCCGACCTTCGCGCAGTGAAGTCCCCAACGCTCGAAAATCGCTTTCGCCTGCGCCTCGTGCTGAGGCTCGCAAACGAACAGCATCCGCTCTTGGGATTCGGAAAGCATCATCTCGTAAGCGGTCATTCCGTCCTCGCGCTGAGGAACCTCATCAAGATACAGCTCCATTCCATTGCCGGCCTTGCTAGCCATCTCCGCGCTCGAAGATGTCAGACCCGCGGCGCCCATATCCTGTATTCCGAGTACGATACCGGAGTCGATCAATTCAAGCGTCGCTTCCATAACGAGCTTCTCCATGAACGGATCGCCGACTTGCACGGCCGAACGCTTCCCTTCGGATTCCTCTGTTAGATCCTCGGAAGCGAAAGTCGCCCCGTGAATACCGTCGCGGCCTGTTGCCGGTCCCACGTAGAACACAGGGTTGCCGATACCCTTAGCGACGCCGCGTTGGATTTTGTCGTGATCGATTAGACCCACGCACATGGCATTGACTAGCGGATTTCCTTCATAAGCTTCGTCGAACATGATTTCCCCTGCAACCGTCGGTATGCCGACACAATTGCCATAGCCGGCGATTCCGCTGACGACGTGCTCGAACAAGTAACGGACGCGCTCGTTATCGAGGCGGCCGAAACGAAGGGAATTCAGCAAAGCCACCGGACGTGCACCCATTGAGAAAATGTCGCGGATAATGCCGCCGACGCCCGTTGCCGCGCCTTGATAAGGCTCGATGGCGGACGGATGGTTGTGGGATTCGATTTTGAAAACAACCGCTTGGTTGTCGCCGATATCCACGATTCCCGCGCCTTCGCCCGGTCCCATCAGAACGCGAGGTCCCGTGACAGGGAAACGCTTGAGCAGCGGTTTCGAATTTTTGTATGCGCAGTGCTCGGACCACATAACGCTGAATACGCCGATTTCGGTATAGTTCGGTTTGCGTCCCATAAAACCGCAAATGATATCGTATTCCTTGTCCGAGACCCCGAATTGCTTATATATTTTCTGTTCCGCGATTTGCTCGACAGTCGGTTCCTTAACGGATACTTGCTGCGCCATTGCGTTCCCTCCAAGCGTTGAGTACTGACGTGAACATGCGCGCGCCGTCTGAAGAACCTAGAATCTCGGCTACCGCGCGCTCTGGATGCGGCATCATTCCGACAACGTTGCCCGCTTCGTTGCTCACGCCGGCAATATTGTCTACGGATCCGTTCGGATTGTCCCCTGCATAGCGGAACACGATCTGATTGTTTGCTTTCAGGTTTGCCAGCGTCTCGTCATCTACGTAATAACTGCCTTCGCCATGAGCGATCGGGATATCGATGACATCGTTTTTCGAGTATGCATTCGTGAATGCCGTATTTGCGTTCTCTACGATCAGTTCCACCGGATGGCAACGGAATTTAAGCGAATTGTTTCGGATAAGCGCTCCCGGGAGAAGTCCCGCTTCCGTTAGGATTTGAAATCCGTTGCAGATGCCTAGGATGAACTTGCCCGCTTCGGCGGCTTTGCGAACTTCCGCCATAACGGGCGCGAATTGGGCGATGGCACCGCAGCGCAGGTAATCCCCATAGGAGAACCCGCCCGGAACGAGAATGGCGTCGTATTGGGACAAATCCGTTGCCGTATGGAATACATAGTCGACGGATTGTCCAACCGTGTCTTCTACCGCTTTGTAGCAGTCGATATCGCAATTGGAGCCGGGAAATAACATGACAGCGAATTTCATGAGCGCCTCAGCCCTCCAATTCGAAACGATAGTCTTCTACGACCGTGTTCGCCAGAAGCTTCTCGCACATGACTTTTAGTCTTTCTTCCGCTTGCGCGCGGTCGTTCGTATCCAATTCCACTTCCAGGTATTTGCCGATTCTCACTTTACCGACTTCGTTGAAGCCAAGCGTATGCAGCGCGCCTTGCACCGCGTTTCCTTGCGGGTCGAGTACGTTCTGCTTAATCGTCACGTAAACCTTTGCTTTCATGAGAGTTCCTCCTGAATGTGGGGTAGGTTCTTATTTCGTTCGATAAAGGGTGTTACGGTAAAATAACGATCTTCCATGCCGCTATTTGGGAATAAGACGGCCTGTTTGACCGGAATTCGATGAAATAGCGTCCTCTAGGGTCGTTATATTGCAAGTTTGTCCTTATATTGCTGAAATAGCGTCCTCTAGGGTCGTTATCAGCAATTTTGGTGAGCGGGTTTGCCGGGTTTGCCGGGTTTGCCGGACCAACCCAGCTAGCTAGTCAATCTCCGATATATTTCCCGATATCTCGAGGTGGTGGCTGCGACCACTTCCGGAGGCAGCGGCGGCGGCGGGCTGTTTTTGTCCCAATCCGATCCAGCCAAGTAAGCACGCACCGGCTCTTTATCCATGCTGTCAATCTCGATGTCGAGTGCGTAATTTTCCTTCGCCCAGAAGCGAGAGGAATCTGGAGTAAACAATTCGTCTATAAGTATGATTTCATCGTCGATCAAACCGAATTCAAACTTGCAATCCGCAAGGATGATGCCGCGCTTCGCGCAATAATCCCTTCCGAACTCGTACAACCTCAAGCTGCGATCCCGCAACTCCCTTGCCAACTTATCGCCAACACGCCGCGCCATTTCATCGAACGGAATATCTTCATCGTGGCCGACGTCGTTTTTACCGGCGGGGGTGAAAATCGGCTGCTCCAGCTTAGAATTCTTGTGCAGGCCCTCCGGCAACACGATGCCGTTAACTTGGCCGTTCACCTGATATTGCCGCCACCCGCCGCCCGTAATATAGCCGCGCACGACGCATTCGATGTCGATCCGCTTCGCCTTGCGGCTAACCATGATGCGGCCCGCAAGCTTGTCCGGCTCGGACACGATATCGCCCATCAGCGCCACATCGGTGTGCACCACATGGTTTGGTTGAATGGCTGCGGTCTGCTCGAACCAGTAGGCGCTGAGCCCGTTCAACACGCTGCCTTTGCCAGGCACCGGCGGATCCAGCACATAATCGAACGCCGAGATTCGATCTGTCACTACGATAAGTAAATGTTCGCCGAGATCGTATAACTCCCGGACTTTGCCCTTGTGAATAAGGGGGGCGTTAACGAGCCCTTCAGCCGTTGCCAAAGCTTGCGTGGTCATGTCTGCCTCCTCTAATGAAAAGAACTTTTCGAGACCTTATATAAGCTTAAATCCACAAACTGTGCCTGGTTCGACGCTGTAAGACCACTTTTTGAACTTAAATGCACGTTTGGTGCCTGGTTCGACGCTGTAAGACCACTTTTTACTAAATTGCTCCTGTCGTGCTGGGTGCTGCGTTGTGTGTGAGTTACTTCAAACCCAGTCGGTCGAAAATCGTATCCACGTGCTTCAGATGCCATGTCGGATCGAAACAGTCGGCAATTTCTTCCGCGGACAGCGCATTGGTGAATTCCGGCGTCGATTGAACGATATCGCGGAAATCGCGCTGCTCCTCCCACGCCTGCATCGCGCGCGGTTGAACGGTATCGTAAGCTTGCTCGCGGCTGAAGCCCTTGTCGATCAGCTTCGTCATGACCCGGCCGGAGAAAGGCACATTGTAAGTGCGGGACATATTGCGTTTCATGTTCTCCGGGAACACCGTCAAGTTCTTCACGATGTTTCCGAAACGGTTGAGCATATAGTTAAGGAGCATCGTCGCATCCGGCAAAATAATTCTTTCGGCGGAGGAATGCGAAATGTCGCGCTCATGCCAGAGGGGTACGTTCTCGTATGCCGTCAGCATGTGTCCGCGAATGACGCGCGACAGGCCGCTCATGTTCTCGCAACCGATCGGGTTGCGCTTGTGCGGCATCGCCGACGAGCCCTTCTGCCCTTTGCCGAAGGGCTCCTCCACTTCGCGGAATTCACTCTTCTGAAGGCCGCGGATTTCAGTAGCGAACTTGTCAATGGAAGTAGCGATCAAAGCAAGTGTCGCCATATACTCCGCATGGCGGTCGCGCTGCAGCGTCTGCGTCGAGATCGGAGCTGCGGTAATCCCTAGCTTGCGGCATACGAAATCTTCTACCGCAGGATCGATGTTGGCGTAAGTCCCGACGGCTCCCGACATTTTGCCAAATTGAACGCCATCGGCGGCACGCAGGAACCGCTCCAAGTTCCGCTTCATCTCTTCATGCCATAAAGCCAGCTTCAACCCGAAAGTCGTCGGTTCGGCATGAACGCCGTGAGTACGGCCCATCATGGGCGTATCCTTATATTTAATCGCTTGTTCACGAAGGATCGCAATAAAGCTCTCGATATCCCGTTTCAATATTTGGTTCGCTTGCAGCAAAAGGTAACCCATCGCGGTATCGACAACGTCAGTGGAAGTTAATCCATAGTGGACCCATTTACGCTCCGCGCCCAAGCTTTCGGATACGGCACGGGTGAAGGCGATAACATCGTGGCGGGTTTCAAGCTCGATCTCATTTATGCGATCAATATCGAACTTGGCATTCTTGCGAAGCTCCACCGTATCCTCATGAGGTATGTGGCCTAACTCCGCCCACGCTTCGCATGCGCATAGTTCAACTTCCAGCCAGGCGTTGAATTTATTCTCTTCCGTCCAGATGGCCCGCATCTCGGGGCGGCTGTATCGTTCTAACATTGTTGTTTAAACCCTCCATATGTTCGATTGGGATATCCATTCCAGCGCCGCTTCCACGTTCGGGGCAAGCACGTTGATGTGTCCCATTTTGCGTTTGCGCTTCGCTTCCGCTTTACCATAGAGATGAACTTTGGGTTCAACGCCCAGCTTCCCGGCAACCGGATCTTTCTCTGCCATCCAAGCAAGCAACGGCTCCATATGCTCACCTAGTATGTTTGCCATGACTACCGGTGCAAGCAAAACCGGATCGCCCAACGGCAAGTTACAGATCGCTCGGATGTGCTGCTCGAACTGCGAAGTCCGGCAAGCTTCCATCGTATAATGACCCGAATTGTGCGGTCGAGGCGCAAGCTCATTGACGAACAATTCGCCATCGGCGGTAAGGAACAGCTCTACGGCAATTAGTCCGACGACGCCGAGCGTCTCGGCAATAGATACCGCCAGCCTCTCGGCTTCCTTCCTAACCCGATCGTCAATTCGAGCAGGAACGATAGATAAGTGCAATATATTATGAACGTGTATATTTTCCGCCGGTGCAAATGTTCTTACTTCGCCCGATGGACTTCTTGCGGCTATCACGGAAATTTCCTTGTCGAAAATAATGAATTTCTCGAGCACCAGCTGAGTCCCGCTTCTGCTCGCTTCATTCCATGCTTGCTCAAGCTCATCTTCCGCCCGCAGCACCCATTGGCCTTTACCGTCATACCCGCCGGTCGCCGTCTTTAGCACCGCGGGAAGGCCAAGCGATGACGCCGCATCCCGCAAACTTTCCAGACTCTCAACCTCCGCATAGGGAGCAACCCGAACTCCGGCGGCTTCAACTGCCCGCTTCTCCCGAAGGCGATGCTGGGTCGTATAGAGCAGACCGCTGCCTTGCGGAACATAAGATTCCGTCTCCAGCATGGCCGCAACGTTCGCGTCGACATTCTCAAACTCATAAGTAATAACGTCCGAGCGTCTTGCCAGCTCCCTTGCCGCTTCTTGGTCAACGTATGAAGCAACGATCTGTGCGGCCGTCTGTCCGCAAGGAGAATCCGGTGACGGATCAAGAGTTACGAATCGGTAGCCAAGACGGCTGCCCGCATGTGCCAGCATTCGACCCAATTGTCCGCCGCCTAACACGCCGATTGTCGCGCCCGGCAATATTGTCCGCGGGCTCAACGCTGCTGTTCCGCTTTCAACTACCTCGCATCCCAAATCCCCGCACAACGCACCCTCATCCGCAAACAAACTTACCAGCTTATTCTCGCTACTCATGGCAGATCTCCATTGTTTAGAACGTCCTGCGTAATTCGATCCCGACGGGTGGATACCCTAGCCTGTACCTCAGGATCGAAAGCGCCGACGATCTGTGCTGCGAGCAATCCCGCATTCGTAGCACCCGCAGTACCGATAGCGACCGTAGCGACGGGAATCCCGCCCGGCATCTGGACGATCGATAACAACGAATCAAGCCCGTTCAAGGCCTTGGATTGAACAGGCACTCCGATAACGGGCAATACGGTTTTGGCTGCGACCATGCCCGGAAGATGGGCGGCCCCGCCTGCTCCTGCAATAATAACCTTCAAGCCTCGTGATACGGCCGACTCGGCGTATTCAAACATCAAATCCGGCGTCCGATGCGCGGAGACGACTTTTTTCTCGTACGGAATGGATAACTCCTCTAACACGTCGCACGCTTTCTTCATCGTTTCCCAATCCGACGTACTGCCCATGATGACGCCGACAAGTGACGACATGGTTCCACCCTTCCCTGTTGCAAACTTTAGAACCTATTCGACATATGCTTGCCGAATCACAAAAAAAGACCGATGGGAATAGGAACAGTATTCCCCAATCGGCCCTAGAGTTCTCTTCTGCGGGAAATTATCGACGACGGCGACAAGAGAAAGCCCGAACCATGGATGGTCCGCGCTTCTATTAAGGTGTCGTTGACGATTTTCCGCGTAGTCCGGAAATTAGGGTTTCCGGGTAGAGACGTTCGGGCCGATTCCCGACTTATACGCGTTTCATCTCTTGCCGTATTTAGGCAAAATAAATGCTTATTTGACGCTTTAAGTTTACCCCAGACTTGGGTCAAATGTCAAACAAAGACGAACGCTTTTTGCCCTTTTAAATAATAATGTTCGGATTTTGACACAAGCGAACGTTCGTTCTGCCATCTCTCCCCGTCTCTCAGCCCCTAATTGCAAATATTTATTTTTTTCCTAACAGGGCCGAAATCGCTTTTTAAAAATTAAAACCCCGCCCCACCTCCGTCAATTCGGAAGTGAAGCGGGGTTGATTTATACCATGAAGTGTTCAGGGCATTAAATTGGAATTAACCTTGCGAACCGATAAATGCGTAACGTGCCACGATCAGAATGGCCAGCACCCACATTAGCCAGTGAACTTTATATTTTCCTTTGCCAAGGATATTGGAGACCGTCGCTAGAACGACGTAGGACAAAATTCCGAAAGAAATACCATTGGCAATGTTGTAGGTAAACGGCATGAATACGATCGTTAAAAATGCGGGAATCGCAATCGTGTATTCCTGGAAGTCGATTTCTTTGATGGATTGCATCATCAACAGTCCAACGATAATTAAAGCCGCCGCTGTGGCAGAACCGGGAATCAGGTTGACAATCGGGGCAAGGAACAAAGCAATCAGGAAGAATACGCCGGTTGAAACCGCCGTCAAACCGCTTCGGCCGCCTTCGGCGACTCCCGCTGCGCTCTCTATGTAGGCTGTAGTCGTACTCGTTCCAAGCACAGCGCCGCCGCTTACCGCAACTGCGTCGACAAGCATCGCTTTTCCGACCCGTTTCTTGCCTTCCTCCGGATTTTTCATGAGGCCGGCACGATTCGCCGTACCCACTAACGTCCCGAAGGTGTCGAACAATTCAACGAATGTAAATGTAGCTACGACAGAAATCAATCCGGTCTGGAACACGCCGTCCCAATCGAAGTTGGCGAATTGCAGCTCGCTAAGATTAGGAATCCACGGGGTTACGTCCGTATTGATAGTTGTAGACACATAGTCCACGCCTGGCAAGGAGTTCAATAATAACCCGATGATCGTCGTGCCCAAAATCCCGAACAGGATCGCGCCTTTAACGCGCAGAACCATAAGCACAGATATGAGCAATAAACCGATTAAGGCTAGTTGAACGCCCGGGTTTTCCAAAGATCCCATGTGAAACACCGTCTCAAAAAAAGCCACGTCGGTAAACTTGTGCGCTTCGATATTATTCGAAGCTTCCACGCCTACCGTCAATAGACCGCTATTTTTCAAACCGATGATCGTAATGAAAAGACCAATCCCTACCGTGATCGCGTGCTTAAGTCCGTCGGGAACTGCCGTAAGAAGCATTTGGCGGACTTGGGTCAGCGTAAGAAGAATAAAGATAATACCGGAAATGAAAACGGCCGTTAATGCCATCTCAAAGGTAACCGGTTTGTCCGATGCTGCAGAGCTTAGGATAACCGTAGCAAAATAGGCGTTTAATCCCATTCCCGGCGCAAGAGCAACAGGGAAGTTAACGAAAATACCCATTGCAATGGTGAAAATACCGGCTGCCAGCGCTGTCGCTAGGAAAATCGGATACCATTCGCCGCCCGTCGCACCCGAGCCAAATGCGCTCAAGATATTCGGATTCACCGCCAGTATGTACGCCATTGTCATAAACGTTGTCAAACCTGCCATGATCTCTGTGCGTACGTTCGTTCCCAGTTCTTTCAGCTTAAAGAAACGTTCCATAGTTTCGATAAACTCTCCCTTCAGATTTGAGTGAATGTGGAAAACCAAGGCTAAACATACAAAAAACCCAGAGAATACCCCTCTAGGTTCCGCACAACCGGGAAAATTCATACTCTCGGAGAACGCGCGTATCCCCTTAAGCATGTCATTTCCACTTCCCGTAGATAGATCATTTGCGGTGACCTCGTAGAGACTCCCGGGCCTATTCCCGGGATTATACGAAAAGAAAAATTATTCAGTTGTTTCTCCAATCTCATTCTAGGTCGTAAGTCCTTTACTGTCAACATTAATTACGAATATTGCAAGCGTTTTACTATTGCAAACGTTCGGAATTATCGGAAAATTTAAGCGATTTTGATAAAAAAAAGCCCCGGACCCTGATGGCCGAGACTTAATTTGATATTATTGTCGAAAAATGTCGGAAGTTCTACTCCCACTCGATCGTGGCAGGCGGCTTGGACGTAATATCGTACACGATGCGATTGACGTTCTGTACCTCGTTAACGATTCGATTGGAGATTTTCTCCAACACTTCGAAAGGGATTCTAGCCCAATCGGCGGTCATTCCGTCGATAGAAGTTACGGCACGAATGCCGACGGTATGCGAGTAAGTGCGTCCGTCACCCATAACGCCGACGCTCTTCATATTCGGCAACGCGGTAAAGTATTGCCAGATTTCGCGATCGAGTCCCGCTTTGGCAATCTCGTCGCGCAGGATCGCATCGGACTCGCGAACGATCGTCAGCTTCTCGTCCGTTACTTCGCCCAGCACGCGAATCGCGAGCCCGGGACCCGGGAACGGCTGACGCATGACGATCGCATCGGGAAGGCCGCACTCCGCGCCGACTTTGCGAACTTCGTCTTTAAACAACGCTTTGAGCGGTTCGATCAGCTTGAACTTCATATCCTTCGGCAAGCCGCCGACGTTATGATGGGACTTGATCGTTTGCGCCGTAGCCGTACCGCTTTCCACGATATCGGTATATAACGTTCCTTGCGCCAGGAACGTGAAATCGTCGAATTTGGCCGATTCTTCCTCAAACACGCGGATGAACTCGGTTCCGATGATTTTACGTTTCTGCTCAGGGTCTTCGACGCCGCGCAGATTGCCTAGGAACCGCTCGCTGGCATCGATTTTGACCACGTTCATATCGAATTTGCCCACGAACGTCTCCATAACGCTTTCCGCTTCGTCTTTGCGGAGCAGGCCATGATCGATGAACATGCAGGTCAACTGATCGCCGATCGCTTTATGAATCAGGATGGCGACGACGGATGAATCCACTCCGCCGGATAACGCGCAAAGCACTTTTTTGTCGCCTACCTCGTTGCGGATGTCGCGCACCATATCCTCGATAAACGATTCCATGCTCCAATCCCCGTGACATTCGCACACTTCGTAAAGGAAGTTCTTGATCATTTCGTTGCCGTAGACGGAATGGCGGACTTCGGGATGGAATTGTACGGCGAACAACTTGCGGTCGGGGTGGCTCATCGCGGCAACCGGCGCATGTTCCGTGCTTGCGTCGACGCGAAAGCCCGCAGGCAATTCGGTTACATGGTCTCCGTGGCTCATCCAGACGGTTTGACGGGCTTCCAAGCCTTTCACGAGCTCGCAGCCGCCTGTGAAATCAACGTCCGATTTGCCGTATTCGCGCTTGTGCGCAGGCTCGACCTTGCCGCCTTGCTGATGCGTGATCAATTGCATGCCGTAACAAATTCCGAGGATCGGAATGCCTAAGTCATATACGGACGGATCAACATGGGGCGCTCCCTCCGCGTATACGCTGGAAGGTCCGCCGGAGAACACGATGCCTTTCGGACTCAATTCGCGGAGCTTGTCTGCCGTCGTGTTGTAAGGAAGAAGTTCGCTATACACGCCCAAGTCGCGAATACGACGTGCGATCAACTGGTTATACTGGCCGCCGAAATCAAGTACGACGATCATTTCATGCGCGTTGTTAGTCACTGAGTAAACCGAGCCTCCTGAGCGTGAACGGGGAAAAGCCGCCAATGGCGGGAGTTATCTGTTCCGCGGGGTAAAATCAATTGAAGTTATTATAGCGTTGCGGCTTCGACAGCGTCAAGGCAAGCGGCATGGGGGTGTCGGCCGAGTCAACGGGTGAGGAGCGCTTGCTTGACCTTATCCACATGACCCTTCACCTTGATGTTGCGCCACTCCTGCAGGAGATTGCCGTTCTCGTCGATCAGGAAGGTTGAACGCACGATACCCATGTACGTCCTGCCGTACAGCTTCTTTTCCTGCCATACGCCGAACCATTCGCACACTTGATGATCGAGATCCGCCAGCAGCGGGAAAGGCAACTGATACTTCTCGATGAATTTGTAGTGGGACTTGAGATCGTTCGCACTGATGCCGAGAATGACTGCGTTGGAATCCCCCATAGCTTCGCTGGCATCGCGGAAATCGCACGATTGCTGGGTGCAGGCGGGAGTCAAATCATTCGGATAAAAGTATAGGACGACCTTGCGGCCGCGATAATCGCTAAGTCGGATAGTTCCCCCGTTCGTAGCGGGAAGCTCGAAATCCGGGACGGGTTGTCCGATTTGTATTTGCGGTTTCTTTCGCGTCATTGGTATGACTCCTTTTGCTGCGTATGGCATTGTTTCGAATAAGGTAACGTAAACCGCGTGACAACAAGTGAAATTTACTTTATCTTAGTTTTAGTTGAATTATTTTCGGCGAGTGAAGCACACCGCGATTCCCCAATGGGGAAGCCGCGGTTTTTTTGTTTCTTTCAGTCGTAGCGGAGGAGAGATAGCATGTTCGATCAGCAGTATGAGCAATGGTTGGCGAACCAACGAAAGCTGCGAAAAGGCGAGTCGCTTCGCACGATGGTTGCTGAGTCGGTCGGAAGTTACTTTGACCCAATCAGCTCCCCGCGCCGCGGTAACGGCGGACGCCGAAGTTCCAGAACCACAGGCCGAGCAGCAGCACGACGACGCCGACGACAGGTGTCAGCCAGGCCATCCACCAATTGTCTAGGCGGCCTAAGAAGAACGATGCCGGATACACGCCGACGAAACCGAACGGCAGCACCCATGTGAGCATAAAGCGGATCGTCTTATTGTAGATCTCGACCGGATACCGGCCGTAGTTCTGAATGTTAAAGATGAGCGGAGCGATGCCCGTCTGCGCGTCCGAATAGAAGGATACTGCCATTATCGCTGTATAGACGCCTAGATAGATGAAGCAGGAGCCGAGCACCATAACTAACAGCACAATCGGGTCGTACCAGTGGATTGGCAGGCCAAGCGTCGACCAGGATATGATCATAATGACAAGGCCGACGATCGAGCCGAAGATCGCGGGAGGGTTCATATTCTCAAGCAGAATTTGGGACAGGGAATGAGCCGGACGCGTGAGGATCCGATCCATCTCCCCTTTGATAATATAACGCTCGCCGAAATTCCAAGCGCTGAATACGCTGGAGAACAATCCGAACGCGATCATAAAATAGCCGTAAACAAACACGACCTCCGATTCGCTCCAATCCCCGAGTGACGGCGTGTGCAGAAACACGATGAGGATGAACACCAGGTTCAGGCCGTTAAACATCAGATCGGATAAAACCTCTATCCAGAAGTCCGCGCGGTAAGTTAACTTGGTTTTCATATAATTCGCGAAATAATCCCGGTACAAGCCCAACATAATCGATAATCGGCTCACGTTCTCAACCTCCCTGCACGAAGAGCCGACGTCTAGCAGCCCGCCATACTAGCATAATCGGCACGATTAGTACGATCGTCCATATTACCTGCACCCCTAACGCGTTCCATACGGCTTCTCCTTGAATCCGGCCCGTGAATACGGATCCCGGCAAGTAGGTGATCGCCTGAAACGGAAGCCAGTTCATAACCGAAATCGCCCACCCCGGGAAGAAAGCGATCGGCACGACCACTCCCGACAGCAAGTCTACCAGGATTCTTTTCATCGACATGATTCCTTGATTATTCTCGAAAAAGAAGGCACCGAGGCCGGTGAGAATATTGATCTGTGAATTAATGAGAAAGCTGAACCAGATCATGATGAAGAATACGATCCACTGCACCGGATCGGTAGGCAGCGTAATCGGAAAAATAAAAGAAACGATGACCATACCCGGTACCATAAATAGCAGCAGCCTAAACAAACCTTCTCCGAATCCTTGCATCATTTTCACGAACAGATACGAATAAGGGCGGATGATCTGGATAGCCACGCTCCCATCCACAATTTCTCCCGAGATTTCACGATCTAGATTGTTGTAGTAAAAAGCTCTAGCCATCCACGAAACGGCTACGTAAGTAGACATTTGGATAACCGTAAAACCCTGAAGCGTTTCGGCGGAACCGTATATCGCCTTCCACAGAAAGTAATAAGCGCCGATATTAATCGCGTAGATCACGATACCGCTGTAATAATTAACCCGATAGGCAAGCATCTGAAGAAACCGGATGCGGACGAAATCCAGATAAGCGCTCGTCATGACTCTCCCGCTCCCGCTTTGATCGGTTCCTTCTCATTGGCTTCATCCGAAGATAAAGCCGATAAGTCTTTAGGCGCATCCGCGCTGCCCGACCTATAAATTTCGCGGACGATTTCGTCGGTGTTCGTCTCGAAAATCTTAATATCGCTGATGTCCCTTAGTCCGACTACCCGGGAAAGCACCTCGGACACATTCATCTCGCGCGGTATCCACACCTTGGCCGTCACTTCGTTCTCGATGGACCAACGGACATCAAGCCCGCTAGTCATAAGGGTAACATCACCCAATAATACCGGGTCGGTAAATTGGAACTGCACCTCTCGTCCTTTGCCCCAACGCGATTTGAGCTCCTCCAATCCGCCGTCGTAGATGATTCGACCGTCGTCCAGCATGATGACGCGGGAGCAAAGCGCTTCGATGTCCTGAAGATCATGCGTCGTTAGCAGGATGGTTGTCCCTTGTTCCCGATTAAGCCGCTTCAGAAATTCGCGGATTTCCATTTTCACAACGATATCGAGTCCGATCGTCGGCTCATCCAAGAACAAGATCGATGGATTATGCAGCAGCGCCGCAACCAGCTCGCAGCGCATCCGTTGACCGAGACTCAGCTTGCGGACGGGACGGTTAAGCAGCTCCTGAAGCTGCAGCGTCTCCACGAGCTCGTCGAGCCTGCGGCGGAAATCAGCATCGCTGACCCGATATACTTTGCGGAGAAGACGGAAGGACTCGATAACGCCGATGTCCCACCACAGCTGACTCCGTTGACCGAACACGACGCCGATCCCTTGCACAAACTTCTCGCGATCCTTATACGGGATGTAGCCGTTCACGACAAGCTTGCCGGAGGTCGGCACCAGAATGCCGGTAAGCATCTTGATCGTCGTCGATTTGCCTGCGCCGTTCTCGCCGATGTAGCCGCATATTTCTCCCTGCGGAATTTGAAAGCTAATATCATTGACCGCGGTCACTTCGGTATGCTCTCGTTTGAATAAATCCTGGAGAGCCCCTTTGAGACCTTCGCGGTTTTTCTGCACTTTGAACTGTTTGCGCAGTTGATGTACGTCTATCGCTAACATATGAACCTCCTGTTTGGGTCGCGTTCATGTGACGCATTTAGGACACAACTTGCTTATAACATGACTTAAACTTTATAATTTTAACATACAGCACACCGGAGGATATACATTCATGCGTAAAAAGTGGAAATATACATTGTTCAGCATACTTAGTTTATTGTTTATTTTTATGTGTTTCGTAGGTTGGAAAGCATACGGCACTTATAGCCAGGCGGATAGTATTCAGAAATCTAGAGACGAATCAAGGTTCGGTCATTTCGAGGAAAAGTCTGAATATAAGCCACCCGAATGGGAAGGCTCCGAACGCGTTAACGTCCTGCTCATGGGCGGAGATGAAAGGGGCCTTCGCAAAGGCGATGTTGCCCGTTCCGACTCTATGCTCGTTGTCTCCTTCGAACCCGTCACGAAGGAAATACACCTTTTCTCCGTCCTCCGCGACACTCACGTGGCGATTCCCGGATTCAAGGACAACCGCGTGAATGCGGCCATTACGCTCGGCGGGCCAGAGCTGACGATGAAGACGATCGGCAACTTAATGGGACTGGACATTCAGTATTATGTCTACGTAGATTTCCAAGGCTTCATCAAATTGGTGGATGCGGTCGGCGGCGTCGATTTCTACGTGGAAAAGGATATGAAATATTCCGATGCCGCGGACGGCCACGTATACGATATCAACCTGAAAAAGGGCCAGCAGCATCTGGACGGCGACAAAGCGTTGCAGTACGTGCGTTTCCGCCATGATAGGCTGTCCGATTTCACTCGTACGGAGCGCCAACGGGACTTCTTGAAAGCAATCGCGGCAAAGCTGAAATCGGGTTGGAATCTCATCAAGCTTCCGGAAATCCTGGGCGAGGTTACTCCTTACATGGAATCGAACATGTCCGCCAGAGATATGTTGCAACTAGCCAGCTTGGGATATAAGTCCCATCAAGCCGGATCAGCGCAAATTCCGCCCACGGAATTGGTCACGGACGAGCAGGTAGACGGATCTTCCGTGTTAGGCATCCGTAGTCTCGATGCGCTTAAAGAGTATGTACTTGAAGTATTGAGCAAGGACGACAGCATCGCTGCTTCGGATCCGTCTCCGACGGGAACAAATAGCGGCAAGAAGTGAAAAGGTTTGGTCTACTAGTCAAAAGCTATCGGCGGAGGATAATTCGAACATGCGGAGATCGCGATCGGAACAATTATACGAAGAAGCGCAGCAGCATATCGTTGGCGGGGTAAACAGCCCTTCCCGCTCGTTCAAGGCGGTTGGCGGAGGCGCTCCCGTATTCATGAAACGAGGGCAGGGCGCGCATTTCTGGGATGTCGACGGCAATCGATACATCGACTATTTGGCGGCTTTCGGACCGATTATTACGGGACACGCCCATCCTCAAGTGACGGCGGCGATCGTGCGGGCAGCCGAGAACGGCACACTGTACGGCACGCCGACGGAGCATGAAATCGCGCTGGCGGCGGAGCTGAAGCGCGCAATTCCGTCCATGGACAAGGTGCGATTCGTCAACTCCGGCACGGAAGCGGTCATGACAACGATCCGGGTTGCCCGTGCGTTCACGGGACGCAACAAAATCATCAAATTCGCCGGCTGTTATCATGGACACGCCGATCTGGTATTGGTTGCGGCCGGTTCAGGCCCGTCGACGCTCGGCATTCCCGACAGCGCCGGCATTCCCCCCAGCATCGCGAGCGAGGTCATTACCGTCCCGTTTAATGAATTGGACGGACTGCGTCTCGCTCTCGAACGCTGGGGCAATGAAATCGCGGCCGTCATGGTTGAGCCTATCGTCGGCAACTTCGGCATGGTCATGCCGAAGCCGGGATTTCTGGAAGGACTTTGCAAGATGGCTAGGGACGCGGGAGCGCTTGTCATCTACGACGAGGTCATCAGCGCTTTCCGATTCCATTACGGTTCTAGCCAGACTTTCTCCGCGTTTCCCGATCAGGAAGCGATTCGTCCAGACTTGACCGCGCTTGGCAAAATCATCGGCGGAGGATTGCCCATCGGCGCATACGGCGGACGAGCCGACTTGATGGCCATGGTCGCCCCGCTCGGTCCGGCTTACCAAGCCGGTACGATGGCGGGTAATCCCGCCTCCATTCTGGCGGGAATCGCTTGTTTGGAAGTTTTACGGGAATCGGGAAACTATGAACATATGGAAGGTTTGGCTGTTAAGCTGACGGACGGTTTGCAAGATTCGGCTAACCGCCACGGCATCCCGCTTACGATCAATAGAATCGTCGGTGCTTTCTCGACTCACTTCTGCGACCACCCCGTTACCAACTACGAAGAAGCCCAAGACACGGACGGCGAACGGTTCGGCCGCTTTTTCCGGCTCATGTTGGACAGCGGGGTGTATCTCGCGCCTTCCAAATACGAGGCCTGGTTCCTCACGACAACCCATACCCATGCGGATATCGACGAAACTCTTGCGGCTGCCGAAGAAGCCTTTCGGGAAATGGCCGGGGATTAACCGCGAAGGATTCCCCGATAAATACCGGGACTGGATTCGGGAATTTCAATGGCGTTAAGCGTTTTCTTGTAGAAATCAACAGGACCCGCACTGCCAATGACCGCGTAGGCATACCCTTCCGCATACATCGCATGCATGGAGGCCAGCAGCAGAGCTTTGCCTGCTCCTCTTCCCCGTGCAGCCTCTCCTACTCCGGTCGGGCCGAAGAAATTACGGCAGGTTGCTTCATAACAAGCAAATCCGATGATTTTATCATTTTCGACGGCTATATAGCAGGATACGGGCAACCGGGCAAAGGCAACTTCACACTCGTCCGCCCAGGCCTTGCTGAAATTCTCCCTGACCCAGCCGACGACAACATGTTTCTCGGGAGCGATTGCCCTGCGGATATCGATGGAAGACTCGGCAAGCGTACGAAGCAATTCGGTTTGCTCCGGTAATCGGTATAGCGCAACTAACATGTCACTCATGAGAATCGCTCCTTCATTAATCGTGGATTTTCAAATTAGCCTTTGACAGAACCTGCAACCATCCCTTTCATGACCTGCTCTTGATGAATAATATACACGATATCCAGAAGCTAAGGAATGCAAGTATGCTTTATGGTGCAGCATCTACGATAGATTGGCTCCGCAGCGGTACTTTTTACGGCTACAGTTGCTCAAGTGTGGTGGTTACGTGCTGCAGCGGTACTTTTTACGGCTACAGCTGCTCAAGTGCGTTGGTTGCGTGCTGCAGCGGTACTTTTTACGGCTACAGCTGCTCAAGTGGTTGGTTGCGTGCTGCAGCGGTACTTTTTACGGCTACAGCTGTCAAGTGCGGTGGTTGCGTGCTGCAGCGGTACTTTTTTGCAAAAAAAAGCGGGGCTGTCCATAATGGATCAGCCCCGCTTAGTAATTGCCTATGATTACCGAGTTTCCCGATGAATCGTGTATTTCTTGAGACGCGGGCTGTACTTCCTAAATTCAAGTCTTGATGGATGCGTGCGTTTATTTTTCGTTGTCGTATAATTGCGATCCCCGCACTCGGTGCACGCCAAAGTGATGATGACTCTCATGTGCATATAACCTCCTTAGTAGTCGAACACACTAATGAAACTGCTCTTCAAGCTGTTCGTTCATCCTGTTAGGAAACTCATCGGCGAAAGCATTCCAGTCCATGCCCATTTCCTCATCTGTCAGCAAGCAGCTATCCAGTTCGCCGGTCAGCACTTGTCGATTCATGGACAGACCGATAAATACGACCTTGTTGATCCGATCGCCGTAGAGCGAATGCCAATACTTGGAAACCTGCTCATCTTCGCGCAGGACTTCCTCCCTTTCCCGCTCGGGCAGCGAGGCCACCCAATACCCTGCAGGTCCAAATTGAATCGACGGACCTGCTTGGCTGAAATTCTGGGCCATATCGTTGCGCGTCGCCAGCCAAATCATACCCTTGGCGCGAACAACCTCGGCAGGCCACTCGCTCATCCACTCCATTAACCGTCCGGGATGAAAGGGGCGTACTCGCTCGTACACGAAGGATGAGATGCCATACTCTTCGGTTTCCGGTACATGGTGCTCCTTCTCCATCTCCTGCATCCAACCAGCCGATTGGCTCGCTTCGTCAAAGTCGAATAACCCGGTGTTCAGAATATCCGAAGGGTTAATCTGCCCATAGGAGGAACGGATCAGCTTGGCTCGAGGCTGAAGGCTGCGAAGCACCGTTTCGAGCTCGCCAAGCTCCTTCTCCCCTACTCTGTCGCATTTGTTAAGGATGAGGACATCGCAAAATTCGATTTGGTCGATGAGCAGATCGACTACCTCCCTGGTATCGTCCTCCCCGACCGCCTGCTTACGGTCCAGCAGCGTCTCGCCGGAAGCGTAATCGCTCCAGAAGCGATAAGCATCCACCACTGTAACCATGCAATCCAACCTGCAAAATTGCGTAAGATCAATACCATGCTCTTCATCGATGTAAGTAAAGGTTTGAGCCACGGGAACCGGTTCGCCTACTCCTGTCGATTCGATTAGTACATAGTCAAACCGATTTTCCTTGGCTAACCGCTCCACTTCGCGCAATAAATCTTCCCTTAGCGTGCAGCAGATGCAACCGTTGGACATTTCCACGAGTTTCTCGTCCGTTCGGGAGAGACCGCCGCCATCTTTGATTAAATCGGCGTCGATGTTCACGTCCCCTAAATCATTAACGATTACGGCAACCCGCAGGCCGTTGCGGTTATTAAGCACATGGTTGAGAATCGTCGTTTTGCCCGCTCCCAAATATCCGCTCAATACAGTCACCGGCAGTTTGTTATCTTTCATAATAATTACTCTCCTTACGGGAACTCCGTATTCTACTATTCGTTCAAAGCCTTAACCAATCCGGCAAGGTTGTTCGTCATGATACCGATGTAATCAAGCCCATTTCTTATGTCATCCTCGGTCAAGCCTTCCAGAGGGTTCAGCACCCCTATTTTGGCGCCGATTTCGTCCGCGATCGTCTGGGCAATCTTCGGATCGACAAGCGTTTCGAAGAAAATCGTCTTCACCTCATGCTCCTTCGCGAATGCGACGACTTCTGCCATCTCCTCGGGGGAAGGCTCCTGCTCCGGTGACAATCCGGAAATCGGTACCTGAGTCAATCCGTAAGACTTCGCCAAATATCCGAACGCGGCGTGCTGGGTAACGAATTCCTTATGTTTAGTGCCGCTCAGATCATTCCTAAATTTCTCGTCTAGCGCTTTGAGTTTCTCGATATAAGCATCCGCGTTCTTTTTGTAGTCGTCTTTATTGTCAGGATCGGCCTGTTCCAATGCAGCCTGGATATTCCGAACTTCTTGCTGTGCCAACAAGGGGTCCAGCCACACATGCGGGTCAAGCGAGTGCTCATCTTCTTCATGGCTTTCATCTTCGTGGTTTTCTTCTTCATGGCTTTCTTCTTCATGGCTTTCTTCTTCGTGTTCATGCTCGTCCGAGCCTTCCATAAGCTCGATGCCTTTGCTTGCTTTCACATCGATCCGCTTATCGTTCGCGGCGCTCTCCAGCGTCTTCTCTGCCCAGCCTTCCACGATGCCGTTATATACGAACACGTCCGCTTCTTGAATCGCCGCTACGTCTTTCGGCGACGGCTCCCAATCATGCGGTTCGGCGCCGGATGGGATCAAGCCGACGACCTCCGCATGATCTCCGGCTACTTGCTTGCTGAACTCTGCCATCGGATAGAAGGAAGCGACGACTTTCAATTTATCCTCTTCGCCGCCGCTGTTCTCATCCGAGTTTCCGCATCCCGACAACACGAGCGCCGCAATCGCAACCCCGACCAAACCTTTACCCATAAGCTTCATTTCCAACTTCCTCCTCATAATCAAAACGATAAATTAATGAATGCCAGGTGAATCCTGTTGAATGGCGAGAGCGTCGCGCGTTGCGCTCAATGGTCCTCTTTCAGTTGATTCGCTTTTCTTATTTCGCTGCTTGTTCCACTTCACGGAAAGTTTTTTGAGTCCGATTCCGGCAACCAGAAACAGCAGCAGCGTCAAAGCTATCGTCCCTCCGGGCGGAGTGCTCATCTCATAAGAAGCCGTCAGCCCTGCGAACACGCCTGCTACCCCGATTCCCATCGCCAACCATAGGGCCGCTATAAAACTTGGCGCTAGCCGGATAGATAATGCCGCAGGCAGCACGATTAAAGAGGACACCAGCAATACCCCGACGATGGGCATCGCCGCCGCCACGATCATTCCCGTTACGATGCTGAATAGCAGCGAGAAGAGCTTAACCGGAACCCCGTTCGCCGTCGCCGTCTCCTCGTCGAAAGTAATGAGATATAGCGGCTTCCGCAGAAAATAGAAGAACAGCGCTCCGATTAACGCAACTGCGATGACCAGATTGATTTCCGTCCGCTGCACGGCGACCACGGATCCGAAAAGATAGGAGGAGAATCCACGGCTAATGCCAGGATTCATAGACATGAGCACGACTGCCGTCGATAGTCCGCCGATCATGATGATGGCAATGGATACCTCGGAATACGACCGATAAGCTCTGCGGACGAACTCGACGACGATTGCGCCGATTACGGCGATCAGGAAGCCGGACAGGGATGGATTGATTTTCAGCAGGGCTCCCGCCGCCACTCCGGCAAGAGAAACGTGAGAGAGCATATCTGCCATCAACGCCTGCCTTCTCAGCATGAGATATACACCGAGTACAGACGCGATCATCGCGATCAGCCCACCGGCGAAAAATGCCCTTTGCATGAAGTCGTAGTGCAGCATTTCCATCCTCCGGCCTCCTTCCTCTCCAACTGGATGATCCGATCCAAGTAAGGACTTGCTTCGGATAAGGCATGGGTGACCATGACGACGGTGATGTCGCTTTCCTTGACCAGGTCGCCAAGCAGCGCGTATAGTCTGGACCGGCTGTCCGTATCCATCCCATTAGACGGCTCGTCTAGCACGAGCAAATCCGGCTGCTGCGCCAATGCCCTTGCGACGCAAATCCGCTGCTTCTGCCCGCCTGACAATTCCCCGATCTTCCGGTTCCTTTGCTCCCACATGCCAACCTGCCTTAGCGCTTGCTCTGCTAGCGCATGATCATTGCGATCGATCCTTCTAAACCAAGATCCGCGGGTATACGTACCGGAGCGAACGAATTCCAATACCTTGCTTGGAAATCCGCTATTGAATGCAGCGATCTGTTGAGGAACGTAACCAATAACGAGTTTCTTCCCGTCTACGCGCCTTTGGGCCCTGGCCACCGTTCCGCTCCATGGATGAAGCAAGCCGAGCGAAAGCTTGAGTAGCGTAGTTTTGGAAGCTCCGTTAGGTCCGGTTACGGCTACGAACTCTCCACTGTGGATCTCGATGTCCACGTCTTCCAAACAGGGAGTGTCCCCATAACCGAAGACGACTTTCTTCATGGATGCGATCAGCATTACTTCACCCTTTGCTAAGAATTACTTTCATCATGATTTGCTGCAATCGGGGCAATATCCCAGCACCTCATGCCGATGAATGACGGCTTTGAATTCCGCCGGCAACTGCGGCATCGCGGCCGCTGAGCTGGATTCAAAGGGATACACGATATCGCAAGTCATGCATACGAAATGATGCTGTTGAGCATCAGAGGGGCTACGATTGACGCCGAATTTCACTCCGTCTTTGTTGTAGAACGGCTCGAGTACTCCCATTTCCTGCAACAGCTTCAGATTGCGATACACTGTATCGTAACTGAGTCCCCGATGCTTCGAACCGAGATAATGATAGACTTGCATCGGCGTCAACAAATCCGAGGTTCCCGCGAACAATCTGGCGATGGACTTGCGTTGCTCAGTAATCCGTAAGCCGTTTCGGGTTATCATTTGAATGATCTGTTCCGTTTCCGGTTTCGCCATGCGGATTCACCTCTTAGCCAGCCAATTAATCGTAATCATTACTTTTAATAAATGTAACGTTTACGATTAAATATGTCAATCAACAATTCCGATGACTAATCCGGAAATTGTTCTTCCTGCTCAATGTCACCGCTCGGTCCGGCGTCCCACCATGATCATCCGCGGCGACTGCCGAACGTCATAGATGGCCTCATCGTAATTGCCATACACGTCGTCTATGGCAAGCCCCGCTTCGTTCAACAAGACGATTAACGTATCCAGCGTATAGAGCTTGACTCGTTCTGTATATCGGCGCGCCGGTCTGCCCGGTCCCTGAACAATAATTTCTTTCGTAACGAATCCGTCTTGAATTACCCGAGACTCCAAAATTACATTTTCCTCCACCTTTCGCTCCGAAATAGGTACAAGGTGATCGACTGTGTACCACGCATTCATATAGTCGATAATAAACCGGCCTCCCGGTTTCAGCGCCCGTCGAATTTGCCTCAGCACTTTTAACTGTTCGCCGTCCTCCTCGAAATATCCAAAGGATGTAAACAGATTAACGACCACGTCAAATCCTGCAATGAACATCTCATCGTTAGGCAATAAGCGCATATCGCTTTCGATCCAACGAATTCTATTGTTCATATCAAAAGCGCGCGCTTCCTTAAGCAGTACAGGGGATAGGTCTACGCCCGTCACGCGGTAGCCCGCTTCCGCAAGTGCCAGGGCGTGTCTTCCCATTCCGCAGCATAGGTCCAGTACATGGCTCTGGTCAGGAAGCTTCAGCCACGTGATCATTTTACGGACTTCGACTGCCGCTCCTTGCATATCTCGGTGTCTATATACAAGCATGTAATCCTCGCCAAAACTTTCCTCGTACCAGCTATTCAAAATGGTCCTCATCTCCTTGGATTGAAAGAATGGAGTAATCGGTCTTCAAGTTTGCGGCCGTCGATATGGTTCCGAACCAGCTCTTTGCCCGTCTCAGGGGTTATGTCTCTATACCAGTGTCCTTCCGGGTACGCGATAACGACGCACGCATCCACGCATCTCCCGTTGCAACGAGTACGAGTTGTGTGAATAAGGTGATCGGCACCTAGCCTCGATATCTCTTCTCTGATCGCCACAGTCACCTCTTCTCCTTGGCGAACCATGCAACTTTCTCCGTTGCAAATAAGCAAGTGGGTTTGTAAGCCCTGTAAGTTCCTTGTGCTCACAAAAGCTCCTCCTTTTAATTGTAATTATTACGATTATATAAATGAGTAATCGAAAAGACAAGGAATAGATTTGACTTTGAATTTTCTAAATTTTATACTGTTTATACGTAATAATTACAATTAAGAACGAGGGTGAACCCATTGACAACGATTCAACAAGAGGGTACTCGCATTCCGGTCACGATATTAACGGGATTTCTAGGGGCTGGGAAAACGACGCTGCTGAACCATATCCTTACCGCCGATCACGGGCAGAAGATCGCCGTCATCGTAAACGAGTTCGGCGAAGTCGGCATCGATAATCAGCTGATCGTAGGCGCGGACGAGGAAATCATCGAGATGAATAACGGCTGCATTTGCTGCACGGTACGCGGAGACCTCATACGGATTCTCACCGAGCTTATGGAAGCGAAGCAAGGCCGAGGCGACCAACGGAAAGCCGGTTTTGACCGCATATTGATCGAAACGACAGGCTTGGCGGATCCAGCTCCGGTCGCTCAGACTTTTTTCGTGGATGAAACGATTGCGGATTTCTACAACTTGGATGCGATCGTCACTGTTGTCGACGCCAAGCATGCTGGGCAGCATCTCGACGAGGGCCATGAAGCGCAAGAACAGGTCGCATTCGCGGACGTCCTTCTTCTGAACAAGACAGACTTGGTGCCCGAAGCCGACCTTCTCCAGCTAGAGCAACGCCTTCGCGCTATGAATCCGGCTGCCAAGCAATACCGGACACTGCAGTCGAAGATCAATGTTGCGCATATTCTCGGAATCGAAGCGTTCGACTTGGCAACGAAGCTTGAGATCGACCCTGGATTCCTTGAAGAGGAAGACCATGATCACGACGATGATGTCACCTCTTTATTTTTCCGGGAGACACGCCCGTTAGATATTGACAAGGTAAATGATTTCCTGAACGAATGGTTGCAGGATCATGGTACGGACACTTTCCGTTACAAAGGCGTTCTGCATATTAAGGGAGTCGATCAGCGGGTCGTATTCCAAGGCATCCACATGCTGTTCAGTTCCTATGCTGATCGTATCTGGAAGAGCAACGAGGTGCCGCTTAGCGAATTCGTTATTATCGGGCGCAACCTGGACGAAACTTGGTTCAAGGAACAATTTGCAAGATGCGTGGCTTCTTAAGTTTAGAACCCAATAATTTCCATAATAGTTTCATTGGCTTCCGACAGGGCATCCGGCTCCCCGATGACGACAAGGACTTCTTGCACGGACTTCTGCGGCCGTATCGGCATCATCTCCAGTTCACGGTAAGCATACTGGATGAGATGAAGTCCTTGCTCGCCGCTGAACCGGACGATCCCCTTCATCCGATGAAGGCCTTGGGGCATAGAATGAAAGGCGGATTGGAACGATTGCCGATCGATAGGTTCATCCAAGTAATAAGTCCTGACCGACAGCGATGTGTGGGAACTTTCCCCATCCTCATCTGTTTCAAGGTCGGCCGCCTCCTTTTCTTGTGCGACGGTAATATTGGGGTTAACTCCCGTTTCCGAGTCAAGGAATCCCAAGCCCTCGCTCCCCTTAATCGTCGCGACTAGCGGGGCATGTTCGTTATATTGACGAATCCATTTCTCAAGCGCAGGCAAGCTCTCTATCGGTACCCGATCGATTTTATTCAGCAGCAGCCATCCAGCCGTTTGAATGTGGCTCTTGTACAAACGGACTTCCCGGTTGGTTGATTGTGTATAGGTATCCAGGAGCTTGCGCGCATCGATCACGTTGACGATATTCCTTAACTCGGTTCTCGTCAGAAGAGAGGCATCCGATACTCCTTCTATGATCTCCGCGGGATGAGCGGCTCCGGTAGCTTCGATAAGAAGAATGTCGGGATTATATTGCTCATACAAATTCAATATCGTCATGCTCAGATCCCCTCGGATCGTGCAGCAAATACATCCGCCAAGCATGGACTCCGTCGGTATGTCTTCCCGTACCAATAAGCCATCCACGTCCGCATCGCCGAATTCGTTGATGATGACCGCCGGACGTTTACCTTCAGCCTTTAGTCGTTCCAGTAGAGCGAGAAGGACCGTTGTTTTACCGCTGCCAAGAAAACCAGTCAATACATGTATGGGAACGATAGGATTCATCATGGTTACTACCTCATTTATATTCGTAATTATTACAATCAAAAGATAGACGATATCGTAATTGATGTCAAACCATAGGAGTTGATTCCGATTAGAGTGCCTGCTATCGTCTTAAGCGGATTTCTGGGAAGCGGTAAAACGACGTTGCTCCTGAGATTATTGGAAGCCACGCTGCAGAAGGGTTTGAAACCCGCGATTCTCATGAACGAACTCGGTAAACGGGATGTTGATGGAATCGGTCTGAATCCATTCGGCAAGGAACTAGGCATTCAGAAGCTGTTGGATGGCTGCGTGTGCTGCTCGCGCAAGCAGGAGCTAGCCGGCAAGCTTAAGGAATTGCTGCTCCTCAAGCCGGATATTCTGTTCATTGAACTAACCGGCGTCGCCAACCCGGAAGAGGTCGCGCTCACGCTAAGTGAAGCAGAGCTCATTGCCAAGGTGAAGCTGCATAAGATCGTAACGGTAATGGATGCAGAGCACGTCCTGGAGTACAATAGCTGGCTCGATACGGATCGGCAATTGGTACGTACGTTGCGCCGACAGATTGAAACAGCCGACATTCTCATTCTCAATAAGGTCGATCTGGTAAAAACCGATAAGCTGGTTAAAATCGAGAAAGAAATCCGTAAGCAGAACGCGAGCTCCCTACTGATGCGCGCCGAACATAGCGCGACGGACCTAGAGCCTATCTTTGGCGGAATTGAAATAAACCGACAGACAACCGTTCGAACCCGTGCCATGCGTCCTGGCCGGTCCCCCCTCGTCAAGAAAAAGGATTCAGCTGGCGGTACGGGCTCTGCAACTATTCCGGAGACCAGCCCTGCACCTTCTTTTTCTAGAATAAGCACGATATCGCTTCAGTTTCCTGCCGACAGTATCGTAACCCCGAAGGAGATCGAGAAGTTTCTTGGCGCGCAGGGAAACAACCTACTTCGGGCGAAAGGGTTTATTCGGATCCCCCGGAAAAACAAGCATTATCTGCTCCAATTCGCAGGAAAAAGGGTAACCTGGGAACCGGCAGCCTATTACGAGGCGGACTCCTACTTGGTATTAATCGGGCTCGATTGGAATGAGCAAAATGTGACCGAAGAATGGGAGCAGCTTGTTTCGACCTAACTAATAAAAAAGAAGGGCAGCCCGTTTATCGGGATTGCCCTTCGTCTATATTGTCATATCTGCCATCCACTTCGCGGGCGATCGCCCGATAAGCTTTCGTTTCCTCGACCACCGGATCGCGTTCCGCCTGTATACGGATTTCCCAACGGGGCGGCAACCTTTTTACCGCTTGTACTTCGGCATCCTCTATCGAATCCTCAGGTTTCTTTTCCGTTAACCGCTTGGCGAGCAGCTCTTCCGCCTCATTATGTTCCAGTTCCTTCGCCCCCTTCTTCACGTAGGATGGTCGAAAGTTAATCATCTCATGTATCCTTTTGCGCATGATCAAGCTCTTCAAGCAATTCGTCATGAATGAGGCCATTGCTAGCCGAGACATTACGGACTCCAAGATGATAAGGCTGCCCTGTTAAATCCGACAAGCGTCCCCCCGCTTCTTCGACAAGCAAAGAACCCGCCGCGATATCCCACGAGCTGAGGTTGTATTCCCAGAAGCCGCTTAGACGGCCTGCCGCCACGTATGCTAGGTGAAGAGCTGCCGATCCGGCAATCCGCAAGTTGCGGACCTTAGGCGCCAACTTTTGAATGCCTTTCATATTCGCCGGCAACGCTACGTGCTGATCCGCCGGGAAACCCGTCGCGATCAAGCTATGGCTTAGCGAGCTGTCTTTCGATACTTGCATTTTGCGTCCATGAACGTAAGCGCCCTTGCCCCGTTCCGCGACGAACAATTCGTCCCTGGAAGGGTCGTATACGACACCGACGATAACTTGTCCACGATACGCTAGCGCAATAGACACGGAGAAGAACGGAAAACCGTGAACGTAATTGGTCGTTCCATCGACTGGATCAACGATCCACAGGTATTCGGCATCGCTCATATCCTGCAGCGCTTTGGCCGATGCCTCCGGTCCTGGCTCCACCCCTTCTTCGCCTAGAAAGGAGTGATGGGGAAAATGAGTGCCGATCAAATTGCGGATCATCCGCTCGGACCCTTTATCAACTTCCGTGACGAGATCGTGCATGGAGTATTTCGTATCCAATTGGGTAATGCTGCCCATTTTGCTTTTAATCCATTCGCCGGCCTTAGCCGCGCAGTTGACGGCAACCGCCGTGAAGCTCTTGCCGCCGATAATGCCATCCGTCTGGTTGGCGTCCATAATCCATCCCTCTAATCTTTGAATTCGTTTACATACAAGCAGAACGGCTACTCCGTCTTCGTGACACCAACCTTCGAGCGCAAAGCGCCGCATCGTTTGGTGCACTTGTGACGGGGATAAACGTTTGTATCGAGCTATCAGATGCATATAAATACAAGAAACTTATGCTTTTTGATAGTAGGACAAGGTTGTCCTTCCCTTATCATATACGAAAATGCGGCAAAGCGGTTACGACGATTGTTCCGATAAGCTCGCGGAATTCCGTTTAAAAAAGAACCGCCCTTCATCGAGTCGATAAAGGTGCGGATTTCTCGTCAAAGTGCCTTCCCAAAAATCATATCCCGACGATATTATAGCCGTTATCGACATAAATAACTTCTCCGGTAATCCCGCGAGCCCATGGGCTTATCAAGAACAGTGCCGCATTGCCAACATCGGAAGTTTCCGTCGTACGGCGCAGGGGCGCTTTCTCCTCTACTTCTTTCAAAATAGAGTTGAAGCCTGCAATTCCTTTGGCAGCAAGCGTGCGGACAGGACCGGCGGAGATGGCGTTGACGCGAATATCCTGAGGACCCAAGTCATTCGCCAAGTAACGAACGGACGCTTCCAGTGCCGCTTTGGCGACGCCCATAACGTTATAATTGCGTAGAGCGCGCTGCGAGCCTAGATAAGTCAACGTCACAATGCTGCCGCCCTCGGTCATGAGAGGGTGAAGCCTTTGCGCAACGGCTGTAAGCGAATATACGCTGACATCATGAGCTAGGGCGAAACCGGCGCGGGACGTATCTACGTATAAGCCGTCCAGCTCCTCTGCTTTGGCAAAAGCGATGCAATGCGCTAGTCCGTGCAGTACGCCTACCTCTTCCTTAAGGCGCGAAGCCAATGAATCGATATCCTCGTCGGATGACACGTTGCATTGCAACGTCAGCGAACCTTCGATCGTATCCGCGAGCTTGCGTACTCGTTCTTCGACACGTTCATTCTCGTATGTAAACACCAGCCGCGCTCCTTGAGACGCAAGCGATTGGGCGATGGCCCAGGCGATGCTGCGCTCGTTGGCGACACCCATGACTACGATATTCTTTCCTTCCAGCAATCCGGTCATAGCTTGGAAATCCTCCTTGTCACGATTAGAATGGGCGCGAATCCGCTTACACGGCAGCGCTTCTTGTCCAACGTAACTTATTTCCAATGCGAATGCAACCTTAATTAATTTAACACTTCCAGACTACCTCCATCGATAAGGTGAACCGGTTCACCCCAGCTTCAAGAGCATTTCTAGGATTGCTCTCCGAAAAACATTTCATGTGCGAGCGAGGTTTGGATCCGCGCTTCTTCATCCGTTAACCGGCGGATAAGCTCCATCTCCACCTGCGTAACTTCCTCGCCTTGAAAATTAATTTCCGCGATGGAAGCGACTATTCGAACGATTGCTACTGCCCGGTTGTCGGGTGCATAAGCGATCACTTTCTGTCCCGTGGGAAATACGCGAAATTGCTTTTTGACCATTTTACCCCGGCCGTATTCGAGCAGCTCGTAAAGCTCTTGCTCCGACTTGAATTTGCAGACGGAATTGAACTCCGTTTGAAAGCCCATGTGAATTCCTCCAATATATCGAGTTACTCGTGCTTCGCAAATAGTTATCTTGATCGTTTCCATTATATACTGGATGGCTGGAATAGGAAAAGGGATCGCCTAGCGGCAACACAGTCGTCTTAGGTTTAGAATGCAGTACGTCATTCGGCCTTCACTTGAAGGATGTTGTTCTTCCGCAGCAGTTCGACCATCGACACCGTAACGGTTTTGCCGGAGCGAAGCAGAAGCTTGCCCTGCTTGTTGTAAACATTCTCGGTGACGACTTTCCCGACCAAATACTCATTTACGGACTTCTTCGACGGCACCGCCGCGTCCTGCTTAGGAGGCAGAGATGCGGATCTCATCGACGTATGCGGAAGCCTGGACGAAGATGAAGCTTTGGGCCGTACGGGCACCGTTACTGCAGGTTTGTTGCTGCCGAGCAGGTGATTGACGACTTGCAGCACTTTCGCTTCCTCGAACGGTTTCAAAATATAATGCGTAGCTCCGTTCTTGACCGCCCGGATCAGCAAGTCCCGTTCGCTCTCCGAACTGATCATCACGATTTTCGCGTCGGGGAATTCGGTAATGACCGCCTTGACCGCCTCAATACCCGTCATGACCGGCATATTGATGTCCATTGTCATTAAATCCGGAAGATACTGTTTATAAGCGAAAATAGCGTCCTTTCCGTTCTCCGCCTCGGCTACAACGATATCGCCCCTTTGTTCGAAAATGTAGCGCAGTTGGTTACGCATCATCGCCGTATCGTCCACAATCACTATTCGTGCCATCGATGGTTTTCCCTCCTTATTTTCATATCCATTCAATCTATTGCCCCGCTGTCAGGCGGAAGATAAACGCCGTGCCAGCTTCCCGCTTCGTCTCGACCCGGATCGAACCGCCGAGCCGCTCCGTCTCGCGCTTGACCGCAGCAAGTCCGACGCCTCGTCCGGAGAGTACGGTTACTTCATCCTTGGTCGAAAATTCGTCACGGAAAATAAAGGCGAGCATCTCCTCATCCGATGCATGCGCAGCCTCTTCGGCGCTGTACAGACCATGGTCGATGGCCCGCAACCTCACCATGTCCACATCAATTCCCCTGCCATCGTCGGCAATGGTCAAATACAAAGCATCCGGAGCTCGCTCCCACGTACAGGTGATGCGCCCGATCGGATCCTTGTCCGTATTCCTCCTTGCCTCACCGGACTCGATGCCGTGATCCAGCATGTTGTGAAACACGTGAATGAGCGTTCCGACGAACGGATTATACCGGTCCCAATCCACCAGCGTATCGTCCCCGCTCAATTCAAGCGGATAAACCGGCTTGCCCAGTTCCATCCCCGTCTTGGCCACCGCCTCGGGGTACCGCTTCAACAGGTCGCCGAACGGGCGATAGCGCAGCTTGCGCAGCTCGGCCAGAAGTGTATCGGCTTCCTGTCCGCTCAGAAGATCCGCTACTTTGCGCTCCAACTCGGCCAGCTTCTCCACCTTGATTGTCAGGACATCGGAAGAGGGGAGGTAAGATTCGCCAAGCGTCTCCTCAAGCACAGCCATATCTTCAGCGAGCCAATCCGACAGACCGAAAGACCCGACGAACTCCGCGAACGATTCCGGCGTTGATTCTATCAGCTCCCGCTTGTTTTCGGTTAAGCTCGACTCCAGCTCATGCAGCTTCGGCACGATGTGCACGAAATTGAATTGCGCAAAATTTCCTTTAAAGGTGTGTACGGCACGGTAAAATTCCGCATATACCGCTGCCGTGCCTACCTCGCCTTCCGATACGAGCGGGGATTCGCAGAAGCGGCGGTAATCGGCGGTCATTTGAGCGAATTCCCGGTTGTTCGTTACCGCCTTCACCACCATTTTCAAAACGCGCCTTTCCTGCTCGATCTGGGATTCCAGGAATCGCTCATTGGTGATGTCCGTCAGAATGACCATACAGATCCGGCTATACTCCGTCTCGTCGATGAACTTGTATTCGAGCTGAACGGTTTTATCGAAAACAGCAAACTCCTTCGGCAGCAAGTCGATCCACATGTCCCGCAAGAAGGCGTCCGGCTCCTCCAGAATCATCCGCAGGAAAGAGCCTGACTGTGCCTGCGACTCCGGATCATCCGGATGAAGCAGCTCGGGGAACGATTCAAAGGCGATTTCGCGTTGAAACAGATTGATGCATTCGACGCTGTACTCTTCGTGAACGAGCAGGTCGGGTCCGAAAGAGAGAAATCCTTGCCCCGCATTGTCCAGCAAATTGCGAATCGCGTCGGTCCGTTCCCGCACCTGATGTTCGAGCATCGCATGCCACTGGGCGACTTTCAAATGCAATTGGATGCGCGACAGCAGCTCTTTCTTGGAGACGGGCTTGGTCAAATAATCGTTGGCGCCGGCTTCGAAGCCGTTCACCAGATCCTGCACCTGGTTTTTCCCTGTCAGCAGGATGATCGGCAGCTCGCTGGTCGGATAGCTCTCGCGCAAGCGCATGCATAGCTCGAAACCCGACATTCTCGGCATCATCACGTCCAGTACGATCAGATCGGGCAGAAACCCTTCCGTCATGATCTTCAGCGCTTCCGCTCCGCTCTCCGCTTGCCGGACGGCATACTTATGCAGTCGAAGATGGTTGTCCAGCACCTGAAGGTTGACCGGGTCGTCGTCGACGATCAAGATGGCGGGAGCCTGCTCGGGCGCTTCGGCCGTTGCCGCCGCTTCCGCCGGCCCATCTTGCTGACGCTGTCCGTCAATAGCCGGTTCACCGTCCATACCGGCCCCTTCGTCCGCGGCGCCGCCCGTTTCGCGAACCTTCGTCACCTGCTGTTGCCCCGCCTCCGCTCCCGCTTCCGCAGGGGGCTCCGAAGCAGCCGGCAGCGTGAAGGAGAACCGAGAGCCTTTGTGCACCTCCGATTCCACGCGGATCGTGCCGCCGTGAAGCTCGACTAGCTGCTTCGTAATCGTAAGTCCCAGTCCGGTACCCCCGTACTCTCGAGCCGTGGAGCCGTCCGCCTGCTCGAACGATTCGAAGATGCTGTCCAGCTTCTCCTCTGCGATGCCGATACCCGAATCGGAAACGTAAATCTCCCGCCACTCGCCGGCGTCGCTTGGTGAGCGGATCGCTCCCACCTCCACTGCGCCTTCATGCGTGAATTTGGTTGCGTTCCCGATCAGGTTTTGCAAAATTTGCTGGAGCCGGTCGGGATCTCCTTCGACATAGGTATGCGGCGGAATCGCGTTAACTAACTGGATATCCTTACCGCGAATGAACGGCCGGGACAACGCCAGAATCATGTCGGCCAGTGAATGGATGTCCACTGTCGTCTTGCGGATTTGGATGTCCCGGTGCTTCAGCTTGGAAAAATCGAGAATGTCGTTGATCAGATTCGCCAACCTCTTGCCGCTCGCCAGTACCATGCTGAGATTGGAAGCGACCGGCTTTGGAAGTGCGCCTGCCGCACCGTCGATCAGCGACTCCGTAATCCCGATAATTCCGTTGAGCGGCGTACGCAGCTCGTGCGACGTGTTGGCTAGAAATTCGTCTTTCAACCGGTCCATCTGCAGCAGCTTATCGTTGTTCTCCCGCAGCTCTTCGGCATACACCTGTACGCGGCGATTCAATTCCGCAAACCGCCTGAGCAGAATCACGCCGATGCAGAGCGCGAACACCAGCATGCCGTAGTGATTCCATTTAACCGATATGATGGAAAAAAGCGACGGCCACGTCTGGCTCAAATTGATCGGCGTCAGTCTCCAGGAGCCCCGCACGAACGCATCCGTAAGCATGATGGCCAGAAATCCCGCGGTAAACAGCTTCGCTTCCGCGTCTCTGCGCTTTTTCAGCGCTTTGAACAACGTGTACAGCACGATCAGCATGATAATAAATAGTACGAAGTAAAACAACGCATAGTAGAACAACCAGTCATACCTGCTGCCGACGATAGCCTTGGTCCCGAGTGCAACGGCGCCGTACCCCAGCACGACCTGAGCGCATCTGCGGATGATTCTTCTTGCGCCCGAGCCGAATACCGCTTCGAACATGAGCAGGAAGCTGGCATAAGAGACATACCAGGCGGCATAAGCGAGATAGCCGATGGTCTGGAACTGCTCGTGTCTGGCGAACAACTGCCAACTGCCGCCCCAGAGGACAAAATCGACTGCGATGCTTACGGTAAACATGCCGAACGCCAGATACAGCTTCTCCGCCCGATACCTCAGGAACATCGCGAAAGCGGCCACGCCGAGCAGGAAGAGCAGAAACCCGAGCATGAGGAAGTTCAAGTCACCCCAGATCAACTTCTTGAACAAATCCGTCTGCGACCCGCTCCATACGCGGAACTCGTAGTACAACGACCGCCCTGGCGTTATCCGCACTTCCATCGTCTTGCCCGCATATTCCGGCCGAATCGGCAGCATCTCCCACCGATACAAGCCATAAGGGACTCTGTCGGTATCGGATGCGAAGATGCGCTTGCCGTCGATGTACAGCTCCAGGTTAAAAGCCGCGGTCGTTTCGGAGATCAGCAGGTACGGATCGGAAACCGCGCCGGTCCGGGGAAGCGTTGTTCGAAGCCACAGCGTCTTCTCTTCGGGTGCGCCTTGCATCGGACCGGGCCGCACCATGTCGTCGTACGGCTGCCATTGTACCGCATCGCTGTCCGCCGGGATTCGGTCGCCGCCGCTTGCGGCACCGGAAGCGTCCCACCGATACGACTCCCACTGGAGTGCGGTTACATGCCCGCCCTCCTCTTGGCTGGCTTCCGCTCCTTGCACTTGGGCCGAAGCAGGCCGGACGAACAATGCTTGCGCTACCACCAGGCAGGTAAGGAAGAAGAAAACGACTTTCCTGTGCAGCCTTCCGCCCGAAACCCTTTTTACTAACTGTCCCATTATTTTTTCTCTCGCTTTCAATCTCGCTACGCTCCTATTGTCGGATGTCTAAGGTTGTCGAATCGCGCACAGAGTGGTTCTCATGTCCTATCTAATCCTAATTGTAATGGAGAGTATGGGGGCACACACCTGACTAAAGTTAGGGCTGAGCCTACTTTTTTCGGGGAGAGGGCAGAAGGGCATAAAGAAAACCGCCAGTTTCCTGACGGTTTGGCAGAACTTGCGTATGTCAATTACGGAACTGGAGGAGGATCGATGAAGCGGAATGTAAATTCATTAGAGGAAAAGGTCCCTTCAATCGCACCATCGATGTATTTAGCATCCACTTCGAATTTGGTGGGTATGCTGTCTCCATCACCAAGATAATTTGCATAACCCGGAAAGTGCAGCGTCAGATGAGTGTAGCTGTCCCAAGTGATTTCGAAACCAAGATCTACTGGAACACTCCCAACCGTTCCAACCACTTCTTCTTTGAACAAACCGTTAACCAAAGTAATCCCAAGACTGCCCGGGAAGCTGCCATCATTAACCTCGGATTCCAGAAGAAAAGGTTTGTTGCCGTCAGAGCCATCAGGATCGTCGACCAGGAGCATAATCGGCATCGTCCAACCGAGACCCTCTTTGTAGATCAGCATCACCATACTATCTACATTGTTCTTGCCCAATAAATCCGCTACTATGAAGTCCCCTGCGACCGGATCTTCAACTCCGTCAAGTTCAATAATGATCGTGGGGTCCCCGTCATTTTGGTACGTTGCATGAATGGTCATCGGGGCGGATTCATCATCCGACCTGTTGTATTCGAACAAGCCGCTCAAGTCCTCGTTGTTTGTCGCCTCCAACACCATATTGGAATACAGGTTCATTTCGTAGTCGCTATCGGAAAAAAATTCAAACAGCGGAGGCTTGTCGGGCATAACTTCGATTCCTTGATCATCGTCATAGAGATTGCCCGCCAAGTCGGCAACAGCAGATTCGTAAGGATCAGAATCAGGGTACATATACAGATAGGATATGGTGTCCGAAAAGCCTTTCAACGTCACGAAGATCAAATTGTCCTCGATGACAATAGATGGAGGATCAGACAAATCTTTAAGCTTCGTTTGCGGATCACCAATTTGAATCGACACTTTCTCCATAAACGTGTTCATGTCCGGGCTAAATTTGATCTTCTCGGAAAATTCCATATAAAACTTGTTTTTCTCTCTGGCGTTTTGAACGACTCTCACCAGTTGTGGCGGAGTGCCGTCCAGAATCGGAATATTCGTTTGTTCTCCGTTCTTATTCTCTGACATATCAAAAACTGCCCCTGCGGCAATCGTTAAAGCATTCGTAAAATCGGCAGGCAGAGGCGTATTGGCATCGAATACGAGCGTTATTTCATTTTCAAATTCTTGAACGACATTCGTCAAATTGTAATCGGTGAAACTGCTTGAAAAATTGCTGATCCACCCCTCTTCGCTTTTATCCACTTGCATTTGTTCGCTAAACACGATATCGATGTATTTTCCGTTTCGCATTTTGGCCGAAATCACGGTTGGTGTCGCATGATCTGTTATGGTTTGGCCCGTGATCTCCGTATTTTCATTCGCCGGCGTGCTCCAATCTTTGACAACGCCTGCTTCGATGGCTAAATCGATCGCGCTGTAATCGGTGGAGTAGTTGATTTGACCATTGACTTCCCGATTCAGGGTTATCATGATGACGCTGCCCTCAATTTGAGCCGTTGCACCGTCCAGATTCAGACCGCCGGCAGAAATCTTGTACAAGAAATCCTCTGCGCCGACCGTATAATCCACAGGTTCGCTAAACGCGATTTCGAGTTTGTTGAATGCTGTCATAGCGGCAGACTCGAATTCCGGCGGGTTTACATCTTTAAATCTGAATGCAAACGCATTCGACGTGACGTTGCCGGCCGCGCCCGCGATTTTGTCCTTGCCGACCGTGATGCTGGCATTGGCTGCATCATTCGATGCTTCATGCGTCTCAGCTTTGCCGGTAAACGAGACAGTAACCTGTGTAGCACTGTCCCTCGCAACCGCAGCGGTCAGCCCTGCGGGTAAAAGGTTCACCGTGACGCCGCCCGTCATGTCCGCGGCGAAGGTCCCGTTCGTCAAAGTGACTTTCTGCGTTGCGGTGAAGCTGCCATCATCTGCCGCCGACTCCGCGATCTCAGCGCTGCCCACCGTTATTGCGGGAGATGGAGCAGGCGGATTGGTGCCGCCCCCGCCGCCTCCACCCCCGCCGGAACCGGTCGTCCCCGTTCCGGAAGGCGTCTCTTTCGTTTGCGGCTGTTTTTGAAACGTACTATTTTCCGCGCCTTGGTTAACCGTCGCTTTCTCGATGGTCCCTTCACCGAGCACTTTCAATATGGCGTTCAAGACGATGTCGGCAATCGTTGCGTCTTTACCAAGCGTCAATTGCGTGTCTCCAGCTTGCTCCGTCGTCGTGACATGTTTGACCGAGCCGCTCGGAATTTCTATGGTGATGCTGTCGGCGGCAATTTGCAGGTTCTCGAACGATCCGCTCAACGTCACTTTCGAGCCGGCCGGCAAGGTTTCAGCCAACTTGACCGTATCGATAGAAGATCCCGTACCTCCGTTTGCTTCAAGCTTCGCAGGAGATTGAATGACGGCTTCCTGGACAGTGGTGCTCCCTTCGACCACGATCCGAACGCTGCCGTCTTTCTTGTCCACCACCACCGTTACGAGCACCGTGTCTTTGAAATGCACGGAGTTTTGCCCGCCGCCGCGAACATTCGTCGTTCCTTTCACTTTCACATGATCAAGTAAAACATCTCCTTCGCCTACGGTCTCGGCGATCGTCAGGTTGCCTGCGATTTCAAGATTCCGCAGAGTGACACCCGGCGCAGTAATGGCTACGTCGCCGGCAATGGTCTGGACACCTTCCGAAGGGCCATAAGTACCGGCTTTGTCATAGGTCGCATTCACGGATCGATTGGCCAGCGCCTTATCCAGCGTGACAACCGCCTCCGCACGGGTGATCGGTTTCACCGGTTGGAAGCTGCCGTCCTGATAGCCAGACATGATTCCCTTCGCTGCCACCGCCCCGATCGCCGGCTTGCTCCAGGCGGCAAACGTCGCGTTATCCGTGAACTTCGCCGCTGCTTCCGCATTTCCGGGCAACGCCAGCAAACGGGCGATCATAGCTGCGGCTTCCTGGCGGCTAACGGTTTTGGAAGCGCCGATCGTTCCGTTCGCATAACCGGTAATGTATCCGGCTTGGACCGCTTTCTGAACTTCCGGGTAAACCCAGTCGGATGTCTTCACATCGCCGAACCGAGCCTCTCCGGTTTGCGTAAACCCGAACGATTTGTTCACGAGCGCCATGAACTCGCCCCGCGTGACGGAACGGTCGGGTTTCACCGTGCCGTCCGAATATCCCCTCAGCCAACCTTTGTCCATCCAGTTCTTCAACGGGGTGGCAGCCCAATGCTGGTCTGCGTCTTGCCCCATTGCCGTCGCTGCTTGGGCGAACGCGCCTCCAAAAGGAACCATGATTAAGCACAACACCAAGATCATGGCTCCTAGCTTGCTTGCTCTTTTTTTCATGCGAATAATACCTCCATTGCCGGATCTTGTCGATTTTGCTTCGACTACGGTCCCATTCTAATGGAGAATGCGGCTATGGACACCTGACCAAGGTAAGGGATCTCAAATTTTTTTCATCATCCACCTTGCTTGACCTTCCAGTCGCTTGGAACAGGCTGTAGGCGGGCTCCTCGCCCCTTAAATAACGGGTTCCCACTTCTATACTGTAACGGAAGGCTAAAAATGAAAACCATTCAGCTTGTGGTAAACCAATTGTCCGTCCATGAGGGTAGGTTACTTGCGCTTTCGATTGTAAAAACAAATGAAATAGCCGGAGACCTGCTCTACGCAAGGTTTCCGGCTGTTTCACACCCGTTACATCGAGACCTTTTACTGGTTGCTATACTTTTTCATCAATGCTGCAGCCCTGTTTACTTTCAATTCCTCTACCTTTTGTAGTGTAGTTTGAGAATTGGCTGTGTCTAAGACGATTCGCAGGGTCTGTAAATTCTGTTTTATTGCATTTGTTATGGATGCAATATCAGAGCAGTAATCATTCTGCAACACATAAGAAAAAGGCACACCACTAATTTCAAGAACATCATTGATTAATAGCCAAGCTGCCTCACATTGAACTTCACACCACAGTTGTCCTCGATCACATACGAATCTAACTCCAAAGGAGTCCTTACTGGCTAGTTCAATTATGAAATTACCAAAATGGTTTTCTGCATAATCTATTTTTTGAATTTGATAATTGCTACTTATCAAGCCATTTAAAGCTATATCTATGCAAGCTTTATCGAGCAACCTAAATCACCGCCTCATTTGATCAACTTGGTGCCATCGCTACTTAACTTGTATCCTTGAGAAAAGAGGTAGTCTATTTCTTTCTCAAGGTAGCTTCCCGGACGAACGTCTTTAATGGGCGTCGCCAGCCTAAATTCAGCATCTTTCGCAATAGCTCTATCGAGAAACTTTTGGTTGGCTGCCCACTGCTCAGTAGGGGTCATCTTTTTCCATACGTCAGCAGGGATTTCAAACGGTTTTGCTCCAATCTCTTTAGACATATTAATGTATTCTGGATAGTGTCCGATTACTTTTGTTTCTTTTGCGGCATTCCCCGCACTCTCACTAACAGGTCCAAGACCTCTAAGTAGACTTGATTGTCCCATTGGCATTGTAGTCGGTGGACAGACTTGTCCCGTCCGGGTGTAATACGCTGTTTCGACGAAGCTTCTAAATTCTTGGTCTTATACTGCTATTGTCGACGGCAATATTTTCGGAACACTCAATTTATTTATTTATTTATTAGAATTGAATTAATTATTTTTTGGAATTCTATACTGTTTGATTTAAGTTTAATATCTGAATATTCATACGCAGTTATCTCTATTATTGTTTTTTCATTAACAACGTAATATTTAGTGACATCAAAATCATCTATTATCCCATTTCTATTTCTTTCGTATTTGAAAGAAGCAGTGTATGCTGATAACTGGTTTATTGTTGTTTCGGCTAGTCCTTTTATTTGGATATTTCCTTCTACAATAAATTGTTCAATATCTTTTTCTATATATAACTCAATATCAGTAACTGTTTTTTCATAATCAAATACCAACTTCTCCTCATCTTTCTTTTCTAAATCAGAAAGGATGGTAAAAGTATTAGCTGGTTCACCGCTAATCTGCTCAAATCTACGTGGGACAATGACATTGAAATAATTAGTCCCAGTTAGGGATTCATCCGTTTCAAATTTGCGTTCATTAATATTTACATCTTTTTTGATATCATTAGAATTATTGTAATAAAAATATTGAATAATTACTGTAATTATTAATATACATATTGATAGATATAAAGCCGTTTTTCTATTTTTCAATTTTTACTATCCTCATTCCTAATAATATTAAGAAATTCATTAGCCTTTTCGTAAAAAAAATTTCTATTTCCAGCTTTGATAATATAGTTAAATTGCTCCTCTGATTCCCGAACTGAATTTTGTTTGTACTTTATAACTCCTAAAAGGTAATGTTCAACAATCTTTTTTTCAGTTATATCATTTAACATTAAATCTTTGATCAACTTCTCAGAAACCTCGTATTTGTCATTAAAGAAAGTAGCATATGCGTTGAAATTATATAGGTCTGCAATTTCTGATACATAAGAATTCGCTCTTTCAGTTTGCCCAGAAAAATACAAAGAAAGGATCAAATTTTTATAGTACTTTTTTTCAACATGGGAATCCAGATATTTATTCTCAATGCCATCCATTCGAATCACTTCATCGAATCTTCCCATATCAAATAAAACGCTGGATTTGTTTACCAAAAAATAATTAATTGTCCTTTTTGTATTCCATTTCGATAATATGGCATGATCTATTATAGCAATTGACGCATCAAAAAAATCACTTTTTTTATCAAAATTAAATTCTATTAATTTGTTTATTATTCTTATGGCACGTTTTTCCAAGACATATTGTAAGATTAAATAGAACAACCCCACTATGACTACTGAAAAAATGAAAATTAATAAATCCATTAAATCACCCTTTTATATGTTCCCACTTGTAACAACTACAAGAGGGTATGTATATCCCTCTTTATCAGGTTCGGGTTATCTTATTATCTTTTATTAACGCTGTCCCGTCACTTGAGATGCTAACTGTAAAGGTAGTATCTATTTGAATCAACAAATTATTGTCGATTACAAAATGTCCATTTACTACTATTAGTTTGTTTAGTAAAAAGACCGTCACCCCAGCTAAATGCCGAGAGACGATCACATTATATCTTATTACGTGGGATTATAGCATTTCCCCATAGAAGATATCTCTTAATTTGTTTTGATATATCCCTAGTTTTTGGAATATCTCATTAAAATTCTCCTCATTTTTTGCATAGGACAGTTGTGTATATATATGTGATTGCAAATAGATTATTAATCCTACTATGTTTTTGTTAATATTATCATACTCAAGAAAATAATCCTCGATTTTCTGTAAATTACTCATAATTATAGTGAATTTTTGTTCATTAACACGTTTATGTCTTAGATCTACAATAAAATCTAACGTGGCCTCACGTAACTCAGTTTCGATTTGATCAAGGGTGATCATATTTTTCCACCTTATCGGAATATTACTAACCACTACAATCTGTGGAATGCTTTAATTAAGTGAATGTTGAATTACTCATGTAACTGCAAAAGCAGAACACTAAAATGACTATATTGAACTATAACCCGAAAGATAACTGGCACTTTTTTCAAAGTGTCCACCTTTCGGGTAACATTTCATATAACTTATTTCTGAGAAAAGCCATCCAAGAATATCTCCTGCATTAATCTCTGAAATGCAAATTTTTTTTTTACTAACTGATCTCTGTAAGGCACTTTCTCTTCATGAACGATCATCTTGTAATAAATAAAATATAAATAACCAAAGATATTCTTTGTTATATAAGGAGGTTCATTTGCATTTTCTTTTAACCATTCCATTATTGTAAAAAGTTTCAAGAACCCTTCATCATATATAACTGGGTCTCGCTTCCTGAATGAAAAATGAATATCTGAAATACATACAAATAATTCCTCTTCAACTTTGGAAATATCCAACACTTTTGTTCATCCTCCTTTAACTTTATCTATAGATTATACAGACAATTGCCTCTTGAGGTATATTCATCTTTATTAAAATCTCTAGATCGTCCAACGCTAATTCGTATGCACGTGTTCCAGGTTCAAGCTCTAAAATCGGATAACGAATTTTTGATTGATTAATTTTCATTAGGTCAACAACAATTACACCTTGCTCACTAGTATTATATCTAGTTAACGCAATATTCAAGCTTGCTGTGGTAGAAATCCACGGATCACCACTATCTCTCATGTATTCCTTGTTATCTCCATAAAGAATATGGTCCTCTATCGACATATTACCTAGGAAATCTGCAGCCCATACCCCTTGACCTTGTACAAGAGTCTTTGTGTCTTCAGGATCTAAACCACGATAAACATATACACCGCCTTCTTCTTCCTTGTTCTTGATATCTTCTGCAGTTAATAAAGGTAGATTAACATATTCAGCACTCTTTTGATCCAAATACTCTTGAGACTCTCCAGTTGAATTGGGGAATCCAAATATCCCAGTTAAAACTACTCCAACCGCAGCTGTGACTGGGTTAAGAAGTGCAGGCAATAATGGAGTTGATGGTGGTTTCGGTTTTGCACTCTCTCCTGAAGCTCCTGACTTGCCTCCCTCAATTACTTTGAACTCGACCTTTGTTGGATTCTTAGGAATCGATGGTGGAGTCGATGGTGCCGCAGCAGTTGTTCCTGCAACTGAAGTTACTAAATTTGTATCTTTCTTTTCAGTAGTCTTTGTTGCAGCAGATGGAACTGAACTGGAACTAGAGTATACCGGTTGTGGCGCTTGGTAATTGTTCTGTACAGATGATTTTGCATCTGGTAATTTAGGTCCAACGTTAATAATTGAATTTCCTGATACAAGTGTATCTACTGGCTTTTTAGCTGTAAACATGGAATCAAACAAATTATTGTCGATAACAAAATGTCCATTTACTACTTTGTTTTCTTTTGTATTAAATTCTATTTCCTTACCATTTAACGTGACAGTAGCCGTTTTTGTTTTTGGATCATAACTTAATGTTCCTCCAGTCAATTTAACAAGATCCCTTAAATTAGCTGTTTGATGCCCAGTGGGGTCTACATACGTAATTGGATTGTTGTGAGTATACGTGTACAAATTCAACGAAAGTGGATCATTTGCTTGCCCACGATACGTATCTTCTGTTAAAAATCTGGCAAGCTTCGGATCGTAATAACGCGCATTCAAGTAATAGAATTTGCTTTCTTCATCATACTGGTAACCCGCATAACGAATTGGGTTGTTTACTGTACCTGTCTTGTTCGTGATGTTCCCGAAGGCGTCATATTCGTATGTCGCGGCAACCGTACCCGCTGATGATATGAGCGCAGTTACATCTGAGTGGCCGTTGTAAAGATAGAAGTACTTGTCCGCATCCACTGTACGAACGACTAAATTAAGTCCATAAAGATTACGTGCTGTTTGTTTACCCTTACCATCCGTCTCTAAAATTACTTTATCATACTCATACAGATAAGCCGATGTTACCCCATCTGCAGTTTTCTTAACCCGCAGTCCATCGCCATTATATTGGTAGATTGCTCCGCTTCTTCCGGTCGACACTTTAATCAACTGATTAAAGCCGTCATACTCATAGCGCGCTACACCCTCGAGTACATCATCGATACGCGGGTTCGGGTTCGGTTGACCGTAAATAAACAAACCAAAGGTTGGGGTGGGTGGATTCGCCGGGTCAATCTTCTTACGGACTTCGGTTGTCTTGTTAATAAGATTTCCATTGTTGTCATAAGTATAGTTTACCTGCTGTGTTTCACCGATCGACTTCACTTCAACAGTGCCGAGTAAGCGATTTTGTTCGTTATATCCATAGGAGATAATAGAGATGTTCGTGCCTTGCGTTGTTTTCTCACTAAGGCGGTTACCTGTTTGGTCAAAGGCATACTCCGTCTTTTTCCCGTTTGGCTCAGTAACGGTTTCCAGTCGGTTCAGGTCATCGTAGGTGAACATGGTTGTTCCTTTTACAACGCCATTAACCGTCTCGGACTTTGTTAACTGGTTGTTGGCATTATCGTACGTATACGTATAGGTGTCGAGCAGTGTCGTGCCTTGAAAGTTAGTTAAGCTTTGCAGCAAATTATTTTTGAAATACAAATACACTTCCTTGGCACCACTGTCATAGGTAACCTGCTGCTGACTTCCGTCGGCAAAATACGTATAAGACGCTTGCAGAGTGCTGCCGTCTCTGACCTCCTGCAGACGGTTAGTCTTGTCATACACCTTCGTCGTGATGTTGCCTTTGACATCAGTCGTGACCTCGGAGACGAATCCCGCTGTAAGTCCCGTCGTTTGGTCTAAAAGAAATGTGCTTGTCCCCATCCCCGGAACGGATTTCGTAATGACGCGATTTATTTCGTCATAGGTACGGCTCGTAAGCCCTGTCCCATCTCTCATGCTGAGTTGGTTTCCGTTACTGTCGTAGGTATAGAAAATCTGATTATCCTTCGGCACAAGCCCAACACCCGTTACTGTCTGGGAAAGAAGGCGGTCGTGTGCGTCATAAACATACGATGTGGTGTTCCCATTGCGGTCGATTTTCGTTTTCAATTTGCCGCTGCCTGTGTAAGTGTAACTCTCCACTTTGGCTAGGTTATATTGAAAACTCCCTGCTTTTCCAGTTCGTCCGCCATGATCTATCCTTTTTGTTTGTTTGTTCGCGATATTGTACTCGTAAGAAGTGACATAGCCGCGACCATCTTTTTGGGTGAGTGTGTTTCCATTTAAGTCATACGTGTAAGACGTTGTTTCTCCTAGCGCATTGATAACCGAGGCTAATTTGCCCAATTCATCATAAGTATACTGAGTTGTACTGCCGTTCCCATCGGTCAGGCTGCCCTTCTGCCCGACATCGTTATACGTTTGTGAAGAAACATGACCTTCCGCATCGGTTATGGAAAGCTGGCGGTTGTTATGGTCAAAGGTATAAGTTGTCAGGCGGTTAAGCGCGTCGTAAGCAATAGTTTGTACATCGCTGGCGTTATACTGCAGCTTCTGTACCACGACGTTTGCCGCATCGGTCGTAGAGATCAGGCGGTTGCGTTCATCGTACGTAAACGTTTGGCGGTTGCCCAGCCAGTTCTGTTCCCAAAGCTTATTCCCGTTTTTGTCATAGCCAAATGTGGTTGCCCGCGTTTCTTTGACGCCTGAAATATTCGTTACAGAACCTCTAGTCTCGACAAGACGGTTTAAGGCATCGTAGAGGTTTTCCGTAACGTTACCATTGCCATCTGTAACAAACCGGGCTTTTCCGTTTTGGTCATAGCGAACAGAAGTGGTGATCGCCTGTGAGCCGTCTTTCATCTGCTCCGTATGGCTGATCTCCTTGCCCTGAGGATCATACACAGATAAATTCGTAACGCCTTGCGAATCTTCCGTTTTAACCAAACGTCCTCTAATGTCATATTGACTGGTTGTCTTATAGGCTTCAATCGAGTCGTCACCGGGTTCAAATGTAGTACGCGTTTTGTTAAAGGCATTGTACGTTGAGGTTACTTGATTGCCATTGCCATCGGTCTCACTTAAGATTCTTCCCGCAAAATCATAGGTACTCGTCTTGAGCACCTTCTCCGGTGAGTTCAACGAAGCACGGACCGTTAGACCGATAACCCGGCTGGCATCATCGTATCTTGTTCCACTCACAACGCCTGTGGCATTTATTTCTCCGAATTGTCTTCCTGCGCCGTCATACAGCCATTTCTTCGTCCATTTGAGTCCGCGTTCTATGCTTACCGCATCCCTGAGGGTAACAGGCAAGTTAGCCGCATTATAGGAGGTTTCTTTCCCATAGCCGCTTTGTATACGGGCTAAGTTCGACGCCCCCGTTCCGGCCAAATACCTTCTCCGTCAAGTTCTTTGATGACATTCCCATTTGCATCATACAAGTAAGCCTTGGTTACAAGTTCGGTTGGCGTATCCATCCATACAAAGGTCGCAGGGTTTACTTTCTTCTCCGTAAAGATTTCTTTTACGAGTTGAACACGGCTCATCTTATCGTATACATAGGTTGTGCGACTCAGATCCGTTAAGCTTTTATTCATATCAAAATTTTGCGGAGATACCTGCAGCGTTTTACGTCCCGCACGGTCATAGGCATAAGCCGTTACGCCGTCTAATGCATCGATTTGGCGTATGAGATTAGCTTGACTGTCATACTGGAAAGACGTGACCTTCCCTCTTGCATCCGTACTCGTTAGAGTTTTACCAGACCAGTCGTAGGCAGCCGATGTTTTAATTTCGGTCGGTAAACCATTCTCATCCAATCCTTCAGTGGTCGTACTCAGAACTCGGCCCAGCAAATCATAGACCATGTGCGTACTTATACCGTCTGGTGTAATTTGCGTGACGAGATTTCCTTCCGCGTCATACGTGAAGCTCGTTAATAGTACGGTGTCGCTATCGTCCGCAAAATCATTTCCAGCTAGATCCCCGCTGCGTACGTGCTGCATTTTCCCGGTAGGTTTACCGAGATGGTTATAGCTATATTCGGTAATAAGAGATTCGTCCGCGGATGTAAAAACATCTTGACGGATGGCCTGGCCTTCTTCGTCATATTGGAACTCAGTATGGCCACCGGCACTTGTTAAGGTTTGTGCAACATGTCCCTCGCTCGTAAAGCTGGTCTTGGTCCACATCACGCGATCTCCGGTAGGGATGCTGTATAGGGAAACGGCATCCTTACCCGTTTGTTCCATAGTCTTACGTCCCGCACGATCATAGGCCATTCCCTTGTACGTATACTTGCCGCTCTCCAGCGGCAACCAACTGCCGATCAAGCGATTCAAGCCGTCGTAACGGTAAAAGGTGCTGTTACCGCGCGCATCCTTGGACGACTTGATCAACCCATTGGTATAGTAGTCGGTAGTCGTACTCGTCCCATCTGCGCGAACGACACTTTGTTCCCGCCCGTTCGTATCAAAGGTTGTTATCGTAATCGCTGTCTCCGTATCGCTGAAATAAATGGTCTGTGTTTCCTGTGTTCTGCCATCAGCAAGCACCGTGTAAATCGTTGTATCCAGCGTAACCGGAACGGCATTCGCGTCGTCCTTAAACTGCGTCTTTTTCAGCCGGTTCTTGACGTCGTATTGGTACAGGTAAATAGAGCCGTTTGGTTTCGTCTCTGTAATGACTTGACCGTAGATATCATACGTATATTGAGAAATGTTTCCCAGTGCATCCGTTTTTGATTTTAAGAGGCTATTCGTTTCATAAATAAAGCGCGTCCCGACAATATTATTTTTGTAAACGAGAGTCGGGGTAGCATCATTGAGACCATCGTCCTCTGGCTTATACACATTAGGAGAGATCGATTGCACCAACCGGCCAAGCGTATCGTACTCGGAGAAGCTCGTTTCCCCGTCTTCTTGCACGGTTCTAACTAATCGTCCTACAAGGTCATAATCATAAGTGGTTTGGTAACCAGCTGGCGATGTTTTTCCAGTTAACCAACCAATGCCGTTATAGGTGAACGTCGTCACATTGCCCGCAGCATCGGTCACGGTTTGTTTATTCCCTTGTGCATCATACGTATAGGAGAGGGTTCCCCCTTCCGGATCCGTCTCGGATTGCAGCAACCCTTTGGCTTTATAACCTAATCGATCAGATTCCGCGTCCGAGAAATATTGATAAGTGGTCATGGGAAAAGCATCTGTATTCGCGCCTTCACTATACACATCCGTACCGTTTAACGGCTGTACCTTTTGCAGCAGTCTCAGTCTATTTGCGTCGTAAAGATACTCGGTTCTTCTCCCAAGTTCGTCTTTCTCAACAATCAGATTGTTTTTGCTGTCGTAGACATACTCTTTCGCAGAAGTATCCGGATTGATCTGCTTCGTGATATTCCCGTTGCTATCGCGCTCATAAGTTGTTTTGTTCCCATTGCGGTCGGTAATGCTTTTTTCCTCGCCGAACTTATTGTAGCTGTTGGCATCCAGATAATATTCTGCAACCGTAATGCGACCTTCAGGATCTTGGGACTTTACGACATACCCCGCCGAATCATACCATTTGACGGTTGTTAAGCCTGAAAGATCCTTGATTGTGGTTTTGCGGTTGACGCTGTCGTAAGTGTAAATAACGACATTGCCATAAGCATGGGTTGTGGTCGTCACCTTGTGCTGATCTGGGCCTGCAGCGTGATTGTACAGGATGCTCTCTAATACGGTATTGGCCCCATCTTTAACCGCAGTTAAGTAACCTGCGCTATCATAGGTGTACTGGGTGATTACTTGATTCGTTGGATCGGTGACTTTCGATAGCCGATTTTGCGCGTCATAGTCATATTTGACGATTCGTCCAGTTGGGTCTGTCACGGTCGTTAAATAGCCGTTTGCATTATATCCGATATTATAAATACGACCGACGGTATCCGTGATTTTCGTCGTCTTGCCATTGGCATCGGGAACAATGTTAACCTGGTTGCTATTGCGGTCTTGCATATAGGTGAGGAAACCTGAAGTATTAAATCCGTATGTGTATTGATCTTTCGTGGTTAAGACATGGGTATTATCCGCTAGCTTCACTAGGGTACTGTGAGAATCATTTGCGATGTAGCTGCCGTCTGGGTTCTTAACAAACACCTGGGCGCCGCCGCTTGGGAGCTTGACGACTTTAAGCCCTGTTGGATTCGTCGTATCATCCTTAACGCTGCCTTCAAAGCCAAAGGTCCAACCGCGGCCCATAGAACTCGTTACACGGTCATCTTTAGAGTTATAGGTACGACTTATCTTGACCATGAACCCCGGTGCACTCAAGCTCAGGTCTGTCACGGTCTTTCCGTAGTTACCCGTTGCTACGTTTACCCCTTCTTCACCGTAGTGAATTTGCTCGAGCAATGCCGGGGATACTTCCGCCGCTAGCGATACGACCATCCCGCCTTGTCCGCTAGAATCCTGATCTACTGCTGGTGGCTTCGGTTTAACCGGCGGTACTGTGGCTTGTCCCGTGAGAGCAGCGCTTGCGCTCACCCAGCCTCCCGTAGAGACTTTACCCGTCAGGCTGCTTGCAAATGTCGTGGTGCCTTCAATCCGCTCCGCAATTTGCTCCGCCGTTAAATCCGGGTACTTGCTCTTAATGAGCGCGGCTATCCCGGTCACAAAAGGGGCAGCCATGCTGGTTCCGCTTAAATATGCATATCCGTCTCCTGGATTGGTGCTCAAAATGCCAACACCCGGTGCTGCGACGTCAACCGTTAAGCCATAGCTGGAGAAAGCGGCTAACTTCCCTTGGTTGTCGATGGCTGTTACGGACAGCAGATTGGGTATTTGATAGGACGCCGGATAGACAGGAGTCGTATCTACACTGCCCCCATGGTTTCCTGCTGCGGCAATAACTAACATTCCGCTTTGCGACAGCACTTCTTGAAGCGCGGGGTTGCTGTCCGGTCCCCCGAAGCTGGCGTTAAGGATACTTACCCCCATGCTTTGCGCATATTCAATAGCTGCTATGGCGTCGGACGTATAGCCTGCCCCACCCGTTATGAATTTAAGCGGTAATAGGCTAACGCCCGGCGCAACGCCGCGTACCCCGATGTCATTGGCCTGCGCAGCGATAATCCCCGCAACGTGCGTGCCGTGTTTATCATCAGATGCACTATCAAAAACGGTTGCGTCTTCATTTGCAAAATCATAGCCGTGAACATCGTCGACATAGCCGTTGCCATCATCATCGATTCCGTTGTCTGGGAATTCGTTTGGGTTGGTGTAAATACTCGCGGTAAGATCTGGGTGCTTAATATCGATACCCGTATCCAGTACCCCGACGAGAGTGGAAGGTGTTCCTGACGTGATGTTCCACGCACTCTCCGCATTCACATCGATCCCTGCTGTTCCGTCTTGATAGCCAATGGTTTGTCCCTCGTTAAGAAGGCCCCATTGCTCCTCAAAACGTGCATCCTGCGGTAGATCTGTTGCTGTCAGCACATAGTTGGGTTGTGCATACTCGACATTCGGATCTTTTTTCAGTTCCGCAATCGTCTGATCCAAGCTGTCGCTCTCGCCGATTTGGAGCACCTCGACGTGGGTGTGTTTGGTTTTGTATTTGGACTCGAGCTTTTCAAGCTTGAGCTTGGTTTTCACAGCCGCATTGACGTTTTCGCTTTTAGCGCCACTCTTATATTTGACGATAAGCTCTATTTTGTATCGGGGCGCATCTTCTGCAACTTGCGGGTTTTGTGCAGCAAAGGCACTGTAGTCAAAGAGCAACGTTGAAAACAAGAAGACAAACAGACTTATTTTCACGAATACACGCATGTATCGGTTCATAGGATCCTCCAACGGAAAATAGAATAAATGCTTGGTCAAAAAAATAGGAAATATAAGCGTTAGTCATATGAAATGAAAATCGGATAGCGCCAGACTTTACGGGTTTTCCGGCCTTTCAATGACGCTGTACGTGATGGAGGATCCGCCGGATACTTTCGCCTTCATTTGAAGGCTGTTTATAACACCCGTCCATGATTCGTCCGGGGAAATGGCTTTGTCTGTTGCAAAGGTGACTTCACCTGGCCTGAACGCTGTGACAATGACATCCGTGCCAGCAATGCGGCCAGTTGTAAGCTCCTTCGTTCCCGTTAAGGTTGATAAGTCCACGATTTCAACGGCGTTAGGATCGTACGTCACTTTAAGCGTATAACGGCTAAAGTCCATGATATCTTTGCCGACCATACCCATGTCGATTGTGGTCGCTTTCGTTAAGCGTGCAACGAGCGTATTATTAATGATTCGACCGCTCCAGGCACCTATGCCGCTCACATTGGTGGTTCGAATCCGGTATTTATGCTCTGTACCCTGCACGACGCGCCGGTGCTTGTATTCTGGCTTAACGCCAGCATCGAACACCTGTCCGTCTACTTCGACTTCGTACTTCGTGGCCGTAGGGTCAATTGACCAGCTAAGCGTAACGACATTCGCGGATGAGGTAACAGCAATGTTGCTCGGTATAGATGGTTTGTCCGGTAAGGTACGCAGGCTAATAAACCCACTCCAATCGCCTTCAATGGCGTCCGTGCGCGCGCGTATCCGGTATTGATGCTGGGTGAAAGGATCCAACAGCGTATCTACGTAGCTGGTATCAGTGAAATTGTCAACGATAACGACACCGTCAAGCTCCACATCGTAACCAAGCGCTCCTGTAACCGCACTCCAGTTCAGATAAACCTGGTTTTTAGAAGCAGTTGCCGTTACGTTAACGGGAACAGCCGGTTTGATCGGCAACGTGGTGAAGATAAACGGTTCTGTCCAATTACTCACTCCGCTTGCACCTAGGGCTCTAATGCGATACGTGTGCGAAGTTTCCGGTGAGAGACCGTTTTGGGCATAGACTGCATTGGCTACACTTGTGGTTTGTCCATCTGCTTCTACTTCATAGGAGGTCGCGTTAGAGATTGCAGTCCAATTCAATGTGATAGAGGTGTCGAAAAGTTGTTCGGTGATTCCGCTAGGTGTCGGTAGTAAGTAGGTGGTGATATCGATTGGTACACTCCAACTGCCCGCCCCTAGCTCATTAACGGCGCGGATACGGTATTGGTGAGTAGTCTGCGGGGTAAGACCCGTAAAGGATGCCGTTGTGGCGTCGTTTAGGCTGACAATGTCTCCGTCTGCTTCAACTTCGTAAGTTAGCGCGTCTAGCACGGGATCCCAGCGAAAGCTCACAGATTTGTCTGAAACGATAGGTGATGCCGCAACAGGAACACTCGGTAATGTGTTTGTGGTGCTAATAATTTGCGTAGGGCTCCAAGGGCTTGCACCGCCAGCATTTAGTGCACGAAAGCGGTACGTATGTCGGCTGGCCATAGGGAGATCCGTTTGTTTGAAGGTCGATTGTTTACCTACGGTAAAGCGTTGACCGTCCCACTCGACTTCGTATGCTATGACGCCTTGAACGGCACTCCACGTTAAGGTCACCGTTTTGGCAGATGCGGCGGGGATAATACTCGTTGGATAGACGGGCGCAAGCATGAGGGTGCGCTGAATAACAGGCGCACTCCATACTCCTGGTGTTCCGTCTTTCACAGCGCGGACCCTGTATTGATGTAATGTGTTAGGTGTAAGTGAGTCATGCTTGTAGCTTAGGGTTTTACCATTTGAGATGGGCGTAGATTGATTGTCTACTTCGATTTCATAACCCGTTGCATCCGACACTGGAGACCAGCTTAAGGAGATGCTGGTGCTCGTAGGCTGAGATTTGATGTTTTTGGGAACAGCAGGCGGAACCACTGGCGGGCCTGCGCGAACAGTAGATGACCAACTGGTGGCAATGCCTTCTTGATTAATTGCCCGAACTTTGAAATTATACGTTTTCTTGTTGTCTAGTCTGGTGAGGGAAAGGGTTTTGTTAGACAAAGTTAAGCTAACCGGCTGGCTAACTAACTGGCCTTCAGTGCTGACGTATTTATTTCCGGAAGTGATTTGGTACTTCGTTGTAGTTGGATTCGTGTCCGTAAGCGTTAGGATTGGTACAAGTCCAGATTGCTGTAAGGTTAGCGTTGGAGTCGCGGCGAGTGTGTACGCTTCTTTGGTGAGTGTTCGTATTGTGCCATTGCTATCTTGGATGTCAAACTTCACATTGTATTTGGTATTGGAAGTTAGGTTTATTGCATTAAAAGTAATCCCCCCTGCCGCAAAAGGAAGCCAACCGGAGGATAGAGTACCTACTGTAATTCGGTAGGGACTCGCGTATAGAGTACCTTGTGCATCTGTGCTATTGGCATTGACTGTGAAACTTGTTGTCGCGATGTTGGATAGAGAAAGTGAATCACTTGGACTGCCATCTTCCAGTGTAAAGGTTGTTGTTTTTTCTATCGATTGATAGGGGGTATTGGCAACCACCTTAAAAATATGTGAACCCTTGGCCAAAGAGGATTTAGCTATGGGTTGGAAGCGAACCACCGCTGACCCATCTGATAATACGGCCGTCTGTTGTTCTCTGAACTCTGTCTCATTATCTACATAGAAACGAACGGACATGCTTTCGTTGATCGGACCGTTAAAAGTAGAGTTTAGCACGACACGGTCAATGATGAATTGTGTGACCATTGTGGGTATATATCGATTTCCAGGAACACCAAGTTGGCTATTATCATTAAGTCCCCACGCCTTCACTGTGCCATCGGTCATGAGCGCTAACGTATGATCAGAACCAACAACGAGTTGCTGTACTCCCGTTAACCCCGGCACCGTAACAGGTGTTGTACGGGCTGTCGTATCTCCCAGTCCTAACTGACCGGAACCGTTATAACCCCATGCCTTCACTGTACCATCGGTCATGAGCGCTAACGTATGAGAAGAACCAGCAACGAGTTGCTGTACACTTGTTAGCCCCGGAATTGTTACAGGTGCCGTACGATTTATCGTATCTCCCAGTCCTAACTGACTGTAATTGTTATAGCCCCACGCCTTCACTGTGCCATCGGTCATGAGCGCTAACGTATTATGAGAAGAACCAGCAACGAGTTGCTGTACTCCCGTTAGCCCTGGAACGGTTACAGGTGTCATACGGGCTGTCGTATCTCCAAGTCCTAACTGGCCGTAACTGTTACTGCCCCACGCCTTCACCGTGCCATCGGTCATGATCGCTAACGTATGAGCTCCACCCGCAACGAGTTTTTGTACTCCCGTTAGTCCCGCCACCGTTACAGGTGCCGTACGGGTTGTCGTATCTCCCAGCCCTAACTGACCGCCGCCGTTATAGCCCCACGCCTTCACCGTGCCATCCGTCATGAGCGCTAAAGTATAATTAGTACCGGCAACGAGTTGCTGTACTCCCGTTAACCCCGGCACCGTTACAGGTGTTGTACGGGCTGTCGTATCTCCCAGTCCTAACTGACCGGAACCGTTATAACCCCATGCCTTCACTGTACCATCGGTCATGAGC